>WNFP01001362.1_pt1 | contig 19054 bp, 16 predicted proteins | sample 5400201 | NCBI WGS metagenome assembly WNFP01 (sample SAMN13153355, study PRJNA577476) | soil metagenome | isolation source: 115 cm saprolite under Madrone tree | place: USA:California | collected 2016-06-14 | reverse complement strand
GCCGGGCGGCTGCGTTCAAGTCGGATTACCGGACATATAAAGTATTACTTCACTTGATGTCTGGCTACGGCACTAATTAAGAGGTATTGGTAATTGTTGACAAGCACTGCCTGCCACAGCAACGCCAATTTATTGATATCCTCACCTAACCTGCTTACAGCGTGCGCTTGTGCCCGAGAAATCTTGCGGGAACAAAACTTGCCTGGCGTTGGTCTAATACAACAAAGGAGCTTTAGATGGCGCAGGCAGTGCGAACGACATGGAATGCGAGTCGCCATTGGCTGGCCACAGGATTTCTCGCTTCCACTATTTTGTTCCTGCTCTTGATGTTCATGAATTGGCGGAATGAACACCGTGGCATCGCCTCACAGAATGCAGCGGGGTTGACATCCTTCTCCGTAGATTCCGCGTCGGCGTGGCACCAGAAAAGCATCCTTCCATGGTCCAGTTCCGAACGGCACGTGCGATCAGGCCTGGACTCCATCAGCGGCTCGCCCGGCGGCATGATTGGCGGCGTGTCCGGAAGCGTCCGGTTGGCAGTAAATGGTTCACAACCGGCTACGCCATTGGAAAATACCGAGCGGATGGTAGTTCGTACCGGGACGCTCGAAATCATCGTCGTTGATCCTTTGCAAGCGGCTGAACAGTTGCGCGACCTCGCAACGCACCACTCCGGATTTGTCGTGAGTTTCAGGGTAAGTGGTAGCGACGAGCGGACGCGGTCGGCCCAGGTTACCGTGCGCATTCCCGCCAAATACTTTGATGAGGCGCGAACACAGGTGCGAAGGATCGCCAAGACAGTGGAGCAGGACACCGTTGAAGCGCGTGACGCTACGCGTGAGTACGTGGACCAAGAAGCGCGCTTGCGCAACGCTCGCGCCGAGGAAGCGCAGTATCTGGCAATTCTGAAGCGCGCCGCGGCGGTAAAGGACGTTTTGGAGGTGAGCTCGAAGTTGGCCGAGGTGCGGGGGCGCATTGACGAGTCGGAAGCCGATCTACGTTTTCTTGATCAGCAGGTGGAAATGTCTCTGCTCACGACTAACATCAGTGCGGTGGCTCAAGCACAAGTGTACGGCGTCCATTGGCGGGCGCTCTACGAGGCGAGGTTGTCGCTGCGCGGCGCACTGGTCGGGATGGCTGACTACGCCGACGCCATGGTGGCACTTTTCTTGAATCTTCCGCTGGTAGTCATATGGGGCTTCACAATCGTGGCGCTGCTAAAGGTTGGCTGGATGGTGCTGCGGCGTATCGTGCTGCTGTTTTTTCCTGGACTAACGACATGGCTGCGCCGTCCGGTGAAGGTGCAGGAAGCATAGTTTACAACGGGAAGCTGCACAACTCCTGATACTCGCATTATCGGACAAGGGCTTGGGACGACTTGCGTCCGTCGTAGTCCAGAAACGCGTTCGCGGAGATCAATGGCGATATGCTCCAACGGGACTGGCCGAGAATAGTTCTAAAACCGTCCCTTAGTGCACGTCACTTCCTTGTGGAGCTGAGACGCCGGCCTCCCAAACTCTAGTCAAGAACTCCTGGAGAGCAGTCCGGTATTGAGTTGGGGCGATGAGGGAGGACTCTTCGTGGCAGTAACCGTTGATTTGAACGAAGTGTTTGGGAGGAAGGGCTGCGTCATATACTTCCTGGCCGAATTGAAAAGGAATAACGGGATCCTGACTGCAGTGGACGATCAGAACGGGAGCGCGGATTTCCTTTAGCCATGCTTGCGTATCGAGCTGCCCATGCACAAGAAGGCTGACGCCCGGGAGAAACCAAAAAGCCTTGTGGGCGACTCGAGAAGCGGATGGAAACGGGGCCTCAAGCACGACACCAGCGACCTGGCGGTGGGCTGCCAAATGAACGGCGACAGCAGTGCCGAGGGATTGGCCGAAGGAAATGATCGCTTTGGGGTCGATACCCTTGGTGTTCACAAGGTATTCGTAGGCGGCTTCGGCATCGCGGTAGACGCCGGCTTCGCTCGGCTTTCCTTCACTGCGGCCATAACCGCGGTATTCCAGGGCAAATACGTTTGCAGGTGTGCTGCGGAGAAATTCATAGATGGGTGTGCGGTTGGCGATGTTGGAGGCGTTACCGTGAAAGGCGAGGAAAGTAAATCTCGCCTTGTCGCCAGGGATCCACCACGCGTGGAGCTTGACACCGTCAGAGGCCGTGAGCCAAACGTCTTCCACATTCAGGCCACGAGGATGCCAGTCGCCGTCGAGGCGGCCAGGATAGTTCGGGAAGAAGATCAGGTGCGATTCGAACATGCGGACGAGTGCCAGGACCAAGAGATAGGCGACAACGATGGTGAGAAAGTGGCTCAAGAGACGGCGGTGGAAAGGTTTTCTTGAAGCATCCGGGTTTCCCATTGGGGTAACGCGAGGGTAGTTTAACGAGGACGGGAAAGTAAATGCGCAAGTTGAGGGAAGGCCAGGTGGAGCAAGTCCGGGATGACTCGTAACCCATCCACTGGTTGATCAAGAACGCCTCTCGGAGGCGCTGTGGGGTCTCGTTGAAGTTCCCAATTGTGACGAGCGTGAAGGCCGCTGTTTCGACTTGGTTCGAGTCCCCACGGGCCTACCATATCATTCCGATAAACTTAACCACGTTTTCGCCACACCGTTTTTAGCCATTCCGTAATGCTCTCCGTACTGTTGAAATGCTTTCTTGTATATCTTTCTACGCACTTAGGCCAGTCGCCCAGTTGGTGGAGCCCCGAATCCACCATTCACTGTCGAGGTGGTTCGCTTTTGTTCCGTAACCACTTTTTCTATTTGGGGCTAGGTTTATTTGGATAACAAAACGGGCAGGGCCTGGTCGGATCGCCCGGCGATAGCCCAACATGTGGCGGGGACAAATAGAATTTTTGGGCGCCCCCGTCGCTCTGGCTTGCCTTGAGCGTCAGTCGTTGATGTTAAATACCAGCTTTGCGCGGTCGAGGCCTTCGCTACTGCCCAACCGGAGGCACCGTGATCCGCACGATTTGTCCTAATCCTACAGGCGGCGGTCCAAAGCCGACGTTTGAAACGTAGAGCGCGCCATCCGGACCAAAGGTCAACGCTGTAGGCAGGAACAGGCCCGTCGCGATCTCCTCAAGACCGTTGTCCGTCACGCGCAGGACCTTTCCTGTGAACGGAGTCGGAAATGGATTTCCCGTAGTATTCTCCAGGATATACATGTAACCCTCGGCATCGAAGGCCACGCCTAGCACCGTAGTCAACCCGGTCACGACGGTCTCAACTTGCCCACTCGGCGTGACTTTCAGAATCTTCGAAGAACCTTCCTGAATCGGGAAAGTGCCCAGATTACCGACGTAAAAATTGCCGTGATAGGCGATCGCCGTTGGAACGAAGTGCCCCTGCGTCGCGGAGATATCCGCGACCCGCCTGATCATGCCATCGGGCGAGATGACGTCCAGCTCGCCGTGGTTTGGTTCAACAGCGTAAAGTTTTCCGCGCACCGCGACCATGCTGTACCACGTTCCGTCGGGCTCGAAGTCGCCCGGATTCGGGTTCGCTACCGGATGCGCCTTTAGAAAGGCGCTCAGATCCGCCACCATGCTCCACGTTCCGTCCGCAGCCACGCGCAGGATGGCGTTCGTGGTTTGCGGCAACCCATGCGAGCAACCCGACCCCGCAGTGATTGCGTACATCGTATTGCCGATAAATGCCACGTCTGCAACCCCGCTCACCAGACTGCCTAGTGACGGGTTGGTCTGACTGGATGGAAGATTGTCAACAAGAGTGGTCCGGTTGCCGTGCGCATCAATCTTGGAAATGCGCGACGTGAATCCTCCGGTGTAAGGGCCGGCGTCGGGGACTTGGTCGCATATGCCCAAGGTGGAAGTCGTGCCGCCCATTCCGCCCTCCGCCACATACAAGTTTCCATCCGGTCCGAATTTCAATCCCCGAGGATTGTTCAGGCCCGTGGCGAAGACACTGACGTTCGCCGACGGTCCTTGGGCGCGCGCGCTGGAAGCCCAACCCGAGACAAGCAGAAGTGCAACACCATTGCAAGCTATCAAAAAGCGAATCGGTTTCATCTTTCTCTCCTGTTTCAGCTGATGGAAGTGTCCTCCGAACCGTTGGGGACGCATCGGGTCTCTCAGGACTCGCGCACTCTGGGTGAGAAGTGGCAGGAGGAGCAATGCATTGCGCCTCAATTCCGCTTCACTTTTCGTTAAACAGCTAAGTGTCTGACACCGTTGGGTTAGTTATTCCGCTAGCGGGGGTGTTTCAAATTGCTGCCGTTGTCCGAGTTTGTTAGTCTCTACTCACTCTTAGGCGGGACCCAATAAATGGAGCCTTCCGCACCCAAGTTTCAGCGCATCGCCTTCGACCGTTTTGAGGTGGATCTGCGCTCCGGCGAGCTCCGCAAGCACGGCCGCAGGGTCCGTTTGCAGGGCCAACCTTTCCAGTTGCTGGTGTTATTACTGGAGCACCCCGGTGACGTGGTGACGCGGGAAGAGGTCTGCCGTAAGCTCTGGCAGACCGACACATTCGTTGATTTTGACCACAGTCTCGGTACGGCGATCAACAAGATCCGCGAGGCTTTGGGCGATTCAGCGGAGCATCCGCGATTCGTGGAAACCATGCCGCGCCGCGGCTACCGCTTTATCGGCAAGATTGATCGAAGTGAACCTCAGGCTCCAGTCCAGGCTCCGACGCCATCAAGTGGGTCTTCGGGAAAGTATCGGCCACGCCTGATCTTCCTCGTTTCCGGGGGGCTGCTTGCAGCATTTCTTCTTCTTTTCTTCCTCAGCACGCGTCGGAGGCTATCGCAGGCCGCTACCTCCAATCCTCCACATCCGATTATGTTGGCTGTGCTGCCCTTCCAGAACTTCAGTGGCGACGCTTCGGAAGACTACTTTACGGACGGCTTGACCGAGGAGATGATCACCCAGCTAGGCGAATTGAATGGAAACCAGTTGGGCGTGATCGCGCGGACTTCTTCCATGGCGTACAAACACACAACGAAGGATGTCGCCCAGATCGGACAGGAATTGGGTGTCGACTACGTGCTCGAGAGCAGCGTCCGCCGCGATGGCGAGCAGGTGCGAATCACCGTACAGCTCATCCGCGTGAAAAACCAAGTACATGTTTGGGCCAATAATTATGATCGAGAAGTGACGCACTCAATTGCCGTGCAGGAGGAAGTAGCCAGAGCAGTGGCACAGCAGATCAAAGTGAACCTTGCGCGGACCGAAGCGGTTCAGCGCCCACTCAATTCAGCGGCAAACGAGGCCTACTTACGAGGTCGATATTTCTGGAACGAGTTCACGGAAAACGGTTTCCGCCAAGCCGCTTCCTACTTTGATCAAGCCGTCGCAGCAGACCCCAAGTTTGCCTCCGCCTATTCCGGACTTTCGGATTCCTACGCCTTCCTTGTCATCACGAATGTGATTCCGCCCAAGGAAGGGTGGCCCAAAGCGCGAGACGCTGCTCAAAGGGCGGTGGAGCTGGATGGCGAACTCTCCGACGCACGCCTTTCCCTCGCTCATTTCAGGATGCATATGTGGGACTGGCAAGACTCCGAAATCGAGTTCAAGAAAGCCATTGCCCTCAATCCCAGCAATGCCGCAGCGCACCGCTGGTATGCGGCCTATTTGTGCTCGGTCGCCAGACATCGGGATGCTCTCCAGGAGATAACCCAGGCGCAACGACTGGATCCGCTCTTGTTGGCCAACAACGCTGAAGTCGTACGAACCCTCTATTACGGGCGGCACTATGAGCAAGCCGTGGAACAGGCACGCAAAGCAGAACTACTCGACCCCGAATTTCCGCGAACCCATTTCTGGTTGGGACGCGTGTACGCGCAGATGGGAAAGTATTCCGAGGCAATTGCTGAGGCGGAGCGCGCGGGACCCTCTCCCGATTCGAGGATAAGAGTGACGGAGATGGCATACGCATGTGCGAAGGCGGGGAAAAGTGCAGAAGCACGTGCATTCCTCAAAAAGCTTCAAGAGCGATCGAAGCGGGGCTACGTTCCAGCCTATGATTTGGCCATAGTCCATCTTGCCTTGGGAGAAAAAGAAGCGGCTCTCCAATGGCTACAAAGAGCCTACGACGAGCATGATTGGGGGCTAATCGTGCTGGCGGTCGAACCCCGTCTCGATCCCTTGCGCTCTGATCCGCGCTTTCAGGGGCTGCTGCGCAAGGTCGGCCTGCAGGAGCCGTAGGTTGACGCCCCTGTCGGGCTCCTTGCGCCCTTACTCTCGCACCTGACGGGTTCCACCTGAATTTCTTCACCTGTAATTTCAGCTGTAAGAGTTCCGGCTTAGGCGTACTTACACGTACTTAGGCAGCTCCTAACGGCCTTGAAATTGTTGGCCGTGCATAATAAATTGACACGGTAGAGGTCTGGGGTTCGAGTCCCCACCGGGCCTACCATATCTTTCAATAACATACGAATGCAGCTTTCGTTTTGCGTTGCTCCACATTGCTCCAATAAGAGCTGCTAAAAGTCGGTCGAGCCGCTGACCGAACTCACCCAGGAGGACCACAACCCTGAACCAAAGCAGCTCACAGAACATCGATTTGCAAGCCGCATGCAAGCAGGGGTTCCCGTACATCGGTCTCCTCAGAGAGAATCATTTGGACTACGCGTTGCTGCGCTTGGCGCTTGGCCACGATTCGGGCTTGCGAATATATCTCAAGCGTGCAGCGGCTGCTGGCATGACGCATCAACTCCTGGACTACCTTCACGTTTTCTCCATGGGCGATGAGAATTGTTGAAAATGAGTGGCGAAACGTATGCCACCCAATTTTCTTGTTGATGCCGGCGCGCAATGCCGCCGGGCGAATGATCTTTTGCAGCAGGGCATCTGGCCAAAACGGATACAACTTCCGGATATGCCGTCGGAAGCGGGGAACCATGTTCATTGCGCCAATGTTCGTTGCGCCCAGTTGACTCACCGCTGATCGCAGATTAGCCTTTTCCCACATTGGCCCCGATGAACAAGAGCTGCGTAGTCAAGCCAAATGCGCTTACGCCACTTGCTGTTTGCTTACTTGCTCAGATTTTTGCCTTCGCCCACCTCACGCTGGCCGGAGAACCGACGCTTCCGCCGCACGTTGATCCACGTGTTGAACTGCTCAGCATTGTTTTTCGCTTAGTCGGAAATCCTGAGTACAACATGAGTCCGCTCAAGACCTATACAGCGGATATCGATGCGTATTTCTCTCCCTATAAGGACCACGCGGCGGTAGCCCTTGCGAGGAAGCTGGCCAGTGAAAGGGACGCGGGTTTTGACGCGGTGATGGGTCTGGCCGTTCGTTTGTCACCCCCACCAGCGCTCAAGCCGCTTGTTGCCTTTACGGATGATGTTCCGGACGCTCGCTTCGGTAAGGACAACGCCATCCTCTTTGCCCAACGGCTGGCAGATTTTTATCGCGATACGCATTTTGATAAATTCTTGGCAGCTCATCAGACTTTTTACCATCTCGCCGAGGACCGCTTTCGAGTGGTGCTAAGCGATCTGGATCTGAATTGGTACAAGAGCTTCTATGGGGATGTTCGGACGGGTCAGTACCATTTGATTCTGGGGATGAACAACGGCGGCGGGAACTACGGCCCCAGAGTCGTTTGGCCCAATGGACATGAAGAATTCTTTTCCATTATCGGGTGCTGGACTCAAGACGATTCGGGAAATCCCACCTATAGCACGGATTACCTACCGACGATCATTCACGAGTTCAACCATTCCTTCGTGAACCCGGCGTTCGATGAACATAAGAGTGAGTTTGCTTCCGCCGGACGGGTGTATGAGCGTGTCGCCGACAAGATGCGAGCACAAGCCTACGGAAACTCAGACACGATGGTTTACGAATCGCTCGTCCGGGCAGCCGTAATTCAGTATATGGAATCGAGAGGACATAAAAGCAGTGACATTCGGCGGCTAATGCGCGGAGAGCAGTCGATCGGCTTTGTGTGGATGGACGAGCTTGTTGATCTGCTACATCAGTACAGCTCTCAGCGCACCCATTATCCAACGTTTGAGAGTTTCATGCCGGTGGTGGCTCAGTTTTACCGTTCGCTCGCGCCGCGTATCACGGAAACGATTGCCAGTTTCCATCAGCGCTGCGTGCACGTCACCGGCATGCGGCCTTTCCCGAATCACTCTCAAGATGCCGAACCGGCATTCAAGGAACTGGTAATCACGTTCGACAAGCCGCTGGATCCGCAAGCTGGTCCTAGGCATCACGGTTATTCCATTAGCTTGGGACCGGACGCCGAGGAACACTTCCCAATCAGTGGCACGCCGGAGTTCCTGCCCGGCAATCTCTCGATTAGGCTGCCTGTTGCGTTGAAACCGGATTGGAGCTATAGCTTCGTGCTCACTCCGCTGGCTTTCGCTTCGCCGGATGGCTATCCGCTCGAAAGTTATGCTGTCGCCTTCAAAACCAAGCGCTGAGCACGACGAAGACTAAAAATGGGTGGTTGATACACTCAACAGGGCGTCAAGAATGAGACTATGCTGCGTGAGATTCATTCCCGCATCAAGGAACCCTTCCACGTGGGTTTGCGCGATACTGCGCTAGCTCAAATCAACTCAGGAAAGCTCAAAGGCAAAGCGTCCACAACTGCAGAAGGAGAGGGGCATTGCGCGCAGAGAACAGCGTGAACACTCACTCGGTGAACTCACGACTCTCGATCTGTATGGCTCCGCCTGACCGTGTCTCTCGAAAACCTCGAAATGTCTGAGTGGATTGGAACTATACTTTCTTTCATAATCCTCCCCCGATGCTCAACAGTTTTCGCCCGGATGGGAAGCGGCTGGCGCAGGTAGCGAGGATAAGACCGCGAAGCTGTGGGACGCGGGTACGGGGAAGGAATTGTTGAGCTTGTCCGGCCACAGCGCTGCCGTCGGCAGCGTGACTTGGAGCACGGATGGGAAGCGGCTGGCCACGTCGGGAGTGGACGGAATCTTTGGAGTGTATGCCATGGACTTCAATGATCTCGTGGTGGTCGCTCGCGAGCGTGTTACTCGCAATCTGACAGCCGATGATGCAAGAAGTACCTCCACGTCGATAAATGCCGCCCATCCCTTAGTTGTTTAGGAAGGGAGTATCGCGCCGAGTGCTTTTCTTGAAATTACAGGGATTGGAGATTCGGGGTTAGGAGTTCGGGAAGGCAGAAGGAAGAAATTAGCGGTCAGCAATCAAAGCAACGAGAGGTGTGGATATGGCGAACTCATCCGGCGGGAATGCAGGAACGTCAAACGACTTTCCCCAATGGGACGATAAGGACCCGAAAGGCTCCCTCCTCCGCTGGTATGGAGCCACGGTGCGGCAGGGAGAGGCAGCAATTGATTGGTACCGACGCAAACAGTACTGGAAGAGGGTCGGGTCGCGCTTATTCCGCTATTCGGCCATTGCGCTGGTGGCCATCGGCGCACTCCTGCCGCTGCTGAGCATGCAGGGATTGGATCAACACCTACCTTTTCTCAAGGTACTCGTACCCCAATGGGGCTATGTGGTATTCGCCATCGCGGCAGGTTTTGTTCTTGGAGATAAACTGTTCGGTTTTTCCACGGGCTGGATACGCTTCATCAAGACGCAATTGACCCTCGAAGGCGAGCTCGCCGAGTTGCGTTATGACTGGCTAGCGCTTTTCGCGAAGCTCTCGGGCGACGTACTGACCCAGGAACAAATCCAGGCACTCATCCAGCGACTGAAGGCCTTTGTCGTCTTCGTCCATGCGCAGGTTCAGCAGGAGACGGAGACCTGGGTTTTGGAATTCCAGAGCAACCTCGCCGACCTCGAGAAGGCCGCCAAAGTCGGCGCCGAAGCCACGAAACCAGGCAGTCTGCAAGTGACGGTGCCCAACGCTGCTGAATTCGATGGAGTGACTGCCACCCTCAATGGCATGGAAGTCAAGAAAGTTGACGGCACGCGCTGCCTGTTCCTCTCTGTTATGCCCGGCCAGCATCAAGTGTTGATCAGGGGAACGAAGGCCGGCAAGACACGCGACGCCTCAGAAATCGTTAAGGTTACTCCTGACTCAATGGCTACCGTGACGGTCGCGCTGCCAGCCCTGTAATACGCCAGTTCACGGCGTTGGTCTGAAGTTTTCCCGCAACGGTGAGTCGCAAGAAAACTGTCTTCACGAAATGAAACATTCATTTGGCGTTCCGCCTCCCACTTCACCAGGATAAGGTCCTCCGAAGGGGGAGCTTCGCCGGTTGGCTTGGCATTGATGAGCCGTTTGATGGGTCGAATCGACATAGTTGCCTCCCGTTCGGAGAAACTGTCTAAATCTAACGTGAAAGCCAGTTGGTCCTGAGGGCCCGGCCAGTGTCATGGATTCTGATGTCGAAAGACCCCTTACCGGTTCCGATTGACAAGCTTGTCGTACCATGTAAGCTTTCAGCTAATCGCCTATGTCTGAGCTCGATGGGCATTACACGATTATCACGAAGCATCTGGTAGACGGAAATGTCGTGCCCTTTCTGGGTGCCGGAGCTAACCTCTGTGGGCGTCCGAAAAACACGTCGTGGCGCCAAGGGCAAGGTCAATATTTGCCGAGCGGCGGAGAATTAGCTTCCTTTCTCGCCGAAACCTTTGCCTACCCGCCGCGTGAGGTGAAGTTGAACTGCCCGTCGTGCCATGCGGATGTACAAGGAACCGAGGAATCGCCTGACCTGGCACGCGTCTCTCAATATGTCGCCGTGGTAGCGGGAGACTCCGGAGACCTGTACAGAGAACTGCATCGGGTTTTTGACGCCGACTATCCGGCCACTTCCGTTCACCGATTCTTGGCCGCGCTCCCTGCTGTTCTTGCCCGGAAGGGTTATCCCCAACGCCAGCTCCTAGTGGTAACGACGAATTACGACGACTTGATGGAACGAGCCTTTCGAGAAGCTGGACAGCCTTTCGACACCCTCACCTATAGGGCCTGGGGAGAGTACCGGGGCCGTTTCTTTCATACCCCCCCACAAGGGAAGGCGAGACTGATCGAAAATCCAAACGACTACCCAGAAGTGTCCGTCGAGCAACGGCACGTAGTGTTAAAAATTCATGGTGCTGTCAACCGAGGACGGGATTGGGAGCAAGATAGTTACGTGATCCGCGAAGACGACTATATTGAGTATTTGGCATGCACGACTGAGAATATGTTGCCAGCAACGGTGGGCAAAAAATTGAAGGAAAGTCATCTGCTGTTTATGGGTTACAGCCTGAGCGATTTGAACTTAAGAGTTATCCTCTACCGCCTCTGGAGCAAGCTGAGGTTCAGTTACAAGTCGTGGGCCATCCAGGTTAAGCCGCAGAAGATCGATCAGGAATTCTGGACCCGGCGGAATGTGGAAATCCTTGATGTCGGCTTAGAGGACTATATTAAGGCGCTCGAGAGCCGGATTGAAAACCTGGCACCAGGTAAAGGTGAGCCACCATTGTCCGCCGAATCCTAGGGCGATAGGTAGGTCCCCATGCGTGATTCCCCTTACGTCGGTTTGAAGCCGTATGCGGTCGAAGACGCTTCTTGCTTCTTTGGGCGCGAACAAGAACGAAAGATAATCACTGCCAATCTGATTGCCTCCCGCCTCACGCTTCTTTACGGAGCGAGTGGCGTGGGCAAGAGTTCTGTCCTGCGCGCTGGGGTCGTCTATCATTTGCTCCGGGTGGCCCAACGGAATCTAGTCGAACGCGGTACCCCAGGTGCCGTAGTGCTCTACTTCAATTCCTGGCGCGAAGACCCCATGGCCCTTTTGACTCTTGGCATGCAAGAGGCCATCGCCCCGTTTGTCAAAGAGGAAGTCCCGGAATCATGGGGGTCGTCCCGCAAGCTGGCTGAGGTAGTGCAGGCTTGTAGCCAGCGTGTGGATGCAAGTCTGCTGATCATCCTGGACCAGTTTGAAGAGTACTTTCTGTACCACCCCGAAGTCGGCGACGATGGAAGTTTTGACGTAGAGTTCCCACATGTCGTCAACAAACCCGACTTGCGGGTTAGTTTTCTAATTTCCATTCGTGAAGACGCACTCGCCAAGCTCGACCGCTTTAAAGGGCGGATTCCCGGCATTCTTGGCAACTACCTGCGCATTCATCACCTAGATCGGAAGGCGGCGAGAACCGCTATAGAAAAGCCCATCGGGTGGTACGACGAACAGATAGCTTCGACTGACGGCAAGTTCACGATCGAGCCGGCCCTGACTTCGGCGGTTTTGGACCAGGTACAGACCGGACAAGTGATTCTCGGCGGAGGACAGGGTACCTTTCGCTCAAGCTCGAGCAGCAGCACCTCCAAAGGCCAATTGATTGAGACCCCCTATTTGCAGATGGTTATGGCACGACTTTGGGAGGAGGAAAGAAGAGTCGGCTCGTCCATATTGCGGCGGGAAACATTGGACCGTTTGGGCGGCGCCAGACAAATCGTTGGTACACATCTTGATAAGGCGATGAGCGCTTTGTCTCTGGACGAGCAAAACATCGCCGCCAACATATTCCATTACCTGGTTACCCCCTCCGGCACGAAAATTGCCCAAACCCTCTGTGACCTTGCCGGCTACGCCAATCTCTCCCAGGACCAGCTCGCGCCCCTGCTCGAAAAGCTTTCCGCCCAGGAATCTCGCATCCTTCGTCCGGTGGAATCTCCGGTCGATCGGCCTCAAGACCCGCGCTACCAAATCTTCCACGACGTACTTGCTACGCCGGTCATGCAATGGCGGGTCAAATTCGTGGAGGCTCAGGCACTCGCCGAAGCAGAACATCGCGCACACGAGAAAGCACGGCAGGCCGAGCTAGAAGCTGAAGCCCGCTCAGCGGGAAGGCTGCGCCGGCTAGTCATCGCGCTCGCAGCAGTCTCTTTGGTGGCGGCAATCGCCAGCATTTTTGCCCTAACGCAATGGAAAAAAGCCACACAGGAAGCCAGGCTTTCTTTTTCGCGCGAGCTCAGTGCCGCCGCGGCCGAAAACCTGTACCGAGACTCACAACTCAGTATTCTTTTGGCGCTCGAAGCGGCGGGCGTATTTCTCCGGGCAAGACAATCGGTGCCCTCCGAAGTAATCGATGTTCTAAACCGAGCCGTTCAGACTTCCCGGGAGAGAGTTTTCATCCAGGTGCCCGAAAGAGCGAAAGTCCTTGACCTTGCCTTCACCAGTGACGGAGAGCGCCTGACCACAATCGACACCAATGGAGCGGTAGCCGTGTGGGATGCTCAGTCAGGAGCCAGGCTAGCCCTTCCCCCTGCCCACGAAGGTGTAAAAGCTCTCAGCGGGGATGGCAGGTTCCTGGCCAGCGTATCAGAAGGAAAGACGAGCGTCTGGGACACCATTTCCGGCAAACGATTGTTGGAAATAGCTGGAGAATCCGGGGCTGAGGTAGTTGGCGTGTTCTTCGGCCCGGATGCCACACGCTTAGCCATCGCCAATTCGAATTCCACGGTGGAAGTCTGGGACCTGCGTTCGGCGAAGAGAGTTCTCACCTTCAAAAGTCGCTCCGGCCCTGTACAGTTCGTTGCTTTTGATCCGAATGGCAAGCGACTCGCGACGGGAAGCGAGGGGGGAACAACCGAGCTGTGGGACGCTTCTTCCGGAAAAGAACTGCAGCAACTCGAAGATCACGGAGGCAAAGTCCTCTCGGTGGCCTTCAGCCCTGATGGACGGCACTTGGCCAGGAGCAGCGAAGACCGTACCGTCCGCTTATGGGATCTCTCTTCGGGGAAAGAGCCGCGTTATCTAAACCCCATCAGGTCTCAGGTGCTGCGCGTAGCGTTCAGCTCCAACGGACAACTCCTCGCGACCGCTGGCGCGGATGGCACTGCGAGGGTATGGGATGGAACTGGAAGCCCTGGAAAACTTCTGCTCTTCTTGGCAGGGCACAAGAACGTGGTGAGTAGCATTGTCTTCAGTCCAGACGGACTCCGAGCGGCGACCGCGAGCTCGGACGGAACCATAAGGATCTGGGATGTTGTGGCACCTCATCTGCAGGATGTTCAGGCGATCTCCTTCAGTCATGACGGAACTCGCATAGCAAGCGTTAGCAAAGAAGGCCGAGTCAAACTTTGGGATGCCACTCTCCGAATCTTACTCACGTTCCCAGAACAAAAGTCTGCCCCCCTAACCAGCGTTTCTTTCAGCCCGGACGATAAGCGCCTGGCCACCGGAAGTGATGATGGCACGGTCGCGTTTTGGGAGACATCTTCTGGCAAAGAGTTGTTCAAGCTGAAAGAAGAAAGCCCAGTGAGCGACATCGCCTTCAGCCCGGACGGGACGCGCGTGGCCACAGGAACCGAGGACGGGATGGCCAAAGTGTGGGAACTGTCCTCCCGTGCAGTCGTGCGTCGGCTCACGGGTCACCAAGCCCCAGTTTGGTGCATTGCCTACAGCCAGGACGGACGACGACTGGCCACCGGCAGCCTGGATCGGACTGCAAAGGTCTGGGACATTGATTCCGAAAAAGCCATCCTGACTACGGACCGGTATGACAACCAAGTCACCGGTGTTGCTTTCAGTCCCGATGGAAGTCGCCTCGCCACTTCCGGCCTGGACGGATCGGCTATCGTCGGTGAAATCGCAAGCTGGCATGAGTCCCGCAGGCCGCTGCCCGGCCACACCATGGCGGTCATGTCCATCGTGTTCAATGGAGATGGAACGCGCTTGGCCACCGGCAGTGCAGATCGAACCGCGAGGGTTTGGGATGTCGCCGGTCATGAGCTGTTTAAATTCACCCACAGTGCCGGGGTCACAGACTTGGACTTCAGTCCCGACGGACGGCACCTGGCCACCGGATCTGAGGACGGCATGGTGCACGTCATGCCTCTTGATCCGGAAGAATTGTTACAACTGGCCCGCTCGAGGGTAACTCGCCGATTAGTGACAGAAGAATGCCGGAAATACCTGCACTCTGTGTGTCCTCCCGAGGTCGCGAGATAGAAGGCAGTATCGAGTCTCGAGTCGAAGACATTCCCGAAACAAGCCGCGTGTGCCGGAGGAGGTCCGTGTATAGACTCGGAGTGTGATCGATCCTGAAGGTTCACGAACGCCTTTCGAGCTTTGTCGTCGGCTGGCCATTTTGGCCGGCAAATACTGTATTGTGAGCAGCTGCCATGATTGGCAAAGTCATTTCCCATTATCGCATCGAAGCACGGCTCGGCAGTGGGGGCATGGGGATCGTATATCGCGCCTTGGACCTCAGGCTGAAAAGGCGGGTCGCGATAAAGTGCCTGTTACGGGTAGTGAACCGCGACCTTCATGCTTTGCAGCGATTCCAGCGCGAAGCCTGCGCCGCTTCTGCTCTTAATCATCCCAATATCTGCACCATTTACGAAATTGATGAACATGAGGGTGACCCCTTCATTGTGATGGAGCTACTAGAAGGACAAACGATTGAGCATCTCCTCAAGGGTAAGCCGCTGGAAAGCGCCCAGATCGCGGAGATAGCCATCCAGATCGCAGACGCACTTGATGCGGCCCATGAGTCTGGGATTATCCATCGAGATCTCAAACCGGCAAACATTTTCCTCACCAAGCGGGAGAAAGTGAAGGTGCTGGACTTCGGCTTAGCCAAGTTGATCTTCAGCGCACGGCACGCCGCACAATTGTTCGATTCCTTAACTGCCACTGGAGCCACACTGGGGACGCACGTGTACATGTCACCCGAACAATGCCGGGGAGAAGCACTGGACGAACGAAGCGATCTATTTTCCCTGGGCTCGGTGTTGTATGAAATGGCTACCGGGAGGCTCGCCTTCTCTGGCGGAACCCAAGGCCTTGTTTTTGAGGCAATCCTGAGTCGCACACCATTGCCGGCCGTGCGTTTGAATCCCAATCTGTCGCCGGCCTGGAGTTCCATCATCTCGAGACTACTCGAAAAAGATCGCCGGTTGCGCTACCAGTCCGCGGCCGAGCTTCGCTCTGCGCTGAAACGGGTTGAGCGTAATGACGAATCCTTCAAAACCAGCGCCGCGGCGCCGCCGGCCGTCTCCAGACTTCCCTGGAGCCGGCGAACGTTAATAGTAGTCGGGCTTGCTTCGATTTCACTGCTTCTGCTCATTCCCCTCGCCCCGCGAAACTGGCGTCAGCGACTGCCAGGCAAACACGCTTATGGCCGAGTTTACTCCGTTGCCGTGCTGCCGTTCGTGAATGAGAATGCAGACCGCAATGTGGAATATTTGGCCGACGGCATGACGGACGAAATCATCAGTAGCCTTTCGGGTGCCCCGGAACTGCACGTAATGGCCCGTAGCACAGTTTTCAGCTACAAGGGCCGAGAAATCGGCCCTCAAAAGCTTGGACAGGACCTCAACGTTGATGCGGTCGTACTGGGGAGTGTAGGAAAGCGAGGGGACGATCTGACCATTCGAGTGGATTTGCTCAGTGTGGCTGACGGATCTGAGTTGTGGGGCGAACAATACGGCCGGAAAGTTAGTGACCTCATTGACGTGCCGGAAGAGATCGCTAAGGAGATTTACGATAAACTGCGGCCCCATTTTGCTGGACGGGAGACGCGCCGGTCAGCCAAGCGCTACACCGGAGACGTTGAGGCATATCAAGCCTATCTTCAAGGCCTTTATTATCGGAACATGTGGACGGCGGAAGGGTCCAGAAAGGCAATCGATTATTTTACGCAGGCGGTCGGGAAGGATCAGAATTACACCCTGGCATATGCTGGCCTCGCCGATAGCTACAACTTCCTGGGTGACTCCGGCTACATGGCTCCGACAACAGTGTGGCCGAACGCCAAATCAATGGCGATTCACGCTCTCAGAATCGACAACCAACTACCCGAGGCCCACATCTCCCTAGCTTTGGTACGTGAAAATTACGATTGGGACTGGCCCGGTGCGGAAAGTGAATTCAAGCGAGCGATTCAGCTTGATGCCAACTCGAGCGCCGCGCACCAATGGTACGGCGACTTTCTGACGAGGATGGGTCGCTTTGAAGAAGCAAGCCTGGAATTGAGGAAGGCTCAGGACCTCGATCCGCTTTCCCTTCTCACGCTCACGCGTGTTGGACGCCAGTTCTACTTCGCAAAGCAATACGAACCGGCCATAAAACAAATGAAGAAGGTTCTAGATTTGGATCCAAACTTCGTACCCGCGCAACATGGCATTTTGGACGCGTATGCCCAAAGTGGGATGTACAGGGAAGCGCTTATGGAGCTAAAAAAAATGCTGGTCCTTGCAGGTAATCCTGACCTTTCGGCGGCAATCGGGGAAGATTACAGGAAATCCGGGTACAGCGGAGTGTTGCAATTCATGCTCGGGGGCTTTCAGGAAGAGTCCAAACGTGGTTACGTTCCTGCCTCCAATATTGGACAAATCTATGCACGGCTCGGAGATAAGGGCCAATCCCTGAGTTGGCTGGAGCGGGCCTATGATGAGCGCGACAGCAAGATCTCCTATTTGAAAGTGGAGCCGGCTTTTGACGAAATTAGGTCCGATCCGCGATTTAAGCAGTTATTGCGGCGTTTGGCGTTGGCCCATTGACCGGCGGAGGAAGCTCGCGGGGAGGGCAAAGGCGACCTCCTCCTAGCTGCTAGCTAGTTCGGCATCGTGTGCCTAGCCAATCACGAGTCATCTGTCCAGACAGTTGGCTGGTTGCCGAAGACGAGCCTTTCAGGGCTGCGCCCAATTCTGGTCTCCGTCTAAGCAGGAAATCGTCTCCAGCTGTAGCAGAGAGGAGAGAGTGATGCCCAGACCCACTCGCGCCGCATATTTCTTCGTCGTTCTGTTGCCGCTGGTTCTGCCGCCCGCCGTGCTCGCCCAGCAGCAGATTCGTCCGCCGCTTCATGCCAACGGCCACAAGATTCTGGATTCGGCCGGACGAGTGGTGCGCCTCACTGCAGTCAACTGGTACGGTTTCGACCAAAAAGAATATCTCGCCGGCGGGCTGGACCACGCACGGCTTGAGACGATCATCGCGCAGATTCGCGACATTGGCGTCAATTCGGTGAGGTTGCCGTGGGCGAACGAAACGCTGAAGCACAATCCGCCGGCCGCCGATTACGCAGTAAGAGCAAATCCGAAGCTTCGTGGCAAGCATGCGCTTGACGTACTGGACGCGGTGATTGCAGCTCTGGCGCGCGCGCGCATCATGGTGATTCTGGATAATCACATGAGCCGCGCGGACTGGTGCTGCACGGAAGCCGATGGGAACGGACTCTGGTACAACGCGGAATATCCCGAGGAGAAGTGGCTGGCTGATTGGGAAACGATCGACGCTACAGGAATCAGCCATGGGTCGTGGGCGCTGATTTGCGCAACGAACTGCGCAACGGAGCAACGTGGGGCGGCGATGATCCGCGGCTGGACTGGCACGCGGCGGCGGAGCGCGGGGGGAATGCGGTGCTTGGTGTGAATCCCAACCTGCTGGTGATGGTGGAAGGCCCGGAATACTCGACGGACTTGACCGCCTTTGGAAAGCTGCCGGTCAGGCTAAAGATTTCGAATCGTGTGGTGTATTCCCCGCACGCGTATGCGCCTGCCGGGCACACGTTCCAGAGCTACCACGAATTGAAGCAGGTGTACGATGCGCGGGCGGGTTATTTGCTGCAGGCAGAGCCCGGCGTGCCGCTGTGGGTCGGAGAGTTCGGAACGTGCCAGACGCTGGAATGCGAAGATCAGGGCCAATGGTTCAGGTGGTTTGTGCAATACCTGCGAGAGAACGAACTGAGCTGGAGCTACTGGCCGCTCAACGGAACGCAATCGAGCGGCAACACACGCAAGTATGACGACGTGGAAATGTACGGTCTGCTGACACCGGATTACCATCACATCGCGGCGCCGGAGATTATCAGACTGCTGCAAACCATCGAAGGCTCAGTGCGAGCACACCAGCGTTGAGACTTCAGGGATGCATTGAAGTGCTCCAGCCTACTCGTGCCGCCGTATTCATCCGCAAACGCCGTAACCGGTAAAGTTGCATCCGCGAAAAGATACCTTATCGGGCCGCAAATGTAATGAAGACAAATGCCAATACAGGGATCGGACTGGAGGCACGTTTCAGATTATGTGGTGCTTTTCTGCAAAATTTCGCTTGGCTAATCGCCCATCAAAGTCAGCGCCACATAACGTTCATCGCCACAGAAGAATTCAAACTGAGCAACTGAGCCGCCAGCAT
>WNFP01001361.1_pt1 | contig 19055 bp, 21 predicted proteins | sample 5400201 | NCBI WGS metagenome assembly WNFP01 (sample SAMN13153355, study PRJNA577476) | soil metagenome | isolation source: 115 cm saprolite under Madrone tree | place: USA:California | collected 2016-06-14 | reverse complement strand
GCGGCCAAGAGGACCGCGGAGTGGATACCTCTTTGTCACCCACTGCCCTTGACGCACATTGATGTGACCGCGCGGCTGTGCCAGAATGGCGTTGAAGTGCATTCCACAGTGACCACGGCCGCCCAGACCGGCGTGGAAATGGAAGCCCTGGTTGCGGTTGCCGCGGCGGCCCTCACGGTCTACGACATGTGTAAAGCCCTCGATAAAGGGATGGAAATCACGGACATTGTTCTCGTCGAAAAGACGGGCGGCAAGAGCGGGGATTTCCGCCGGCAGGTAGCGCCGCAGAGGCGCGCGCGATGACCACAGCAGGGCACAAAACCATAAAATTGTTGCTGGCGGACGATAACCCGCTGGTGCGCGAGTTGATCGTGAAGGGACTTGAGCCGTTCTGCCAGGTGGAGGTTTCCACGGACGGGGCGGACGCGCTCTTGAAGGTTGTGGACACGCCTCCCGACGTGATTCTCTGCGATTACAAGATGCCTGGCTTGGATGGCAGGCAACTCTTCGAGAAACTGCGCGCGCGCGAGTCGACACGCCACATCCCATTTCTGTTCATGGCCAGCCGTTCAGACATTGAGGAGCGCCTGAGGCCGCTGGTGGATGGCGTCGAGGATTTCATCCCCAAACCATTTTTGATTAAGGATCTGGTGCGCATTACGAAAAAAGTAGTCGATCGCCTGCACCTCGAAAAACTGCAGAAGAAAGCCTCACGGCCGGGAGTCATTCAAGGGCGGCTCGAAGAAATGAGCATGATCGACCTGATGCAGTCACTGGAGATGGGGCAGAAATCGTGCCGGTTGGTCGTGCAGAGCGGCGGCGCGCAAGGCGAACTCTATTTTGCGAGCGGGCAATGCCGCGACGCGAAAATCGGCAAACTCGAAGGCGATGACGCGGTTTATAAAGTGGTGCTGTGGACGGCAGGGGAGTTCGAGATCGATTTCAACGCCGCGAATGCCTCGACAAAGACGACCACAACGCGCAATACGACCGGGCTGTTGATGGAAGCCATGCGGCTGATGGACGAATCCAACCGCGATACGGTCGAGACGCCGTGATTCTCGCGAAGAAACCTTCCTGATGCGCGTTGCAGTCCTAACGATCAGCGACTCGGTGACAAAGGGCGCGCGCGAGGATTTGTCCGGCCCTGCGGTTGTCGCATTTTGCCGCGGGCTGGGCTGGGAAATCACCTCGATGTTGCACGTCTCGGACGATCCCGCAAGCATCCGCGAGCAGTTGCGCGCCGTGGCGGATTCCGGCCGCGTGGACGTGCTCCTGACCACCGGCGGAACGGGGATCGGGCCACGGGATAATACGCCGGAGGCGACTCAGGCGGTGGCTGACAGGATCGTGCCCGGACTTTCCGAAGAGATGCGCCGAAAGGGATTGGAGAAAACTCCAACAGCGGTACTCTCCCGCGGCACCGCCGTCGTGCGAACAAAGACGCTCATCGTCAATCTGCCGGGAAGCCCCAAAGGTGCAGTGGAATCCCTCGAAGTCGTGGCGCACCTGCTGCCGCACGCGGTGAAAGTTCTACACGGGGCGCGGCACGACTAGCAGAGTGCTACGCCACTTTCGACCTCCGCAGAGGAATGAGACCACGCAGCCGGCCCTCGCGCAGGTAAAGACCGCCCCAGAGCAGCACGCCCAAATACGTCGGGAACAAAACATGGCTGAATAGCGGATCGCCGGCGCGTAAGTGCGTGGCAACGGCGCCGCCAAGATATCCAGTTAGCAAGATCGCGCCAAGAACGGAGGTCTTCGGAAGGACATAGAGGGCCGTGGACGCTAATAAGATCGTCCCGAGAACTGGAGCGAGGCTAAGGGGCCAACCTACGTGAGCGAATGTCTCCACCACGGGGGACGGAGCCGGCCTTAGGAATTTTATGACGACGTCGATAGCAAGAAACGCGACAACCAGTGCGCTCATGATGCGTCCGGCCCAGAGCCCTTTCTTCGAGACGAGAGCGGTTTGCGTGTCCGCTGGCATGATTTCTCCTCCGTATAACCTTCAAGTTGTAATACCACACGTTTGTGAAATTGCTTCCTGTATTGCAGGACAGTGGCAGTCCGCCGCGACCGGTCGGCCCTTAACCACCTGCGATCGCCCCGATGATTAGTAGAGGCTCCGCTCCCGATGCCACGGCGTCTGGCAACGGCGTATCTGGTGGCTCAAGAGAATAGTCTTCGGCGCAGGCGAAAAATCGTAAAAAAGGCCGGCGCTCCTGCGTGACATGATCGCGGATGGTGCCTCGCAGCATCGGGTATTGCGCCTCGAGGGCGTCGAGCACCGAGCGTTGGGTGACCGGACCCTCGACGTGAAGCTGAATTTCCGGACCGACTCGCGCCAGCGCACGCAGATGGCCCGGGAGGACGACGCGAATCATGGCAGCGTTTGAACCTCGACAGAAAGCACAGCGGGGAGGTGTTCCACGATGGGAGACCAATTGTCGCCCGCGTCGGCAGAGCCATACACCTGCCCGCCCGTGGTGCCGAAATAGACGCCGCACTTATCGAGCGAGTCGACTGCCATCGCATCGCGCAGTACGTTTACGTAACAGTCTTTTTGCGGCAAGCCCTTGGTCAGGGCTTCCCATTCGTTGCCGCTGGACTTGCTGCGGTAGACGCGCAACTTGCCCTCGAGAGGGAAATGTTCTCCATCGCTCTTGATGGGCACTATGTAGATGGTTTCCGGTTCGTGAGCGTGAACATCGATCACGAAGCCGAAGTCCGTCGGCAAATTGCCGCTGACCTCTTTCCAGGTGTCGCCGGCGTTGTCGCTGCGCATCACGTCCCAGTGCTTCTGCATGAAGAGGACGTTCGGGCGCGAGGGATGCATGGCGACGTGATGAACGCAGTGGCCGACTTCGGCAGTAGGCTCGGGAATGTATTGGGAATAGAGCCCCTTGTTGATGGGCTTCCAGGTCTTGCCGCCGTCGTCGGTGCGGAATGCTCCCGCGGCCGAGATGGCGATATAGACTCGCTTTGGATCTTTGCGATCCAGAATGATGGTGTGAAGGCACATACCGCCGGCACCGGGCTGCCACCGCGGGCCGGTCCCGTGGCCGCGCAGTCCGGCGAGTTCTTTCCAATTCTTCCCGCCGTCCTTTGAGAGGAATATGCCGGCGTCTTCCACTCCAGCATAGACGGTGTCTGGATCGCTGGGCGACGGTTCGAGATGCCAGACGCGCTTGAATTCCCAGGGATGCTGTGTGCCGTCATACCACATGTGGGTGGTCAGAGGCTTGCCGGTTTCCGCGGAAGTGTCGTAAGCGAATTTATTGCTTTCACTTTTGGGCGGTCCCGCTACCTGGGCGTCTTTTTCGCCAGGCGGCGTCCCTGGCTGGGTCCAAGTCTTGCCGCCGTCGTCGGAGCGCTGAATGATTTGCCCAAACCAGCCGCTGGTCTGCGACGCATAGATGCGATTCGGTTCGGCGGGCGAGCCCTTGAGGTGATACATCTCCCAACCCGCAAAATGAGGGCCGCTGACGTCCCACTTTTGGCGCTTGCCATCCGATGAAAGGACAAATGCGCCCTTCCGCGTTCCAACCAGTACCCTTACTTTGCTCATCGTTCCCTCCTTCTAACAGTAGTAAGGCCGCTACAGGACCGTACCTTTGATTCCGATACCGCAAAAGTTCTTTCGGTCACGTCACGATTTCACTGGTATCCAGACCTCGATGCCGCCCATTCCGGTCCGCGGATCGAATTCCTCGGAGTAACGCTCAAAGAAGTCCGGCGCGCCAGCGGTTCCGCAGGCGACATCCAGCCCGGATCCCGGGAGCCACTTGTCGACGGCATCCAGGGTTTCACGGAGTTTGGAAACATGTTCCCGGTGTGGGAAAACAGCATACTTCCGTGCCGGAATGGTCGCGACGCTGAATTCGGAGGGCAGACCGGAAGAGCCGGAGACCTCGACACCCGCCATGTAGTCCATGCCGTCAGGGCTGCGCGCGTTGAAGCACAAGCCATATGCTACGCGGCCGACGTGCCCGGGGATATTGCCGATGTAAGGCGCAAAGCGCTGCCACAGCGCAGGGGCATTTTGCATTGTTTCCGGAGTGTAGTGCCCGCGCCATCCGGCAATCAGTAAGGCCATGCCGTTCTCGAACCGCGGCGCTTCCAATTCCGTCGCAGGCGATTTCTTCATTGTCGCCTGGCTCATTCCATCCTCCCATTTCAACTTGCAACCGAAGATCGCTGGTTGGGGAGAGCCAGTCTGCAACAAGTAACTTGCAAAATGCAAGCTAAAAATGCTAGCGTGAAAATATGTCGAAGAAGAAGTCCGGTCCCGAGAGACGGTCGGGTTGTCCGCTGAATGCTTCGGTGGAGATCCTCGGTGACCGCTGGTCGCTGCTGATCATTCGCGACATGATGCTGCGGGGATTCCGCACCTATAAAGAGTTCATGGGTTCCTACGAGGGAATCGCGACGAATATCTTGGCCGACCGTCTGCGGAAGTTGATCGCTCATGGGATCATCACCACTCGGAGAAACCCATCGGACGGACGGAAGGTGATTTACTCGCTCACCCCGAAGGGAATCGATCTGGCGCCGGTCCTTACGGAAATGGTGCTATGGGCTGCCGCGCACGAAGACACCGGCAATCAGGCGCTTGTCCGCGAAATGCGAAAGGACAAGGAAGAATTCTTGAATGCCGCGCGGCAACGCTGGGCCGAAGCGAACCGAGTGCCGAGGTGGCCTTAGGTCACTCCGATCGCAGCGCTTCCGTGACATCGACGCGCGCGGCGCGTGCCGCAGGCAACACTGAGGCTACGACCGCGGCGGCCAGCAGCACGACCACTGACACAATCACGGGAAGGCTGCCCGGCATCTTCACATCTTCGAAAGAGCTCCGTGCCAGACGCACCAACACGTACCCACATGCGGCGCCCGCGACGACACCTCCTGTCGCCATCACGGCGCCTTCCGCAATGACGCTCGCCAGCAGTTGCCGCGGCTGCGCTCCGATGGCCAGCCGGACGCCGAACTCGCGTGTCCGCGCGCTAACCGAGAATGCCAGCACGCCGGCGACGCCAACCAACGCAATCGCCAACGCGACAGCCGCAAAGACGCCGAACACCACTGTGTTGAGACGATCCGGAGTGAGAACTTCGGCGCGAACGTCTTCGAGGGTAGCGGCGCGTTCGACGGGCTGCTCCACGGACATGTCGCGAATAATGCGCGTCACTGGCGTGACCAGCGAATAAGGATTTGCACTGGTGTGGATGAAGAGGCGGCCGCCAAACATTGGACCCTCTTCAAACTGGTTATAAATGGTTAGGATGGGTCCTGGAACGACGTGTTCGTCGTCAATATCGGCAGCGACGCCGATGATGCGGTGCGGCGCGACGCTAATCCCGGGAATGAATTTCATCACCGGATCCGTCCAGTAGACGTGGCGGTTAACGGCATCCTGGTTGGGGAACATTCGTTGAGCGAGAGTTTGACTGACTATGATGACCGGTTCTTTGCTCTGGCCGTCGAGCTGATTGAAGTCTCGGCCGGCGATGATAGGAACGCCGAGCGCAGCAAAGAATCCGGGCGAGATGGTCCGCAACTGCCCGCGAGGATCTTCTTCGCCGGGCCCGCGAAGGTGGCCGTCCGCGGAGAACTGGAGACCAGGACCAAAGCTGCCGGCATCGCGCCAGGGAACGACAATGCCGAAAGCCGTCTTGTTCACACCTGGGAGCGCTTCGATGCGGCGCATCGATTCCTTATAGAAATCGACCACCTGCTGAGGCGTTTTTCCGTAGGACATTGCGGGAACGTTGATGGCAAGGACGTGGCGTATGTCGAGGCCGGTCTGCGCCGTTTGCAGCGAGAGCAGCGTCTTGACCAATGCGCTGGCGCCTGCCAGTAGCACGAAAGACGCCGCAATCTGCGTCACGGCGAAGACGCGCAGCCGGCGATTAGTGCTGCCGGTGATGCGCACGCTGCCGTTCGAGAGGCTGATTCCTTGCGAGGAGTCCGCCGAAGGCAGACGCGGGACAAATGCCAGCAACACCGCCGCGACGACCGCCAGCGCCGCCCCCACCCAGAGCATACTCGAATCAACTGTCAGGTCGAGTGCGCGGACGGAGAACCGCGAGGCGTACCGCGCCATGATGTCAACCATGGGACGAGCGCTCAGCACGCCGAGCATCGCGCCGGCACCGCAGAGCAGCAGGCTTTCCGCCAGCAGAACCCGCCGAAGCGCGCCGGTGGTTGCGCCGAGCGCCGCGCGGATCGACAGTTCACCCTCGCGGCGGACGGTCCGCGAGAGGATCAAGTTGGCGACGTTCGAGCAAGCGATCACGAAGATGAGCGCCGAAGCCCCGAGCAGCACTAGCAGGACAGTCTTTGCGCGCGAGGTGATCTGGTCGCGCAGCAGCCTCGCCTCGATTTGGAAATCCGCTCGCGCGGGATACTCTGCGGGATGCGCTTTGACCATCGCTCCGTGGACGGCCCGGAGTTCCGCGCGCGCCGACTCGAGAGTTGCACCGGGAGTGAGCTTGCCAAAGAGTTCCGTCATGCGATGGACGCGCCCGTTCTGCATGGTCGCCGAGAGATGATGCGGGCTTGTGACAATGTTCGCAATGATTTCGGTATTTGTCGGATATTGAACAGAGGGTTCGAGGACGCCGATGATAGTGGCGGACCTATCGCCGAAGCCAGTGCCTAGGCGAAGGACCTTACCGATGACGGAAGGATCGCTCTTGAGAGTGCCCGCCCAGAAATGATAGGTCAAGACCACCACCCCAGCGGCTTTTGGACCGTCGTCTTCCGGGCCGATGAGACGCCCGAGGACTGGATGGAGGCCCACCACGTCAAAATAGGAGCCGTCAACGACGCCGGCGCGAACTTCCCGAGGCTCGCCAAGGCCGATCATCGTGAAACCCACGACCGAGAACTCGCCAAACGAGCTGAGTGTTTTGACGCTTGCGCGCAGGTCCTGAATTTCCGGCACGGAGAATGGGACGGCCCCGGGGCTGATACCCGGCGCGCTTTGTTGGATAAAAACGAGCCGGTCTTCGTCGCGGTTGACGAGCGGCCGCAGGAGCACTCCGCGCACCAGCGTGAAAATAGCCGCGTTGGCGCCGATGCCGAGCGCCAGGGTGAGCACCACGGTGATCACCAGCCCTTTGCTGCGCGCCAGCGATCGGATAGCAAATTTCAGGTCGTTCACGAATGTCAGAACGGCCTCGCGAGATCGGGAATCTTTCGTTTGGCTCTCGCTCATCATCGTTACTCCTTTGAGTGTTCCGCCAAGTAGGCTGTAAGGCGCTCCAGGCTCTGCGTCCAGCCCGCTTCCATCCCCGCCAGGTACCGGGGGGCTTCAGCGGTTGACTTTATAACGCACGTCCGCAAAATTTGTTTCGTTTTACCGCCTTCTTCGGCGAAGGTCACGGTGGTCAGCATCTCAAACATGGGGTTGCCAGCGGCATCCAGCGCCGCGCTCGTGAAAACAATACGCTCCGGCGCAACCACCTCCTGATAGACGCCGGTCATAGGATAGACAGTGCCATCGGGACCCCGCATGTGAATGCGGATAGTCCCGCCGGGCCGCGCGTCCAACTCGCAAACCGGGTTAGTAAAGCGATGGGGCCCCCCACCACTTTGCCACGATCTTTGGGTCCGTCCAAGCCTTGAACACCATCTCCCGCCGCGCGTCGAAAACGCGCGTGAGCACCAACTCATTCCTTTCTTTTGGCGTGAGGCTTCCGGTGGCCATGGTTTTTCTCCTTTTTCTGTGCGTCCCGCAAGTATTCGTCCAGACGGTCAAGACTCTCGGTCCAGAACCGCTGGTAGTGCGCCAGCCAATCGGCGACATCCTTGAGCGGCGCAGCGGCAATACGGCACGGCCGCCATTGCGCCTCGCGCCCGCGTGTTATCAGGCCGGCGTGTTCGAGGACTTTGAGGTGCCGGGAAACGGCGGGCATGCTCATGGCGAAAGGAGCAGCCAGCTCCGTCACCGTGGCCTCGCCGCCAGCCAGGCGGGCGAGGATGGCACGGCGAGTCGAGTCGGAAAGCGCGGCGAGCGTTGTGCTCAGTTGGTCGGTGGCCAATTGCATTAAACACTCATGTTAAATAACACGCCTGTTAAATACTACAGGATTTGCAGGCTGTCAAGAATTCTTTTGGGGCACTCTACAGAGGCTGTTCGACGGGGACAGAGGTTTGCTTTGCGACGATGCCGCCAGCATGGGGTGGGGCTGGTGACATTTTGTAATGAAGGCGAATGGTGGTCAGGCCGAGGAAGGAAATCCTGTGCTCGGTGCGGAGTACACCTTCATCGTCCACGTAGACGTGGAAGAGTTCATGAAGTGTTTTGACATAACGAACACGTCGGTGGTCTGCGCCGGAACGCACCATGCGATAGAAACCGGAACGGCCCCAAGCCGACCCCGATGAGTCCAGCCCAAACGAACCGTCCGGATGAGCGATGGGGCAAAGATAAACATTTGCGCTACCGTCGCACGGAAACGTTACCTTGACGCACGGGTTAGGCTCTCCGGGAAGCTTCACGGTGGAATACAGGCCCGCGTAGATGACGTGACCGGAAGATTTCAACCGGCGAAGCCACCCCGTGTAAGCGATACGCCCCGAAGCCGGATCAAGAAGCTGCACCACTTCGCTGCTCATGCCTTTGGCCACCTCCAGGGATGAAATAGGAAAGTTGAGCTGGTCCATGCGACGGCTGATGAATTCCACCAGGAGCCAAAGAAAAAAGCGGCCCAGAAGAGCGACCTCGGTCCAAACCTCGAGCTGATACGAAGCGGCGTGCTCATAGAAATGGCGAATGGCAGGATGAATGGCGTCCGGATTGAAGGTCGGGCCGCGGAGGGAGTTGAAATCGGGTATCAAGCCCGCCCCGGGCGGAGCCTGGATTTGAAGATTTTCGTCGCGCGCGATGCGCTCGTAGATTCCCGTGCCGATGCGGCCGCGTTCGCCCAGTGGGCAGCGTAGCCATGGGATTTCGTCCTCGCGAATGCGCTTGCCGGTAGTGCGAACCCAGATCTTAATTCCGGTTTCGAGTAAGAAAGCGATTAAATCGTACAGGGCAGAACGTTTGTCTCGGGTTGGCGGGGCGGCGTTTGCGGTCGCGCTGACCGCATTTGGGAACGAAGGAGCGGGAGCCATGAATCTATCTTCTCATTGCTAGGCCGCAGTCGCCGCCGGTCAAGGCCGTTGTGCCCGCTGCATTAACGGTTGGAGGGGCATCCTTCAGATTCTTGGGTTGACCGATTGCTGATTCAAGTCAAGAATGTTTGGACTATGGCAAGCACTACCGCACACAAACTATCGGACAAAAAACTGGCCGTCCTGGGCACGGGGAAGCTCGGCGGGATCTTGCTCCGGGCTTACTTGAAGCAGCAACTTTTCTCGCCGAAGCGCGTCACTGCGACGGTAAAGCACGCAGAAAAGGCTTCGGCGCTGGCCAAGGACCTTGGTGTGTCCGTGACGACCGAGAACCGCAAGGCGGTGAAAGACGCAGATATCGTGCTTCTCGGGGTAAAACCGCAAGTCGTGGGGGAAGTGTTGAAAGAGATTGCGCCGGAGCTGGACGAGAAGACGCTCGTCATTTCTGTAGCCGCATCAGTTCCGACCAGCTATATCGAGCAGCGCCTGACTGGAAAAGTTCCTGTTGTACGCGCCATGCCCAATACGCCTGCCGCCGTGGATTGCGGAATGACCGGCCTATGCCGCGGCGCCCACGCCGGGCCGGAGCACCTGGAGATGGCGCGCGCGATGTTCGATGCCGTAGGCCGCACCGTGGCCGTGGACGAAAAAAATATGGACGCTGTGACCGGGCTATCTGCGAGCGGACCAGCGTTTGCGTACATCATTATCGAATCGCTTGCCGAGGCCGGTGTGAAAGTCGGTCTGCCACGCGACGTAGCAACTCTCCTTGCGGCGCAGACCATGAAGGGTGCCGCGAGTGTGGTTCTGGAAACCGGCGATCACCCCGCGCTGTTGAAGGACGCCGTGACGACGCCCGCCGGATGCACGATCGACGGAATCATGGAATTGGAAGAGGGCAAGCTCCGCGTGACGCTCATCAAAGCCGTCGTGAAGGCCACGAGCCGCGCGGGTGAGCTGTTGTTTGAAAAGTAGGTCTGCCCAAGATTGACAGTAGTGGTAGGATGCACCGTGTGAGGGAGCATGCAGAGCGCGTACATTCCTGTCTTGATTTACGCTGTGCTGGTCATCGCGTTTCCCGCAGTGACACTGATCCTGGCAAAGTTCATCCGGCCGGCCTCCACATCCGTCGGCGCGAAGCGCAAGCCCTATGAGTGCGGAATTCCTCCAGAGAGCGATTCGCGCGGACGATATTCCGTGCGGTTTTACATTGTAGCCATGCTGTTTGTGATTTTCGATGTGGAGACGATGTTCCTGATTCCGTGGGCGATCCTGTACAGGGGGTGGGTCGCTGTGCATCAAGGGCTATTCGCGCTGGTCTCGATGGTACTGTTCCTCGGAATCCTCCTCGTTGGGTATTTGTGGCTGTACAAAAAGGGCGCCCTTGAGTGGGTGTGACGCCCAATTCTCTTACTCTCTCCAATCCCGCCATCCCGTCCGCAAGTTGTTATGATTGACTCGGTTGGCGGCGTGTGTTAGAAACGCGGCGTTTGAATTTTTGGCTGCTTCTCTGTTGTAGTTTGCGAACCGCAAACGTTTCGTCGCAGCCTGTCGTACCCCGGGTCCATGGCTGACGAGCCCAAGGAACCTAAACCGCCTCAAGTCCCCACGGGCGAAAAGCCCGCCAGCAGCACGCCCGCTGTGTCGACTCCTGCTGCCAAACCCGCGGACGCCGGTGCACCCGCTGCTCCTCCAAAAGCGGCAGCTCCCGCGTCTCCCAAACCGCCCGTGGTGTTGCAAACTCCTCTCGACAATGAACTGGTCAAGCGTTTTCGCGCCAGGTTCGGTGTGGCGCTTCTCGAAGCGATAGAGGACCGCAAGCAAGCCATCCTGACTGTGGAGCGCGCCCGGCTGGTGGAAATTTCGCTGTATCTGCGCGACGAAGAAAAATTCGACATGCTTGCCAGCTTGACGGCTGTGGATTGGCCGAAACGCGAAAAACGTTTTGACGTGGTTCTCGATCTGTACTCCTTCCCGAAGAACGAGCGGCTGAGGCTGAAGGTTCACGCAGCGGACGCGGAAGAAGTGCCCAGCGTCGTGAGCGTCTGGCCCGCGGCAAATTGGCAGGAGCGCGAAGTGTTTGACATGTTTGGAATTGTTTTTTCTGGGCATCCTGAACTGAAGCGCATTTTGCTGCCGGACGAGTGGCAAGGCTATCCGCTGCGTAAAGATTACGACATCTTGCAGCAGGACACCGCTTGGGTCCAGGAGAATCTCGGAATTGAGAGCGGGCAGTGACGCGATCTAAGCCATAAAGGGAAGACGACTCTGAGCGTCGATACCACAAACGATCATAAGACGCTGTTGGGCGCGGATGAGCTGGTCATCAACATGGGGCCGCAGCATCCGTCCACGCACGGCGTGTTGCGCGTCAAGCTGAAGCTCGATGGCGAGCGCGTGATCGGCTCGGAGTGCATCATCGGGTATTTGCACCGCGGCGTGGAGAAAATAGCGGAGAACCGCACCTATCAGCAGTTTGCTCCCTATGTCGACCGCATGGATTATGTCGCGGCCGTCAGCAGTGGCCTGGGCTACTGCGAAGCGATTGAAAAATTGCTATTGGCGGAAGCGCCGCCGCGGGCGCGCGTGATTCGAACCATCTTGACGGAGCTGCAGAGAATCGCCAGCCATCTCTTGTGGCTCGGCACGCATGCCTTGGACATTGGCGCGCTCACGCCGCTCTTCTATTGCTTCCGCGAACGCGAAGAAATCCTGAAGATTTTTGAAAAGTACTGCGGCGCTCGCCTGACCACCCATGCGTTCCGCATCGGCGGGCTGCAGTACGAGGCTTACGACACTTTCGAGAAGGACGTTGAGCGCTTCTGCAAGGATTTTGAATCGCGCATCGCGGAATACGAGGATTTGCTCACGCAAAATCGCATCTGGATCGGGCGCACGAAGGGCGTGGGTATTCTGACCGCTGCGGACGCCATCGCATTTGGCGTGACCGGCCCGGTTCTGCGGGCCAGCGGCGTGAAATGGGATATCCGCAAGGCCGCCCCTTACGCGGCATACGATCAATACAAATTCGAGATTCCCGTGGGCACCACCGGGGACACGTACGATCGCTACCTGGTTCGAATGGAAGAGATGAGGCAATCGCGGCTGATTTGCCTGCAAGCCATCGAAAATATCCCCACCGGGCCGATCATGGCGAAAGTGGGGAAGGTGCTGAAGCCCCCGCCGGGAGAGGTCTATCACGCGATTGAAGCGCCGAAAGGCGAAATTGGCTATTACGTTGTGAGCGACGGCACCGTCATGCCGTATCGTGTGCACATCCGGCCGCCTTCGTTCATCAATTTGCAGGCGTTCGACCGCATGGTGCGGGGGCACCTCGTCGCGGATGTGGTGGCTATCATCGGAACGATCGATATCGTGCTGGGAGAAGTCGACCGGTAATGAATTCCATTATTCAAACAACCATCGAGTTCTTGAAAGCCTTCTGGGCGCCGCTGCTTTCTGGAGTGGCTATCGTCGCCATTCTGCCGCTGATCGTCGGCTACATCGTGCTGGTGGAACGCAAGCTCATGGCGGACATGCAAGCGCGGCTGGGGCCGATGCGCGTGGGGCCGCACGGACTTCTCCAGCCCATCGCCGACGCAGTAAAACTGCTCATCAAAGAAGACATCATCCCGGACAACGCTGACAAACTCGTTTTCTGGCTTGCACCGGTGCTCTCCGTGGGCGCGGCGTTGCTTTCTTTGGCTGGCTTGGCGATCGGACCCGCGTTTCAAATCGCGCAGGACATCAACATTGGCATTCTTTTCGTCGTAGGTGTCAGCGCACTGGGAATTTTCGGCATCGTACTGGGCGGCTGGGCGTCGAACAGCCACTATTCGTTGATGGGCGCGCTGCGTAGTTCCGCGCAGTTGGTGAGTTACGAAACCGCAGCGGGCATGGCGCTGGTGAGCGCGCTGCTATTCGCCGGCACGTTGAACATCAAATCGATCGTTGAGGCGCAAAGCAACGAAGGCATTTGGTTCGTGATGTTGGCGCCGGTGGCGTTTTTTACGTATCTCGTCGCTTCCATTGCGGAGACCAACCGCGCTCCATTCGATTTGCCGGAGGCGGAGTCCGAGCTTGTTGCCGGGTACATGACGGAGTTCAGCGGTTTCCGCTGGTCGCTGTATTTTCTCGCGGAATACGCCAACATGATCGTGGTGGCGTCGGTTGCCACGACGCTTTTCTTGGGCGGGTGGCTGCGTCCTTTTGCCAAAGTGCACGAACTTGCGGGCTTTCACTTGCTGAATTTTCTGGATTTTGTCCCCCTGCTTTTGATGGTGGTGATCGGTGTCTACTGCGTCCAGCGCGCGCCAAAGCAGCCCACGCGCGTCCAGCAGATGTTCATGCTGGCCGTAGCCGGATTGTGTTTTGTCCTCGGCCTGGTGCTGCTCGCTCCGGTCGTCGTGCCCGTCGCCAAACCGTTTTACGCCGGAATTCATGGCGGCTTCTGGTTCATTCTCAAAGTGAGTCTTTACATTTACTTTTTCATGTGGCTGCGATTCACCATCCCGCGGTATCGATTTGACCAGTTGATGCGCCTGGGATGGCATTTTCTGATTCCGCTGTCCATCATCAACGTTTTGTTGGTTGGCGTTGCCCTGATTGCCGGATCGTACTTTAACTTGAAGGGCTGGGGACTGCTTCTGGTCACGACTCCCGCGGCCATCATGGCGCTGATCGTCGCGTTGCTGATTCTGGCTGCAGATAGAGAACGTGGGGCGCGGCAAGATCAAGCGGCCGCTTCGGATTCTTATGCTGGATAAAGTCCTATTCTACTTCTTCGCCAGCATCGCCGTGGCCAGCGCTGTGCTCATGGTGACGCGGCGCAACGTGGTGCACAGCGCCATCTTCCTGATCACCGCGCTGCTCGCCACCGCAGGGATTTTCTTGCAATTGCGCGCCGAGTTCTTGTTTATCGTCCAGATTATTCTTTACGTTGGAGGAATCATGGTGCTGTTTGTCTTCGTGATCATGCTGGTCAATCTGGACGTGGCGCTTCAACAGATTCAGTTCGCGCGGCAGAAGTGGGTGGCGCTCTTCGTCACGCTGGCGCTGGCTGCTCAGGTTGGCCTGATGTTCTGGACTTCCGGGAAAATGCCCGGGCAGGGTTTGCCGGTGTTGACTGCGGCGGCCGCCGCGAAGTTGTCGCCCAATTCCGAAACAGTGGCGCGCAGCCTGTTCGAATCATATCTGTTGCCGTTTGAGATCGCGTCGGTCTTGTTGCTCGTGGCTATGATTGGGGCCGTCGTCATGGCCAAGAAAAGGGCGTAGCGCGGCGATGCTTTCGATTGGACACTACCTGTTCCTGAGTCTCGCGCTCTTCATCATCGGCGTGGTCGGAGTGGTCACGCGGCGCAACGTTATCGTCGTGCTCATGTCCATCGAGCTGATTCTCAACGCGGTGAACATTAACCTGGTCGCTTTCTCCCGGTTGTACGGCGACGTCGCCGGGCAGGTCTTCGCGCTTTTCATCATTGCCGACGCGGCTGCGGAGGCTGCCGTCGGCCTCGGAATCATCATCGCTTTTTTCCGGAATCGCGAAACGGTTTTGGCGGACGAAATGGATTTGCTGAAGTGGTAGGGTGATCGCATGAAAGAAAAAATAAAACCGGCATGACGCCCACGGGCTACTTTCTCGACCATCTCTGGCTCATCCCGCTGTTTCCTTTGGCGACCGCGGCGCTGATGCTTTTCTTTGGCCGCCGGCTCCCGAATGTCGGCGTCAGCGTGCTCTGCGTTGGCAGCGTGGGTTTGTCTTTCCTATACGCGATGGGCGCTGTGTTTCAATTGCTTGCCGCCGATCCAGACCATCGCGTCTTCCAGAAAGTGCTCTTCGAATGGCTGACGCCCGGTCCTATGCAGATGACTGGCGGACACGCCATCCGGTTTGTCGCTGACTGGGGATGCCTCCTCGACCCGCTTTCCTGCGTGATGGTTTTGGTCGTCACCGGAGTCGGCTTCCTGATTCACGTTTACTCCATCGGGTACATGGGGCATGAAGGCGGCTACTATCGTTTCTTCGGCTACATGAATCTCTTCATGTTCGCCATGCTCACGCTCGTTCTGGCGAACAACATGCTCCTCATGTTCGTGGGCTGGGAAGGCGTCGGCCTCTGCAGCTACTTGCTGATCGGTTTCTATTTCCTAAAGAAGTCGGCGTCGGACGCCGGCAAAAAAGCCTTCATCGTCAACCGCATCGGTGACGCCGGATTTATCCTCGGGATTCTCCTGACGGCAGTCACCTTGGGCACTATCCGGTTTACTTCGCAAGGTTTGCCGGACGCCGCGGACCCCACAGGAATTATTCAGGCGCTCAGAGCGGCTGTTGAATCGCATGCTTTGGCGTTCGGCGCCCCGGTGCTAACGGGCATCGCGCTTTTGCTCTTCATCGGAGCCATGGGCAAATCAGCACAGATTCCTCTTTACGTCTGGCTGCCGGACGCCATGGAAGGCCCTACTCCGGTGAGCGCGCTGATTCACGCGGCGACGATGGTCACCGCGGGCGTCTACATGGTCGCCCGCATGAACGCCATCTACCAGCTCGCGCCTTTCGCCTTGGACGTCGTTGCTGTAATCGGCGCGATTACCGCCATCTTTGCCGCCTCCATGGCGCTCGTGCAGAACGACATCAAAAAAGTCCTCGCCTATTCGACCATCAGCCAGCTCGGCTACATGTTCCTCGCTCTCGGTGTGGGGGCCTTTGCCGCAGGAATCTTTCACCTGATGACCCACGCCTTCTTTAAGGCACTGTTGTTCCTTGGTGCGGGCAGCGTGATTCACGCCATGTCCGGAGAGCAGGACATTCGCAAGATGGGCGGCTTATGGGAAAAGATTCCGAATACAGCGAAGACGTTTGCCGTCGCGACCCTGGCGATCGCAGGCATTCCTCCTCTGGCCGGATTTTTCAGCAAAGATGAAATTCTCGGCCAGGCCTTCGACCGCTTTTTCCTCCTGTGGGTTGTCGGTTTCATTACAGCCGGTTTGACCGCTTTTTACATGGCGCGGCTCTTTTTCTTGACTTTTTGGGGATACTGCCGCGCCGACGAGCATGTCGAGAAACATATCCACGAATCGCCGCGCGCGATGATCGTCCCGCTCATGATTCTTGCGGGACTCTCCATCATTGGCGGATGGATTGGTAGCACCCGTTTCGAAAAGTTTCTTGAGCCAATCCTGACTGGCGTGCTTCCCGAGACAGGAGCGATCAAGATCGTGCATCATGCTTTCCTGAAAGAATTCTTCCTGATGGCAGCGTCGGTCGTGATCGCCGTTGTCGGGATTTGGCTCGCCTATGAGTTCTACCACACCAAGCGCATCGCGCCGGAATTGCTCGCCCAAAAATGGCCGAAACTTTATCAATTGCTCCTCCATAAATATTACGTCGACGAAATCTATGACGCCGCCGTCGTGGAGCGCACCAAAGACCTGGGCACGCTGCTAGGCCGCTTCGACGCCAATGTGATCGATGGTGTCGGCGTCAACGGCGCCGGCTGGCTTGCGCGCTTCACCTCCACTGTTTCGATGTGGTGGGACAGGTGGATCATCGATGGGCTGCTGAATTTCGGCGCCAAGCTGATGCAACTTTTCAGTTATCCGGTGCGCTTGCTGCAAACCGGCCTTTTTTCCAGTTACGCGATGCTTATCTTAGTGGGGCTAGTCGTTCTTCTGGCGTATTACGGGCACCATGTGCAGGTACTTCTGCGCAGCGTGCGCTGAGAGGCGATAAGAATGGACTTTTTTGCACATCACATCTTGAGCGTCGTCCTTTTCACGCCGCTCGTGGGCGCCTTGCTTCTGCTGCTCATTCCTCGCGAAAACGAGCTAGCGCATAAGATCGCCGGAAATATTTTTGGCGTGCTTGGTTTCCTCGTCTCGCTTCCGCTCGTTCGCTGGTTCAAGCCGGAGTGGGGCGGCTTCACCTTTCAGGAAACCGCCGATTGGATTCCCTCCATCGGCGCAAAATACCATCTTGGCATCGACGGCATCAGCCTCTTGCTCGTCATGCTCACCACGTTTCTCGGGATGATCGCCATCCTCTCGTCGTGGAGCGCGATTCACCAGCGCACCAAGGAATATTACATTCTGCTTCTCCTGCTGCAGACCGGCATGATCGGCGTTTTTGTTTCCCTGGATTTCTTCCTGTTCTACGTCTTCTGGGAAGTGATGCTCGTCCCCATGTACTTCCTCATCGGTGTTTGGGGCAGCGACCGCCGGCTGTACGCCGCCATCAAGTTTTTCCTGTACACCTTGGCTGGATCGGTCGTGATGCTTCTGGCGATCCTCGCGCTCTATTTCTACGCGCCTGTTCCCGCGGGGGGGACACGCGCCTTCGATGTTCCAACGTTGCTCGCCGCCGCGCAGCACTTCTCCGATCCGCTGAAAGTCTGGCTCTTCTGGGGATTCTTCTTCGCGTTTGCCATCAAGGTGCCGATGTTCCCGTTCCACACCTGGCTTCCCGATGCGCACACAGAAGCGCCCACCGCCGGCTCCGTCATCCTCGCCGGCGTTCTCCTGAAAATGGGGACATACGGCTTCATCCGCTTCTCGCTTCCATTGCTTCCAAGTGATCCGCTTCTGCGCCACAAGATCATTCAGATCGTCATCGTGCTCTCTTTGATCGGCATCATTTACGGCGCGCTCGTTTGCCTCATGCAGAAAGACATGAAGCGCCTGATCGCCTACAGCTCGGTTAGCCATCTTGGTTTTTGCACGCTCGGGATTTTTGCGCTCACGCCGAACGGCCTTTCCGGCAGCGTGCTCCAGCAGATCAACCACGGCATCTCCACCGGCGCGCTCTTCTTGATCGTCGGCGTGCTCTACGAGCGGCGTCACACGCGCATGATTTCCGAATTCGGCGGCCTCGCGACGCCCATGCCCAATTTCGCTGCCATCTATCTGATCATCAGCCTCAGTTCGCTGGGCATGCCGCTGCTGAACGGCTTCATTGGAGAGTTCACCATTCTGCAGGGTGCTTTTCAGGTCAGCAAAGCCTGGGCTGCCTGGGGCTCGCTCGGGGTGGTGCTTGGCGCGGCGTACCTGCTATGGCTCTACCAGCGCGTGATGTTCGGTCCGGTCACGCAATTCGCCAACGAAGAGTTGCCGGACTTGAACCTGCGCGAGTACGCCACTCTCGTGCCGCTCGTGATTCTCGCCTTCTGGATCGGCATTTACCCGAAGCCGTTCTTCGCCCTCATCGAAAAGCCCGTGCAGAAAATTGTCGAGCAGGTGAATCCGGATTTCTACAAAGCGGAGCATGCAAAACTGCCTCCGGCGGAACTCCACGCCGCTGTGGCGGAGACGAAATAGCCCGCCCGCATGAACATCCCGTTCATCAACGCGATTGTCAGCTATCTCCGGGGCGACGGCGCCGTAATCCTGCCGGAGATCGAGCTCGTTCTCTTCGGCCTGGGCATCCTGGTGATCGATTTCTGGATCGAGCAGAGAGAAAAATACATGAACGCCGGCCTCGCGCTGGCGGGTACTCTATTTAGCGCTTTCACGCTCTGGAGGCTCCGCGCCGCAGTTGCGGTCAGAGGCGAATTCGCCGGATTCCACGATTCCGTCGTGATCGATCCGTTCTTTCTTTTCTTCTCCATTCTTTTTCTCGCCGCCACCGCGCTGGTGATTTTGCTGTCCGTGAAATTCCTGGAGATCGAAAGGGAACAAGAAGGCGAATACTACGCGCTCCTTCTGTTTGCCTGCGTCGGCATGATGCTCATGGCTTCCGGAATAGATCTGATCGTCCTGTTCCTTGGCTTGGAGACGATGGCGCTCAGCTTCTACGTCCTGACTGGTTTTTTGCGCCGCGAAAAGCGTTCGAACGAAGCCGCGCTGAAATACGTCTTGCTTGGCGCCTTCAGCTCCGGAATCCTGGCCTACGGTTTTTCGATTTTATACGGGCTCAGCGGCGCGACGAGCCTTACTAGAAT
>WNFP01001359.1_pt1 | contig 19055 bp, 23 predicted proteins | sample 5400201 | NCBI WGS metagenome assembly WNFP01 (sample SAMN13153355, study PRJNA577476) | soil metagenome | isolation source: 115 cm saprolite under Madrone tree | place: USA:California | collected 2016-06-14 | reverse complement strand
GGCCTGATCGTCTTTGCCGCGATCATGCACCTGCCGGCCTATGCGGTGATCGGCCGCTTTGCGCATCTGCAGGCCCCGCTCGACAAATCCACCCTCATCGTCATCACCGCGACGATATTTCTGGCCTGGGCCTTGATGCTGTCGCAGGCGGTCGAATCGGTGACGCGGGTGTTTTACGCCCGCGCCGACCTCGATCTGATCATGTCCTCACCAGTCGCCCTCGCCAACGTATTTTCGGTTCGCATTGCCGCCATCGCGCTGTCTGTGACCGGCATGGCGCTGTTGCTATCAACGCCCTTCGTCAACGTTCTCGTGATCGGCGGTGGGGTCAGATGGTTTTCCGCCTACGGCGTCGTGATGGCGGTTGGATTGTCAGCGGCGGCGGTGGCGGTTGCAGTCACGATCGTATTGTTTCGATTGATCGGCCCGAGCCGGACGCGGCTGGTGGCGCAAATTCTAGCCGCGATCATCGGCGCCGGCTTCGTCATTGCGCTGCAGATCGCCGCGATCCTGTCCTACAGTACGATGTCGCGGTTTACGGTTCTGACTTCCGATGCCGCGGCAGCGTTCGCACCTGGCATTGAGAGCATGCTCTGGTGGCCGGCGCGCGCCGCGCTTGGCGACGGCGAAGCGCTGCTGCCGTTGTTGGCGGGCGGCCTCGTCCTGCTTGGTAGCGTGACGGCGATATTCTCGCCCGGGTTTGCCGACATCGTCGTCCGCGCTTCGGCGAATGCCGCACCGTCCCGCCAGGGCTCGCGCGCCGCAATGTTTCGTGCGAGCTCGCGGCCACAGGCGCTGCGGCGGAAGGAATTTTTGCTGCTGCAGCGCGATCCGTGGCTGGTGTCGCAGACCCTGATGCAGCTGCTTTATCTGGTGCCGCCGGCGCTGCTGCTGTGGCGAAGCTTTGCGGACAGTTCGTTGGCCATCGTGCTGTCGCGGGTGGACTTGCATGGCTGACGATCTCGGGCGAAGACGCTGCCGATTTGGTGACGACCGCGCCGCTCCCGGCCTCGCGGGTCATCCGGGCTAAAATCGAAGTGGTGCTGATCGCGATTAGCGTGATTTTCGCGCCGCTGGTCACAGCGCTGCTGTTTGCCTCGCCGCTGCAGGCGGCGGTCACCGCGGTCGGCGTCATCGTCGCCTCCGCATCGGCGACCGCGATCCAGCTCTGGTTTCGGGTGCAGGCACGGCGCAGCCAGTTTCGCCGCCGCCAGACCTCGTCGCGGCTGGCAACCTTCGCGGAAGCGTTTTCCTCGATCGGATGGGCGGCAACCGCGGTGCTGGCGCTGGCTGTCCCGCTTGTCGCGCCTGTCACGGGGTTGATGACCGCCGGGATCCTCGCGGCCACCTGGAAGATTAGTCCGCGGCGGGCCTAGCCGGCGGACCGAGAGATGCAAAGCCTCTCGGACAAGTGATTGCCGTGGCGGGATTGCGCGATACAGTGTGGCCGCTGCCGGACCACGGACCGTCGCCATGTTGCGATCTTTTTCCGCCGCGTTTGCCTTGCTGGTTCAGCTGACCATGCCGGCGGCTGCCCAGGATGCCTCGCGCAGCAGCGAATGTCTTGCGATGACGAACGCGCCACCGCGCACAACGCCGGCAAGCCTTCGCTCAGCTGCGGCAAAGACCGACGAGGTCGCGATCACCTATGCCGGCCATTCGACCTATTACATCGACACGCCCGCAGGAGTGCGGATCGCGACCGACTATAGTGGGGCCTACACGACGGGTCGCCCGCCGGATGTCGTCACCATGAATCGCGCGCACAGTTCGCATTATTCGCTATTTCCGGATTCCCGCATTCCGTATGTGCTGCACGGCTGGGGCGAGGACGGACAGCCGGCACGAATCGCGCTCCGCGTCGGCGATGTGTTGATCCGCAATGTGACGACCGACATCAGGCGCTATTACGGCGACGATTCGAGCGGCGAGATGATCAAGGACGGCAACTCGATCTTTATCTTCGAGGTCGCAGGCCTCTGCATCGGCCATCTCGGGCACCTGCATCACAAGCTCGACGAGAGCCATTACGCGGCGATCGGCCGGCTCGATATCGTAATGGTTCCGATCGACGGTACTTACACCATGTCGCTCGACGGCATTTCGGACATCACGCGGCGGCTGCGCTCCTCCGTCGTGCTGCCGATGCATCGCTTCATGACCCCGCTCGACGACTTCATGCGCCGGATCGGCCAGCAGTTCGAGATCGATACGCGGACCGCGCGAACCCTGAAGATTTCGCGGGATTCGCTGCCGAGCGCGCCGACGGTCATCATTCTCGACGGTGTTTGAAAGCTATGGAAGCTGGCCCGTAGGTTACTTGATTGTAAGGTATTTTTGCCTTACATTCTCAGAAATGAGGCCGTCCATGAGCACGCTTACCGTTACCGCCAAGGGACAAGTCACCCTGCGCAAGGATATCCTGAGGCATCTGGGCGTTCAGCCCGGACAGAAAATCGCCCTAGACAAGCTTCCTAATGGCCGGATCGAGGTGAGGGCGGCTCGGCCTGCGGGCAAGATTTCCGATGCCTTTAATTTCTTGAAAAGGAAAAATGGCCCGTCGCTGTCGATTGAGGAAATGAACAAGATCGCCGCCCGGGGCTGGGCCGGCAAACGATGAGGATCACCGCCGATACCAATGTGCTGATTCGGGCGGTTACCGGGGACAACGCACGGCAAAGCAAAGCCGCTCAGGCGGCGCTTAAGAACGCAGACGTGGTTGCGCTAGCGATACCGGCGCTTTGCGAACTGGTCTGGGTGCTGTCGCAGGGCTACAAGATTCCGCAGCGCGAGGTCGCGGAAGCGATCCGGCGCCTGATGAACGGCGCAAATGTCGTGGTGAACCGGCCTGCAGCGGAAGCTGGATTGAGTCTGCTAGATGCAGGTGGTGATTTTGCCGACGGTGTTATCGCCTATGAAGGAAGTTGGCTCGGCGCGGATGCCTTTGTCTCTTTCGACAAGAAGGCCGTGAAGCTGATTGAGACACACGGCGGCTCCGCGCGACTGCTGCCCTAGATATCGCATACCTTTGGTATCGCAACCATTCAGAGAGTGACGATCCATGGCCGCCAGCACTGCCGCCGCATCGAAGAGCGGGCTCTATGCCGATCCGCGCGAAGACTGGCTGACCTTGCGGAGCGAAGAAATCATCGATCCACTGCGTCCGATCGTCGATCCGCATCATCATCTCTGGGATCGCGGCGGCCAGCGCTATCTGATCGAGGAGATGGCGCAAGACATCGCGTCCGGCCACAACATCATTGCGACCGTCTATGTCGAGGCTCGCTCGATGTATCGCGCCAGCGGGCCAGAAGCGTTGCGCCCCGTGGGCGAGGTCGAATTCGCCAACGGTGCCGCCGCGATGAGCGCGAGCGGCGGTTATGGTCCCGCCGCGATCTGCGCCGGTATCGTCGGCCATGCCAATCTGCTGCTCGGCGAAGGCGCGAGACCGGTGCTGGAGGCGGAAATCGCGGCCGGCAACGGCCGCTTTCGCGGCATCCGGCACTCTTCCGCGTGGGATGCGGACCCGAACGTCGCCCACATGTACGCCACTCGCCCGAAAGGCCTCCTGCTCGATCCGACCTTTCGCAAGGGCTTTGCCTGTCTTGCGCGGCTCGGCTTGAGTTTCGATGCGTGGCTGTTTCATCCACAGATCGGCGAGCTCACCGATCTCGCTCGCGCTTTTCCGGATACAAAAATCGTGCTCGATCATTGCGGCGGACCGATCGGCATCGGCAGCTATGCCAACCGGCGCGATGAGATCTTTCCAGCGTGGAAAGCGTCGATCCGGGAAATCGCCAGATGTCCCAACGTCGTCGTAAAACTTGGCGGCCTGGCGATGCGGTTATTGGGTTATGATTTTCACGAGCGTCCGATGCCGCCGTCGTCTGAACAGGCGGCCGTAGCGTGGCGTCCCTATATCGAGACCTGCATCGAGGCCTTTGGTCCCGAGCGCAGCATGTTCGAGAGCAACTTTCCACCAGACAAGGGCCAGTGCAGCCATCAGGTGATCTTCAACGCCTTCAAACGCATCGCCGCGCGATATAGCGAGGCCGAGAAGACCGCATTGTTCTCGAAGACGGCAACGGAGTTTTATCGGCTGAAATTGGGTTGAAGTCGCCCCTTAGCGTCGCACTTCGCATTTGCGACCCGAGCGGACGCCGTTTTGTTCCTGGTTGGTGCAGTACCGCGCTGGCGCAACGGCCAACTCTAAACTGCGGCATGCACACACGCGTGGGCTGATTTTCGGGGTGGGCCGGCCCCTGTTGCTCTAAAACAACAGTCAGAAACCGATTTTCGGTACCGCGCAAACTCCTTTTGACTGTGCAAAGTGACAGTCGTTCTGTTCGAGCGGGGCACACGATAGCAGAGACGGTAACCAGCATTCCCGAGAGATAGGTGGTGTACCATGCGTGAAGAATTCGCTTCTTACAGTTTCCTCGGTGTGACCGTTGCGGGTCTAGTCCTGCTTTGCTCGGGCCTGCTCTCAATCGTATTTACCTGATCCGTGCTCGCGGGCCGCTCACCTCCTTTCCGGAGCGTTGCGGCTCAGTAGGGCGTGGCGATACCGATTTTACCGTTTCGATAATTCCAGGAGGAGTTTTCGATGTCGAAGTTTGCGGTTGGCGAGAAGGTAGATAACGCAGCCGACGACCATGAGGTGGGTACGGTCATCGCGGTGTTTCCGACAATTGATGGCAACTTCAGGTACGCCGTTGACACGGAAGGCTACGGCGCACTCCAGTTTTTTGCCGAGGAAAAACTAGTCGTTCACCCCTGCTAGCCTGATCTCGGAAAATGCCCGTGATAGGCGCGCGTAGCGCGGATCCTCGATATATTCGTTGCTCATCGGATCGCCAGTTCGGTTACCGGGTCGAAGAAGTGCAGGCGTTCAGGCTGAACCGAAAGCCGAACCGTTTCACCAACCCTGAATGAGACCTGCGGGTCGACGCGCGCGACAGTTACCCGGGCATCTGCGAGACGTGTCTCAAGAATGATTTCAGAACCCAGTTGTTCAATCACTTCGACACTGGCGTCGAAGCCGCATTGCGCAATGTCGTTACCGAGCGAGAGATGCTCGGGGCGCACCCCCATCAATACGTTCCTGCCCCGCCAGCCCGCCAGCGCCCGATTGCCAAGCTGTGGCAGCGCGAGTCGCAGGAGCGGTGCTTCGGCAACAAGACCGGGCCCCTCTTCGCTGATCTTCACGTTGAGGAAGTTCATTGACGGAGCACCGATGAAGCCCGCGACAAATCTGTTGGCCGGGTGGCCATAGACCTCAAGCGGCGTCCCCACCTGCTGAATGCGTCCATCCATCATCACCACGACCCGGTCACCCAGGGTCATGGCCTCGACCTGATCGTGGGTCACGAACACCGAGGTGGTCGGTACCCGGCTGCGCAAGCGCTTGATCTCCAGACGCATCTGGGTGCGCAGTTTCGCGTCGAGGTTGGACAACGGCTCGTCGAACAGAAATACCCTTGGATTTCGTACGATACAGCGGCCCAAAGCCACACGTTGTTGCTGTCCTCCGGACAGCTCGCGCGGCTTGCGCAGCAACAATTCTTTCAAACCGAGGATGCCGACCGCGCGGTCGATCTCCTTCCTGATCTTGTCCTCGGCCACCTTCTTGTTGCGCAGCCCAAAGGCGAGATTGTCATAGACGCTCATATGCTGGTACAGCGCATAGTTCTGGAACACCATGGCGACGTCGCGATCCTTGGGCGGCAGCGCATTCACAACCCGGTCGCCGATGCGGATTTCACCGGTGCTGATATCCTCAAGCCCCGCGATCATGCGCAAAGTGGTCGACTTTCCGCAGCCGGACGGTCCGACCAGGGCGACGAATTCCTCGTCGGCAATGGCAAGATCCACGTCCTTCACCGCGTGATGGATCTCTCCGTAATATTTATTGACTTTGCTAAGTACGACTTCAGACATTTTTTGTGCCGTCTCTTCGCGGGCAGAACCCGCCGCGCACAGCCGCGGCGGGCATTCACGGCTGTTATCTCGCAGCGTTGCTGACCAAAGGCGCACCAGCGGCAAGGGCCTTCGGGATGTCCTCGCGGCTGCCTGTCACCGCCTTGGTCACCGCATCGGAGAAGGCCTTGTGTACTCCCGGCCACTTCTCAAAATAGTAAGCGCTGCGCACCTTGTTGGTGACGCCAAGATTGAACTTCTGCAACTTCTGCATGAACGCGTCGTCTTTGGCGATCTTGTCCCACAATTCCTTGTTGGGCGGCGGGGCGCCGGTCCTTTTCCATAACTCGCGCTGGCCCTCCTCATCGAGCATCATGTCGGAGAGCATCCGTTTGGCGAGGGCCTTGCGCTCGGCCGGAACGGATTTTGGAATTGCCCAGCCCCAGATGTCGTTCCAGGCCATCGGCTCGTTGCGGTTGGGACCGAGCGGAAAGAAGGTGATGCTGACCTTGCCGGCGACCTTGGATTTCGCCGGATCGTTGAACGTCGCCCAGTAGACTGAATCGCCTACCGTAAAGGCGGCATCGCCCGCCATGAATACCGCATTGGCCTCGTTTCGGTCATAGGTCGGCATGCCGCGCGGACTAATCTTGTGGGTATTGATGGCGTCCCACCAGAACTCGGCCACCTGGCGCATGCACGGCTCCTCGAGCGCCGATTTCCAGTTGTTGGCGGCCAGCTTCGCATTGGCGCGCTCGAACACCGGCAGCAACACATCGCAATTGTTGCTCCACATCGACCAGAACCAGGTGAACCAGGTATGGTTCATGGCCATGCCGCCGACATAACCGAACTTCACCTTGCCTTCGGCCTGAAGTTTTTTGCTGACCTTCACCAGGTCGTCCAGCGTCTTGGGCAATTCGCTCTCGCTGACAAGGTCGGTTCGGTAATAGAACACCCCGAAGGTCTGGCCCATCGGCACCACTGTGTTCTGGCCTTGTGCGTTGTTGAAGATAATGCCGTCCATGCCCCATTTGTCCGCGTATTTGAGGCCTTCAACATCGCCGGTCGGCTCGAGCAAATGTGCCCAGAGCTGGCCCCAATCGTCATTGTGCCAGATGACGTCGTATTGATCCGAACTCGAGGTCAGGGACGCGGTCATCTTCTCGACGTAGACACCGTAGGAGTTCGGGACCTTGGTGATCTTGACCCCGTTCTTGGCGCCCCACTTCTCCATCATCGCAATCGATGCATCCTGAATCGGATTGGGCTGGTATCCAACCCGCAGTTCCTTGTCTTGCGCCGTTGCTGTGCCGGCCGCAAGCGAGATGCCGACCGCACCGGCGACGGCCCAGGTCTTGACGGTCAATGTCTTAAACCACTTCATCGCTACCTCCCATTTAGTTGAGTCTGTTTTTCTTGTTGTTTTTTGCGCAATTGCCGCCCGCCGGCGTCAGATTTTCAGCCCGCGGATGACATATTTCTGTCCGAACAGCGTAAGCACGAATGCCGGCACCAGCGCCATCACCGCCGTGGCGCTCATCAGATTCCACTGCAGACCCATCTCGCTCACGAATTGCGCCATGACGACGGTAATGACCGGAGTCTTTTGGCCGGTGAGGATGAGTGCAAACAAGAATTCGTTCCAGGTAAACAGCCAGCACAATACCGCCAATGCAGAGATCGCCGGGATGGCCGATGGCAGCGCGACCCGCAAAAAAGCTCCCCATCGGGTGCAGCCATCGATCAACGCCGCATATTCCATCGAGGGATCGATGCCGTCGAAGAAGCCTTTCATGAGCCAGGAAAAGAAGCAGATATGGACCGCAATATGCGGCAACAGCAGGCCGAGATAGGTGTCGTAGATGCCCCAGCTCTGCGTCACAAAGTACAGCGGCAGTACCCAGGAGATATACGGCACGCATCGGAAGACGTAGATCGTGCCAAACCAGGTTCTGGCGATCGGACCGCGGAAGCGCGACAGCATGTAGCCGCTCGACACTGTGACCATCAGCGAGAGCACGGTTGCGAGCGTCGCGATCAAGCCGCTGTTGACGAAAGCATGCACGATGCGCTCTTCGCGCAGCACCTCCGCAAAATTGCCGAGAGTGAACTCGAGGCCGCGATGAACGTAGTACACACCCGATACCGGGCGCAGCGAGGTGAGGATGAGCCACAGCACCGGGAACATGAACAACAGACAAACGGCGAAAACGGCGAGCGCAAAAAAGGCACGCCGTGCGGCGGGCGCGACCTCGCTGAACATCGGTTGCTTCACCATGCCCATGGCTAAACCTTCATCATGCGGTCGATGAGGCGGTAAAGCAGCAGGCCGACCAGCAAAATGATGACGGCGCCGATAATGGCCGCCGCCGATCCCTTGCCGAAGTCGAGATTGAGAAAGGCATGCACATAGGCGTAAAGGCTGAAAAGCTCGGTCGAGCGCGCCGGCCCACCGCCGGTCAGCGTCCACACGATGTCGAAAGTGCGAAACGCATCGATCGAGCGGATCACCACGCATACGACAATCACCGGACGCAGCATCGGTAGCGTCAGGTAGCGGAACACCCGCCATGGGGTGGTGCCGTCGATCGCCGCCGCCTCGAATGGCTCCCTGGGAAGAGATTGCAGACCGGCAAGCAGCAGCAACATGAACCACGGCGTCCATAGCCAGATATCGGTAAGCAATATCACTCCAAACGCACTCCAGCGCTGTGCCATCCACGGTTGGCCTTCGATGCCAACCGCTTCAAGGACGACGTTGACGATTCCGAATTGATCATTGAACATCCAACGCATCATGATTGCTGCGATCACGGGGGCCACCATCAGGGGCAGCAGCAACATGGTCTGCACTAGCTTCTGGCCACGGAATCCGCGGTTGAGCACGAGCGCGAGACAAAGCCCGATCGCGAGCGCCCCGGCGACGCTCACCGCCATGAACAGGAATGTGTTGGGCAGCACGACCTGCAGGAATGCGGGATCGGTGATGACATCGATGTAGTGCGACAGGCCGACCCAGGTTTTCTTCGGATTGTTCAACGCCCAGTCGCGGAAGCTGGCATTGGCGCCGATCACGATCGGCACGACTTGAAACAGCGCCATCAAAAGCGCTGCCGGCGCGATCAAGAGGAGCATGAACCGCTCCTGTTCGCCGAATCTTCTGCGCGAATGATCGAGCGCCTTCATAAGTGCCCGCCTGGTTGACACCGGGTGAAGTTTACGGCCGACCAAGATTGTTTACAATAAAGTTTTTAATATTGTAGACTTGCCCGACGCGACAGAGCACTGCCATGGCCGTTCGGTCTGCCAAACGAGAACCTGTGACCCGCAACCTTCGCACCAGGACACCACGCACGGCGGTCTCCGCCCGCAAGCAATCGGTCTCCGGCGTCATCGCGAGGAGCCTGGAAGAGGACATCGTCCTCGGCCGGCGCCATCCGCGCGAGCACCTGGTCGAGCAGGATCTCTGCGAGCGCTTCAACACCCATCGCGGCGATGTGCGCCTCGCTCTGTTCGAACTGGAGAAGAAGGGAATCATCCGGCGTATTCCGAACCGCGGCGCCATTGTGCGCGATCTCACGCCGAAGGAAGTGAGGGAGATCTATGCGGTGCGCGAGGAGCTCGAGGTGATGGCGCTGCGCATTCTTCCTTTCCCCGTCGCCAAGACCGATCTCGATAGGCTCGCTGAACTGCAGCGCAAGCACAGCGCGGCGATCGACGCTGGCGACTTGCTCACTGTTTTCTACAGCAATTTGCATTTTCATCAGATGATGTTCGGCTTGTGCTCGAATACATGCCTGATCGAGGCGATCGAACTGCTCGCGCAAAAGACTTACGGCATTCGCTCCTATGCCAATGCGTTTCCCGAAGCCCTCGACCAGGCGCGTCGCGACCACATCGAAATGATCGAGGCCTTGCGTGCCTCGCGCCGCGACGACCTCATTGCGCTCGCGCGGCGCCACCTCAAACCCTCGCAGGAGGCCTATATTCGCGCTTATGAGCGGCGCTTCGGCGACAGCAACCAGGCGGGCATGATCCTCGCGACATAGCATTCCGGCGCCGCAGCTTGCCAAAAGCCGATATGCGTCAGAGTCGCGTGAAAGGCCAGTGCAGCTATCAGGTGATCTTCAACGCGTTCAAACGCATCGCCGCGCAATATAGCACGGAGTTACGGGCTGAAGCCTGGTTGCTGGCTAGTCAACACTCCTGGCTTTGTCCGGTTGCGGATAGATTTTCAGGAAGGCCGCGGTGGCGTCGCGGGCGCGGCGCGCGATCTCACGGGGGCTTGGCCGCTCCGCCACGCGAAGCAGCAGGGTTATCTTCAGGTTGCCCCAGAGCAATCCGGAAAAATGCTCGACCATCTCGGAAGGATCGCCGCTGACGAGCCCGGCCGAACGAGCCCGGCTCATCACCTCTCTCAAAGCAGCACGGCTGGTCTCGACGCCCAGGGAGTTCAGGGCGCGGGCAACCTCCGGCGCGCCTACCGCCTCGGCAATCGCGAGCCGAAATACGGCGATGACAGTGGGATCGCTTACCTCGCGCAACAATTGCGTCCCGAACGTTTCCAGCGTTCGCGCAAGCGCCTGGCGGTCGTGCGGCTCGGGAAGGTCAGGCATCTGCAGCCGCTTGGCGCGCTCGCGGATGCAAGCCACCAGCATTTCCTGTTTGCTGCCCACCAGCGCGTAAAGCTCGCGTTTTGAGACGCGCGCCCGCGTGGCGATTTCGAGCATGCTCGCCGCAGCAAATCCGCTTTCCATGAACGTCGTGAAGGCCGCATCGAGGATGCGCTGGCGCGCCGGGGTTTCGTCGGAACCTGACTGGCGTGATTTCGGCGTCGCTTGGGGCGGCATAATTCTCCTTGACTTGGTACCGCACGGTACCATAGGCTCAAAGCGGTTGGTACCGAATGGTACCAAGACAAATCAAGATGCACAAGGAGGCGTCCATGGCAAAACCAGTCCTCGTCACTTCAGCGGCCGGCGGAAGGCAGGGCAAGACCGGGCGACACGTATCCAAAATGCTGCTCAAGCGCGGGATTCCGGTTCGCGCCTTTGTCCACAAGATCGACGAACGCTCGGAACAACTGCGCGCGCTCGGCGCGGAGATATTCGAAGGCGACTTCCTCGACGTCCGCTCGGTGCAGCGGGCGGTGCAGGGCACGTCATCGGTCTATTTCGCCTATCCGGTGCAGGACGGCCTGCTCGACGCCACCGCGGCGATGGCCGTGGCCGCGCGCGAAGCCGGTATCACACGCCTGGTCAATCTGGTGATGCTGCAATCCTCGGTGGACGCCCCTACCCCGCGCATGCGGCAAAACTATCTGTCCGAACAGGTCTTCGAGTGGGCGGGAATCGGAGCCGTGCATGTCAGGGCCACCGTGTTCTACGAGAATCTCGCGTCCCTGGCCCGCTCGAGCCTGCCGGCGCAAGGGGCCGTCCGGTTGCCTTGGGGCAAGGACCAGACCATGCTTCCGCTGGTTGCAGGCGAGGATGTGGCGCGTGTGGCGGTCGGCCTGCTGACCAGCCCCTCGCTGACGGCGGGCACTGCCTATCCGGTGATCGGCACCGTAATCTCGCTGAAGGATATCATCGCGACCTTCGCCCGGGTTCTCGGCAAGAACGTGCGCTACGAAGAAATTTCGGACGAGCAGTGGCGCAGCGAGGCGCAGGCGCGAGGTCTCAATGCGCACGCGCTCGAACATCTTTCCTCGCTCTGGAAGGCGCTCCGCGCCGCCGGGCTCGATCCGGAGAAAGCTCGTTTCGCGGTGACCGATACGATCGAAAAGCTCGGCGGCGCGAAGCCCAAGACCTTCGAGGCATTCGTGCGCGAGGACCAGAGCGAGTTGATGGCGAAATCGGCCTGACGTGGCTGCACTGACAAGGCAACCGCCCAGCCGAAGTAACGCCGCGATCATCGATTTTCTCCGCAGCGTGCCGGCCTGAGGAAGATGCCGCTTCCACAGCATACGCCTCACCCTTCAGGCCGCTTGCATTTACTTTGCGACCAGATATGCTTTGCACCGCAAAGTTCGGAAAAAGAGATGCGCGATCTCGACAAGGCGTTAGCCGATATCTTCGCCATTCGCAGCCAGATTGCCGCCGGCACGGCGTTCCGCGGCTATGGTCCGGCAACCGTCGCCGCCACCGGCGGTTTGGCACTGTTCACGGCGCTCTTTCAATTTCTATGGCTCGACGATCCGACCGGCCGTCCGGTGGTTTTCTTCTCCGGCTGGGCCGCGACGGCACTACTGTCCGGGGCGATGATCTGGATCGAGATGCGGGCCCGGTCGCGCCGGCATCATTCCGGCCTCGCCGACGCCATGGTTCATCAGGCCATCGAGCAATTTCTGCCGCCCGGCGTCGCCGGCGCGTTGCTGGCGGTGATGCTTTGGAAGTTCGCGCCGGAGACGCTGTGGATGCTTCCCGGCCTATGGCAGGTGCTGGTGAGTCTTGGGGTGTTCGCATCTGTGCGCTCGCTACCTCGCACCGTCGCATTGGGGGGTGCCTGGTATTTCGTGGCAGGTTTTGCGACGCTGTTGCTCGCAAGCCAGAGCCACGCCTTGTCGCCCTGGACCATGGGCCTTCCCTTCGTGATCGGCCAGTTGCTGATGGCCGCGATCCTGCACTTTGCTTCCGGAGAAACCGATGTCGAAGACTGAAGCCAACAGCGCGCCGTTCTCCTATGACGGCCTCGATCGGGTGATTCACGAGAAGGCCAGGCTCGGGCTGCTGACCTCGCTGATGGCCCATCCCAGGGGATTGGCCTTCGCCGACCTCAAGCAGCTCTGCGGATTGACCGATGGCAATCTCAGCCGCCATCTTCAGGTGCTGCAGGAAGCAGGATTGGTCGAAGTCACCAAGGGTTATGAGGGCAACCGGCCTCATACCAGCTGTCGGCTTACAAAAATCGGCCGCCGCCGCTTTCTCGATTATCTCGCGGTGCTGGAGCGGCTGGTCCGCGACGCGGCCAGGGCTGCAGGCAAGCAAGACGCCCGCGCAGGCAAGCTTGGCATCCTGCCGGCCTGATCGTCGCCCCTTTTTTTGAAAGGAAGCTTTGTGATGCAAAGCAATCTCTCATCCAGGCTCCAATGCAAACTTCATGTCGGCATCATCATGGATGGCAATGGACGTTGGGCGACGCGACGGGGGCTGTCGCGCCTGCGTGGCCACGAAGCCGGCGTCGAAGCGATCCGGTGCGTGGTGGAGGCCGCGCCACAGCAGGGCGTGGGAACGCTGACGCTCTACGCCTTCTCCAGCGACAATTGGCGCCGGCCGAGAGCGGAGGTCACGGCGCTGATGGCGCTCCTGCGGTTTTATCTCGCGAGCGAAGTTGAAAGCCTGGTTCGCAACGGCGTTCGGCTCACGGTGATCGGCCGCCGCGATCGCCTCCCCGAGGGCATCGCAACGGCAATCGGACGCGCGGAAGCCGCCACAGCGCAAGGCGATGTCCTGAATCTGCGCATCGCCGTCGACTATTCAGCCCGCGATGCGATCCTCAATGCGGTAGCGAAGGCTGCGAATGTGGGTCATCTCAGCCGCGAGATATTTTCCGAGCTCGTCACCGGCGAAGCCGGGCTGCGCGACGTCGACCTCGTGATCCGGACCAGCGGGGAAAAGCGGTTGTCCGACTTCCTGTTGTGGGAGAGCGCCTACGCCGAATTACATTTCACCGAGCGGATGTGGCCGGATTTTGGGCGCGAAGACCTCGCGGAAGCGCTGGCCTCGTTCCATCGGCGCGAACGCCGGTTTGGCGGCTTGCAACCGGTCAGTCCCGAACTGGCGCCCGTACCGGCCTGAGCCTCTAGCGAGATCACGTCACGCCCACTCGCCCTTGCGGAAAACGGGTACCCGTCTGCCGTCGGCGTGAATGCCGTCGATGTCGGTTTGATCCGAGCCGATCATCCAGTCGATATGGATCAAGCTCTTGTTGCCGCCCTGCGCGGCGATCTGCTCGGGCGTCAGTCTGGCGCCGTCGATAAAGCACTTCGAGTAGCATTGGCCGAGCGCAATGTGACAGGCGGCGTTCTCGTCGAACAGCGTGTTGAAGAACAACAGACCGCTTTTCGAAATCGGCGATGAATGCGGCACCAACGCCACTTCGCCGAGCCGGCGCGCCCCCTCATCCGTATCCAGCACCTTGTTGAGGACCTCTTCGCCGCGCGAGGCCTTCGCCGCGACGATGCATCCTTCCTCGAACCGCACCGCGATGCCGTCGATCAGCGAACCCTGGTACGACAGCGGCTTGGTGCTGACGACATGCCCGCTCACCCGCCTCGCATGCGGCGTGGTGAAAACTTCCTCGGTCGGAATATTGGGGTTGCAGGTGATGCCGTTTTTCGCGGTCGAGGCGCCGCCTACCCATTCATGGCGCTCGGCGAGCCCGATCGTGAGATCCGTGCCCGGTCCGGAGCAGTGCAACGCGCTGAAGCGCTGCCCGTTCAGCCATTCGGTCCGGCTGCGCAGCGTGGCGTTGTGTTTTTCCCATGCTGCGACGGGATCGTCGTTATCCACGCGCGAGGCGGCGAAGATCGCGTCCGCGAGTTTTGCAACTGCGACGTCCTCTTCGTCTTCGGGAAACACCTGCTTCGCCCATGACGGGCTCGGATACGCAATGATGTTCCAGTTGACGTCGAAATTGACGATCTTTTCCAGCGCAGGTTGATAGGCGACAGAATTGGCTTTGCTGGCGCGCGCGACTTTGGCCGGGTCTTCGCCGGCAAGCAGCATCGGATTATCGCCGACGATGGCGAGCCGGGCGGTGTTGGCGGCAAACGCCTTCGACATCCCATCATAGAGCCAGCCGGCAGCGCGATCGAAGCCATCGTCCGGCGCGTAGCGATAGCGCGCCAGCGTGACCGCCTCGTCGGACAGGATCGGGGTCACAAGACCTGCGCCGACCCGGTAGGCATGTTCGGCGACCTTCCGCACCAAAGGCAGCGCCGCCGTGGGCGCCGTCACCAGCAGATCCTGTCCTGCCTTGAGCTGCAGCCCCACCTTGATGGCCAGTTCGGCGAGACGGTCGAGTTTTACCGGATCGATCGATGCCGAGAGGCTGCGTTCGTGGACGGTCATGAGCTTCGGTCTGTTGTGGGTGGATTGCCCGATTATAGAGTGCTTATTGCAGGACAATTCAAGATAGCGACGCGTTCGGTGGGGCCAAATTCGCGCGACCTGTTGGCGATTCCGTCCCGCGGGCACAATGGGGAGATTTGTCTGTTTCGCGCGGTGCGAGCGAAAAACGTTCCCAGCCCCTGACATTCCGCTTCGCATAGGCGGCGGCCGAACTATCCGTCGGAAGCGCAGATCAATGTTGTGGAGGGTCGAGCATCTTCGCTCGGTCAGCTACGCTGGGCTGTGTTCGGCGCCCGCGCGGGTCGGATCGGTAGAGGGAGCTAAATTCCTGTTTTGTCACAACGTGATCGTCTCATAGCGGCGGCGTTCGGAGGCTTTAGCCACGGCCTCGGTCCTGGTGCGCGCGCCCAGTTTCCGGAACAGGGATTCGACATGGAATTTCACCGTGTGCAGCGAGATGTTCAAGCGGCGCGCAATGGCCTTGTTGGTCATACCTTCCGCAAGCGCCGCAAGCACCTCGAGCTCGCGCGGCGTTAGAAGGGCCTGAGAATCGGCCTCGCGCATCGCCCCAAAGCCGGTATCCATCGCCTCGGGCAAGCGAACGACCAGGCCGGCGGCAACCGCACGTATCGCGGCGTCGATCTGGCTCGCATCCGCATCGCGGGACAGCACGCCCGGCAAATCATGGCCGATGCCTCCGAGCACGACGACGGGGCGGGTTTCGCCCGGCGGGCAATCGCGGTCCGCCAGCACCACGTCAGCCGCGTCCTGCGCGCCGACCACAACATGGCCGGCCTCGGCGACCACTCTGCTCAAGGCACTACGGCGCGTCAAATCCACGGCGTGGATGGCCACGCGCAACCGCCCGACAGGCGCCGGTTTGCTTGCCGCTTCACTCATGCGCGGGACGTTCCGCGATCGTCGTCTGCACCGTAATCACCTTGCCGCTCCTGATAAGGCGAAGATCCGCCTTTCGCCCGATGCTGTCGGAACCGAAATATCCAGCGATTCTTCGGAACCGATGCGCCGATACTCCGTCGACACTCAGGATGATGTCGCCCGCCACAATTCCTGCTCGCGCCGCGGGGCCGTCTTCGACGACCGACATGACCATCAAGCCGCCGGACTGGTCGGCGCTCTCGCGCAGCGCATCGGGCACGGCAACGGCTTGCAAGGCAACCCCAAGCCATCCACGCGCGATGCGGCCGTCCTTGAGCAGCAGCGGTACGATGCGTTCGACGGTCGTGGTCGGAATCGCAATGACCCGGCCGCGTGGCCCGAAGGTCGACATCCCCAAACACGCGCCGGCGGCATCGAGGATGGGCCCGCCCTCCTCGCGCTGAGCAAGGCTGATATCGAGCACGATGCGCCGGTCGATCAGACCGCCGCGGCTGGAATGCCATTCGGCGCCCGCGAGATTGACGAGCCCCAGCCGCGCGCTCACGCCCCCCGTTCCATCTGCTCCGATCGCGAGCGCCATGGCGCCGGTGTGCGCCTCGCCCGCCGCGATCGATGGCGACGCCAACTGCTCCGCCGGCCGTAGAATTGCGATATTGGTGCTGGGATCGCGCCCCGTAATCCGGGCGGTCACGACCGAGCCGCCTGCCGCGACAAGTTCAAACTCATCACTTCGCGGCAGCGACTGCTCGGAGGTGACGACAAGGCCGGACCGCCACACCATGCCCGTGATATGCCGCCCGTGTGCAAGGCGGATAGCGACGATCGCATTTTTTGCAGCTTCCGCGCGCGCGGCCAGAGCGCTCGAGAATTGGGCCAACAGGTCTGGTTGATCGGTCATGGGCAACTCCTGTCCATAGAAGATAGGGACAAAACTGGGCGATGCCGTAGCTCCAGACTATCAGCCGGACGGCCGGGTTTGCCCCGGCTATTTGACCGGGCGGCAAAGCCGCAGACAGCCATTCGAATGCCGCGAAAATCGCCTGCCGATGCAAAGACAGGAAGTATACCCAATGCCAAAGTGGAGGTGATGCATCGTACCGGGTCACCTACGATGAATTGCAGCGGCTGGATGGAAGACCTATGTTGGCTTTGTAACCACGCCGCCGCCCATCGTACGGCGAGAGTCTGCAGGAAGACCTCACGGTGGATGGTTTGCATATCGCACCGGAGGTCACGTCATGTCCATTGCTCCCACACTCAAGAGATATCTGACCGCCGAAAACATCCAATATGAGGAGATCCCGCACGAATTCACCATGTCGTCCAATCGCACGGCTGAGGCATGCCACGTCTCGGGCGATCGCCTCGCCAAGGGCGTCGTGTTGCGGCGCGACGGCGACTATATGCTGGTCGTCATGCCCGCATCGCACCACCTTCGTCTACCAGAACTCAGGACAAAACTCGGTGACAATGTCGACATGGCCAATGAAGCCGAGATCAATCGGTTGTTCCGCGACTGCGCGCACGGTGCAATTCCGGCCGTTGGCAAATGCTACGGACTGGATCTCATCGTCGACGACAGCATCGAGGCGCAGCCGGAGATCTATATGGAAGCCGGCGACCACGAGACGCTGCTTCATCTCAGTCATGCGCAGTTTGCGCGCCTGACGGCCAACGCACTGCATGGGCGCTTTAGCGCGCACGACTGAGGATAGGTCGGTAGTATCCGCCGCTGGGCAAATTGGTCGGACAATCCGCGGCGACCGTCGCGGTCCCGAAGGGGAGACCATACTGCTGCTTCCCGAAACTGTTCATACGGCAGTGCGACGCCTCTTTACGTCTCATGCCCGCCATCGAAATCGTCTTCGAAACGCAAATGCTTGACGCTGCGGCCACGGCGCCGCACAAGCTTCAAGGCCTCTATCCCGATCTTGATATGCTTTTCGACATAGTTCGCGGTCACCGTCCGATCCGACGCTTCAGTTTTCACACCCTCGGGGATCATTGGCTGATCGGACACAAGAAGCAGCGCGCCAGTCGAAATGCGGTTGGCAAATCCTGCGGCAAAGATTGTTGCAGTCTCCATGTCGATCGCCATACTTCGTGTACGACGCAACAGATCCCTGAAGCGATCATCGTGTTCCCAGACGCGACGGTTGGTCGTGTACACAGTACCGGTCCAATAGTCGTAACCGAGATCGCGGATCATCGTCGACACCGCACGTTGCAACTCGAACGCAGGCAGCGCGGGGACCTCCGGTGGCAGGTAGTCATTCGAGGTGCCTTCGCCCCGAATGGCCGCAATCGGTAGAATCAAGTCGCCAATCTGATTTTTGCGTTTCAACCCACCACATTTGCCAAGAAACAATACGGCTTTCGGCGCGATGGCACTTAACAGATCCATCACGGTCGCGGCATTTGGGCTTCCCATGCCGAAGTTAATCAGAGTGATCCCATCGGCGGTCACGTTGGGCATCGGTCGATCTACGCCCTTTACCAAACCGCTGTGCGCCGTGGCGAACCATTCAACGTAATTGTCGAAGTTGGTCAGGAGAACATATTCTCCGAATTCGGCAAGCGACGTGCCGGTGTAACGCGGCAGCCAGTTTTCTACGATCTCCTGTTTCTCTTTCATTCTCTTTGGTCTCGTCTGGAGCCCGCAACAACCAGCCCATCAAGCTAGGGAGAGAACCATTCCCTGTCCAATGTGACACACCTGGATTGCCGGATTCCACTAATCCAGCGGGTAACCGAAGGCTAGTCGATACCGCTTGCCTGCAACACCGGCAGATGGCGATTACCGGTCATCAGATACTTGAGGAAGTCGAAGCGATACACCAAGCCCGCGAGTGTCGCCGCGGTGCCTGCCACGCGGTGGCAGTCCCACGGATGCCGCTCAATAATGTCCGTTGTCATATCATCTGGCCGACAACCGTCGCCATGTCCGCTGCCGAGAAAGCTCGCAACGATTCGGTACGGACGTTGCCGAGCGCGCCAAGACTCAAGCTAAGCGACATGGCGGAAGACTCATCTGGCGCTTCGACGATTGTCACGATGTCATACCGTCCCTGCGTCCAGAAGATGTCCTTCACGGTCACTCCAAACGTCTTCGCCATTTGCTTGAAGGCATCTGCCCGCTTCGGGGAATCCTTAGCGTTGCGG
>WNFP01002284.1_pt1 | contig 19073 bp, 16 predicted proteins | sample 5400201 | NCBI WGS metagenome assembly WNFP01 (sample SAMN13153355, study PRJNA577476) | soil metagenome | isolation source: 115 cm saprolite under Madrone tree | place: USA:California | collected 2016-06-14 | reverse complement strand
TTTCCCGCTGAAAGCTTCAATGAAAGTCATGAGACGCCATTTCGGTTTGGACAAGATCGAACGGTTCAATCCTCCCGGCTTTCAGGGATACAACTCCGTCCTGGTTTTGCAGCGTGCCCGCGATCCGCAGAAATGAACGGCGAACGACAGTAGAGTGTTCCCTCTCAAAGAGCGGCGGCGCGATGATGATGTTGGCGATGCCCGTTTCGTCTTCGAGACTCAGAAAGACGAAGCCTTTGGCGGTGCCGGGACGTTGCCGCGCGATGACGGACCCTGCCACGGTTACGAAAGTTCCGTCGCAGAGCGACGTGAGTTTTGCTGAGGGTACGACGCCTTCGCGATCGAGGCGAGAGCGGTGCTGGGCCATGGGATGTTTTCCCAACGTCAGGCCTGTCCCGTGAAAGTCCGCATGGAGTCGCTCCTCTTGATTCATGGGGTCCAAGGGCGAAACGAAATCGGAATCGTCCGTGTCCGGAATTTTCATTCGCGCTTGGAACAGGGGTCCGGAAGGCCGGCTGGCGCTCTCCACCTGCCATAAAGCCGTTCGCCGATGGACTTGCGATTTGCCGGAAATGAAATTCAGGGCGCCCACGCTCGCGAGCGCGCGGAGTTCATCTTTTTGGAGCTGGGGAACGCGCCGCTTCAAGTCTTCAATCGAAAGAAAGGGAGAGGCCATGCGCTGTTCGACGATTTGCAGTGCGGTCTCCTTCCGCAGCGTTTTGACATAGCGAAGGCCGATGCGCACGAGCAACCCATGCGGACTCTCTTCGAGCGTGCACTCGAAGTCGGAGCGCGTGATGTCGATGGGTTTGAATTTGAGGCCATGCCGCTGCGCATCCTTTATTAAGGTTGCCGGCTGGTAGAACCCCATGGGCTGGTTGTTCAGCATAGCGGCGGTAAACGCCGCGAGATAGTGGCATTTCAGAAAGGCGCTGGCGTAAGCAATGAGCGCAAAGCTCGCGGCGTGCGACTCGGGAAATCCGTAAAGCGCAAATGACGTGATAGCCAGGATGATGCGGTCCTGCGTGGTCCCGGAAATTCCTTTGGCGTCCATTCCCCGGCGCAGCTTGATTTCGACTTCTTTCATGCGCGCTTGGGAGCGTTTGAATCCGAAGGCGCGCCGCAGTTCTTCGGCTTCGCCGCCGGAAAACCCCGCCGCGATCATGGCCATGCGCAAGAGCTGCTCCTGAAAGAGCGGCACGCCGAGCGTTCGCGACAGCGTGGATTCGAGAAGAGGGTGAAGGCTCTCCACCGGTTCCCGGCCGAGTCGCCGGTTCAAGTACGGGTGGACCATTTTTCCGACAATCGGACCGGGGCGGATGATGGCCACCTGCACCACGATGTCGTAGAAACACTTTGGACTGAGGCGCGGAAGGCAGGACATCTGCGCGCGGCTCTCCACCTGAAACATGCCGATGGTGTCGGCCTTCTGCAACGCAGAGTAGACGGCAGGGTCGTCCTGCCGCAGATGCCCGAGATCGATTGCTTCGTTCTGGTGGCGACGAACAAGGTACAGCGAGTCTTCCAGCACAGCCATCATGCCGAGGCCGAGGAGGTCGACCTTGACGATGCCCATGTCGGCGCAATCTTCCTTGTCCCACTGCACCACCACGCGTCCCGGCATGGTGGCGGGTTCCAAAGGAACGACGGAATCCAACTGTCCCTGGCAGACGACCATGCCTCCGGAATGCTGGCCGAGGTGACGCGGCAAGTCCTGTACTTTCTGGCAGAGCTCAAAGAACTTGCGAATCCGGTGCTGCGCGAGGTCGAGCCCGGCGTCCTGAAACTGGCGGGTGAGCGTGTCTTTCGAATCCGTGTATTCCCAGGCGCTCACGAGGCTGGCGAGCCGGTCGAGCGTTTCGGAATCCAGCGAAAGCACCTTCCCCACTTCACGCGCGGCGGACTTGCCGCGATAAGTGATGACATTTGCGGTCATCGCGGCTCCGAGCTTTCCGTAGCGTTCGTAGACGTATTGAATGGCGCGTTCGCGCTGGTTGCCGCTCGGTAAATCCAGGTCGATGTCCGGCCATTCCCCGCGTTCTTCGGAAAGGAAACGCTCAAAAAGGAGATTCATCCCCACGGGATCGACGGCCGTGATGCCGAGCGAGTAGCAGACCGCGCTGTTGGCGGCGGAACCTCGCCCCTGCACAAGGATGTTTTTCTCGCGGCAGAACCGCACAATGTCCCAGACGATGAGGAAATAGCCGGAGAGGTCGAGTTTCTCGATGACGGCCAGCTCCCGTTCGATCTGTTGGGATGCGCGCTCGTCGTTTGCGCCGTAGCGATGGATCATCCCTTCCCGCGTGCGTTTCCGCAAGAAGGCAATCTGCGATTCCTGGTTGGGTGTCGGGTAGATGGGAAACTGGTAGCCGAGATCCTTGAGATTGAACTTGAGGCGCGACGCCAGCTCTTCGGTATTTGTGATGGCCTCGGGCAAGTCGGCAAAGAGCGCAGTCATTTGTGCCGGTGACTTAAGATGCCGTTCGCTGTTGGCGGAGATCAGGCGTCCCGCGTTTGAAAGAACACGGTGATGACGGATGCAGGTGAACACGTCCAAGAGTTCGCGGTCCTGCGGCGCGACGTGGCAGACGCCGTTGGTGGCGAGAAGCGGAAGGTGCGTGCTGCGGGCGAGTTCGATGGCCGCCTGGTTGCGGCGCTCTTCGTCCATCGAGAAATGCCGTTGCAGTTCGACGTATACGTTGTGCTTCCCGAAGGTGGCGCACAAGTCTTCAAGGCACTTTGCCGCCGCGCGCTTTCCTCCCGTGCGCAGCGCAAAAGCGAGCGGGCCTTCCGTTCCGCCAGTGAGACAGACGAGGCCGCCGCTGAAATCCGCAAGCTCGTTTGGGTTGACTGTGCCTTCGCCCTTCTTCGAACGAAGCTTCATTCGCGTGATCAGCCGGCAAAGATTGTGGTATCCCTGCGGCGTAGCAACGAGTAGCGGGTAGCGCCATCCACCGACACAACTGACTTCCGCGCCGATGTGTGCCTGAAGACCTGCTTTCTTTGCAGCCAGATAAAATCGCGGCGCGCCATAAAGACCGTCACGGTCCAGCAACGCCATGGACGGCATGCCTTGTGCGGTGCATGCCTCGATCAAAGCTTCGGGATTCGAAGCCCCTTCGAGAAAGCTGAAAGCCGAACGGGCGTGGAGTTCGACGTACATCAGTCATAGACTCCGCGCACCCACCACTTTTCAAGACGAAGGTCGTAGGCAAGGCGATAGACGCCTCGCGCGTTTGGAGATTCCGAAGCAAACTGAAGCTCTACGTCCCAGGCGTCTTCCTGCCAAGGCTGGTCTTCCCACCAATCACCCGACGTGCGCCAGGGTCCGGCGGCCCGAACAACTTTGCCGAGCATGCCTTGAAACGCGACGCGGGCAGGCACCTTGGCCTGCAGCTGGACCCATGCGGGAAGCGAAGGCCGGAAGACGCGAAATCCGGTCTGTGTTTCGGTCTTTTGTTCTGGAGCCGAACGAACCGCCGTGTGAACCGAGAATTTCTGCATGTGAAAGGCATCGGGACGATGGGTGTCGAGCAACAGTGGTGTACCTACATTGTTTTCCCCGACAACCGCGGCGATGCGCGCGAGGGTAAATTCTAGCTTTTGCGGGTCGGGCGACGCAGGAACAAACAATCCGTTCTGGGTCGCGCGGGAACGGCCCGGCGTCGCGGTCATGTGAATTTTCAGGACTGGAGCACAAGGAGGGTTCGCTTGCAGGTGGAGGCGAAGAAGTTTCAGAAGAAGCGTGTGGTCCTGAGAGGGAACCGGCAATTTCAGGCTGCAGGCAAACATTCTGGGAAGCGGCTTGGCGATCGTGAATGCGCGGGCGGGAGGGAGAGCGTTATCGAACGCTGGCTCCAGCTCGAATGCGACGCGAACCTCGGCCACGGCAAGGGCGCGCGCGGAGATACGGGCGCACAACTGCTGGAGAAGCCTGCCGAGAAGAAAGGAAAGAGGCTCCAAATTATCGAGGGCATCTTCCAGCTCGAAGCATTCTTCAAAACAATCCGCGAGTTGGGCGAGCACGAGAGGCCGGTTTCCTTTTCCGCTGGCAAGCGCGTGCAAGCGAACGCCCTCTTGCCCGACACGTTCGGAAAAGGCAAGTACGGGCAGCGAAGCGAGAGACTTGCAGGTGGTGACTCCCCATCGCTCAAAGATATCTGCAAGCTGCGGGCTGGGGGAAAGCATCGCGACGGGCAACGTTTCAAGAAAGCGGCGTTCCTGCCCTACCGGTACGACCGTGCATCCGGGCAGCGCGCGCGCCACGATCCGCGCCGTTTCCATGTTTGCGGAAACGGCAACGTGTGCGTCTATTCCGATTGCCTCCGTTTGAGTGAGGATGCGACGCGCAATCACCTCCTCCGTTCCGAAAAGCCGCGCGAGGCCGGCGAGATCCAAGAGAAGCGTATCCGCCGCCACGTCCTCCACACGTGACGACACCGACCACGCCGTGTCGAGCAGCGCCCGGTGCGCTGTCTCTTCCTGGGTCTCGCTGCGATGCCGGATTTGAATTTGGGGGAATTGTTCGGCGTTGGCTTTGGTCATTCCTGCGGTGACGCCCAGTATTTCCGCCAACCGGTTAAAGGCAATGACGCGATAGGTTGGCGGCTGTCCTTCGATGACGGCAACAGGCTGCAACCGGAGCTCCGGTTGCGAACGCACAATGGCTTGAAACGTAAAATTGGGAACGAAAATCGCAGCAAACGACATGATGGATCGTGATGGGCCGCAGAGAATTTGGAAAATTCAACCAGGGTCCTTCGTCCTTTCCTTTTCTGCAAGAAGCGACTCGCCTTCATTCAAGGAGCGCGGCAGAGCGCAATGCGTATGCAGCTCGAAACGAACAAGGTCCTTGTCGGCGCTTCCCGGAGTTGTGGAGTGGTTCAGGAAGGGGAGATTCTTGCGCCGTGAGCAGGAGCGGATGACTTCGCCGGCGCTGGTCCAGCCGTCGAGCAGGCAGGCGGGCGTGTGCAGGACTCGCGTGGGGAGGGAGCGCTCCCGCAGCGACCAGGCGGTTTTTTCTTTTTCGAGACGGAGGACGAGGGACGCGCAGGTTTTCGCATTCGATTCGCGGGAGAGCACCAAAAGAATTGTGGAAGTGTTTTCAACGGTACGCCGCAACCGGAACCATACGTTCAGAGGAATCTGGCGAACAAGACGCGCCGGGGTGTCGCTCAAGTCCACGGCAACCATACCGAATCCGCCGCCATGAAGAAGCACATCTACGGACCGGAAGGCCTGGTCAAGGTTCCTGCAACGAACCCAAAGCAACTGGGGGAGGGAAACGCCTGCGGATTGCGCGCGGGCGGGATCGAAAGCGTCGTGTGCGTCGACGAGCGCGCACACTTCCGCACTCGCCGTGCGCGCAGCCAGAGCCGATTGCAGGAACGAGGTTTTTCCCGACGAAGGAGGTCCGCAAAGTTCCGTGAGGCCGCCGCGCGGCAGACCACCTGTGGCTTCGTCGAGAAGAGGAATTCCCGCGGGCACGGTAGGAACTGGCTCGGAGTGGGGCTGGCGGAATGGAGCTGCAATCCGTCCGGCAAGAGCGGACTCGACGTGGAGACGCAGGGCGGCGGATTTCGAGTGCATGGCATCGGGGCGAAGTAGAGGAGGGGAATGGAATTAGCTTCGCTTTTTGTTCGCCTTGAGTAGCAGTCTGAACCTCCCTCCTGCGTTTGTCAAATTCGGGTTCGTTTGCTGGCTACTCGAAAAGGGCCGGCTGAGCCGATGCATCATTGGGGTCTCGAAAGTTGCTGAGCCCAACGCCGACCAGGCGAAAGCGCTGTTTTGGACTCAAGGCCACACGTTCTCGGAGGGACAAGGCGATGCGGGTCAATTCTTCGCAAGAAGAAGGAGGAGAGCAGGGCGTATGGCTACGCGTGAGAATCTTGAACTCGCTGGTCTTCAGTTTGAGAACTACAGTGCGTGCGATACGCAGTTCCTTGCGTGATGCGGCCCAGGCCAATTCCGCGAGACGACGGATCATCGGCTCGGTTTCGGTCAACGGTACATCGTGCTCAAATGTATCCTCGGCCGATACGGACTGTGTAGGTCTGTCTGGGATAACTTCGCTGTTGTCGATGCCCCGGGCCAACTCGTAGAGGCGTACGCCGTACCGACCGAAGCGCTTTTCAAGTGCCGGTAAATCCAGTTTTCGCAAATCCGCAGCCGTTTGTATGGCAAGGTTTTTCAGCTTCTCTTCTGTCACCTTGCCTACCCCAGGCAGACGTCCAACAGGCAGGGGCAAAAGGAAACGATCTACATCCTCAGGTTGAATGACGAAAAGCCCATCGGGCTTTCGCCAGTCGGAAGCGATCTTCGCGAGAAATTTGTTCGGCGCGACGCCGGCCGAGGCGGTCAATTTCAATTCTTCGCGGATCTGTTCGCGAATGGCGCGCGCCACCCGTGTTGCGGTCGGTAAGCCCGTCTTGTTCTCGGAAACATCCAGATATGCCTCGTCAAGGGAAAGCGGCTCGACTAGGTCCGTGTGACGCCTGAAAATTTCGCGCGCGAGACGCGAGACAGCCCGGTAGCGCGAGAAATCCGGAGGGACGAAGACGGCGTCCGGGCACAGGCGTGCGGCGCGAGTCGCTGGCATGGCGGAGCGCACGCCGAAACGTCTCGCCTCATACGAGGCGGCACAGACGACGGAGCGGTTGCCCCGCCAAGCGACGACCACAGGTTTACCGCGCAGCTGCGGATCATCGCGCTGTTCCACGGACGCATAGAACGCGTCCATGTCGATATGGACGATTTTGCGGACGCTCATCTGGCAACCATCTTATTCCAGAGTTCCAGACAAGTGCGGACGCGGCTCGCGCCTGACAGTCATCGCCTATCAACACTCAAGTCCAGCAGCCTGTTTGATCCCGAATCCGAAATTCTCCCAAGCTCGTTAGTATCGGTAAGCCACTGAAGGTCTCCCGCCGGCTTATCGCAGCAGTTTGGCATCCTTCTAGCCTACAAGTTAGCAGAGCGCCTGGCTCCCAATTTGACGAATCGGTCGAGCACGGATCGCGGATTACCGCACTCGACTTCAATGTCGTTCACCTGCTGCGAAAACCGCGGGTCAGGAATCAGCGCGACCTCCGATTCTGGCGAGTCCGGGAAGGGCGATGGGCACCGTGGCGTACAATGACTATTGCATTCGATCGTCAAAGTACCCGGTCTGTGCGCTAAGCCTGTGGCCAGTAGAAGTAACTTTGATGGAATGAAAGCGATTTGTACGAACATCTGGCACTAGCACTTCGATGAGGCCTTGGGAGTCCAACTGCGCGGTAGCCGCATGGATTATTAAGGCGACCCTCTTCTGTCTAAAATCAGCTGTTCTAGGGTTCGAGGTTTGTGCGACGGCCAAGCTTGGCAGCAGGAAAATCTCTCAACGTCCGACAAACCGCATGTCCGGTAACGCGACTTATCAGGATTTGTGAAAAATCGGGAACGCCGCAGTGTTACACACGCAGTAACTTGTCGATCAAAGACTTGCCACACATTGCCATAAATGTATAGAGTAGGGTTGCTTTTCGGAGGGCAGTAAATTCCCGCTGCGAAAGGGAAACAAAATGAAGGTGAAATTCCCTCTGTTTTTGTTAGTTCTCGTCGTGTTTCTTTCCAAGATGCATGCCCAGAACTCGTCCAACATGGGCGTCGTGGTCCAAAGTACGGACGACAACTCCGACAAATCCACAACTACCGTTCATCTACACAACATCTCCAACAAAGAAGTAACTGCGTTCAACCTATCGGTTCAGCAAACGCTCCCTGATGGAAAGACTTTTACGCCATCTGCTCATACGGAGGATATGCTCGGAGCATACTTGTTCAAAGGCAAAGGGTTCTCGCCGAACAGTGCCTTCGACGTGCAGATCGGCAAGACACTTGTGCAGATCCCCAAACCAATTGACGAAACGCTGGTCGTGGACGTCGTGATTTATGCGGATGGGACCGCTCAGGTTCAGAACCAAGACAGATTCAAGGACATTATGGACCAGCGCACAGCGCATTTTCGGACGCTCGAAAAAGTTGACGACGCAATCGAAAAGGTGCTGGCAGACCCGACCACTGAACACCCTACCGCTAGCGTGGCTGCACGGCTGAAAGCTGTGCTGGACGATGACCGGAAGAAAGCTGATACAGATAGCAAGGCCGTAATTCAGGGCAATGGATCACCCGGTGAAGGGGAACTCGAAAGCCAGATTCGCAACCTCACTCGTTTCATAAACCGTAACCAAGAGGCTCCACTGGATGAAACGCTTCAGCACAACAAGAGTGAGTTGGCAAGACTCGCGCCGCACGTTCACGTCACTGAAATTCAGTAGTGAAAAAGCACGCGAAGCGAGCGTAACCGTGTTTGCCACGTCTACAGTATTACGCGGTCCCGCGCGAAACCGCTGAGCTTTTCGATGATGTGATTGATTCTGCATGCGTCGAAACTCACTGAGACACTGAAAATCAGGTTAAGTGCCTGATTAACGCGCTAGGGTCAAGTACTAGCCCCCACTTTACTGGTTGTCGCCGGGCAGATGAAGCTTCGGATGGTCGGTTAAGGAATCTCAAAGCGAACCTTCTCGATGTGTTGGCCAAACGCAAGTTCAATGGCATTGTCCGCGCCCCGGCCACCAGGCGGCCAATAAAACACCCGTCGAAAGTCAATTCTTTCTCCGACTTTGGGATGAAACTTGAGCCTGTAGCGGCCTGGCGGTAGCTGCGGGAGCGAAAAATTGCCGTCCTCAGTATCGCAACCAGGGAGTCCGCCGTGGCGTCTTGCTGTCTCTGCTTCCTTCGGATCGGCAGGCTGGATTGTGATAAAGCCCGGAACGCCCTTGCCCGTTGCGTCCAAAACTGTGCCGGAGATTTGACCGTCGGGACGGGAGAGAATGTCAACCTGACAACCTGCGCCAGTTCCATCCTTGTCGTCAATATCGATGGCAAGTGGTTTTCCGGTTTTGCTTTGCCAAGTGTTTAGTCCGGCAGGCAAGTCTGGTTCGATTCGGTATGTCCCGCGGGGCAGCGACGGGAAGGCGTAAGCTCCGTGCTCATCCGTTCTTACGGAGAAGACCGTGCTTGCGCCCCAAATTATGCGTACCGAAACATCGGGCAGTGAACGTGCTTCCGCCAAATCGTCATAGCCTGCGCCGTTGGGGCCGATTCCAATTGTGCCAAACAAGTCATCCACGCGTGCCCCATCTCGGATAGCGCGCAATTCTCTGAGAAGCCCACCGACCATCACCTCAGGTTTCGTACCGGAACAGATGCCGGTCGTCAATTGACGGTCAGAAGTCGAAGCGTAGACCAAGTAAGTGGTTCCAACGACAAAGGGATACCCGCAATCACCACCGCCGCGGCCAGTGTTAACGACGATTTCCTGCCCGAGTCCTGTCGCGCCGTGAAAATTCTCCGTGACTATGAAATGAACTGCGTGGCCCCCAACCATGGCCGTGCGATTACCAAAGGCCGCTGGTTCTTGGACCTCGACCTTAGAAACCACCTGACCAAGAAAAATCACACCGCCAGGATCAAACGCCTTAAACACCCCGCACGAGTTGGACACTATAACGCAAGAGCACGCGCGAACGGCAGTGGGGGCGAACGCCAATACAACAGCGGCAGTAGCAAACAAAAGGCGCATGATCTTCATATCCCTATCGCGTCAGCGCATTTTCGTACGATATGACTTTCAGATGCAATTCAAAGCTGCTGGGATTGCTAGCCCATTACCATGTCGATCGAGGGTTTATGGGAAGCGAGATGTGCTAAATTGCGGGGGCGCGCTTACCGGAGAAGTTTCCGATTATCGGGAGTTGGCCCTGTCTCAGTCTTTCGGTGGAAGAATGGCACAATGTGACTTAAAGTTAGACTTAGCAACTATTTGCTGGGTCAGCCGATCAAAGACGACGTATTCGCTGGGTGACAGCGCTTGTCGTTCTTCGATCCGAGATTTGGCGCTTTGCAAATCTTGCGTTGCTTCCAGCCAGCGGAAATTCACTTCGTCTATTTTCTCTAGAATGTCAAATACGGACTTCATGGCGGCACCTCCCTGGGACCAAATTCAGGCAAACTGAGGAGTAGAGAGGCTGGGACGCATGAGAATTCTCGCCTTCGCGCTACAGGGTCACAATTGTCAAAAATGACAGACTAGTGGTATCGGTCACACTCAGGAATCCAGCTTTGCCGCCCTGTTGGGCGTTTACGTGGGCGTCTCGGTGGGTATATGGAACAGGATTGTGAGATAGGGAATGGTTCCAATGCCACACACCAGTTCAGCAGTCAAAGCAGCGACCGTAATTCTGGCTATTTTAGCGCTAACATTCTGGTGTCAGAGATTTCAGGTCGCACCATCTGCGAATCTCAATGGTCTCAGCCGCATAAAACTTTCGTTCTATGTGTGAATCTATGTGCGGGTCACCTGGATACAGCAAACAGGGCCGCTCCGAAGCGGCACCGCACGTAGGACAAGGGACGGAGACGACCGATTCTGGTGTCAGGTCTTTCAGTTTCATCGCAGAAAGATACGGTTACCCGGGCCGGAAAAACTGTTCAATTTTGAACACTTTCGGCAGTGGGTATTTTGGTAGAAGTACGTCCTGGCCCTGGATAAGGCGCTTCCCATCGCGCCGCTCCCGCGGCAACTATCTTCGTCTCACGATGCGCTCGCAGGTCATCCCTACTCATCTCCACAAACAGATAATCTTGGCACCGGTAATCCTGGCTGCATGCTACTTCACCAACGCAGACTCCTAAATTTCCAGCCACTCATAAAACCCCCGACTATGGCACCCAAAACCGACCTCCAGATGCTATGACTAAGTGCAAATACAATTCCTCCCACTGCCAGAGCCACTAGCGCAGTCGGAATGTAACTGGGCTCGATACTCGATTTCACCTTCGTCACAATCGACATGGAGAAGAGTCTAGACCGAGACCATCCTGGAAGCCTGACCGCCACTGAGAATAGGGTTCAGAGATAATAGACTCAGTGCTTGATTAGCGCTCACCAGACAAATGATGTCAAATTGCCGTTGGATCAAATCAATTTGGCTGGTCAACTGCGCCCCAGATTTTCGGTGGCTCTCCCGGTAGGGGCTTTTCTCCTTCAGTTTCTCGTTCCGTTAGAACCCTGGGAGCTGGCAAGATGACTGTATCCCGATTCTTGGCCCGACCCTTACCCCTTAGCTTTTGTGCGAACGGGTTCCAGCATTCGAAACAAATATCGTATTCCCTGCCTTCAATTTCTTTCTGCAAACAATCCTTTGGTTCGCCGCAGAAATCGCAAATGGTCATGGATCGATCCTTCCTTGAACCGCGTAGCGACAGTTCTTGTGTGTAGCGTACATGGAAAACTGCAATCCGGTCCACAAACGGAGGGCTGTGAAGGTTCGGGTCAGACTCCCAATGCACTTGGACGATTAACGCAATATAAAAGGGCGCCCCTTTTTGATGTAGGTTTTGATCGTTTGCATCATCACCTACAAGGAGCACCCTCATGAATGAAGCCAAGTATATTGGGTTGGATGTGCATCAGGCAACGATCTCGGTAGCCGTTCGGGATTCTGACGGGAAGTTGGTCATGGAGGCTATCCTCGAAACGAAAGCGGAAACGATTCTCCAGTTTGTCCACGGCCTGCGTGGCAGTTTGCATGTGACCTTTGAAGAAGGTACCTGCGCGGCGTGGTTGTACGCCTTGCTCAAGCCCCATGTTACGCAAGTATTGGTCTGCGACCCGCGAAAGAATGCTCTGTTGAAGGTCGGAAACAAGAACGACCGCATCGATTCGCGAAAACTTGCCGAACTGTTGCGTGCGAATCTTCTCAGCTCGGTCTTTCACGAAGACACCGGCCTGCGAGCAGTAAAAGAACTGGCGCGCAGCTATTTGACCATGACCAAAGATCTCACGCGGGTGATGGTTCGTCTGAAAGCGCTATACCGGAGCTGGGCCATTCCCTGTGCCACTAAACAGGTTTACGCCCCGCGGCATCGTGCCGAATGGCTTGCGAAAATCAGGGAAGCCAGCGTACACCGTCGAGCCGAACTTTATTACCAACAACTGGACGCACTGCGATCTTTGCAGCAACAAGTTAAGAAGGAGTTGCTGATCGAAGGTCGGAAGCACAGCGCAACGAAGTTGCTGCGTCAGATTCCTTCCATCGGTCCCATCCGCGCCGTGCTTCTGCTCGCGCTCATCCAGACACCTCACCGTTTCCGTACCAAACGACAACTGTGGAGCTACTGCGGCCTGGCTTTGGAGACCCGTACCAGTGCGGAATACCGCGTGGTGCACGGACAACTCCAGCGTTCCAAGAAACCTGTAGCCATTCGCGGGCTCAACAAAAACCATAACCACGATCTGAAAAATCTCTTTAAGGGCGCGGCCCTTCGGGCCGCTGCGGTCGAGAAGCCCTTCCAGGAGTTCTACGCAGCTCTGGTTGCCAAAGGGATCAAGCCGGAGATGGCGCGTCTGACACTGGCGCGTAAGATTGCCGCCATCACTTTGATCGTTTGGAAGAAAGGAGCGCGCTTCGACGCTGAACAACTGAAACAACAAGCAGCTTGAGCGTCTGTGGAGAACTATCCATCTCTGGATTGCATCTCTGGCGGTGGTCTGTCGGTTCTTGGGACGCTCTGGTTCGAGGGTGAGTATCCGTAACCGCGTTAGGCGAACAGTGTGCTTCGAGCACCCTGAGTCTCTTGATTAACCATATGCCCCCTCGGACAACCAGAAAAAGCTATAGGCCTCGAGCCTCAGATAGAACCATGGTTGCCACCTGACAACCGCACTGCTTGTTGCGTCATAAGCCGAACGACGTCGTCGCGCCAACGAGATGAGTCTGGAGAAACGGAACAATCACGGATCCTCACTTCAATACACGGGCTGGATGTCAGAAGGAATTTCTTTGCTCCCTCCAGTCGCAGGAGGACTTTTTTTTCTTGACATCCCCTTATATAGAACGCGGTTACCAGAGGATTGGCTCCTGGCCAGTTGATGTCCGGTTATGCGATTCCCCAGGAACTTGTTGATAAGTCCTTTCAAATCAAGACATCGCCCCAGACAAGTTCCTGGCACTAGCGACGCGTCGAAGACGCAGTCGAGGCTTACCACGCACTTGAGCTGAAATTAGTTCTGAATTAAGCCCGGGTGGCGGCTAACAGAAAGGCACGCGGGCCGTCATTCCACTCGCCTGGCGTGTTGGTCGGCTCCACCTTGATGCAGGATTAACTCAGTGGCGCGGCCTTGGGCATCCGTTACGAACGTGATCTGGGCGTCGGCCACTTTCAAGAAGTAATCCTTATTGCTCTCCGGAAAGATTTCGACTTTTGGCTGATTGGTGGCTTGCTCGAACAGGTGAGCCCCCTCGCGGGTGATCGTGATCGAGAAATTCGGCGCCAATTGATAATTGCCGACGTAGCCCTCGAATAACTTCGGATCGACTTGAATTTCCTTGTGCTCCTTCGGCTCCGCGGTGGCCCCTTCGAATCGAGGTGCATGCTGATCGCGGCCGCCTTGATGCAGGATCAGCTCGGTCGCTCGCCCCTGACTATTCGTCACAAACGTAATCTGTGCATTGACGACCTTGGCGAAGAAATCATGATCGCCTTCGGGGAATATCTCGACCTGTCCTTGCCCGGTTGCCTGGGTTATGAAACGACTACCCTCCCGCATAATCTTCAGGATGAAGTTAGGGGCCAATTGATAGCTGCCCACGTAGCCGTCGAATATTTTCGGATCAATCTTTACCACCTTGCGCTCCGATGTCAGCACCACGGTTCTGCCCTCAGCGATGGTGTGCAGATCCGCCGCAATCTCCCCCGGCGCCGCCCCGTTCAAGTTAGCGAGGACGACCACCGTGAGCTTCTCGGCGGGGTAATAAGCCAGCATGGTGTTGAAGCCTTCGATTCCGCCTCCGTGGTCGATTTGTTCCTGGCCGTTAACGACGCGTATGCCCAGGCCAAATCCGTAGCCGTTTTTGAACGGCGTCGTCATCTTCTTAAGTGACGCAGGTGAGATCAACTTTCCTTCAAACAAGCCCTGTTCCCATCGCAGCAGATCTTCGGTTGTCGAATAGAGTGCGCCCGCGGAGAGCGGAATCGTCATATCGATGTAACCCGCATTGACGATTCCGTTTTGGCCCACCGTGTATCCCGACGCGCGATTCTGAATGACGGCAGAGTTCGAGTCGTAGCCCGAGTCCTCCATGCCCAAAGGCTTGAAAATGTTGTCTTGCACAAAGTGTGCGTAGCTTTCGCCACTGATTCTCTCAATTAGGTATCCCAGCAAGACGTATCCCGAATTACTGTAACTCCATTGCTCGCCCGGCTGGAAATCAAGGGGCTTGTCGCGGAAGCGCGCGACGAGCTCCGCAGGCGTTGCCGGGAAGGGCTCGAGCTTTGCGTAATCGGGAAAGCTTGTGAAGCTCGGGATTCCGGACGTGTGCGTCAACAGGTTGAAGATTGTGATTTTGTCCCACGCCGCCGGGGCGTCCGGCATGTATTTCTTCACCGAATCGTTCACGCTCAGCTTTCCCCGTTCCTCAAGAAGCAGAATCGATGCTGCCGTGAACTGCTTCGTGATTGATCCCAATCGAAATTTCGTCTTCGGCGAGTCTGGAATGTTCCACTCTAGATTGGCGAAGCCATAGCCTTTATCGAGCAAGATGTCGTTTCCGCGTGCAACGAGCACAGCACCCATGAACCGCTTATCTGCAGCGAACGATTGAATCACCTGTTCCATGCGAGCGAGGATTGGCGCTGCCGCGGACCTCATATCCGATTGGCGAGTTCCAGCAGATGCGTGCGCATACGCCCGGCTTGAATTTCTCGCAGTCATGAGCAATGTCGCTGAAGCGCATACGAGTACAAAAATCGTTCGTTTCATGGTGCCCTCCGCAATTCCGCCCTAGGGTCAATTCATTCTACTCGTCCAACAACTTAGAGACGCGGAGAAGTTGGATGCATTCCGATTGGTTCTGATTCGTTTGCAACCTATTGATTTTGCTTGGCTTAGGAAAATCAGAGGAAACCGAAAATCGCAGTTAAAAGCTCTACCTTGCAGCATGACGTAAGGAGCATAGCACGCGAAGCGTCCGTCGCGCCAGCGACTACGTTCAAACACGGTAATCGGAAAAGTCCTAGGACTGGACCTGACCGATTATGCGACTTGTCAGGCAGAAGAGCCGAGTCATGGTAAATTCTGAGAAGAACCATCGCAACAACATGGACAAACCAAATGGATTTAGATTCCGTAGTTGCGGAGTGGTATTTGGGATTATACCCGCCGGAAAAGATGCCCCTGCTTGCCGTGTGGGCTCTGGAGCAGGGTTTCGATGGGAAAGCGTGGCGTGAGTTAGCTGGTCTCACAACCGCGACCAGTTCGAATGAACGAGGCCTAATCGAGAGCGCCCTTAGTGAGATTGGAAAGGAACCACCTGACTTGCCGAACGCGGGGCGAATATTAGCAACTCGCACTTGTGAGCAAATCATTTCTGGCACGACCAGCCCGTATGACGGAGCATCACGCATCTGGGCAATTTACGACCGTTGCGGTATGCCGAAATCGTTGATTCCATTTGTTGGTTTTGCAAGCGAGTGGGAAAACGACCAGGACCACCGACACCACTATGACAATCTCATCGTGGCAGCCGCTAGGAAACTGTTGGGGCATCCCACGCAAACCGCAAGCGTACGCTTCATTTTGACAGAAGAGGAATTCGAGGAAGCCATCATTGTCAGAAAATCTTGGATAACCAACCCTTTCTACCGCGTCGCTGGCCGCGTAGTATGCGGCTGCGGAGCAATCTTTCTTCTGGCACTTGTATGGTGGGCGGGGGAAACATGGTCCCATCTTTTCAGTACTGACCCAGTCACAGCCGCTGGTTTATTGCTGTTCGCTGCTTTTGACCTGTGTATCGCGCTCGGTTTGCATCAGGCCAAAGTTTGGAACAGGCTCATCAACCGTTTTGACCAAGAACGTGAAATCACTGTCAAAGAAGACGACGTGAAAATAGCGAGAGGTCCAAAGACATGGACTAAAAAATGGAAGGAGTTCGCCGGCTTCTATGAAAGTCCGTCAACGTTTGTCCTGCAAACTCGTGGAGCTCAATTTTGGACAGTACCTAAGCGCGCCTTCGAGCCAGGCGTCGAATCGATCTTCTGTCATTTGTTAGAGTCAAAACTTCGACGCAAATGAAATGGTTCACCTCCAGAAGTCAGCTCCTGATTAACGCCAAAAGAACCGCAAAGAAGGCGAGCCTTAGAATATACGTTCATTGCGGGCCTCCGGTCTTTACGAGTGCCGCATGGACTGACAATAGGGACAGCCTACCCTCTTCCCTGTTCAAAAGCTGTTTGAGCGCGTCCCGCTTATTGGCATTGCGCGAGGACACGGTTTTAAGTTCGTCGGCTATTGACTCCAACAGCATCGCGTCCAGGTCTAATTTGGTGTGTTGTTGTGCCCTCCAGACGGTCGCTCGATCTTGTATCTTTTTCGCGGCAGTCACGGACGGGTCAATGTCGTTAGGGTCAGCCAATGCGGTTTGGATGATCTCAGTGATTATTTTCTGTGAAGCTACCGTGGCTTGGCGTTCGTCAACGATTCGTCCCAATGCATCGTTGTTGGTGGCCTCCGCCGTGCCGTCTACATAAGTCACTACATCCACCACGGCCTCGATTTTTTGAAAACCGGGTTGCACGCCGACAATTTCATCATGAACTTCGCCCGGATGAAACACGCCGTCTCCGTACAACTTACGGAAGGATTCTGCTCCCCGTGAGTGGTCCCCTTCGAGTTCTTTCGCGGCAATTATCTTGCCAACAAGTTCTTCCAGCATTTCGTGTTTATCAACACGTCCATCAGCCAAGGTTTCCTTGATGGCGATATTGAAAGCAGTTATGTCCTTCTGTGAGGTATTGACGACCTTGAGTGTCACGCTGTTGGTCTTCGGATCGTAATTCCACGTCTGGACTACTGCACCTATCGGTGGCGAGGCGAGCAAGGAAGTTGAAGCTCCAAGCGCAAGTGCTATGACGGCTACTGTAATGACATAGCGGATCATGTATTGCACCTCAGCGAAGATTGCGGAATTCTGCCCTGGTCTCGCACTGCTTGGCCTCTGAAACCCTACGCTTTCCAACCAGTATAGGCGAACTCGCGGCCAGTGCCTGGTTAACAGCCGAAATCGGAAAAGTAGAATCGCGAAAAGCACATGTCCGGTTTTCCGACGAATCAGGACCTATCGCCTTGTAAGGGGCCGATTGAAGCTTCCATTCACAGGTTTTTGCGGATATCCCGTAACAGAAGTTCGTATGAAGGTGTGGATGGCACGCTCTCAATGAGGAACCACAAACCGCAATACGGAGTGAAGCCAAGGCACTGCGGAGGTCCGGCTACAATCCAGCCATCTGCGCGACTATGGAGGACAATATAAGCAAGGATTTCCCGAACAGTTCGGTTATGCAGGACCGCTGGTTTTACTGTGGAGGCCTCTGCACCTTCCAGAATATCTACGCCGTATCCCTTCAACTTTGGGTCTAGCTTGAGTTGCAAATTCCACCACAGCATAACAGACGCCTTTTTTGCGGTCCCGCCGTCCGCGACCTTGAAAACTGGGATGACCATGTTTAACTGTTTGTCGGCACGTTTTGAACCGCGACTGTTCGTGATTTCGACGATTCCATTTCGCAATCGCCAACTGTATCCGTGGCCGTTACTCAGAATGATATCGAGACCTTGCCGAACCGTTTTGTTTTCTAGGCGCACCTCAATAGGCTTGTCCATCGATGCTTGGTCAACGTATTCGATGGCGATTCGCAGGTGCTGCTGATGCGAAAACTTGAGGAGTGTTTCTGTCAGGCCAACACCTTTTGAGTTGAAGTCGAAAGCGGGTCGCTCAAGTGGAGTGTCCTGCCCGTAAACGCAGGGAGCAAGGAGCAGAAATCCGCACGCGATTGCACGGTTCCCCACAAGCATTTGGACACCAAGGAATTATAGGCGGTTCCCAACGGGAGCGGCGAGTGAAGGTCTGTGAAGCGGACCGGTTTCTTGCGTACATTCTTCGGCCACTAGCCGGTACATGTCCGGTAAGGCGACTGACCAGGAGTTACGCGACTTGAGAAGGGTTCGCTGAAGCCAGCCCAACGATGCTAATTCAATTTCTTGGAGAAGAAGCTTAGGAGCCGATATGATTCAAACAAAACGGCTCCAGCCACACCCAATACGATAGCTGCGAGAATCGCAGTCCCAATATATGGCGCTTCTGGGACTCCGTAACCGTATAGAACGACGACGGACAGAAATACTAAATAAAGTCCGGCTACACCTACCAAGATTCCCACGATGAGAGAAATAATTCGCTTCACGGTCACTTTGGATTTTCGCAAGGCGTCGACGGAGTTTCGGCGCACTTCGCCTGACACCAGCCGTGCAGGATGAGGTCTGAGCGGACCGTGTACTGCCCCTGCTCTTCATCGTAGCGGAAGGCGTCTGCGATTTTCAATTCTTTGCGGTCCCATTCAGTCCCGTCAGCCGCGATGAGTCTCACGAGCACGCTCTTCGGCCGCCTTCCGCAATTGTGACCTGTCAGGGGGTTGTAGGAGATAAAAGTGCTGAACGCTACTACTCCTTTGAACGACCGACCAAGGATATCCAATGCGGTCTCTTCTCCAGATGCTTCCTGCTGATGTTCGGTATAAATCAGCGTGACTAACACCTTGTAATCAGGCTTGAAAGTGCACTCAATCTTGCCTCGAACTTCCACGGAGTACGTTGGGCACTTTGCGCAAAGTGCGCTCGCCAGGGATAAGAGGATTGCGGAGACGAGAGTAAATCTAGGATTAATGCCCACAGTACAAAATGGTTTCACACCGCAAGCGTAATCCACAGCTATTCAGGAGTCCAGTTGGTCCCGAGCGCGTTGAGCAAGTGAGTCACTTGCCTGGTAAACGCTGTCGGTTCAAACGGTCGATGCAACACCATCTGGTATAAAGCTGTTTTCAAAGGTGGTGTTTATGAAACCAGGGAAACGGTTTGGGCTTTCAGCGGAGCAGAAACTCGACGTGTGGCGTCGTTGGAAGTCGGGGCAGAC
>WNFP01001355.1_pt1 | contig 19078 bp, 19 predicted proteins | sample 5400201 | NCBI WGS metagenome assembly WNFP01 (sample SAMN13153355, study PRJNA577476) | soil metagenome | isolation source: 115 cm saprolite under Madrone tree | place: USA:California | collected 2016-06-14 | reverse complement strand
GATCCGCCCCGAGGTGGGTGCGTGCTGCCCCGTAAGCAGGTTGAAGAAGGTGGTCTTGCCCGCGCCGTTGGGTCCGATGACCGAGTGCAGCGAGCCCTCCTCGACCGCGATCGAGACGTCGTTGACCGCGGTCAGCGCGCCGAAGGTTTTCGTCAGGCGATCAGTCCTGAGGAGGGGCATCAGTCCCCTGCCCTGGCCGGCGCCCGATGCGCCGCGCGCCACGCCCAGAAGCGCGCCCACGCCTCGACCACTCCGCCCCGGAAGAACAGCACCACGATCACGAAGGCGACGCCGAGCAAGAGCGGCCAGCGCGCCCACATGGAGCTGACCGACTCGGAAAGCCAGATGAAGACGAACGAGCCGATGACGGGCCCGTACAGCGAGCCCGAGCCGCCGATGAGCGTGGCGAACACGACGTTGCCGGAGAACACGAACCCGATGGACTCGAGCGGCACGATGCCGAAGAGCATGGCGTAGAGCACGCCCGCCAGCCCCGAGAAGGCGCCGCCCACCACGAAGGCGGCCAGCTTCATGCGTGCCACGTTGTACCCGAGGGCCTCCGCGCGTGCCTCGTTCTCGCGGATGGCCTGGAGGATCTTGCCCAGCGGCGACTCGACGATGCGCTTCATGACCCAGAGCGAGAGGAGGAACAGAAGCGCGACGGCCGCGTAGTAGGCGAGCGGGCCGTGGATGTCGAGACCGAGCAGGCTCGGTCGTGGCACACCGGGCATGCCGTCCTCTCCTCCGGTCACCGTCGTCCACTGGTAGGCGGTGAAGTAGAACATCTGGTTGAGCGCGAAGGTCAGCATGATGAAGTAGAGGCCGGAGCGCTGGACGCAGAGATAGCCCACGACGGCCGCGGAGACGGCGCCCACCAGGATCCCCACGGCCAGTGCGAGGAACACGTTGACCCCGTAGTACTTCAGCAAGTAGCCGGCGACGTAGGCGGCCGAGCCGAAGAAGGTCGCCTGGCCGAAGGACAGCAGGCCCGTATAGCCCATGAGCAGGTTGAGACCCAGCCCGAAGATCGCGAAAATCCAGATCTCGGTCGCGATGGCGTGACGAACGAGGACCGGGAGCAGCACCACGGCGGCCAGGATCGCGAGCCACGCCTTGGCGCTCGCGGTCATCGGATGCCGAAGAGGCCCTGCGGGCGAACGAGCAGGACGGCGGCCATGACGGCGAAGATGACCGCCACCGAGGCCTCGGGCCAGAAGAGCGCGACCAGGCTCTGGGCGACGCCGACGAGCAATCCCGCCACGATGGAGCCCAGCAGATTGCCGAGCCCCGCCAGCGCGACCACGACGAAGGCGATGCCGAGCATGTCCACACCCATCCAGGGGTTCAGCCCGCGGATCGGCGCGGTGAGCGCCCCGGCCACGCCCGCCAGGACACAGCCCATCGCGAAGGCCGCGGTGAACAGGCGGTGGATGTCGATGCCGAGGAGGGCGACCATCTCCTTGTCCTCGATGCCCGCGCGCATGATGGCACCGTAGCGCGTTTTTTCGAGGAAGAGCCACGAGCAGAGCACGAGGAACGCGGCGGCCGCCATCACGAAGAGGCGGTACTTCGGGTAGAACGTGATGCCGAGGTCCACCCCGCCCCGCAGGAGCGGCGGCGGAAGCTGGCTCATGCCGACGGGGCTCCAGACGATGATGATGCCTTCGGTCACGATGAGCGACAGGCCGAACGTCAGCAGGAGCTGGTAGTCGTGGCCGGCCTTGTAGAGCGGCCGGATGCCGCCGTACTCGATGAGAACCCCAAGCAGGCCGACACCCAGTGGCGCGAGCAGGAGAGCCAGCCAGAAGTTGCCGATGAGCTGGATCACCGTGTAGAGGAAATAGGCGCCGAGGGCGAAGAGCGCGCCGTGGGCGAAGTTGGGAATGTTCAGCACGCCCGTGATGATGCTAAGCCCGATGCCCATGAGCGCGTAGAGCATGCCCGTGGCGAGCCCGTTCAGGATCTGGCTGAAAAGCAGCGCGACGTTCACGAAGCCGAGCGGTTCGCTACAACGCTCCGATGTCTTTGCAGGCGGCGTATTCCGCGGGCAGCGGCGTCGAGCCCGTCGCGATGATGTCGGCGAAGTCCATCGGGTTCTTCATCGCGTCCTTCTTCTTGCACCGCATGAAGAAGTAGGGGCGGAGCGTCTGGTGGGTCTTGGCGTCCACGCGCATCTTCCCGACCAGGTCCTCCACCTCCATGCCCTCGCACGCCTTGATGACGTCGGGCACCTCGGTGGACTTGGCCTTGTCCATGGCGTGCAGCGTCATCCTGGTCATCCCGTAGGCCGCGGCGGGCGCGTAGCCGGGAGGGCTGCCGAATTTCGCGGTGTAGTTCTTCACGAACTCGCGCGCCACCGGCGTGTCGGCGGTGTAATAGAAATTCGATCCGACCCACATGTTGTCCCGGATCTCCGGGTTGAGCTGCACCAGCTCCTCGACGCCCGAGGACCAGGTCAGGATGAGCGGGACCTTGGGAGTCAACCCGAAGTTGAAGATCTCGCGCGCCGCGGTGACCGTGTCGAGGCCAAAGTTGATCATCGTCACCACGTCGGGCTTGTTGGCCGCCGCCTTCGTGACGTAGTTCGAGAACTCGCGCTCGCCGAGAGGGTGACGGTCGGCGCCCACGAACTCGATGCCGTGCGCCTTGCCCACTTCCTTGACGTATTTCTCCACCGACCAGCCGAAGGCGTAGTCGGCGACGAGAAGGTGCCAGCGCTTGGCCTTGGGGTTGGCCGCCATGAAATTGTCCACCACGGTCTTGGCGGCCGTATACGGGCTCGCCGCCCACTGGAACGAGTAGCGATGGCAGCGCGCGCCGGCGATGTCCTCGGTGCCGCCGCTGAAGTAGTGGAAGGTCTTCTTCCGCTTGGCGACCTCCGAGACGGCCAGCGCCACTCCCGAAGACCAGGGCCCGATGATGTACTTCACGCCGTCGGCGTCGATGGCTTCCTCGGCGCGCCGCGTGGCGCTGCCCGCCTTGGTCTCGTCGTCGCGGGTGATGTACTTGATGCTCTTGCCCTGGATCTTCATCCCTCGCTCGTCGAGCGCCATCTTCATGCCGCGGTCGAGGACGGGGCCCACGTCGGAGAAGGCGCCGGTGAAGGACCAGAGTCCCAGCATCGGGATCTCCTTCTGCTGGGCGCGGAGCACGGCGGGAAAGCCGAGCCCCGCGGCGGCGGCCGCGCCGCTGAGCTTCAACACATCACGCCGGGTGAATTCGCTCATCGTGGGTCCTCCGCGCTGCTGTGGGTTCGATCCGGGCCTCTGACCGCTCGCTGGAGGGAGAATCGGGCCAACGCGACCCGGTGTCAAGTGGGCGCCTTGACAGTCTCATCCGTGCGGTCTAGATTCGCGACAACTCGCAGCGCTTGTCACCGGCTCCCACCGCGCCCGATAGGGAGGTCTACATGTCACGTGCCGCTGCCGCGTTGTCCCGGCTCGCCGGCGCCGCTCTCGCCGCCGCCGTGCTTGCCACACCCGCCGCGGCGGCCGAGACGCTCAATGCCTATTCCATCTGGCCCGAGAACTGGGCGCGGCCCATGCTCCAGGAGTTCGAGCAGGCGACAGGGATCAAGGTCAATTTCGTGCGCTTCTCCTCGGGCGAGGCGCTGACCCGCGTCATCGCCGAGAAGGGCAATCCGCGGGTGGACGTGCTCTTCGGCGGTCCAGTCGAGACGTTCGCCGCCGGCATCAAGGAGGGCATCTTTGAGCCCTACAAGCCCCCGTCCTTCAACGCGCTGCCCGCCCGCTTCAAGCAGGCGGAGGGCTACTGGGTCGCGATCGCGGACGACCCACTGGTCTTCATGACCAACGCCAAGTTCCTCAAGGAGGGCAACCTCAAGCCGCCCGCCTCGTGGGAGGACCTGCTGAACCCGGCCTACAAGGGCATGCTCCAGATGGCGGACGCGCGCACGTCGGGCACGGCGGTGACGCGCATCTTCTCGATCATCGAGGTCAACGGGCGCAACGAGGACAAGGCCTTCGACTACATGAAGAAGCTCCGGAAGAACGTGCAGGTCTACACCAAGAGCGGCGGCGGCGGCACGCTGCCGGTGGGCCTGGGCCAGGCGGGCGGCGGCATCTTCTTCATCGTGGACGCGCTCGACACCAAGGCCAAGGGCTACGACGTCGTCATCAGCTTTCCGCGCGAGGGCATCGGGACTTCTGCAGAAGCGATTGCGCTCCTCAAAGGCGCCAAGAATCCCGATGCGGCCAGGAAGCTCATCGACTGGGCGACGAGCCCGGCCATGCAGAGCCTCTACGCCAAGCACAAGATCAACTTCGTTCCGGCCAACCCCGAGGTGAAGGTAGAGCCGAGCCTGGCCGAGGTGCTCAAGGGCGCCAAGATCTTCCCCATCGACGACGCCTACGCCGGCGCCAACCGCAAGCGCGTCATAGACCGCTGGATCAACGAGGTGCTGAACGCGCAGTAATGACGACCGCCGTGAGGCGATTCGGGCGCGACCCCGGGCTCTGGCTCACCGTCCTCGTCCTCTGGGCTCTCCTCGGGCTCTTCGTCCTCTTCCCGCTGGCGCGGCTCTCCTGGATCGCCTTCTTCGACGGCGGCCGCCTCTCGCTCGGTCCCGCCTGGACCGTGCTCGGCGACCCCAACCACCGCCACGCCTTCTTCAACAGCCTGCTGCTGGCGGCGCTGGTCGGCGTGGGCGGCACCGCGCTGGGCTTCCTCTTCGCGTACACGGCGGCGCGCGCCGGCCTCGCGCGCGGGTGGCTCGCCGTGCTCGACGCCGCCACGCTCCTGCCGCTCGTCTCACCGCCCTTCACGACGGCCATCGCGATGATCTTCTCCTTCGGTCCGCGTGGTCTCATCACCTATCACGTGCTGGGTATCAAGGGCGCGACGGCCTATGGACTGCACAGCACGCTCTTCGCCGAGACGCTGACGTATTTTCCCATCGCCTACCTGACGATGAGACCGATCCTCGCGGCCATCGATCCCAACGTGGAGGACATGGCGTTCTCGCTGGGGTCCTCGCGCTGGCGGGTCTTCAGGACGATCACGCTGCCGCTGGCGGTGCCCGGCTTCGCCAACGCCTTCCTCCTGCTCTTCGCCGCCTCGCTGGCGGACTTCGCCACGCCGCTGATACTCGCCGGCAACAGTTTCCCCGTGCTACCGACCCAGGCGTATCTGCAGATCACGGGACTCTTCGACTTCAAGGGCGGCGCCGTGCTGTCCTTCGCGCTCCTCGTGCCGGCGGCCGCCGTCTATCTCCTCCAGCGTCACTGGGTGGCCCGCGGCGCCTACGTCACGGTGACGGGCAAGGCCGGGCCCGCCACCCTCATCAAGAGCGTGACGCCGTGGGCGCGGCGGCTCGTGCTCGCGGCCTGCGCCGGGGTAGGCCTCGTCATCGCCTACTTCTATGCCCTCCTCTTCTACGCGTCCGTGGTCACGGCCTTCGGGGCCAACCACGCGCTGACGTGGCGCCACTACCACGTGATCTTCACGGAAGGGATGAAGGCCATCCGCGACACGCTCCTCATTGCGGGCGTGGGCATGCCGCTCGGCGGGCTCTTCGGGGTTCTCGTGGGCTACCTCGTGACGCGACGGCGCTTTCCGGGCCGCCGCGCCATGGAGATGGTCTCCATGATCAACTATGCCCTGCCCGGCACCATCGTCGGCATTGCGTACCTCGTCGCGTTCAACGATCCGCCGCTGGCGCTCACCGGCACCGCACTCATCATCGTCGCCTGCTACATCTTCCGCTACAGCCCGACGGGCATCCGGGCCACGGTGGCGCTGCTCCAGCAGATCGACCCCAGCATCGAGGAGGCTTCGCAGGGCCTGGGAGCGCGGAGCGGGACAACCTTCAGGCGCGTCACCCTGCCGCTCATCGTGCCCGCCTTCTTTGCCGGGCTCGGGGTCGTGTTCATCCGCTCCATGACCGCGATCAGCGCGACCATCTTCCTCGTGTCGATCAACTGGACGCTCATCACCGTGCGCATTCTCGAGAACATGACGGAGCTCTCGCTCGGCCCGGCGGCCGCCTTCTCCGTCCTCGTGGTCGCCATCGTCTTCGTCGTGATGGCGGGCATCAGCGGGGCGCTCCGACGGCTCCAGTCCGCGGGCCGCGTCCAGGTCACGAGCATACTCGGTGGCTGATTTTCGAGCTGAAGCGGGATACGAGCCGGAGGCGAGGAGCCCGATGAGGCGAGTGCTGAGATGATCCTCTCCCCCGTCGCCATCAGACTCGAGGGAGTCTCCAAGCGTTTCGACCATCGCGTCAAGGGAGAGGTGTACGCGGTCCGCGACGTGAGCCTGGAGGTGCGGCCGGGGGAGCTGCTGACCCTCCTCGGTCCCTCCGGGTGCGGCAAGACCACGACTCTCCGGATGATCGCGGGCTTCCAGGAACCGGACGCCGGGCGCGTGTGGATAGGCGGCCAGGACGTGACCCGCCTCATGGCCAATGAGCGGAACATCGGCTTCGTCTTCCAGAGCTATGCGCTCTTCCCTCACCTGCCGGTCTTCGAGAACGTCGCCTACGGTCTCCGCGTCCAGCGTCAGGCGGAGACCGAGATCGCCCGCCGGGTGGGCGAGGTGCTGGAGCTGGTCGGGCTCGCCGGCTACGATCGCCAGATGCCGCACCAGCTCTCGGGCGGGGAGCAGCAGCGCGTGGCGCTGGCGCGGGCCATCGTCATCAGGCCGCGCGTGCTGCTCTTCGACGAGCCGCTGTCGAACCTCGACGCGAGGCTTCGCGTCCAGATGCGCGGGGAGATCCAGCGGCTCCAGAAAGCGCTCGGCATCACGGCGGTCTACGTCACCCACGACCAGGAGGAGGCCATGGCGATCTCCGACCGGATCGCCGTCATGCACCAGGGTGTCATCGTGCAGGAGGGCAGCGCCGAAGGGCTCTATCACCGTCCCGCCTCGGAGTTCGTCGCCCAGTTCATCGGCCGGACCAATCTTCTGCGCGGCCGCGTGGCGGCCACCGGCGCCGCCGGCGTCGAGGTCGAGGTGCCCGGCCTCAGACTCGTCATCGATCAGAAAAGCCTTCGGCTACCCGCCGGCACGGCCGTCACGCTGGTGCTCCGCCCCGAGTCGATCACCATCTCCACCGGCGGGACAGGCTTGAGAGGGACGATCGTGTCGCGGACCTTCCTCGGTGAGAAGGTCGAGTACCACGTGCGCGTGGACGGGGACACCCTCCAGGTGACGGACTATGGCGCAGGGGGCGCCCGGGTCCTCGCCCCCGGCGAGGCGGTCACGCTCGGGGTGCCCGCCACCGGCGTGTGGCTGCTGGGCGGCGGAGAGTGATGCTCCTGGCCGTGCTGGCGCTTTTGGCCCCGCTCTTCGCTGAAGTTGAGACCGTACACGGTGCCGACTCGGTGTTCGCCTCGTCCGGCATCGCCATCACCTGGGCCGTGTTGCGGGGACCGACGGAGGAGCAGACGCAGGTGGTCATTCGGGTGAGCAACCCGGCAGCGCGCTTTGCCTACCTGCGCGTGGAGGGCGTCGATCCGTTCACCGGGCGGCGCGCTGCGGTTGTCGAGGGCCTACCGCTCGGGATACGGGCCGACGTCACGAGCGCCCGCGCGGGCTTCGCCGACCTCCCGCGCCGCGAGATCCACCTCTACGCGAGCGAGTCCGATTGGCGCGCCCGGAAGCCCACGCTCACCGTGTATTATCTCGGGGTGCCGGACACCAGCCCCGAGTTCACATCCGGGGCTGCCCTCGATGCCTATCTGGCAAGCACCGAGCGACGGGGCAGCTGAAACGACGGAGGCGAGCATCATGTCAGTCCGTGTCGAGCGGCAAGGGGCGGTCAGCACGGTCATCATCGACCGCCCCGAGAGACGGAACGCCGTGGACGGGCCGACGGCCCGGGGCCTGGCTGAGGCCTTCCGAGCGGTGGAGGCCGATTCCGGCACACGCGCGGCCGTGCTCTGGGGCGCGGGCGGCACCTTCTGCGCGGGCGCCGATCTCAAGGCCCTCGGCAGCGAGGGCAGCCGGGTCAAGCCGACGGGCGACGGGCCGATGGGCCCGACGCGCATGCTGCTGTCCAAGCCCGTCATCGCGGCCGTCTCGGGCTACGCGGTCGCGGGCGGCATCGAGCTGGCGCTGTGGTGCGATCTCCGCGTGATGGAAGAGACGGCGACCTTCGGTGTCTTCTGCCGTCGCTGGGGCGTGCCGCTCGTGGACGGGGGAACGATCAGGCTCGCTCGGCTGGTCGGCATGAGCCGGGCGCTCGATCTGATCCTCACGGGCCGGCCGGTGGGCGCCGCCGAAGCCGAGCGCATCGGTCTCGCCAACCGCATCGTGCCGGCCGGTCAGGCGCGCGAGGCGGCGGAGGCGCTCGCGGGCGAGATCGCGACATTCCCGCCCCACTGCGTCGCGAGTGACCGCCGCTCCGTCTACGAGACCTTCGGGATGGATCTCGGGACCGCGCTCGCGCGCGAGTTCGAGCTGGGCAGAGCCACCATCGACTCCGGAGAGAGCCTCGAGGGTGCGGCGCGCTTTGCGGGGGGCGCGGGCCGTCACGGCGCCCCCGCCTCCTGAGAGGAGACGCACATGCCACAACGGCTGCTTCCGTACCGGACGGCGTCCTTCGTGGGCTTCGTCGGGATCTTTCTCTTCGCCGTGGTCGGGCTCGCCCACCTGCCCGCGTTCGGCTCGGCCGAGACGCTCGTGCACGGCCTCGCGTGGATCGGGGTGGCGGCCGCGGCAGCTCTCATGGGCCGCGCCTGGTGGAACCTCGCGCCGGAGATCTTCGGCGCCCGGATGCCGCTCGTCGGCTTCGTCCTTCTCGTGCTGTTCGTCGCGTGGGTCTGGGTGTGGTTCGCGATCGTCCTCGTCAAGTGCGAAGGCTCGCTCAGGACCTGCGGGTCGTGGCGGCTCGCGCTCGACGTGGGAGCCTTCGCGATGTATGCAACGCTGGCCTGGGTCGTGTGGTGGCGCACCGGTCACTGGACGATCGCCGCCCTGATCTTGATCGGGAATCTCTGCGCGCGACTGCCACTGCACCTCACTGGCTTGCCGCCATGGTTGCGGCCTCTCGGCATCATCATTCTCTCCGCGGGGCTGATCCTCGGCCTGGTCGCGCTCTTCAGCTCCGCCGAGAAGCGCCGGGTGGAGCTGGGGTCGCACACGTTCTTCCTGGCGGGGTGGTTCCGGGTCGTGCTCGTCGTCGCGGCGCTGGGGACGCTGCTCATCCTGAGCGTGCCCTACCTTCTCAGCTGGCTCACCCCCTGAGCCTGGCGGAGGCTGCCCATGCTGCTCGAGCACGAAGGCCGGCGTCCCCGCATACACGCGAGCGCCTACGTCGCTCCCACCGCGACCGTCGCCGGGGACGTGACGGTCGGGCCGGAATCCCGCGTGCTCTTCGGCGCCGTGCTGACCTCCGAGGGCGGCCCCGTGGTCTTGGGCAGGCGCTGCGTGGTGATGGAGCAGGCCGTCCTGCGCGGCACGAAGGCGCACCCGCTCCGGATCGGCGACCACGTGCTCGTGGGCCCGCACGCGCATCTCTCGGGCTGCACGGTGGAGGACGACGTCTTCATCGCCACCGGGGCCTCGGTGTTCAACGGCGCCCGCCTCGGCGCGCGGAGCGCGGTCCGCATCAACGGGGTCGTGCACATCAAGACCGCGCTCGCTCCCGACGCCGTCGTGCCGATCGGCTGGGTCGCCGTGGGTGATCCGGCGCAGATCCTCCCGCCCGATGCCCACGGCCGGATCTGGGCCGTTCAGGGGCCGCTGAACTTCTCGAAGACCGTGTTCAACCTGGATCCCGCGCCGGCCGGGCAGACCAACATGCCCGAGCGGATGCGCCGCTACGCGGCGGCCCTCGGCCGTCACGCGAGCGACAAGATCCTCGACCGCCACGGCTCCGTGGACTTCTAACGGCCGAGCACCTTCCGGAAGCCTTCGAGCTCGGACTTCGAGACCTCGGGGCGGCGGGCCAGCTCGGCCAGGATCTCGTCGGCGCGAAGATTGAGGTGCGTGGACAGGCGCGAGAACACATTGAGCACGTGGCGCGCCTCGCTCGTCGCCTTGGACTTCGCGATCGAGCCGGCGAGGCTCGCAAGCAGCGTGCTGTCGAGCTGAGCGAAGACCTCCATCGACGTCGTGAGCACGGGCCGGCCGTTCGACCCCGGGGCGCCGGCGTAGCGGAGCAGGATCACGGCCTGGCCGTTGATGTCAGGCAGGACGCTCTGCTCGTAGCGACCCCGCGCGTAGATAACGCGCAGGCCGCCCTCCCCGTAAATCGGAGTCATGATGCCCGTGACGCCCCACCCGTCGTCGAGGTTCAGGCCGTCGGCGGTGCGCCAGATGCGGTAGCGCGCCAGCTTCAGCGCGCGGGTCACCTGGGTGGCGAAGTCGGGGTGGTCAAACAGGTAGTCGACGACGTCGAGACGCAGCGAGTACGGATCGATCTCGACGCGTGTCGAGACGGTCGCTTTCGCCAGCACCGTCTCGATGCGCGCCTTGTCGGCTGTCGGCACGCCCGGAGGCAGCGTGGGCGCCGCCTTGTCGTCGGCGCCGCGGGCGGGCGTGGCGAGGACGCCGGCGCCCAGCAGCAGCGCCCAGGCGAGCGCTCGCCGGCGGCGTCTACTCTTCGTAACGCATGAGGATTGTTCCGACACTCCCCGGCGCCTCGAAGTCGCGATCGTGCCACGTCAGCACCACCTCGAAGGTGGTGGGCGTGGGGCCTTGCTCGACGATGATGTAGACGAGGTCCGCGAGACTCGACTGGGTGTTCTGGCCGACCACCGCGCCGACGCCGTGGGTCATGTCGAGGCTCTTGGCGATGTACTTGTCCCAGATGTCCCCGCGCGATTCCTGGAAGCCCATCAGCGGGATCGGCATCTCCATCACCGGAACGCGCGTCTTTCCGCACGACACCGCGTACGGCCGGTAGAGCGTCAAGGGCGTTCTGCCCCGGAGCACCACATGCTTCACGGCCTGCGGCTTTTCCCGGCCGTCGGGCTTGACGATCCAGATGCTGCGCTCCCCGGGCCGGCCATCCCAGCGCACCTCGTCCCAGAATGACACGACACCGCCCTTCGCGATCTGCGCCTGAACAGCGATGCCTCCCCAGGCCCGCGCGATGCCGTCGGGCACGGAGCTAAGCGGCCGGTGGGTGATCATGACCCCGCGGCCGATGGTGCCCTGGTCCAGTTCGGCCTCGAGCTTCTGGAAGCCTGGTCCCGTGGCGCCGTCGCCGAGCTCACCCGCGCTGAGAAATGAAGTCAGCGACTGATCGTAGATGCTCGCGACTTTAAGTCGGTACTCCACCGCCCACGCCGGGCTCGACGCTGCGAGCGCTGCGACCAAACCCGTCACGACCAACACCAACGCGGGTCCGAGCGCAGTCATCAAGCCTCCTGGGCGAGAAATGGGAAATGCTCCCGGAATTATCCCATCCCGGGGCCCAGGGCGCGAGGGAATGCGCCACAGCGCCCGATTCGGAAGCGCGCCCCGCTCAGGTGTAGAGGTGTTCGCGGGTCGTGGGCGCGGCAGAGCCCTTCCGGTCCCACTGCTTGCGCAGCAGGAACTGATAAAGCCCGATCGAGCCGCCTTCGAAAGCCATGGACGAGCAGGCGAGGTAGAGGAGCCACGTGCGGTAGATGCGCTCGCCCACGATGGCGCGCGCCTCGTCGGTGCGGGCCTGGAGACGCTCGACCCACTGGCGGCACGTGCGCGCGTAGTGCAGGCGCAGGTTCTCGAGGTCGAGGACTTCCCAGCCGGCACGCTCGATCTCCGTCATCGTTTCCGAGACGCCGGAGAGGTCTCCGTTCGGGAAGACATGCTCGTAGAGGAAGTCCGTTTGGCTCGTCCGCTTCCAGTGGAATTCGTGGTGGATGCCGTGGTTGAGATACAAGCCGCCGTCGTTGAGCATCTCGCGTACGCGGCCGAAGAAGGCGGGGTAGTTCGGCACACCCACGTGCTCGATGACCCCCACCGCCGCGATCTTGTCATAGCGGGAGCCGGCCGGCAGGTCGCGGTGGTCGCGGTGCTCGACGAGGCAGCGCCCCTCGAGGCCAAGGGACTTGATGCGGGCGGCGGCCCAGTCGGCCTGCGCCTGGGAGAGCGTCACCCCGTGCGCCGTGACGCCGTAGTGCTGAGCGGCCCAGATCGAGAGCCCGCCCCAGCCGCAGCCGATGTCGAGGAGCGTCTCGCCCGGTTGCAGCCTGAGCTTGCGGCAGACGAGATCGACCTTGTCCTCCTGCGCCTGCTCGAGCTTGCCGTCCGGATCGCGATAGTAGGCGCAGGGGTAGAGCATGAGCGGGTCCAGGAACAGGGCGTAGAAGTCGTTCGAGACATCGTAGTGATGCGCGATAGCCTGAGCGTCGCGCCGCTTTGACCGCTGCCTCATGACGCCGCCTCCTTCATGCCGAAGATCGCGTCGAACACGATGCGCCTCCGCGCCAGCCCCAGCCCGAGAACGAATCGCACCGCGAGCCTCGCCGCGGCCTCGGGCAGCCGCGACAGCCGGCGGCCGATCCACCCGGGCTCGCCGGGTCCGTAAAGAGCCGTGATCCGCGCCGCGTACGCGTCGAGCGGAACGCCCGCCCCCAGGAACGCGGCGGCCGCCTCCGCGGCGAGGATGCCGCTCCTGATCGCGGGGCCTATCCCCTCGCCCGAGAGATCGCGCGCCAAGCCGGCCGCGTCGCCGACCAGCATGAACCTGGGGCCTGAGAGCCTGCGCGGCGCGCGGCGCCGCACCACGTACGCGTGCCCCTTGAAGGGCTCGATGGGCATGTCAGCCGGCAGCCGTCCCGAGGCGCGCAACGCCCGCACGAGCGCCTCGCGGCGGCGCGGGAGACTGCCATCGTTGCCTCCCGTACAGCCGATGCCTATATTGACGAAGTCCTGCTTGGGAAAATACCAGCCGTAGCCCCGGAGATCCGGCTCGACGTAGAGCTCAGGCGCGCGCATGCACTCCCGGAGCCGCTCCACCCACTCGGGCGGCAGCCGCGTCTCGCTCTCCTGGGCCGCGACCACCTCCTCGCGTTCGGACACGTCCCCCAGCGCTTTGGCGACGGGACAGTGGTGGCCACCCGCGCCGATGACGACCGCCGCTTCGAAGCGCCCCCGCGCGGTGACGACGGTGACCGCATCGGGGCCCGGCAGGACATCCGTGACCCGGATGCCCCAGCGCACGTCCGCCCCCGCGGACGCGGCCCGATCGAGCAGATAGTGGTCGAACTCGCGGCGGATGATGCCGTAGCTGGCGGGCCCGCGCCAGGCCGTTTCGTGACGGCCGCCGTCGAATTCGATGACGCACGCGTCGAAGGGCTTGATCGTCAGCGGATACTTCTCGGGACTGACCTCGAGATCCCGCAGCGCCTCGGCGGTCACCCATCCGGCGCAAATCTTCACACGCGGAAACACCGCCGCGTCGAGGACGAGCACGCGGAGCCCAGCACGGGCGAGACGCCAGGCCGCCGTGCTGCCGCCCGGTCCCCCACCGACGACGATGACGTCGTGCGCGCTCACGCCTAGCCCTTCCAGAGCGAGAGCAAGAGGCGGAGCTTCTGGAGGACGGGCACGCGAAGCTCCTCGAGATCGTTGGCGACGGGCATGACCTCGAAGATGGTTCCCTCGAAGTCTACGGCCCCGTTGACATAGGCCTCGGCGAAGGCGTAGGGCGTGGGATCCTTTATCAGGCTCAAGAAGGTCTCCGGCGATTTGATCACGATGGTGGTCATTGCCTGGTCACCGGAGAGCCGCACTTCAGATCCGTCCCAGAGCCTGAAGGCCACGGGAACCTGGAGACGGCCGAACACGCTCCGCAGAATGGCGGCCGCGCGAGCCGGCGTGGGACTTGGTAGGAGCCGCGCGATCATGGGTGCCATGTCTCCCCTCACTCGGTGGCCTAGACGCCCAAACACCGCCAAGGTCGACCCGTAACCGGGCACGAACTATAGCAAACCGTGTGCCCCCATTTCCAGGCTCGATGACACCGCTCAAGCCGGGACTACATAAGGAGTTCTCTCCGGTCGGTGCCCGAAAATGACCACATGCCGACAGGACCTTCGGTAATTTGTACCGGGTAAGTTTTCCTCCGTTGTCCTTCTATCCGGGCGGGAAAGCGTTGTCAAGCAATCTGTAGGGCCTAGCCGCGGATCGTCCTCATCACTTCCTGGTTCTCGAAAGCTCTCGCCGGAGGGCCCTCGAAGATGATTTCGCCCCGGTCGATGGCGTAGAGCCTGTCGGCCACGCGTGAGGCCGTCATCAGGTTCGACTCGGCGATGAGCAGCGAGACGCCCATGGCCTTGATCCGGTTGGCGGCCGCGATGAAACGGCTGACGATCACGGGCGCCAACCCCTCGAAGGGCTCGTCCAGCAGGAGGATGGAGGGGCTCAACGTCAGCGCTCGGGCGATGGCGACCATCTTCTTCTGGCCGCCGGAGAGGAAGAGTCCCCGCCGGCCCGTGAAGTCGCGTACCTCGGGGAAGAGCTCGAAGACGCGGGGGTCGATACCCGCCCCGGCGGCTCGAGTGCCCCGGGCGAGCGACTGGCTGATCAGGAAATTCTCGGCGACCGTCAGGTCGGGGAAGATCCCAGCGTCTTCCGGCGCGTAGCCGATGCCCCCGAGGGCGCGCTCGTGCGTCGGCAGCCGCGTGATGTCGCGGCCCTTGAACGTGACGGTCCCGCTCCGGATGGGCAGGAGGCCCATGATGCTGTCGATGGTGGTGGTCTTGCCTGCCCCGTTTCGCCCGACGAGGCACACGGTCTCTGCGTCGCCGATCGAGAGGCGCACGTCGCGCAGCACATGCGCGGGCCCGCGGAAGGTATTGAGGCGCTCGACTTCAAGCATGGCGGTCGGTCCCCAGCATGTTGGCCGTGACCTGCTCGTTGTTGCGGATCTCCTCGGGTGTCCCGTCGGCCAGGATCGCCCCCTGGTGCATCGCGACGACGCGCGGGCAGTAGGTAAAGACGACGTCCATGTCGTGCTCGATGATGACCGCCGTGATCCCTCCCGAGCGCACGACCTGGGTGATGATGTCCATGATCGGCGCCTTCTCGCGCGTGCTGACCCCGCTCGTCGGCTCGTCGAGAAACAGCAGCTTGGGACGCAGCGCGTACGCGACCGCGACGTCGAGGAGCTTGCGCTCCCCCTGCGAGAGGCCGCCCGCGACCATGCGCGCTTTCGGCAGGAGCCCGAACTGTTCGAGCACGCCCGTGGCCTCGCCGCGGACCTCGGCGTCCGAGTCGGCGAGCGCGAAGAGACGCCGGGTCTTGCCCTGGCGCGAGAAGATGGACAGCGCGATGTTGTCCAGCGCCGAGAGCTGGTCGAAGAGGTTCACGAGCTGAAAGCTCCGCGCGATGCCCCCGGCGATCTTCTCGTGGATGCTGGCCCCGGTGATGTCGGCGTCCCGGAACCGGATGGTGCCCGAGTCCGGCTCGATGAGCCCGCTGATCACGTTGACCAGCGTGGTCTTGCCGGCGCCGTTGGAGCCGATGAGCGCCAGCACCTCGCCCTCGCGGACCGTGAAGTCGACGTGGTCCACGGCGTGCGTGTCGCCGAAGTACTTGGTCAGCTGGCTCGTGACAAGCAGGCTCACGACGCGGGCGCCCCCCTCCACTTCTGGGACAACCGACCCACCATGCCCATGATGCCCGTCGGCAGCGCCATCACCATCGTCACGAGCACGATACCCAGGAACATCTGCCAGTAGACCGTGTACCCGACCGCGAAGGTCTTGAGGTAGTTGAAGACGATCGCGCCGACGATGGGGCCGGCGAACGTGCCGAAGCCGCCCAGGACGGTGAAGAAGACGATCTCGCCCGAGAATCCCCAGTGCAGGATGTCGGGCGTGGTGAGCCCGTTCAGCGGCACCCAGAGCGCGCCCGCCAGCCCCGTGTAGGTCCCGGAGACCACGAACGCCACCCAGCGGTAGTGCCGGACCTGGACGCCGACGAACTCCGCCCGGGTCTCGTTGTCCCGGATGGCCTGGAGCGCCTTGCCGAAGGGCGAGTGCACGATCACCCACATGAGCGCGGTGCACACGAGGAAGATCGCGAGCACGTAGTAGTAGTAGCGGTGGGCGAGGTAGGTCATCTTGTCCTCGCCCGGATCGATGTGCATGCCGAGCAGCGACGGCGTCGGCACGCGGAGTCCGTCCGAGCCGCCGGTGACCCAGAAGAACTTGAAGGCGAGGCTCCAGAGGACCTGCGAGAGCGCCATGGTCAGGATGCTGAAGAAGATGCGCGTGTAGCGCACGCAGACGAAGCCGAACAGCGCCGAGATCGCGGCGGACGCGAGGACGCCTCCCACGACGAAGATCTCGAGCGACGTGACGTGCAGGTACTTGACGATTAGCGCCACGGCGTAGGCGCCCACGCCGAAGTACGCGGAGTGGCCGAAGGAGAGGAGCCCGGTGTAGCCCAGCAGGAGGTTGAACCCGAGGGCCGCGATCGCCATGACGAGCCCATAGGAGAAGAGCGTCGTCTGGTACGGCTCGACCACCCAAGGAAAGACGACGAGCGCTGCCAGGAGCGGCACGGCCCAGCGCAGGACCCGCGTCGGCGGAAGCGGAAGCGCGCTCATGGCCGTCCGAAGAGCCCGGCGGGCCGGATCAGCAGCACGACGGCTGCCATCAGGTAGAGCACCGCCAGCTCGACCTCGGGAAAGAAGGTGATGCCGATCTCGCGGACCACGCCGACGAGGAGGGCGCCGAAGAGCGCGCCCTCGAGACTGCCGAGCCCTCCGATCACGACCACCACGAACGCCATGATGAGGGCGTCCACGCCCATGTCGAGCACCGCGCCCTGGCTGGGCACGATGATCGCACCGCCGAGGCCGGCCATGAAGCACCCCAGCGTGAAGGCCTGGATGTAGACGCGGTTCACGTTGATGCCCAGCGCCGAGGCCATCCGCATGTTCTGCGACGTCGCCCGCAGCACGACGCCGAACTGCGTCTTGTAGACGAAGGCCCACATGCCGATGGCGGCGAGGACCCCGACGCTGATCACGAAGAGGTTGTAGTTGGGGTAGATCGTGTCCCCGATGGTCATGCTGCCGAGGGATTCGTAGAGCTGGCTGGCGGACAGCGGATACGGTCCCCAGAGGAGGCGCATGAGGTCGGCCAGGATCAGCAGGAGCCCGAAGGTGACCAGGAGCTGGTACTCCTCCGCGCGCTTGTAGAAGGGCCGGAGGAGCGTGGGCTCGATAAGGGCGCCCAGACCCGCCGCCGCAAACGCGCCCAGCGGCAGGACAGCGTAGAGCGCCGCCGTGGGCCAGCGCATCGCGAGCGCGCCGACGGCCCACGCCGAGACGTAGGCGCCGAACCCGTACAGCATGCCGTGGGCCAGGTTGACGATGCGCATAACACCGTAGATCAGGGAGAGACCCCCCGCGATCAGGAAGAGCACCGAGGCGTACAGGAGCGCGGTCAGCACGTGGACGACGAGAGTGTCCATGGTGGTCAGCCGGTCACGGCGCCGTCTCGGGCCGGAACGCGACGGTGGCGATGTCGGGGTTGGCGGCGTTGTCGCCGACGTAGAGCGCGAGCAGCACGGAATAGGGACCCGGCTTGGGCAGGCCCTGGAGCGGCACGATCAGGCGGCCCGCCTGCACGTCGCGCGACGCGCCGGCGCGGACGACTTCGCCATCGGGGCCCAGGGCGACGAAGCGGCACACGGGCATGTCAGGTCGGTCGCCCTCGGCGCCGACCGTGCCCATGGGCTCGCGCAGGAGCCGGTACGAGCGCAGGAAGCGCTCCGCGCGCTCCACGTCGGCCTGGACTTCCAGCCGGTCACCCCGCGGCGTCGCCCGCGCGACCCAGGCGCGCAGCGGGAGCGCGAAGCGGTCGAACGTTCCGACGCCGAGCGGGTACGTGAAATCCCGGAACACCTCGAGCGTCGCGCCTGACTCGGACCATTTGCCGAGCTGGTACGGCCCGTTCGTGACGAGGTAGTGGCCGCGGCGCTGGGCGAATTGCTTGAGCGCCCGCCAGCGGTTCTGCGCTTCGTCCGCGGCGACGAGCTTCTTGAGCTCGGGCGGCACGTACGCCTGCTCGGCGTACGTCTCGACGAGCCGCGCCAGCTGGGCTTTGAGCTTCTGGTCGCGCGCCAGGTCGAGCCATGGAATCCCACGGCGCGAGGACTCCTCACGGGTCGCCGCGGCCCAGCCGCGCGATTGGGCCTCGTCGATCAGCGTCATCACCGTCCACGGCACAGGGCTCCACGGAATCGCGGCCTGCCGCTCGAATGGATCGAGCCCCGCCGTCGTGTAGACGTCGATCACGGGCGTCGTGAAGGTGAAGCTCATGTCGGCGAACTTCTTCGTCTCGGCCTCGACGCGCAGCACCTTGATTCCGGCCAGCCAATCGCGTCCCTTCGCCGCCCCAGCCCGCGCCGCGAGCAGCACGGGAAAGACGGCGTCGGCGGCCGTCATCCGTGTGCCGTCGTGGAACGCCGAGGCCGCCACGCGATAGGTCGTCTGGACGGCGGCCGTCTTGCCTTTCCCGACCTGGATCGCCTGGCCTGTGGACGGATCGGGCTTCAGCGCGTCTTCAGGAACGGCCCCGGCCGGTCCCGGCGCCGCGGTCACGCGGTTGGGCAACCACTCGGAATTGCCGGGCATGGGGAAGCTCGCGGTATCGCCCAGCGTCGCCCACAGGAACCTCCCCGCCGGATCGCTGAAGCCCCCGACGGGATTCCACGCCGCGGCCGGCTTGCCCGCGACGGCGACTCTCAACCAGCCATTCCACGGAAAGTCCTTGAGCTTGACCGTGCGAACGAAGACCGGCGCGTTGAAGCCGGCCTGGGAGTCGGCGACGATGTTCTCGACGCCCTGCGAGAACTCGGCGCTGTAGACCTCGCGCCGGACGACATAGCCGATCTCGACCCGCTCGCAGCCGGCCACGAGCCCGCGCACGAAGCGCCGCTCGAGAGCTACCTGCCCGGTCGGTCCTTCCTGCGCGCCCGTCGTGAGACGGCGGTACGTTTCGGCCGCGCCCTGCCGCGCGGCGGGATCGGCGATGCTCTGCGAGTGGAGCAGCCAGGCGTGGAACCATCCCTGCTTGACCCAGGCGGGACCGAGGTGGCCGTTGAGGCCGCCCCGGTGCGACGCCAGGAGATCGTCGAGCGAAATCTCTTCCACGGTCGCATCCCA
>WNFP01001406.1_pt1 | contig 19080 bp, 15 predicted proteins | sample 5400201 | NCBI WGS metagenome assembly WNFP01 (sample SAMN13153355, study PRJNA577476) | soil metagenome | isolation source: 115 cm saprolite under Madrone tree | place: USA:California | collected 2016-06-14 | reverse complement strand
CTCGGTGGCTTGCAGAAGTGCGAGCCAGCGCAGGGTCAAGCCACTATGTCCCTAACGTCGCAAACAGGCGGAATGACCACAGGTCAATACACAGCCATAGCAACGTTTGAGAAAGGAGAGGCAACTATCAAGCTCACACTGATCAAGCACGGAGGCCAGTGGCAGATTGGAGGCTTCCATGTCGATTCGCCGGCGTTTGTGCCACGTTGAAAGGACCTAACCAAACGCTGCCAACGGGTGGCTGAGCTCGTCTCGTTAGCTAGTAAGCGACGCTCCGTTGCCATACTTTGGGCGCGAATAGCAGTTTATATGCTTATCGTTTACCGTTTTCTAGCGCCTCGGAAAGTTCGTCATTCCAGCCTCGTTTTCGCATGAATTCATTCCACATATGAATCTCACCCTCGGACGGTCGGCGTCCCATTCCAAAACACGACTCCAAAATCGCCTCGTCGCCTAGGCCGTAATTCACGTACTCAACTACCAGCTCGTATCTAACTCGGAGGAAGGTTGCGCATTTTTTGTCGAAACCTTTTCCAAGGTTCACTTGATATTCGAGAGGCAATTCTCCTTTGGCATGGCTACGGATTTTGTCGAGCATTCGGCCGAAATAAAACAAGTCGCCGACCTTGTCGTAGGGAGTACGAACACCCAACTCTCTCACACGGGAGCTCATTTCCGCGGTCCCTGGGGATTCATTGCTAGTTAACAGTTATATGGACTGGGCGGTGTTTTGGTTATGCGAACCGGCCACACCGCCCGTAATCACTTCGACTTTCTGCCTTGTGAACTCCTGCTGAAGTGGGTTGTCCGGCACCGTGCTTAGGATATTTGCCCTAGGAATGTCAAGACACAAATTTTTACGGGCGCCTAGGGTGGGTTCTCCGGCAATCGGCACCAACACCTACCGATTTTATATGACATATATTGTCTGATGTTATTGCTTGGATGTTTGGTTATCTGCGGCATCGCCGTTCCTGGCCGGCAACGCCGTGAATTGCCGGGCTTCCCCGGGTTTGAATCTCGATGCCGGTGCCCTGCCCTTGACGCTCTCGCGGTCGCTGGTAGCGTCGGCCAGTTCGCCTTTAATTATGAATCGTTCATGCGGTCGTTTAATCCAATGCGTGATCTTCGGCCTTTGCACGATTTTCGCTTTTGCCAGGATCGCTAATGGGGCGCCCGAAGAGGCCGCCGGCAGCATTCAGGAAATGATGAGCCCGGAGGAATTCAGGGCCGCAGGCTTAAACAAGCTCACCCCGGACGAACTGGTAAAGCTCGATGCCTGGCTCCAAGGCTATCGGCAGGTTACCGAACAGAAAGCCGAAAAGGTCGCGAGTGCGCGGGCCGCGAAGATCGAGAAGACCAAGATGGATCTGCTGGTAAGCCGTGTGGACGGTACGTTTAACGGCTTGACCGGGAGAACCATAATCCGTCTGGAAGACGGCACTGTGTGGAAACAGGCAAACGCCGACGACCGCTATAGACCAAAAGTTACGGATCACCCGGCAGCCGTTGTTATACATGGCATCTTTGGGTACAAGATGCAGGTGGAAGGTACGCAAGAATTTTACGTCGATCCCGTCCGCAACCCGTAATTGATGAAGGAAGGGCGATTTTCAATTCGCCTTCGTAGGACGGCGGACTAGAGACCGCCGCTCCTTGAATCAAGCAAGCGGTTGCGTTGCTGACGCGGCCGGCAGCAGTCGCCCCAAGCCAAATTCGGCGTGAATCAATCGCGCAGCGCGTTCGGCGTCTTTTTCGTCGAGGATCACGGCGATTTTGATCTCGGACGTCGATACCATTTGAATATTGATGCTATTTCGCCCAAGGCATTCGAACATTCGCGCGGCGACTCCCGAATGCGATCGCATTCCAATGCCGACCACGCTCAGTTTGGCAACGCCACTCATCGTGTTCAGGCGTTTTGCGCCAATTTCGCCTACGACGGGCATTAGAATTTTTCGGGCATTTTCCAATTCGTCCTCATGAATAGTGAATGAAAGGTCAGTCGTCCCGGCGATTGACGCATTTTGCACAATCATGTCCACGATGATGTGCGCCGCAGCGATATTGGAAAATATTCGGCCGGCGATTCCCGGTTCGTCGCGCACACCTGCGATGCTGAGCTTTGCCTGATGCCGGTCGAGACTGATCCCGCGAATCACCACGTCTTCCATGCTGGGGGTCTCTTCTTTGGCAATTGTCCCCCTGCTTTTCTTGAAGCTCGATCGGACCTCGAACTCGACGCCGAATTTTTTGGCGAACTCTACGGCGCGTGACTGCATCACTTTCGCGCCGCTGCCGGCCATCTCAAGCAACTCATCATAAGCCATTTCGTGGAGTTTTTCCGCTTCCTTCACAATTCGCGGGTCGCATGTGAAAACGCCATCAACGTCAGTAAAAATCTGGCACGCCTCTGCATTGAGCGCGCCCGCCAGAGCGATTGCCGTTAAATCTGAGCCGCCGCGTCCCAGGGTCGTGGTTTCCCCTTCCGGTGTCTGCCCCTGAAATCCAGCGACGATCACGATGTAGTCGTCCGAGAGTAGTTCGTGAATCTGCCTGGGGCTAACGTTGGCGATGTGCGCTTTGGTGTAATTGCGGTCAGTCAAAATTCCGGCCTGTGCGCCGGTCAGCGAAATTGCTCGTCCGCCGAGGGCGTTCACTGCCATTGCGGTTAGAGCACTGGCGGCGCGCTCGCCGGTCGATAGCAAATTATCCAGCTCGCACTTTGTCGGCTCCGGCGATATTTCCTGGGCGAGCTTGAGCAAGTTGTCGGTCACGCCCGCCATGGCGGAAATGACCGCGACGACCTGGCAACCGTCGCGTTGCGTTTCGATAAGCCGGCGTGCGACCTTGCGTATGCGCTCAGGTGTCCCCACGGAAGTGCCGCCATATTTTTGAACTACCAGCCGCATGTCAGATGTAGATTAAATCAAACGAAACATGAACGGCGATGGTTTTTCGGCCGTCAAGCTAGAGGCCGATTGCGTGTCGCACATCCTTCACAGTTGGGTCGACGGGCTGCAACTCCTTCATTTGTTGTATAATCGCATCGGGGTCTTTCAAGCCGTGCCCGGTAACAGTGCAAACTATGCGACTCGCCTCCGGATTTTTTTGAAATGAATACGCCGCTTCATTTGAATCGCAGCATTTGAAAAGCCCCGCGATCGCCGCCGCGCTGGCGGGTTCAACAAAAATTCCTTCGTGTTTCGCCAGCCAACTCTGTGCCTCGAGAATCTGCTGGTCGCTCACGACGTCAATTGCGCCTCGCGATTCAGCGATTGCCGCGCAGGCGTGTTTCCAACTCGCCGGATTTCCAATCCGAATTGCAGACGCGATGGTTTCCGGCTTTTCGATGACGCGGTTGTGAAAGATTGGCGCCGCGCCGGTCGCTTGGAAACCAATCATCGAGGGAACTCTTGTCGATTCTTGATGCGCGCGGTATTCACGATAACCCATCCAATACGCGGTAATGTTTCCGGCGTTACCAACGGGCAACAAATGAAAATCGGGCGCGTCCCCGAGAACGTCGACAATTTCAAAGGCAGCGGTCTTTTGTCCCGCGATCCGATCCGGATTAATAGAATTGACGATAACAAACTCCTCGCGGTCGCCTAGCTCACGCACAATGCGCAACGCGTGGTCAAAGTTGCCATGGATCGCGACGATTTTCGCGCCGTATGCAAAAGCCTGCATCAACTTTCCGGTCGCGATTTTTCCTGCAGGTAAAATCACGACGCACAAAATCCCTGCGCGCGCTGCGTAGGCAGCGGCTGACGCCGAAGTGTTCCCCGTCGAAGCGCAAATGATTGCACGCGCGCCGCGCTCAATCGCTTTCGATACCGCCACAGTCATTCCGCGGTCCTTGAACGAGCCGGTCGGATTTGTTCCTTCGTTCTTGACGAAAACTTCGCAGCTACGACCGACTTGATTGCTCAAATGGGAACAGTAGACAAGCGGTGTGTTCCCCTCGCCCAGCGAAACAATCGGCGTCGATTTGCCAACAGGAAGATACTGCCGGTAACGCTCAATCACTCCCGTGCAATGCGGCAATTTAGATGTTGTGCCTTCCATCAAGCTTTCTTTTCGACGCAAATCCGTGTGATTGTCGATCGGTAAGTGCAGTGTAAGATCATGCCGTATGCCTGCCCCAAGCAAGGAAGATAAGTTGCGGCTTTTGAGCGCGATGATGGAAAGCCGCCATTCGGACTTGCGCGAGCAGAATCTGATCCGTCAAGGCAAGGGACATTTTCATGTTTCCGGAATGGGTCACGAAGCGTTGGCCGCTGTGTCGATTCAAATGCAGCCGGACGATTACATCGTTTCGTACTATCGCGATCGCGGCCTCGTACTGGGGCGCGGCATGACGACGCGTCAGCTCGGTCTGGAATATTTTGCGAAACGGAACACTGGCAGTGGCGGCCGCCAAATGCCATCGCACTACAGCAACGCTGATCTACACATCTGGAGTGTCCCAACGCCCACCGGTTCGCAGCTTCTCCCCGCTTGCGGGATTGCCTGGGGCATCAGGCTCGACGCAAAACCAAATCTTGTTGTCACAACAGTCGGTGATGCTGCAACGCGGCAAGGCGACTTTTATGAAGCGATCTGTTTTGCTAAAGAAAAGAAACTTCCGCTGCTCTTTCTCGTCGAAGACAACGCCTACGGCATTAGCATGCCTACGCGTAAGAACAATCCGCTGGCGTTAAATGTTCTCGAACCTGACAACTGGCGACGGATCGAAGGACACGATGTGCAGGAGGTTTACGATGCGACGGCAGAGGCGTTCGAGAAAATTCGCGCCGGAAATGGCCCGTTCTTTTTCTGGATCAACATGGAGCGCCTCTCAAGTCACACCAGCTCCGATGATCAAAAACTTTATCGCAGCGCAGAGGAACTGCGGGCGCTCGAAAAATTCGATCCACTAAAGGGTTGGAAGGATCGACTGATTGAAGAAGGCCTGATCACCGCTGAACAATACGCGAAACTGGATGACGACGTTAAAGAGCGTATTCGTCGGGAGTACAGTGAGGCCGAGAAAGCCGAAGACCCTTCCCCGAACGAGCTTCTCGCCAACGTCACAGCGCCACCGCCGAAAAGCGATAAGGAAATCCTGCCACCCGGAAAATATCGCATCGGCGATACCGTGAACAAAACATTGCGCCTCGGTCTGGAGGAAGACGCGCGACGAATTCTCTTTGGCGAGGATATTGAAGATCCGAAAGGCGGCGTGTTTCGCCTGACCCAGAAACTTTCAACAGAATTTCCCAGGCAAGTCTTCAATTCGCCTCTCGCGGAATCAACGATTCTCGGCGTTGCGTGCGGTCTGGCGGCATATGGGAAGCGCCCCGTATTCGAACTACAGTTCATCGATTTCATTTATCCCGGATTTAACCAACTGGTCACGAATATCTCCAACCTGCGGTGGCGATCCTTCGGCAACTGGAAATGTCCGGCGGTGATTTATGCTCCGTACGGCGCGTATTTGCCTGGCGGAAGTTTGTGGCACAGCCAGGCGAATGAGTCGGTGCTCGCGCATTATCCGGGTCTCAACGTTGTGATTCCCAGCACGCCTGCGGACGCTGCGGGATTGCTCTGGACTGCAATGCACTGCGAAGACCCAGTGATTTTCCTCATTCCTAAACATCTTCTTTGGGCCGAACACGAGTATACGAAGCCAATTCGGGCAGTTCCCCTGGGTCGCGCGCGCACTTTGTGCGCAGGTTCTGATGTTACTCTGGTGTGCTGGGGCAACACCGTAGAGAAATCTCTCGAAGCTCTCGAGAAGATCGGCAACGAAATCAGCGTCGAATTGATTGATCCGCGCTCCATCGTCCCATTGGACAAGGCCGCGATTGAACAATCAGTTCGCAAAACTCGACGGCTGGTTGTTGTCCAGGAAGACACCGAAAATTGCAGCGTGGGTCAGATGATTATTTCTCACGTCACCAGTACCTCGGAGCTTTGGAATGAGATGATTAGTCCGCCGGTTCTCGTCAGCAAAGCGAACGTCATGATCGGCTATAATCCGATCTATGAATACGCAGCGTTGCCCGATGTGGACCGGATTGTCAGCGCGATTCGCCGCTCAATCGCAACAAAGCATGAGCGCATCGCTGTAGTCCCGACTAGTCGGGATGATTCTGGTCGTGCCGCACCCGAACCTGAGTTTCCCGAGCCGGGATCGACGATCCCGGCTACAGCAGATGCGGGTAAACGCCAGGTGCAAAGCATTACGGTGCCCGTCATGGGCGAAGGGATTCGCAATGCAAAAGTTGTCTCGCTTTTGAAAAAACCGGGCGACCCCATCGAGTTGGATGACGAACTGTGCGAAGTCGAAACCGACAAAGCCGTGTATCCAATCCAATCATCCTTTGCCGGAGTGATGGGCGAATGGAAAACGAAAGTGGGTGACACGGTCGAGATTGGCCAGGAACTGGGCAGCCTTATCGCTCGCGAGCCAGCGTTTGCAGATCAATTTGAAACGGCAGCAAAAAAATCGGCAGACCGAGAGCCTGTAGAGGCAGCCGTGTCGGCTGCGGAATCTGTTGATCGTGGGCGACACGCCCGCCGCTACAATATTGAGCCGGCGCTTTCGCCCACGATCACGCGAAAACTCAGTCGCGTCATTCCTGCCAACCTGCAAATCGACGCGCGCTGGGACGCAATTCGAAAAGCCCGTGAGGCAGCGAAAAAGAAGGACCCTGAGGGGGCCCCCTCCCCTTCTGTAATGGTCGCGTGGTCGGTGGTACGTGCCATGGAAAAACATGCGCCATTCCGCCGGCTAATTCTCGAAGACGATCAGATCGTGCAGAATGACGATTTCGACCTCGGTGTTGCAGTTGCCCTTGAGGAAGATCGTTTGGCGACTGCAGTAATCACAAATGCAAATAATAAAACCTGGCCGGAATTCGTTAAAGCTTACAACGACACAGTCGCTGCGACGCGCGGCGGTCGCGTTGATGCGATGAACGCATCAGTGGTAATCAGCAGTCTCGGTTCGTTCGAGGTAAAATCTGGGGCGCCGATTGTCGTACCACCATCAGTCTGTACGCTTTTTGTTGGAACTGCTCATCATGAGTTAATTCCCAACAAAAGCAAAAATGAGAGCGCAGAAGTCATTACGCTCTCGCTCACGTTCGATCATCGAGTCGTAAACGGGGCCAGCGCCGCGGCATTCGCAAACGAAATCAAAAAACAAATCGAAGGATTTAAAATCCCCCAGTCGGCGTCGCGGTCTGTCTCGACCTGATGTAGTGGCAGCGTAAATTGGCGTTTCGCAGAGCGGAGCCGGCGGGAGCCGAGCGACATAGACGGGAAGCCCAAATGGGTAAGCGAGCTGGCGCGAGCGAACCAAACGCCCTACAATTTTTGGCGTCCCGCGTGTTATGACCACGGCCAACAAAATCACCATCGTTCGGATTTTGATGATTCCGGCCTTTGTCACGATGGCGATTTATTATGGTCAAAGCATTCAGCGCGGCACGCCAGCAGAGTGGGAACGCTTCACTGCCATCGCGATTTTCTTGATCGCCGCATTGAGCGACGGCTTGGACGGATATGTCGCACGCCATTACAATCAGCGGAGCTCGCTGGGAGTCGTCCTTGATCCAATTGCCGATAAAGGTTTGCTCCTTAGTGGCATCATCAGCTTGAGCATCAGTAACTGGAGCGAGCTCGACCCTAGCTACGGCAGTTTTCCTACCTGGTTCCCAATTCTCGTAATTTCGCGCGATGCCATTCTTTTCGTCGGCGCAGCCGTGTTGTATTTGCTCATTGGGAAAGTTCACGTGAAACCGAACTGGACCGGGAAAGTAGCCACCGTATTACAGATGATCGCCATCGGTTGGGTGATGCTGCAACTACGGCTGCTTCCCCTGCTCTATGTTGTAGTTGCGGCTGGCTTTTTCACGGCAGTATCGGGGATCGTTTATGTGACAGAGGGCGTCCGGCAATTGCAGGCGGCAGGGCACGCGCATCCGTCGAAATCCTAACCGTGGTCTGCTGCCGTGAATGACATGCACAGGTCACACTTAATTGAAGTAACACCAGGAACTCGTGCGCCCGCTATGTGCACTCGTTCGCCTCTCTCTTCGGAAGAGAGAGGTCAGCTGAGGGTTCGCTTTGTTACAACAAATGTGCATCTCCTCACCTCCCGCCTGCGCTGCGCTCCGGCGGGGCAGGCAATCCTCTCCCCTTGATCGAGGGGAGAGGCGGACTCACACGTAACATTGTTTTGTCATTGAATATGAACGATCCAACTCCCGTGGTGAACGTCGCAATCGTTGGGCGGCCAAACGTAGGTAAATCCGCGCTGTTCAATCGCCTGGTCGGTCGAAAGATTGCTATTGTTCATGACCAGCCGGGAATCACACGCGACAGGATTTCTGCGATTTGCATTCGCGGCGACCGCCCATTCACACTGTGGGACACCGGCGGGATCGCGGTGCCGCAGTCGCGGGATGAATTGAGCGCGCAAGTGCGCAGCGTCGCAGAGAAAGCACTGCGCGAGAGCGAGGTTCTGCTTTTCGTGGTCGATGCAAAAGAAGGGTTGTCGCCGATGGATGAAGAACTCGCGCGCACACTTAGAAAAGCGCACAAACCGGTCGTGCTCGTAGTTAACAAAATCGATAACGAGAAACACGAACCACTGGCGGCAGAGTTCAGTTCGTTAGGTTTTGAACCAACCTTTGCAATCAGCGCGGAACACGACCGCGGAATTTCGGATCTGGTCGATGCAATTTCGAGGTTACTGCCCACACCGCCAAAAACCGGGCATCAACTCTCAACAATCAGCTATCAACCGATTTCAATTGCGATCGTCGGCCGGCCAAACGTCGGTAAGTCTTCGCTCATCAACTCCATTGTGCGAGGCGAGCGCGCGATTGTGAGCGAATTGCCGGGGACCACGCGTGATGCCATCGACATTCATTACGAACGTGACGGCCGGAAGTTCGTCTTCATCGATACTGCGGGAATTCGCAGGCGCGGGAAGCAATCAACGTCAGCCGAGGTTTTCAGTGTGATGCGCGCGGAGCGAAGCATTCGCCGCGCTGACATCTGCGTTCTCATTGTCGATCTCACGATGGGCGTCACGGCCCAGGACAAACGGATTGCGGGTTTGATTCAAAAGGCGCGCAAACCTGCAATCATCATTTTGAACAAGTGGGATTTAATCAGGCCGAAGCGAAAAGAAAAATACGCTGCAAAACAAGTTGTCGAGGAAGCGCGCGCAAGAATTTTCTTCATGGAATATGCACCCGCGGTGAACACGTCGGCAATGACCGGGGAAAATGTTGAGAAGTTGTTTGGTTTGATCGCGACCATCCAACGTGCCGCGCAAAAGCGCATCGGCACTGGCGTCCTCAACCGCTTGCTGCGGCAGGCGTTTGAATCAAATCCACCGCCTCTGGCGAAAGGCAAACGCCTCAAATTGTTTTACGCCGCGCAAACTCGCCACGGGACGAGTCCGTCCGACCGGCGGACAAGGAGCGGCGGTCTCGCTCGCGAATCCTTTCGGAGTCTGCAGTCCGTCGAAAGCGCACTTGCGAAATCCCCTTTGGTTGAAGAGCCTTTCCCGCTCCTGGAATTCGTTCTCTTCGTAAACGATCCACGATTGATGAATGAGACATACCGCCGTTATCTCGAAGCTCATATTCGCAAAGCGGAACCGTATCCCGGGCTGCCAATCGTTTTAACGCTGCGTCAGCGCACGGGAGTGCGGCACGACCAACGCACACGTCGAGCACATTAGGAAACAAACAGCACGTCGGCAGCTGGTAGCAGCACGTTTGATCGAACATTCTACTAACCATGCGTGTCTGACAAAGACCGTATGAAATCGACGCAGGAAATTACGCAGGAAGTGCGGGAGCTGGGCCAATGGATTCCGGCGCTCCGCCAGCAAGTGGGTCACGTTGTGGTGGGGCAAAAGTATTTGGTGGACCGCCTTTTACTGGGTCTGCTGGCCAATGGCCATCTCCTGCTCGAAGGCGTTCCCGGGCTGGCAAAAACGCTCACGGTCAAAACGATGGCCGGGTGCATTCAGACCGGCTTTCAAAGGTTGCAATTCACGCCCGACCTTTTGCCGGCGGATTTGGTCGGCACCCTCATTTACAACCCGCGTACCGGCGAATTTACGACTAAACTCGGTCCGATTTTTTCCAATCTGATCCTTGCCGACGAAATCAATCGCGCGCCGGCGAAGGTTCAGAGCGCATTGCTGGAAGCTATGCAGGAGCGGCAGGTCACGATCGGTGAAACGACCTATCCTCTTTCTGATCCATTCCTGGTTCTGGCGACGCAAAACCCGATTGAGCAGGAAGGCACATACCAATTGCCTGAGGCGCAGCTTGATCGCTTCATGTTCAAATTGAACATCGGTTATCCGCAGAAATCCGAGGAGCGACACATTCTCGACCTGATGGCCACCTCGACGCCGGATTTGCGAGTTGATCCTGTCATTGAGCCCAGCCAGATCATCGCGGCACGCGAGGTTGTTAACAGCATCTATATCGATGATCGGGTGAAGGATTATATCGTGGATGTTGTTTGGGCTACGCGCCACCCAGCCGTGTACAATTTGCGATTGGAAGGTCTCATTCGTTATGGCGCCTCGCCTCGCGCAACGATTTATCTTGCGTTGGGGGCGCGCGCGCACGCATTTCTAAACGGGCGGGGTTACGTTACGCCCCAGGACGTAAAAAGCATCGGTCCCGACGTGTTGCGGCATCGCATCATTGTCAGTTATGAGGCTGAGGCGGAAGCGGTCACCAGCGAGACGATCATTGAACGGATTTTCGCAGGGTTGCCCGTTCCGTGATGCCAAGTGATGGAAGCCGCTGAGATCCTAAAAAAAATCAGGACACTCGAGATCAAGACCCGCGGCTTGGTCGAGACTGCCTTCGCTGGCGATTACCACAGCGTATTCAAAGGCCGCGGCATGAATTTTGAAGACGTCCGGGAATATCAACCCGGCGACGAGATTCGCTCCATCGACTGGAATGTCACGGCGCGGATGGGCAACGCATTTGTGAAAAAATTCACGGAAGAGCGAGAGCTTACGGTGATACTGGTCGTCGACGTGAGTGCGTCGGGGAATTTTGGCAGCACGACGCAATCCAAGCGCGAGCTGGCGGCGGAAGTTGCATGCTTGCTTGCCTTCAGTGCAATCAGGAACAACGACAAAGTCGGCCTGATCCTTTTCACGGATCGCGTGGAACTTTTTATCCCGCCGAAAAAAGGCCGGTCTCACACGCTGCGACTCATCCGCGAGATTCTGTTTTTCCAGCCGCAGGGACGCGGCACAGAACCGGCGCTGGCGCTTGATTACCTCAACAAAGTTGTGACACGGCGCGCGGTCGTCTTTTTCATCTCGGATTTTCAGGCACCGGATTTTTCGCAAGCCCTCGCGGTAAGCGGACGGAGGCACGATTTCGTAGCCATCCACATTAACGACGAACGAGAAAGGGTGTTGCCGAACATCGGCATTATCACGCTGGAGGATGCGGAAACCGGAGAACAACTGGAGATTAATACGGCTGATCGCAGAACGCGCTCTCTTTTCAACGAGCTTGTCAGCGGACGTGAAACAGAACTTTCGCACACGCTCAGGCGGAACAATATTGATGCGATCACACTGCAAACGGGGAGGGATTACCTCCCGGCGCTCCGCTCGTTCTTCAAGCAACGCGAACGCCGGCTAGGTTTTCGATGAATTGGGTCGTTGAAGCGTTAACGCGGGTGAAAAAATGAAAGTATTGAGTTTTCTCGCGGAGGAATTCCACGACATCGCGCCGCCAGTGGATTATTCCCTGCTTCCGCCGTGGTTAGTTTTCGTAATTGTATTTGTGGCGCTCTCGCTGCTTGGCTTGGTCGTGTGGTTAATTGCGAAGCGTCGCAAACCGACGCCGCCGAAGTTGCCGCGCCAGATAGCCCTTGAAGAGCTCGACCGAATTGGCCGCGAAATTGAAAGGATGAGCCCATATCAGTTTAGCATCCGTGTATCCGACATTTTGCGAAAATACGTGACGCAGCAGTACGGGTTGCCGGCGACGCGACAGACTTCGATCGAATTTCTGACCGCGTTGGCAAAAGCCTCGCCGTTCTCTACTGAGGAACAAACGTTGCTCGAAGATTTCTTAGGCCGTTGTGACCTCATCAAATTCGCGAGATATGAAGCAACAACCTCGGACAGCGAATTGCTGCTGGGAGAAGCGATCCGTTTTGTGAAAGGAGGCGAAGTTGTGACGGTCGAACCAGAGATGTCTCGACTTCGCTCGACATGACAAACTTGCTTGATTGGTGGCCGGCAAACAGTGCCTTGACGTTTGCGCGCCCCTGGCTGCTCCTGTTGCTGCTGGCGGTCCCATTGCTAGCGTGGTTGCGCGGAAAGCGCGGACCAGCCGCGGCGCTGACTTATTCGTCTACAGCGACTCTTCAGGCAATCGGAAAACGGAGTGCCGCGCGCGCAGGAAAAATTCTGCGGACACTGCTGCTGGCTTCGCTGGCGATCTTGGTAGTTGGGCTGGCGCGTCCGCAGCTTGGCAAAAGCCTTACTCAAATCGAGGCGAGCGGGATTGATATCATGCTCGTGCTCGACGTCTCCGGCTCGATGCTGACGAAAGATTTTACGATCGGCGGGCAAGAAGCGACGAGAGTCGACGCGATTCGCGAAGTCACACGCAAATTCATAGAAGGACGACCAAACGATCGCATCGGCATTATCGCATTTGCCGGTCGTCCATATGTCGTGAGTCCCATGACGCTGGATCACGACTGGCTTTTGCAAAATCTCGATCGCGTACGGATCGGCCTCGTCGAAGATGGCACTGCGATTGGCTCGGCCATGGCAGCGGCCGCCAATCGACTCAACGATAAACATTCAAAAAGCCGTGCGCTGGTCCTGTTGACCGACGGAGAAAATAATTCCGGCAAAATTCCGCCAAACACTGCCGCTGAAGCAGTGAAAGCATTAAAGATTCATTTCTATGCCATCGGCGCCGGCATCAATGGTATTGCGCCTGCGCCGATTTATACCCCGAGAGGGCCGTTGACCGACGCGCTCGGCAATATCCTCTACGAAAATCAGCGAGTTGAGTTTAACGAAACCGGGTTGAGAGAGGTTTCGAAGATCGCGGATGGAAAATTTTTCCGTGCAACAGACACGGAATCGCTCGAACAAATTTACACCGACATAGACAAACTGGAGAAATCCACAGTCAGCGTAAAGAAATATCAGCAATACCGCGATCTGTTTCCCATTTGTCTGATGAGCGGCTGCGGTCTGCTGGTGGCCCAACTTCTCTTGTCTCAGACCGTGTGGAAAAAATTACCGTGAGAAGAAAACGTCCAACCTCCAACGCCCAACGCTCAACATCCAATTGTCCGAGCGTTGTACAATTGGCAATCCCATGACCTTCGGCGCACCAGAATGGCTTTGGGCATTGTTGCTCATTCCGCTTTTGATGGCGCTCTTTGTACGCGCGGAGCGTGGCGCGCTCAGGCGCCTGCAGGAGTTCGTTTCAGCGCGTCTGCTGCCGCAACTTGCAGGCACGGTGAATCGCCCGCGGCGCATGATAAGATTTGGCCTGCAGTTGCTCGGGCTTGCTCTCGCCATTGTGAGCCTCGCGCAGCCGCGATGGGGTTACACGTTTGAGGATGTAAAACGTAAAGGCCTCGATTTGCTGATCGCCGTGGACACATCGCGCAGCATGCTTTCGAACGACGTTCAGCCGAACCGGCTCGAACGCGTAAAGCTTGCGGTCCAGGATTTGGTCAATGAACTCCAGGGCGATCGTGTTGGTCTGATTGCTTTCGCGGGCCGCGCTTTCTTGCAGGCGCCACTTACGATTGATTACGATGCGGTCTTCGAGGCGATTAATGATTTAGACACGAAGACGATTCCCGAGGGCGGGACGAACATTTCCAGCGCCATCACTCTGGCCACGCAGAGCTTCGGCAAAAGCGCCACTGGAAATCGAGCGCTCATCATCTTTACCGACGGCGAGGAATTGAGTGGTGACGCTGTGCAGACAGCAAAAGCCGCAGCGGCTGACGCCGGTGTGCGGATCTTTACAGTGGGCGTCGGAACACCGCAGGGCTCGCTTATTCCCGTAACAGGCGACGACGGGCAAACGGCCTTCGTGAAGGATCCAGCCGGCCAGGTTGTGAAATCCAAGCTGGACGAAAACCGGTTGCGTGAAATCGCCGAGACCACAGGCGGGTTTTACGTTCATTTGGAAAACGGCCCCCGAACCATGCAGCAGCTTGGGAGTGAAGGTCTGGCAAAAATGCAGGCGGCTGCAATGGATGTGCGCTTGTCGCGCAGGCCGATTGAGCGGTACGAATGGCCGCTGAGCGCGGCGTTGATTGCGTTGGCGTTTTCCATTCTGATTCCCGAGCGGAAATCCGCCACGCGGCGGATTGGCCGTGGCGAACGCGCGCGCGAACGACGTTATGTTCCTGCACGTGGCAGCGCTGCCGCGGCGACCACCACTGTTCTAATGGGGCTGATTACATTCGCCTTCGGCGCTGCTCCAGGAATTGACGCATATCGCGATGGCAAATTTGAAGATGCTTACAGCCAATTTCAGCAGACGTTGAAATCGCATCCGGATTCGCGTGCCGAGGAGAAGCTGCAGTTCGATTCCGGCACTGCCGCTTACAAGCTAAAAGATTACAACAAGGCGCTGGAATCGTTCAGTCAGGCTTTGCTCACGCCTGACACCGGTTTGCAAAGCAAGGGACATTACAACCTTGGCAATACTCTTTATCAACACGGCGAAACTGAGAAAAGCGACGATAAGAAGCTGAGCGATTGGACCGACGCGCTTAATCACTACGACCAAACGCTCAAACTCGATCCGCAGGATAAGGACGCCAAGGACAATTACGATTACGTCAAAAAGAAGATCGAGGAGTTAAAAAACAAGAAATCACAACAACAGCCTTCCCCTTCGCCATCCCCACCGCAAAAAAACAAACAGAACCAGAAAAACAAACAAGATCAGCAGCAACAGCAGAATCAGGACCAGCAACAACAAAAACAGTCTCAGCAGAATCAACAGCAACAGAAAGACCAACAGCAGCAGCAACAGCAGAACCAGCAGCAAAACCAACAGAACCAACAACAACAGCAGCAAGGTCAGAGCGAACAAGAGAAAAAGGATCAGCGGCAGCAATCACAAGATCAGCAATCGCAAAACAAATCGACCCAGGACAAGGAACAAAAACAAAACGAGCAACCTCAGGCGAAGAACGAGCCGAAAAAACAACAGCAGCAACAACCGGGCGAGACCCCTTCTCCCTCGCCAGGCGCGGAAAATCAGAAGGCGAATCGGCCTTCACCGTCACCAGGGGAACGACAAGCTGAAGAATCGCCGAGCCCGGGCGAAGGTGAAAATGAGATGCCCTCGCCGTCGCCGGGAGAAGGTGAAGGCGAAGGCGCTGAACCATCAGCTACGCCCGAGGAGTCGCCGCAGAAAAAGTTCGCTGGCGAAGTGAAGGGGGCCAATGAAAACAAATCGCAGAAGGCTGCGGATAAGAACGCGGCGATTGCCGAGGCCGAACAGGAAAAAGAGGGTCAAATGAGCGAACGTCAAGCGCTGGCGCTGCTCGAATCAATGAAGGACGAAGAGGCGCGAGTTCAACTTGATGAACGCAAGCTAAAGCGCCATGTCTATAAAGACTGGTAGCGACGTTTGTCATGTCGAGCGAAGTCGAGACATCTCGTGAATTTACCGTGGGTTATGCCACGGAGTTCCTCGACTTCGTTCGGAATGACGCTTGCAAGCTGGCCTCGACGATGTTCCAACGAATCTTCATCGCGGTTTTTGTTGCAGTCGCACTCGCGCAGTTTGCTCGCGCTGATTCGCCCAGCGTCACGGCCGTGCTGAGCAATTCGGCGACCGTTGTTGGTGAAACGGTTGAGCTACAGATCAAGGTAACGGGTCCAGGAGATGCGCAGCCGCCAGAGGAAATTTCAATCGATGGGTTGGAGATTCACGCAACAGGACAATCGCGCCAGTTCGAAATGCGCAATTTCTCCACCAGTTCGAGCGTGACGTACACCTATACCGTGCTCCCGCTCAGGGCCGGCCGATTCACTATTCCGTCGCAAACAGTTCACGCCGGAGGGCGAGTAATCAGGACGCCTCAGTTGGTGTTGAATGTTGCGGACTCTCCCGGCCAGCCAACTACCACCCGCCCGAATCGTGGCGCGCAGAGCCAGGCGGCCACCGCGCGCGATCTCGTCTTTGCTGAATTAATTGTGCCGAAGAAGACTGCGTACGTGGGTGAGATCGTCCCTGTTCAGATCCGGATGGGATTTGACCCACGTCTTCGTCCCAGCCTCATCGAGCCGCCCGAAATCACAGGCCAGGGATTCACTTCGCAGAAGTTACAGCAATCCGGACAAACTTCAGAAACGGTCAACGGCAGGCCTTACGAAGTAGTGACATATAAAAGTGCGATCGCCGCCGCACGCGCGGGAAAGTTCGAGATTGGACCGGTTAAAGCGAAGGCACAGGTCATTGTTCCACGGAGACGACCTCCGCCGCGGGCTCGCACGCGTTCACCATTCGATCTCTTTGATCTGGATGACCCGTTCTCGGATCCGTTCTTTAGCAATCCGTTTGCTCAAATTGGCGAGCGACGCGACGTAGAGATTAGGAGCGAGCCGGTGCAGCTCGACGTAAAGCCATTGCCGCCGAATGCACCGCCGAGTTTTTCCGGTGGGATTGGGAATTTTGCGATGGCAACGGATGCCAAGCCCAAGAGTGTACAAGCAGGGGACCCGATCACCGTCACAACCAGCATAGCGGGCCGCGGCAACTTTGATCGCGTCAATGCCCCGGTTGTGGAAGACGAGCGCGGCTGGCACAAATATCCGCCATCTTCCAAGTTCAAGCAGGATGATGAAGTTGGCATCAGCGGAACAAAAACATTCGAGACGGTGCTGTCGCCAGACGAGAAAAAGCAGGCGCTGCCAGTGCTCGCATTTTCTTACTTCGATCCGGCGAAGGAACAATACGTGACGCTGCGGAGCGAGCCGATTGCGATCACTGTTCAAGGCGGAGCAGCTGCTTCGCAGAACGTAGCGGCAAGCCAGCCAGCGCCGGCTCCGACGGGCAGACCGCCGACGGCGGCCGTGGCCGCATCCAAGCCGCAGGATATTCTTTACCAACTCACGGATCGAGGTCGAACAACGCAATCGTTTGCGCCGATATATATGCGCCGGGTTTTCTGGGCGGCACAGTCAATTCCATTGCTTGCACTTCTTTCATTTTCAATCTGGAAGATTCGTAGGACAAAAATCAACAATCGCGAGGCGCGGCGCATCGCTGCACTGCAACATGAGGCCGCTGAGCTGATGCACAAATTACGTCGTAAGAACGCAACGCCCCAGGAATATTATGCTGAAGCCTCCAGAGTTGTTCAGGTAAAAGCGGCGCTGGCGTCAGGCAGCCGCGAGGTGGAGCCCAACATGGTGGATGCGGAAACCGCGGCGGATACGTTTAAACTGGACGACAACTCGCGGGACCAGTTGCGCCGCCTCTTCGAGCAAAGTGACGAATGGCAATACAGCGGAGCCCACAACGGGCCGGGCAGAATTTCCCCGGAAAACCGCCGGGAGGTGCTGGAGTTGATTGAAAACTTAAAATGAAGAATTTGTTGCGATCAGCTTCGGAACATAGGCCTGTGGCCTGTACGCCCAGCGGAGATTTTCTCCGCTGGGCGCGATCCAGCGGGTTACAAACTCGCTGGGCACACAGACTGAAAGTCCATGTTCCAATGTGCGCGTTAGCTTATGCGTTTTTGACGTCACCGGTTCTTGCACAGGCAGACTCCGACTTCGCAAGAGCAAATCAGGAGTACGCTCAAGGTCATTTCAAGGACGCGATCGCCGGTTATGAGGGACTCGTTCGCACGGGGCAAGCGACCGCGAATGTATTTTACGATCTCGGCAACGCCTACTTTCGCACGGCCGATTTTGGAGGTGCGATTTTGAATTACCAGCGAGCCCTCGCGCTGGAGCGGCATCATCCTGAAGCGACGGCGAATTTACAGATCGCACGCGATGAGGCACACGCCCTTGAGATGCAGCCAGGCCGGGCGGAGCGCTATTTGCATTTTGCGAGTGTCAATCAGTACACCATCACAGCAGCGGTCGCTTTTTGGATCGCAGTGTTTTGTCTAGCAGCGTCGATTTTCGCCCGCCGCCGATCAGCCATGCTGATCCTCGTCTCGATCTGTTGTTTGCTGGCCCTTGCGATTTCGGTCTTTGCGATTTACACACTTGATCGCGGCACGAAAGGCCAGGCACTGGCAATTGTGACAGGCAAAAATGTGCAAGCGCGCCTCGCGACGGCAGACACAGCCAAAAGTGTGTTGGCGTTGCCTCCCGGCAGTGAAATCAAAATTCTAAGCACGCGCGGTGACTGGACGTACGCAGCGCTACCAAATGATCTGCGTGGCTGGATTCCAGCGAAGGACGCTGAGCGAGTGCGGCTGTAAATTCTGGGGAGCGCAGCTCCACGTATCCATTTAGCGCCAAAGGCGCGGCACTCAATGATAAGCCTGGGGCAACGCCCCAGGATTTGTAATAGCCCAAACGGGCAGCGCTGAAGGCGCGCCTCACTCGCCCCTGATGGGCGAACTCAGTGTGAATCGCGCTTTCAGCGCTTGGCTTTTTATCCAACTCGGTACCTGGGGCGTTGCCCCAGGCTGGCATTAGAATAGCGCCTTTGGCGCTAAGCAGGGAGCATCTGACACAGACGCCCTTCAGTAAAGATCGCCATTTGCGGCGGTTGGAAATCGACCGTACAGAAATTGCATGAATCCACAGATGGAGATCGGCACCGACGAGAGGGCCCTCCAGATCAATCTAGATCCGAGCAAATATGGGACCTTCGCTGAAATTGGCGCCGGCCAGGAAGTAGCCCGCAGATTCTTCCGCGTGGGCGGCGCAGCCGGCACCATCGCCAAGACCATGTCTGCCTACGACATGACGTTCAGCGATGCCATTTATGGCCCGGCAGACCGCTACGTCAGTCGTGTGCGTCTCCAGACAATGCTCGACCA
>WNFP01002471.1_pt1 | contig 19083 bp, 18 predicted proteins | sample 5400201 | NCBI WGS metagenome assembly WNFP01 (sample SAMN13153355, study PRJNA577476) | soil metagenome | isolation source: 115 cm saprolite under Madrone tree | place: USA:California | collected 2016-06-14 | reverse complement strand
GCTGGTGCTGGCGCTGCGTGGTGCCGGCGACCCGCTGCCGGCTGCGATCCTCGCGGTGGCGCCGTTTGCGGACCTCACCTTGTCGGGGCCGACCGCCAAGGCCTTCAACGGCGATGATCCCGCCGCCAACCGCGACCTCCTGACCTTTATGGGCGCGTCCTACTTCCAGGGGCACGAGCCGACCGATCCGCTGGTGTCGCCCTTGTTCGGAGATTTTTCGGGCTTGCCGCCGCTGTTCGTGACGGCGACGCAGGGCGAGGTGCTGCTGAGTGATACGACGCGCCTTGCCGAGCGGGCGCAAAAGGCGGGCGTCGACGTCACGCTGCGGCTCGTCGAGGACTCCGTCCACGTTTATACGATCTTCCCGTTCCTACCGGAGACCAAGAGCACAATGGAGGAAGTAGCCGTCTGGGCGCAGCGCAAGCTCCGCCGCAACGATACGAGGCCTCAGGCCGCAGAATAGTTCGCATCAACAACAACGAAGGATAACGCGCAACGCGAGTTGCGCGAACGATGGAGGACGCCATGAGAGCAGCAATTTTGCACGCAGCGATGATTGTCACCGCGTTAACCGCTGGAGGTATGGGCGCCGCGGCACAAGCGGACGGGATTTCCGACGGCACCGTGAGGATCGGCGGCGAGGTCACGACCGGCAAGACCGCAACGAACATTGACCTCCTCGCCGCCCGCCGCGTTCAGCTGCGGATCAATCGCGCGCTGACGGAACGAAATCGTTCAGGCCTGTAAATCGTCGCCGATTGATCCCGGCCTGGCGGAATCCGCTTGTTGATGTCGTGCTTTTCGAGCCCGAAAGAACAGGGAATGCCATTATCGCCTCGCGGTGACTGATTTGATTTCCGTAGTGGCAGGCGGAACATGTTACCGCTCTAGTGCTTATCGATGATTCGGCAACGGCAGCGGGGACAGCATGCAGCGGTATTCATTCAGAGTGACCGAAGGCAAATATTCCGATTCGGATTTGGCCCTCGATCTGCCTGACAAGCTCGCTGCGCGAAAAGAGGCCCTCGCGATGTGCATCGATCTGGTGCCGAGCGTTCTGCGCGGAATGCAAACCGACACCAATTGGCAGCTTGAAGTCACCGACCAGACCGGCAAGCAGGTTTACCGGCTCAAGCTTTGCTCGGTGTCCGCGGAGTAGGGGCGAGTGCAGCGGGTGCGTTGATAAACGCCAGCCATCAATCCTGCAGTGCCTTCGCAATGCGGTTAAGCCGCTCGTCGATCGCCGCGATCTGGCTCTTCAGCGCCTCGATCTGGGGTCCTATTGCCGGGTCCATGACACCGACCGGCGTTCCGCACATCGAGCATTGCACGATCGTGAGTTTGCGGCTGTCGCCCAGCGGCGTGAACAATGCGAGCTCGAAACTATGCCCACTGCATTTGATGCATGTCGAGACTGCCATCTTCCATTCCTTCGTTCGCAGAGATTCTTTCGGCGATCCGCTTCGGAAACTGGACGTCTTCTCGAATGCGTATAGCAGCCATCCAAGGATGGTGGGGGTGCTTCCATCCGAAAACGCGCTCATGCCGTGGTGAGCACAGACGGCGAGGGCGGCCAAGCCGCGCAAGCCTTCGAGGCTCGGATTAAACGTTTCCCTGTCCATAGGCGTGACCTTACCATCGTACCCCCACAGCGAGCAAGGAGATGACCGATGTGCGCTCATCGCAGGAGGTACGAAAAACGCCAACACCGAAAGCTGGGCCTCGAACTGCCGGCCCAGGAGCAGGCCAACGATCTCGCCCCTTCGTCTTGAGCGGCTGATCGGCACGCTGAAAGGCGCGGCTGGTCCGCAATCAGAACTGAAATTCAGGGCACGAACTTGATGCCTACCGTTCTCCCCCGGCGCCAGACGATCTCACATAGCCTCGGACGGTGAGGGACAAGCGCAAGTCCAATCCGGGTCCCGATTTCGGCTGCCATGTCGGTGACAACCTTCGCGCCGTTTTGAGAAACGTCGAGAACACGGCAATCATGGACGGTTGCGTTGCCTTCAAGCGCGACCCAGGCCCACTGATAACGACGCCTGCGTGCTTCGCGCTTCAGCCTTGGTTTCGAGAGCGATCGATCCATCCGACAACTCTAATGCCACGACGGTTAAGTTTCGCTCACCGCCGTATATCGATTTGTGTGCATAGTTAGCAGGGCGAGAGCCAGTTCAGCAGCTCGCCGAGCGAATTGAAAAAGCGCGGCTATGACCAGGCGCTTGCCTAACGCCGCCGAAGCAATTTTTCGCTTAACCCGTCGGGCAAATCAGTGGTTAGAGGTGCTGGTCCAATAATCGCAAAGGAAAGCAGCCTGTTGTCTGAGCAGTTCGACACATCGTCTGAGTTGGTTGAAATATCCAAGCTCAACGGCAGTTTCAGAAGGAACTACGGGACGTTCATTGGAGCCTATCTGTATCTGCGCTCGATCAGCGCCGCGCGTGGCCGGTCACTCTTTTGGACCGGTTTGATCTCGATTGCTTGTTCGGCCGCGCTGGCTTGGTTGGCGCGACACGGCTTAGCCTGGTTACACGTCGACTGACGGATCGAACCAGCGCATCGGAGGTTTCAAAACGGTCCACGCCAAGCCGGCTGCGATCCTTCTCCGTGAACCTGATCGTATTTCTGTCCATACCAATTGTCGGGACCAGCAGATAGTCGAGTATCGAGTTGTTGTGTTCACCCAGTCTAATGGCGACAATTAATCCATCAGGCAGACGCCTGCGTTGGATCGTCCAACGCCGCGAATACTGCTCCTTTTCTCCGGAAATCCATCGTGCAACCCGAAAGTAGATCTTCACCATCCCGTTTACATGCAGGCCTTCGGTCGAGTCGCTGGGGGCAATGCGTCCACCGATCTTCTCGATCATAGCGGTGACCTGCGACGCGAGCTTGGTCAACTCGTCGGCCCAAACCTGTCGGGTGTCGATATAGTCGCAGTTTCGTTGGGAGGTATAGCCGATCAACCTGTAAGCGTTACGAATGCTGCCAAAGTGCGCGATGTAGACTTGATGGCACGGCAGGCCAATGGTTTTGTTAATAATCGCCGGGCTTAGCCGACCTTCTTTCATCAGCGTTCGGCGCAGACGGGCCAGCATCTCTTCCTCGGGCAGGTCTACGCGACGCTCTTCGATGATCTTCTTCGCTGCGAGGAAAAAGTATAACCCTACGATCGGTTCGATACAGCCCTCGCTCCTGACCCAAAGGTTGGGAGGGTTATAAACGGCGTCTCCTCTCAGCTTCTTTGATCGGCGATTGTAAATGAGGTTTCCGACGTAGTTTTCGTTCCTGAGAATTCGAGTGACGAACGGGCCCCTCCAGCGGCCACCATTGCTCGTAGGTATGCCCTGTCGATTAAGCTCGCGGGCGATAGCTTTCTCGGACTTCACCTTGAGAAACCGATAGAAAATCCACTGCACGACCGCCACCTCGTGGGCTGCACCTGGCTGCAGCCTAACGTGGTCGGTTTGGAGGTACTTGCGATCACCTTTCTCCAAAATTCCTTTTGGCTGTAGCTTCTCATTCACCAGCACCCGTTGCAGAGCATAAGCAACTGGGCCACCGATCTGAAAGCCCAAGCTCGCAAACCGGCACGCCCCAGCGTGAACCTTTGCCGAGAGTTCGCGACTGTACTCAGCGGCCATCACTCTCTTGATGTTCTTGACGATGCTCGAAATCATGCTGCCGTCATTGTCGAATTGTTCTGCACAATACGCGACCTTGATGCCAGCCTGTTTGCAGATGAACTCGTAGTGCGCGCTCTCATCGACGTCCTGAAAGCGCCCCCAACGGCTTACGTCGTAGACAAGGATGTACTCGAAATCGGCTTGGTCAGCGCTAACATCGTTAAGAAGTTGGGCTAAGCCAGCTCTGTTTTTGAGCTTCAGGCCGCTCTCACCTTCGTCGCGGTAGGTACGGATGATCGACAGATCATGCAGTTGTGCATAAGCCGCTATCACAGCCGCTTGATTTTCGATTGAGTACCGCTGGTAGTCCGTTGACATCCGGACATATTGTGCCGCGCGAAACGTCTTCTGAGAGGTCGGCAGTTGGGTCTTGCGAACAATGAGCGCGTTGACCATCGATCAATGATCCCAGCCGCAAATGCTGTTGTCGGATCAGGCAGGGTTTCCTGCAAAGCTTCTTATTCCGTGCAGCCATCCAATTCCTGGCGCCACGATAATGCAAGAGGAATGAAGATATGGTCGTCATGCCCGCAAAAGTAGGCTGTGTACTTTATCACCCCAGGGTCCCCACTGGTCGGCAACAATCCTAACCCTTTTGAGGGTCCGAGCCCCATTACATTCGATGTCACCTGACCAGCCAGAACTGCGCGTCTAGTTTTGGAGTTTCATCCGACCGACGTTGACCCGGTAGCAAGATAGGGTCCTCAAAGGAGCAATTATTGCGTGGCGGCCCGATTCGACTTCGGTCCGTGCAAGGCGAACGCCATTTACGCTCCTAACCTCAGTACACAAGCATGTTGGACCCGCCGACAGGACGGACATTCCACATGATGCTAGTGCAGGAATAAGACTTGGATTTCAGAGAAGGCGTAGGGCCCTTAGTTGGCGGAACATTTTTCAAGCATCTGTTTTTTTGTGCAGCATCGCCCGGCGGTCCAAGAGGGAAGGGCGTTGTTCCGGCGATGTTAGGGACCTCGCCGGGTCCGGTTTTATCTGGTCCATTGTACAATTCATGGGAACCAAAACTCGCTCCCCGCTTGTGCATTTTAAGGACTGACGGATGGTGATTAGATGGCGTGGAATCTTTCAGCCCGGACTGGCAGAACCGAATCCGAACGGAGCAATCTCTTATCCCTGGCCTTCCATTTCTCGACGGGGCGGCGGCACAGAGGGCGGTTCACTTGTTCGATTGCAGTTGAGTCAATGACTCCCGCGCGAAATATGCGGCTTTGCCTCGAAAGAGAGCGACCTTACAGAAGAAAGTTCGCATCTTCGTGGTAATTTGGCCCTGCGACTCGACGTTTATCCCGTCGATCCCGGCAAACCATCCAGGAGAAGCGCGAAGATGTTTCAATTATTCTTAAAGGCGCGTGCTAATAATTACTTCAAGGCGCGGTCGGCCGGCCGAGACACCGAAACTGATCATGCTCGCGCTGCATCCATTTTTCGTTCGATAGAGGACGCGCTGGAGGGAGCAAAAGCTGAGCAAGCTGGCCTGAAATCACGTATCGATGACGCGCTAGCGCGAGCCGCAGTAACCCTGGGCAATGATTCCGATGAGTACCTGACGCGCGGTCCGGAGGACAATCAGTATCAGAATTTGCTCGGTACCGAGATCGCAGAAGGGCAGCGGCGATTGAACGAACTGGGAATGACCATCGGGCATATCCAGTTTTTGAAGACCGCGCTCGTTGCAAGGTTTCCTGACTTTAAGCTTGGGACACAACACTTCCCGCGCGAAAGATAGTGGATTGACTTAGGGAAATGGGCGGGGCCGCTGTCTCCAATCACTCAGCAGCGACCCATAATCGCGCGGTACACATGGCCGGTAGGAGCGGCGCTGGCCAAACCGCGCGACTGTAGCGACGATAGAATTTCGAATGGGCGCCGCAACGAAACTCGCTCGTTAAGCTTGATGTCCGCAGAGTGGGTTAAATCTGGAACCGCCAAACAAAGACCGCCCGAGTGTGGACCGCGACCAGGGCGTCAGATCGACTCTAGTGCTTTCGATCTTCCGGGGGCAGATTATGCGGTCCCTGATGATCAAACACGCTGCCAAGATCACGGCAATCAATCCATCCGCCGCACGTTTCGCACATGAAGAAATGCTCGGCTTCATGCTTGTGCGGATCAGCGTTCTTGGCAATATATTTTCCGCGCGGGATTTTCATTCGCCTCTCTTCAATTTATGCTTTCCCCACTGCTTGTCTTTGCGCGACGGATTAAACACCCGCTCGACGTTTCGGTTCAGCGCCCGCATCATACCAATGCGCGCCATCATGGTCGGGCGGCCGAGCTCAACGACCAGGAGCAGGGCTTCGACCGCGGTTTGCCACGCTTCAAGATTTTGTTCGGCCTTCCGAAGCTTAGTCGGCTGCATCGCGCAGAGTCACAAGCTCCCGCCCACCCGGTAGCAGGACAGGATCATCGAAGGGACGAGCCCAGGCGGCAGCGGACCTTAGATCGTGCGATCAGCTATCTGCCTTCAGGGATGTGCCGCGTGCTCAATTGGCATTCTTTTCCGCCGCTTCGATTGCCGCACTCTCCGAGCAGATTGCTGTGCTTTCGTGAGCTGCTCACGGAGTTCGTTCAATTCGGAGATTTGAATAAGGAGATTGGTCGAATTACTGGTGAAAATTGAAAGGTTCTCTTGAAAAGAGCGCATTTATGAACTCACTGATTGACGTTGACTCTCCATCGGTTGAGCCCATGTCGCGCCTTGGACGTGGGCCCTCGTGAGCACCGTAACGTGCACATGGTACCTTTGAAATACAGTATAAATACGGTTTCCTTCAGCGGAACACCCGTGAGCAGGAAGTGTTCCTATTTTTGATCATCGACAAACGACCGGTACGGCTCGGTCACCACAAGCTGATATCCGCGGCGGAAAAGGTCGACCATGCGTTCGCCGGCCGCAGCATTTTTCGGCGCGGACAGTGCGACCGATGGCCAATTTCGTGGCAAGGATTCGAACCACTACGGCGAACCACTATTTGTGCCGGCCGTATCCGCCGTAGGTCCCGCCCTTGTGAGACGAACCGGATCCACCCGAAAAATGTCCACCGTGGCTCGATGTGTGGTGCCCACCGCCGTAGTAGTGGCCGCCACCACGTCCGCCGCCGCGAGCTTCTGCCGGCAGGGTCCACGCCGCGAACGCTAGTGCCAGCATTAAGGCCATTGCCTTCATGTCATCCTCCCGAATCTAAGCTGGAAGGACTGTTGTGCAACCATAGGATGAACGCAAGCTATCTTTCGTTCAGTAGTTAGCTATCGCTCGAAGCGGCGAGATCGATTCACGGGGCCGCGTCGGAAGGCGCGCGACCAATCAGCCATGATGCAGCCATGACGGGCTAACATCGGCGCCGCGGTGATCGCACACTGTGCAGAGTATCCGCTGCTGCAGATCCCCAAAGGTCACGTCGTGGGGAAGGCAGCAACGATCAATATGGATTGGCTGATGTGGGCTTCAATTGCAGTTGACTGCAAATCTAACCTGCCAAAGTACGATAGATGCCCTTGCGCTCGCGTGGATGTTCATTCATGCACAGCGCGTCCCAGCGGCTGTAGATCCACACGTTGTACGAAATCGACGTGATCCAAAAATACCAGTTTGGATCATGGGTGCACCGAGCGATTTTGACTGTCAGCAGCTTCCAGCACGGCCACGCCTGTGTGCCAAGTGACGGATGATAAATGCGCCGGTCAAACGTGATGCTCACGCGGTGACCTCATTACTGTGGTCGCGCAAACCATCCCGGAAACGGTTTTCCAAATCACGTTTTGTCCCATCGGTTTCTATCGTGATTGGAGGGCGCGTTTTCCAAAAAAGGTGAGGACTTTCAAAGAGCGCAGAGAATTTTAAGTCCCTTGCGTCTACCAGTTCCGCCACGTCCGCGCCGTTGTTTCTTAAAGGGTTTTCGCCCCGGGGCAACGAATGTTTTCCAGGTCGGCGCTCCCGTTTTCCCGTTTTCCGCGCGAACGGACCAATGATTGTAACGTAAATTTATCCCTGACTGGCTAGATGGGCCGAAGAGAGCCGCGCGGCCTACATGGGCTCCTCCCAACGTCGATCACTTAACCGAAAAATAAAAATCCTCGCCCGGCAAAGACCCGTACACAAAGGGCTCTTGTTGCCGCCGAGTGGCAGAACGAACGTCATCTCGAACGATACGAAAAAACATGCCTATCTCTAGGTTCGGCGTCTGCATGTGATTTAGAAGGCCGATCACAAACGGGCTATGTTGGCCGTTGCCATCAAAGGCGATTTGACCGTCTCGGGCTGCGTAAGCAACGAGGGTTCCGACGCCAGGCTCGACGGCTGCGAGTCCCCTGGTCAGCGAGCGTGAGGCTGTCGTTTGGCGCATTTTTGTCAGGAACGGATTGTCGCGGCACGCATCCAATAGGAGCATCCGCAGTTTCTTAGCTCCTTCCGTTGCAATAAGAACGCGGTTCAGCGCTACTGCCTCGTCGAGCACGTCCCGATCGGAGAACAACTTTGCATCCACCGGCACCAGATAATTTTCACCATTAATGACAATACCGTGGCCACCATAATAAATTACCGCCCAATTTGCGGTCGCGGCCACGTCTTCAAATTTTCGTAGAGCCTTAGTCAATTGCTCTCGAGTTAGGTCGTGCTCAACTTGTACCGATTGAAATCCTACCTTGCGAAACGAATCGGCGATCGCGTCGGCGTCGCGGGCCGGATTTGGCAGGGCTTGGACGTTTTGATAAGCGGAATTTCCAATGACCAATGCGACCCGCCTTCCCTGGTCGATCACCGGTTTAGGAGGGACGTTCGCTAATTGCAGTTTCTCCGCTGCTTTTCTCCCTTGCTCTATTGCGGCTGCCTTTCGGATTGCTTCTTCCTCTGCTTGCTTCACAAGCAACTGCTGTCCGGATTTGGCCGCCAATAGTTTCTCGTTCGCCAACGCCGCCTGCTCTTTCTCCGCTTGCGCGCGCCGTTCGGCTTCCAGGCGCGCGTCTTCCGCCAGCTTGGCGCTATGGGTGCGAGCGGCGCTCTGGGCCTGTCTGCCCGAGGTAGGGTCTGGATCCCTTTCGAGCGCAAGCGTGAGAGCTTTGTCGTATTCCGCCTTCGCTTCCTTTGAACTGTTCTTTTTCTCGAGAGTAAGACCCCTGCCGGTATAGGCACATATGGCGTTCGCTGAGACCGCGATGGCGGCGGAAAAATCATTGAGGGAACGATCGAGTTCTCCCCGTTCCCTGAGCGTGTCGCCGCGACGGCAAAGCGTTAGAGCTGAGTTCGGAATCAGGCTAACGGCCTTATCAAGATCAGTCATGGATCTGTTTAGGTCGCCCTTAAGGCGCCAAACCTCTCCTCGATTGCTGAGCGCCCGATCCTCCTTAGGGTTTAGCAACAGCGCGTCGTCGTAGTCAGAGATAGCTTGATCGAGATCGCCCTTATCTTTCCAAACGAGCGCTCGGTTGACGAGAGCATCGGTCGATTTCGGATTCAATTTGACAGCTTCATTGTGACTGGCGAGTGCCGCATCGAGATCGCCCCTTAACCTGAGGCTTTCCCCACGTCCGCTGTAGGCTCGCCAATCCTTGGGCTCGAGAGAAATCGCCTGTTCGTAGTCTTGAGTAGCGCGATCAAATTGGCCCTTGTCGATCCAGACTTGAGCGCGCTCGTTGACCGCTGCAGCGTCTTTGGGGGCTATCTTGATGGCCTGATCGAAATCCTTGACTGCTTTGTCAAAATCTCGCTTCCGGTACCAGGCATCGCCCCGATGCATGTAGGCGGCGTAATAATCGCCCTTAAGGGCAATCGCAGAGTCAAAATCCCTGATCGATCTTTCGAATTCGCCCTTGCTGTATAGCGCAAAGCCGCGAAGATAAAACGCAAAGGACGATTTGGGATCCAGTGCGATCGCCTGATTCAAGTCAATGATGGCGCGGTCAAATTCATTTTGATTGACGAGAACAAACGCGCGATTTCTGAAGGCTTCGACAAATCTGGGATTGCGTTCGATGGCTGCCCCGTAGTCCTGAAGCGCATTGGAATACACACCTTTGCGAAACCATGCGTTGGCGCGATTGTTGAAAACCGATTCCGGTTTTGGACTTTGGGAGTCGTTTATAATACGGGTGCAGGCTGGTATTCCCTCGTCGGGGTCATTGATGGAATTGTCGCAAAGTTGAACATCATCACTTGCTTTGACACTTTGCGGAAAAAGCGAAAGCAGCCCCATGAATCCGATGCAGGCGCAGACCAGGCCGAACGGACTGTTTGCGTTTTTGAGCATCAAGGTCCTCACCTCAAATGGTGAAAAATAGCTCAAGCCTCGGCAGATTCATAGGCTACGTAGCGCGCAAAACACCTCAGCTCCAGCTGAACGCTGGAGCATTAGGTGATCACTTATACGGCTAGAACTGCATGCGAGCGCCAACACGTCCCCCGGCGCCGAACAGACCGGATCCGCCGCGAACGTCTGCCTGCACGAAGGTCGAAAACCCGCGCCCGTAGTCGAAATTGGCCAAAAATATGCCTAAGCCGCGCACTTTGCCCTCGTCGGACGGCAACACCGTGCCGCCGGCAAAAGAGCCGGTCGTCGCGCCCCCGGTGATAGGTCCACCGACGATTTTGACGTCGCTGTAAGCCAGGCCTGTGATGGTCGTCGTCACGTGCACCGCGTTCCAGAATGACTCGATACCGAGGCGTCCACCACCCTGGACTCGCCAGTCATAACCGTCTTGCAGACCCAGAGCCGCGCCACCGGCGTCGTAATGGGAATTGACATATCGGTAGCCAGCGGTTGGCTCAAACCAAAGTCCCGCGGAGATTGGAAAGCGGTACTGAAAATTCTGGGCCGCGACAAAATTCGTTACATTGGCCGAGCCGGCCCCAGAATTGAATTGAGGAGTTACGTTATTAGGACCGGTACCTGTAAAGGCCAGGATCTCGCTAAAGCTCTCGTTAATCGCGAGAAAATCGGCCTTCAATGTCGTATCGTTCGAGAAACCTCCATTGAAGTAAGTGTAGTAGCCACCTACGGAAGGCCCGGACACACGAATCTTACCGGTGCTACTGCCCGTCGGAAGGACATTAGCACCGTTGGGGGGCGGACCAGCCGGCGTCGTCGTCCCGCTTAAAGAAATATCGGTCGACACATAGCCGGCCAAGATGCCCACGATCAATCCGTCGTTTCCAGCAAGGAGATTGCGGAAGGTAGCATCCACTCCCCCAATCACGCCGCCTGTGGTCGCTTTTTGGATTAGATCGGTAGCTATAACTTGCCCGCCGCCGACACCATTAACAGATACCGAAGACGATCCAGATTCGGTCCGCCGTTCGTAATCGCCGAACCCATGGGCCCAGACCCCCCACCGCCATCCTTGATCAACCACGACCGGCGGAGCTTTGACCGGCATCATCGGCGCTGCTGTTTTCCGCCTTTGCGACGACGAAACACGCGGAGCTGGCTCGGAAACGACGATGCGCTTGCAGGTCCCGTCATTGGAGCGCTCGAATCCCTCCGGACAGCGCTCGGTCTCTTCCTTGCGGCGGGCCGAGATTGCATCGAGGGCGGCGGTCGTTGTCTGCTGCGTCATCGATTGCTGAATGTCACCAAGGGCTTGACTGGAAAGCGCCGCCGTCGAAAAGGCACCCGTGTTTCCGTCAGTACACAAGCCGTTGACCAATTGGAAACCGGGGGCTCCGTTAATCGTGGCAGGGCAAAAAATGGTTCCCTGCGCTTGCGCGGAGAAGCCAATCAGGCTTAAGAGCGCGGCAAGACAAACAGATTTTGATATCCTCAAGTGAACCAGAACATGATTTTCCAACATTTTGATCCCGAAAGTTTTGGTGGCAAAGCCAACTAGGTGAACGGCTATTGCTAAACTAGCTCGGCAGCGAAGGCAGATGTCGAGCCAAGCGCAACGAGAGCTGTCGCAAGAATAATCCTTCTCATGTCGGTCCAACCCCCATGTCATGGCCACCTTGAGATCCGAGACGTCAACCAAACAGTTGATCTCCATCTGGATGCAGACATGCACGACTCCTGCGCGCCGGGGCATCGGCCAATCGAATGAGATCGGGCGGTTTTCCCGATTCGGATCGCACTTGAATGGCGAATGTGGCGCGCCGGACACACCTGCTTCACAGCCGGGCTTTGCCGATCAGTATTGCGAATCCGCCGGGCTGCCGAAATGGTAGTTCACGCCGACGCGAACGATGCTGTCCTTGAAGCGGACCTGGGAAGAAGTAGCGACAGCAGCCACACCGGTGCTGGTACCAGGGTTTAGCACCGCTCCAATGTCGCTTGCGAGACCTCCGGTGGCGTAGGTTACGGAGCCCAAATCGTAGTAAAGGTATTCAAGCTTTGCGCTCCAGTTGGAGGAAAGCATCCACTCGCCGCCGGCACCCACGGCATATCCAACACGGGTTTTCGAAAACGACCCCGATGTCATCAGGGTGGAGAGAGGAGGATCATCGATGGATTGAACGATCGTCGTGTCGGACCTGGCTCCGCCATAGGCCAACCCACCTGTTGCATACAGCAAAAAGCTCGGAACGATCAAAACACCCATACGAGCGCGCAACGTTCCAAGGTAGGACAGGACCGTGCGAGGTCGTTGAGCGGCGGCCCAAGGTCTGTCATATTTTTACCGCTACCATTGTAAATTTGCCGGAATGTCCCCTCGAGCAACGAGTTTTGAGCAGCTAGCCGGTGCATTCAAAGGCAATGTCTAAAATGCGTCCATTCGATTTGGTCTTCTGCATTCTCGCTTTCATTGCTTATTCGGACCAAGGGATGGCTGCAAGCCGCATGCGACCGGCGCCCGTGGGGGCGCCGAGCGGCGCGCCACGAGAGTATACTGCGTTCGACGAATCCGACCTTACATCAGGATTCCTGAGGCTCGCATTTGGATCGGACATGCAGCGTCTGGGCGGGAGCGATGACCGTATCCACAAATTCGATCACAGAATTGCTTTCCGCATTTCCAGCAGCGGGCACGTCGACCGTTCGGAAATGTACAAGCGCGTTTTGGATGATTTCATTGTTCGCGTGCCTCGAATCGACGCTGCCGTGGTCGACACCTCGACTGCACCGGACGTTATTGTACGTCTCGTCGACGCCAAAGATTTTGTTTCGGCGCTTGCGGCCGCTTTAGGGGATAGCACGGCGAGTGCATTCATCAATCAGACCAATCCGCGATGCACAACCAGGTCTCGCGCGGACGAACTTGGTCATCTCTTAAGAGCGGATATCTTCATTGTCGTCGATCGGGGTACCGACATCTTCCTCGACTGCGCGTACCATGAAACATTGCACGCACTTGGTCTGATGAACCACGCAGACGATATACCTTGGACAACACTCAACCAACACCGCAGCGTCGGTTACTTGTCCGTCTACGACCGCGCCATGTTACAAATGCTCTATGACCCAAAAATTCGCGTGGGAATGAGCCGCTTTGACGTCCAAATGCTGTTGCCGCAAATAATACAGGGCTTGGATTAGAGTAGAAGAGGAAGTAGAGCGATGGGCACGCTATAAGTTAATAGCCGCGCAATGAGGCTGATGTTCCCCGAGAAGGTTGAGAGGTACGCATTTTTAACGTCTCGCAAGGCCATTGCCGCACCCTAAGGCGCTGGAACGTTATATTTTTATGCGCAACTGAACTGGCGCGGCTTTCCTTACCTAATTGTTTGCCCCAAGTTTAACCTGTAGTATAGTACCCACTCCGGAATAGTTTACTCGTATTTGAGCCAAAATGACCCAAGCGAGGTTATCCAAGCTGCTCACCCTGGGAGGCGTTCTTTGCGGCGTTGCGTTTTGCGTCCCCGCCAGCGCGGCAACTGATTGCAAAAAGACAATCGACCGGTTCAACCTGGCCGTTGATGCGGGGCTTGAGAATGATGCCCAGGTCGAAATCGACAAAATCGCCGTAAGCGCTGAATGTGGACAGTTTCAGCTGGCTGCCCAGCGCCGGCTGGCAGCTCTGCGGCTGTCCGCCGCCCAGATACTGATGGCACGCGGACGTCCGGTCGCCGACTACGATCGCCTGCTCGTTACCGCAGAAATGCCCGAAGTCCTCTGGCAGGCCTCCGCGACCCTGGGCGAGGTGCGTTTTGGTGAGCGCCGTTTCGTTGACGCCGCACAAGCCTATGACCGAGCCATTGAAATCGTAAAGAACGAGACGCTGACGCCGACTTCGCCCGAAAAGTTCGAAATCGAAGGTTTGATGGCGCGATCCGCGCAGGCACGTTTGCTGGCTGCCAACGTCATGAGCGCTGATGGGCAAACCCGATTTGTCCAAACTGCGCACGATCACCGTGACGGCACACTCGGTGGTGTCTTCTCGCGCTCGGTGCGAGGAATCACGCCACAGGCGGTTCCGATTCCGATCACTTTCGACTATGCCAAGACTTCCTTCACCCCTGTCGGCAAACAGGCAGCAGAAGAACTGGCGACGGCGCTAAAAGAACAGCGTCCGGATCGCATCAAGCTGGTGGGCCACACGGATGTGCGTGGTTCCGCCGAAACCAACCTGAAGCTTTCGGCCGCTCGCTCTGAAGCTGTTGCCGCATATTTGAAAGAAGCCGGTGTAAGCACCACGATCGAGACGTCGGGTGTTGGCTCGAACGAGCCCCTGGCAATCCCTGATTCATCCGGTCTCAGCCAAGAAGATATCTACGCTTTAAATCGTCGGGTTGAATTCATTCGTCGATAGTCACGAGATGTGCGCCCATGCCGGCTTTGATCCCGAGACTTTGCCTTCTCGCTGCCATTCTAGCAACGACGCCGCTTGCTGCGAGCACGTTGGACAGCCTGCGCCTTCAAAATCCGGACGGTGGCGCAGTCAGAAGCCTCATAATTGGCATAGATGCTTATCAGCACGTGCGTCAGCTTAAAGGCGCAGTCGCCGACGCACTGGATATCGAAAAATCGCTGCGTTCAATGGGAATCGGCGATGTGACAACGCTCATCAATGCGGGCGCGAGTCGCGAGAACATTATGCAAGCGATCAAAGATCTGGTCCAGCGTACCGGACCGAATGATCTGATTGTCTTGTCGATCGCGGGACACGGTGCCCAAGAGCCGGAAACTGTCAAAGGTTCGGAGCCGGATGGTATCGAAAACGTTTTTTTGCTCCCGGGGTTCGAACTCACCGCTCGAGGATCAAAGCAACGCATACTCGGAAGCGAGTTCAATCATTTTATTCGACAGTTCGAGTCGCGTGGTGCCAAGGTTCTTTTTGTCGCGGATACCTGCCACGGCGGCGGGCTTGCTCGCGAGATAGATCCGCGTGCCGAGGAAATGAGTTTCAGGCAGGTGCCGACATACACTTTGTTGGTCGATATGCTGAAACCCGTCACGGATGACCAGGAATCGGTAACGGATCTTGACCTCGATAAGACCACCTTTCTTGCAGCCGTCGATCGAAATACCAAAGCCCCGGAAATTCGAATCCCCGGTATTGACGGTTTTCGTGGTGCGTTAAGCTATGCAGTTGCCCGCGCCTTTGAGGGCAGCGCCGATGACAATCACGACGGCAAAGTGACGCTGAAGGAATTGTTCGCCAATGTTCGCCAGGTGGTTTACCAACTATCCGATCAGCGTCAGAATATCGTAACGAAGACATCGCCCGGCCGCCCGATCGATCGTGATGTTGTGTATCAGCTGACACGCGGAATAACTTCACCTGGCGATATCAAGATTTTGCCGAAGCCTGGTTTGCAGGCCCCCTCCGACGCGCAGGACAGTCCAGCGGTCCCGCGCGCGCAAGCGCCGATTCGACTTGCTGCCCTGGATGGGAGGACCGGTTATTTTGCAAACCTAAAGCCGCGCGACGTCATGATTGAAATTGTTCGACCGGTCGACAATCCCGATTTGATTTGGGACCCGAATTCTCACGATGTGATCGCTTGGGGCGATGTCGTTGCCTATAACGTCGATTCAAGCGATCTTGCGAGCGTGATCGATCGAACGGCGGCCGTCCGAGAACTCAAAAAAATATCGGCTAAAGCTCCTCAGCTGCTTCGCCTTACTGCGGGCGATGAACAACACCACAACGATGACATGGTGCAAGTCGAATTGTCAGATGTCGCGCAGCGCTCAATCGTTCTGGTGAATGTATCTGGCGATGGGACGATTCAATTGCTGTATCCACTTGGAACAGACCAAAATACTGCCTCAAGTTTCCAGATTTCGCTACGCGTTCGCGAACCATTTGGGGCCGATCAGGTTATCGCGGTAACTTCTACGGATCGGCTTCCTGAGCTCGAACAAGTGGTATCCGAGCTCAATCGTCGGCGGGCCCCGGGCGCGCTGATCAAGAGCATGATGCGTTACATGCCGGCGGATGTTCGAGTTGGCTCGATCGGGATCTTCACAGCCCCTTGAGACGTGGTCATGTTCAAAATTCAAAAGTTATTGCAGCCGTTTATCTTGAGCGGCGTGCTGTGTATCGGACAGTATGCGCGAGCAGAAGAAGACGTCTCGCGCTTCGTTACCATTATCGATGGCGCTTCCAATCCTGCCGCAGCCCCTGCTGCCCCCACTGCCTCGCCTCCAACAGACGCCCCAACCTCAACTGCGAAGTCTTCCAACTCATCGATCGAGTCGGGTCAAAACCCTCCTGTGTCTTCAACAGAACGACTTCAATCGGAGCCGATTATATCACCCTCGACGCCCCCGAAATCGGTTAACTCTGCAAATCTTGATACCCAATCACCGATCAAAATTGCGAACACCGCAGAGCTTTCCGTAGAAATGCTGCCCGGCAAGTCTGTCAGTATCGGCTCGCAAGTTTCATTTCGGATCAAGAGCAAGAAAGCCGGGTATGTGGTCCTGATAGATATCGACGCTAACGGAAAACTCACTCAGATTTTTCCCACTGTCGCCTCGCTGACCCGCAACTCCAGACCGAACGCTAATTATATCAAACCAGGGGTGCCGTTACTGGTGCCAAATCTCGCCAACGCCGAGGGTATAGCTTATGTTGTTTCGCCCCCCGCCGGTAACGCAATGGTCGTCGCGATGTGGAGCGAGCAAGCCGTACAAATACTCGATCTACCCGACATTCCGCCTGAGATGGCCGGCCAGGATGAAGCGCTTAACTATTTGACCAAGTGGGCGAGTCAACTCCGTATCCCGGAGAGCACGACCAACCGATTACACGAAGCCAAATGGTCATTCGACGCAAAGACCTACTCCATCCAATAATTACCAACGGCTTTTGTTGAGTATTCGCGGCGCCCCCAATCTGTTGAGCCGCCAGCCGACTTCGGTGTAGCGATCAACCGCATCGGCTCGTCATTTTCGCCCCGAAAAGTCCGACAACGCCTTTGGTTTACAAGGCATGCGCGCCTGGCCTCGCGAGCTTCCCCCACCTGCGTAGAGGGTCCTGCCGTCCTTCGCCAAGCGCTTTTGTGTCGGGACCATTCATTTCCTCTTCGCCTTCAGCTGTTCGGGGCCCACGAATGCTTTGGCAGCTTGCTCGGCCTGCTTCCTGGTCATTCGACCCGTGGAATTGCGACTTGCAGGCTCATCCTCGAAATAGAAATACGTAGACGCGCCGCGCTGGCGAACTTCATAGGATTCGGGATGCTCAATGATGGTAAGCTGTTTCCCGTTCTTCGGTGTATTTCGCCACCCGCGGACCATATCCTACCGCCAACCGTTCCGCCCGCTGCAACTACCTGCCTTTTTGTCGAGGATGGAAGGCATCCTTTCCGGTATAATCTCAGCATCACAATGGGTAGGTTCGATATTGCGCCGCGATCTTTGCAACCCGGTGAAGCCGCGTTGAAACGCTGATCATGCCGCCCACGCCGCGATATTCACCGCCGGTGTATGTGATCCGGCTCACGGAAGAGCGCCAGACCGTATTCTACGTTTGCATCCGGACGAGGAGCGGAGAAGTGCACGCTGGCGGCTGCTTCGCGTGCACTGCAGCCAAACGGGTGCTGCAGCGGTTCAACGGGGGCCGGAAACCCAAGGTGCGTCATGACGACCTTACAAGCTATCTGTTTTGGAGCGATGCTCGCGTGGACGCCGTCGCTTGTTGTGTTGGTATTACTGCTTCGCGAGGCTCCGCTAGATGAGCTTCAGCACGACCCATCCTAAGGCACAGACCCATCCCGTCGTTGCCAACACGTACCGCGCGTTTTTCGAGGAGCTAAGTCGCCTGGGCTACGTCGAGCGCCAAAACCTCGGCGTGGAACGGTACACTGGGGAAGGGCGACCCGAACGCTATGGCGGACTGGTCCGCGATGTCGTCGGCACGCATCCCGACTTGATTTTGACGTTGGGGGCGCTCGTCTATCGTTAGACTTCAAAATGGCGACGACGACGATCCCGATCGTGACGATATTGTTCGATCCGATTGCCCTAGGGCTTGTGGCAAGCATCGCGCGGCCGGGCGGCAACATCACAGGCGTTACTATCGCTGCGGCGAAAGGTCGGATTCCCACAGTTTAGCGCGAATTCGTCGAAGTTGGCGGACTGATGGCTTATGGGAGCGACCTAGCGGACATCTATCGCGGCCTCGCCAACGTCATCGGTACGATTCTTAGGGGCGCCAATCCGGGAGATATCCCATTTTACCAACCCACCAAATTCGAGCTGAGCATCAATCTCAAGACTGCGAAAGCGCTCGGTCTCAGCGATGCTGCTCGCCCGCGTATGCGCATGCAGGTTCACCGCCAGCGCGGCGAGATCAGGCGACTCCAAAGAGCAGGCATTTCCACGACATCTGCCGAAGCGTTGCTAGATCGGATGCTGAACAACATCGAGGGGAGCGATTTTGACTGCCGGCAGCTTCCAGCACGGCCACGCCTCTGTGCCATGTGACGGATGATAAATGTGCCGGTCAAACGTGATGCTCACGCGGCGACCTCTGTGCTGCGGTCGCGAAACCAGCCCGGAACGGTTTTCCAAAACACGTTCTGTTCCATCGGTTTCTACCGTGACTGGAGGGCGCGTTTTCCAAAAAGGGTGAGGACTTTCAAAGAGCGCAGAGAATTTTAAGTCCCTTGCGTCTACCAGTTCCGCCACGTCCGCTTTGGTCGTCAGATCAGATACTTAGCGCGTTTCCTGGCGAAGTGGAATGAGCTTGGCCGGGAGGGCGCGCCCCTTCCATAGTGGAGCGCGTCAGTTAAGGCAAAGCCTCAATGCCGACACCTGCCGGTGGTTTACGCAACCTCAATGTTGTCCGCTTACGAAGGTCGCATGATCGCTCGCATTTCCTTTTCCCGGCCGTTGCGGCGCGCAGCCTCGGCGCTGGCGCTGCTCGGGCTCGCCGCCGGGCTGAACGGCTGCGCCAACATGAGCGACAGCATGACCTCGGCTTTCGCCGATCCTGCCAAATACGATCTGTACGAGTGCAAGCAACTGGAGACCGAGCGCAAGACGCTTGCCACGCGGGC
>WNFP01012025.1_pt1 | contig 19119 bp, 9 predicted proteins | sample 5400201 | NCBI WGS metagenome assembly WNFP01 (sample SAMN13153355, study PRJNA577476) | soil metagenome | isolation source: 115 cm saprolite under Madrone tree | place: USA:California | collected 2016-06-14 | reverse complement strand
AGCGAGTCGAGCCGAAGGAAAGCAGAGTCAAAACCCCTGGGCCAGCGCCACAAGAAGAAGTAGCTCCGCCGCAAATTGAGCGCAACAAACAGAGGTCAGGAGAGTGATTCGGGGGAGAGGCCCGAGCGCGGGCAGTGATGGGTGTAAAATAGCCTGTCTCAGCCCAGCTGCAGGGAGGGAAATATGGCGCAATTCACGCACGCGTCCGAAAACAAAAATCCGGCTCAGGGGGGCGCAACACACGGGACAAAGGATTTAGTTGTCTCGGGGGACTCATCAGCTGTTTCGCGTCGAGAGTTTTTGGAACTAGCTGTCGCCGCCATGTCGGCCGCCGGCGCGGGAGAATTGTCATGGGCAGGCGTGGCTCGGGGCACAGAGGGCGAAGTTCCTTACCGGACACTGGGGCGCACAGGCGCGAAAGTCTCGGCAATCGGGTTGGGCGGCTATCATCTGGGAAATCCCAAGGACGAACAGCTGAGCATTCGCATCATTCGCGCGGCGCTCGACAGCGGGATCAATTTTCTGGACAACTGCTGGGATTATCATGACGGCGAGAGCGAAGTGCGCATGGGCAAGGCGCTCCGCGACGGCTACCGCCGACGCGCTTTTCTGATGACCAAGATTGACGGCCACACGAAAAAGGCCGCGGCGCAGCAACTCGAAGAATCGCTTCGGCGGCTGCAAACGGACCATCTGGACCTGCTGCAGTTCCACGAAAATATACGCATGGATGATTCGGACAAAATTTTTGCCGCGGGCGGCGGGATGGAAGCCGTCATCCAAGCGCAAAAAGCGGGCAAGGTGCGCTACATCGGGTTCACCGGCCACAAGGATCCCGACATTCATCTGAAGATGCTGCAGGTTGCCGCGGCTCATCAGTTTCATTTCGACGCCGTGCAAATGCCGCTCAATGTGATGGACGCGCACTTCCACAGTTTCGAGAAAAAAGTGGTGCCGGTTGCCGTGCGGGAGGGAATCGGCATTCTAGGGATGAAGCCCATGGGCGCAGGGTTGATTCTCGAGAGCAAGACGGTCGAGCCCATTGATTGCTTGCACTACGCGATGAATCTGCCGACCAGCGTGGTCATCACGGGATGCGAAACCATGGAAAATCTCGCGCAAGCGCTGAAAGCGGCGAAGACATTTCATCCGCTAAGCGCTAGCGAAGTGGCTGCGCTGCTGGCCAAAACGGACGCCGTCGCGCGAAACGGCGAGTTCGAACTCTACAAGACCACCACTCAGTTTGACGGCACGGCACAGAACCCGCAGTGGCTTGGCTAATTGGCAAGTGGAGAGCTGAGCATTCGTGCGCGGTGCATCACTCCCGGTTCGCGGCGATGCCCGCTACGGGAGTACCCTTCATTGGTACCACAGAGCTATTCCCGCGTTCAGGCGAGACTATTAGCTTACTAGACTCATGCGATTGACACGCCAACTCTGGGTGAAATAGGTTAGTTGTAATCGTTCGAGACGCGTCTTGAAAGCTTTCTTGGGCTCCCCGTTAGTGGAGGCAAGCTATTCATTTCTCAGGGGTAATGCGGGTCTTTAAGGACCTGTTCCAGAGCCATACCAATCTGCGTTTGCGGACCAAGCTGTTGTTGTCCCTCGTGTTGTTCATCGCTGTGCTCACCTGCGCGACCCTGCTGGCAGTGCGTCACTCGGCGCAGGCGCAGGTTCAAAGGCAAATCGAAGAGGACGCGCGCAACTCTGTGCTGACGATCCAAGCCGTTCAGCACCAGCGCGAAATGATGCTGAGCCGGAAGGCTAACCTGCTGGCAACGCTTGCCTTAATAAGAGACGGGGATCCTTCGACGATCGAGGAGGCGAGCCAAAACCCGTGGCAGGCTGGGGAATGCGATTTGTTTGCGCTTGCGGACCGCAAGGGCAAGATTACCGCCCTGCACACGACCAGCGGGATTCTTACAGCTGCGAACGCGGAAAAATTGTTTCGCCGCTCTTTGAAGGAAGATACCGGAGTTGGATGGTGGTATGGCGACGGGCAGCTTTTTCAAGTGGTGCTGCAACCGTATTACGACGATGAGCCGAGGAAGAGCCGGCTTTTGGGAACGGCGGTTGTCGGACGTGAGCTGGACGTTCGGGGAGCTAGCGAGCTGGCGCGGATTTCGTCGAGCCAATTGGTGCTCCGCAACGGCAGCGATGTGGTGATGAGCACGTTTTCTGTGGCCAACGAGCAGGAACTCATACCGCAGCTCCGGGAAAGCCCTCTAGGGGAAGACACCCAAATTGGCAAGGAGCGCTTCTTTGCAAGCTCCCTAGCGCTAAGTTCAGGAGCCTCGCCGACATTAAGTCTCACCGTTCTGAAGTCGTATAACGAAGCAACGGCATCTCTCGAGAGATTGAACCGCCTGCTACTTGGCCTGGGTTTGGCGGCCGTGTTCGGTGGCGGGGCCCTAGTGTTTGTGATTACGGATCGGTCCACGCGTCCATTGTCATGCCTCGCGGAGGGTGTGCGGGCGCTCGAACAAGGTGACTTCACCTATCCCCTGAAATCGCGTGGTGGCGACGAGGTAGCGCAGGTCACCAGGGCCTTCGTGGACATGCGCAACACCTTGCAGAGGAACGAAGTACAGAGGAGACAGGACGAGACGCAAAAAGAACAGCTAGAAGGGCAAAGGCTTCAGCTGGAAGGACAACTCCGCCAAGCGCAAAAGATGGATGCCATGGGTCGGTTGGCGGGAGGGGTGGCTCATGACTTCAACAATCTTCTGACAGTCATTAAGGGGAACAGCAGCTTGTTGGTTGAGCGCTTGCAATCCGATGATCGACTCCTGGGATGCACGCGCCAGATAGAAAACGCAGCGGACCGCGCTGCTTCGCTGACGCGCCAGTTGCTGGCCTTCTGCCGTATGCAGGTGTTGCAGCCGAAAATCATGGATTTGAATATGCAGGTCTCGGACATGTGCAAACTGCTGAGACGGCTGATCCGCGAAGATATCGCATTCAACTTCCACGCGGGCGAATCGCTGGGGAGAGTGAAGGCGGACCCGGGGCAGATCGAGCAAGTCATCATGAACCTGGCGGTGAATGCCGGGGACGCCATGCCGACGGGCGGCAGCCTGAGCATCGAAACGCGCAACGTGGCCGTGGATGAGCGCTATGCCTTGGCGCGACCGCCGATTAAACCGGGAGAGTATGTTCTGCTCGCGGTTGCGGATACCGGTCACGGCATGGATGCTGAAACGAAGGCGCGCATTTTCGAGCCGTTCTTTACGACTAAGGAGCAAGGCAAGGGAACGGGATTGGGGCTGGCCACCGTTTACGGCATCGTGAAACAGAGCGGGGGCTGCGTATGGGTGGAGTCGGAGCCAGGGAAGGGTGCGCGATTCGAGGTCTACCTCCCGCGAGTGGACGGGGCGGTGGAGACCGATGCGCCAGAAGAAACGGCAGCCACTGCTGGGAGCTTGCTAAACGACTGAAGGGGCTGCGAAATGGCCTGCGAGTCATTTACATGTCCGGCTACCTCGAATACAACCGAGGGAATGAAGACTTTTTGGAGGAGGGTTTCTTTCTGCAAAAGCCCTTCTCGCGCGAGATGCTGGTACACAGGGTGGGGGAAGCCCTGAAGAATGGGTCTAAAGCGCGGCCCTGAAGTCCTTGACACACTGTTTTAAAAAGAATTGAATAAGCGCGGACGAATACTCTCGAGATTCGAGGTCTAGATCGTCGCGCACTTCGCGGAAAGCGCGGGAGAACTTCCCCGCACGCAACACGGACAACACCCTCGCACCGCCGAAGAGCCCCCTAGGGCGCGGCGCGGAGGATTGTCTGACTACGCAAAGGGTGCACCGTCCGCTTAGAAATGGAAGCGCAGCCCGAATTCCATCTGCCGCGGACTGTAGGAGGTTGCGGATGCAGTAATCACTCCAAAGGTGGTCGGATTCCCCAAGGCAAAGTTTGGCGCACCGAGCACCACATGGTTCAACACGTTGGTGGATTGGACGATCAGCATCATGCCAAACCGCTCGCGGAACGTAATATCTTTTGTGACCGTCACGTCGAGATTCCAACCGGGCAGATTGCGGATAACGCCACCACCACCGGAGTTGGTGTCCGTCGGAAGTGCATACCGGAACATGTTGTAAGCAGCGTTAGGGTCTGCGAAGAGGTTGATGCCCGTTCCTTTTTTGGAAGCATTGCCGGCGCTGGCGATTGTAGTGGAGGAGGTGACGCCGTAGTTAGCCGAATTGCCTCCCGTATAGGGTCCAGTCAGGACGGCGTTTTCTCCCGTCGTGCCGAGGGTCGTTACGCAAGAAACCTCTCCCCAAGCTGACTGGCAACTGGAGGAGAAATTTCGTAAAAGAAGGGGAGCTCCGCTATTGGCCGTGAACAGGGGGGCAATGGACCACCCGCCGAGCAAATGTCCCAAAATCCCATGTTGGCCTTTGAAATAAGGAGGCTGGTAGACCATCGAGAGGTTATATAGGAACCGGTAGTCAAAGGATTGCGGTCCGTAGCCGTAATGCAAGTCAAAGGGATTGGGCACGCTGGTCGAACTGGTCGACTGCGTGGTGTCTCCAGTCCCCAGCGAGCGGCTCCAGGTGAAATTGGAGCGTGCGGTTATCCCGTGCCAGTCGCGTGCGGTGAGTGAGACGAAGGCGCCGTTGTAGTTGCCGTAACCCATACTAGTCTCCATGAAGATGCTGTTCAGTTGGTTCTGGCTGTAAACACTCGGAAAAGCTCCCGGGACGCCAGTAATTGCGTTGACGGCTGTGGCATTGCCGAAGGTCATGGGCAAGGTGGACCACAAAGGATAGAGCTGGACGTTCTTGAAGTTGCTTATATAGCTTGCCTTCGTATTCTGATTCACATTCGCCAATGCGGCGGCGGTACAGCTAGTATATCCGGCGCAGAAGTTCGACACCCAGTTGCCGGACGCGTTTTGAAATGCACCCTGCGAGTTAGCCGGCATAGCGAAGGCATTCTCGAAGAAGGGCTGAGCCTGGACGCTCGAAGCAGGGTTGTTGGCGCAGACTCCTCCGGCGCCTGAACCGCAGAGCGCCGCATAAATATTAGTGAAGGCAGTGGCAAAGGATTGGCCGCCCAGGGTCGTCATGAACGGTACCGAGCTCAAGTCAACTGCTTGGTACTCATTGCGGAGTATGCGGCCGATGTAGCCGACCTCGACCATGATCTTTGGCGAGAATTCCCTTTGGATGCTTAAAGAGAACTCATCGGACCGCGAGGGCTTGAAGTGTGGGTCGAGCTCGGATGTGTCTCCCGCCTGGGCGGATGTAATACCGCTAAAGTTTGGCTGGCTAAGAGTAGTTGAGGGCGTGGGAAGGGGAGCGACGAGCCCGTCTGTGCCGATGCGGAAGGCGTTTGTGGGATTCACGTTTCCTGCGCCATGACAGATGCCGTCCATTCCCGCGCCCGGGCACGTGATCGGCTGCAAAGAGCCCGCTCCGAGCAGGGGCACCAAAACCAAATCGACTCCGTTCAGGCGGCCAAAGACTCGGCCCCATCCCCCGCGGATGACTGTGTTTCCATTGCCCAGAAACTTCCTAAGGATCTCGTTGTCGAACGAAGGCCTCCAAGCTGCCGCAACATGCGGGCTGAAACCTCCGTAGTACGGGTTGTACGAGTACTTGTTACCTGTGTTGCTGACGAGCTCATAGCCGATCTGTGGAAGATAGACTTGCCCGTTCAGAGCCGCCTGCCGGCGGTTCCGCAGGAAGTTTTCCGTAGTGACTTGCTGGCCGCTTGCGTCGACAAGGGTGGTGTCCAAACCGGTCGTCTCATAGGGAGGCATTTCGAGGGTCCAGGCGAGACCGTAGCTAAAGGTGAAAGACGGTTTCATGTGCCACGAATCGCTAAAGTAAACGTTATAGGTCGGAATAATGCTGTGCGACCTTACTGGCGGAAAAACTGTTGTGCTGGCGTTGCCATTAAGAGTCAGGTTCGGGCCCGAACGGGAGGCGATAACCTGAGGAAGAGTAATAATCCCGAGAGTATCTTCGTAAAGCTGAGCCCAAGTACTGAGCTGACTGCCAGGCAGGCAGTTTGTGGTGATAGCTCCGGTGCAAGGCTGGGGAGCCCAATTGGAGCCGGACGGAAGGGACATGGCGCTAAAGGAGGAGCCTCCGCTCACATACGTGAGGTTAGTAAAAGTCGAGACGCCATTATCGTCGCGCTGGTGAATGTCGAGCGTGTGCTGGTAGCTGCCGCCAAATTGGAACAAATGATTGCCGTGAATCAGGCTCAGATCGTCGCGGATCGCGTGGTCGTGCCCGTCCCAGAAGCGTTCGCGAACGTCCTGCGTGTCCACGTTGTAAGGGATAAATGAATTGGAGGTCTCGCCGCCGATCTCGAGCGGGGCGGGCAGGTTCGAGAACTGTGGAGGGGCAAGCGCCGAGTTCCACAGCCAAAAATTCCGGGTGTAACTGTAGTGAACGTCGTTGGTCAAATAGGGTGTAATGTTCGTCGTGAGTCCCGCCACATAGTAGGAAGGAACAAGGGGCCGACTAATCTGAGATTTGTACTGGCCTAGCGTGTCACCAGAAAGAACGCCGCCCACGTCCACCTGGTTTGTGGTCACATTCGTGAAATGATAGTAGCGATAGCTGCCTGTAAGGTGCCAGTTTTTGCCGAAGTCGTGATCGAGGCGCACCACGCCAAAGTTCGAGGTCACTGGCAATCTAACCGGGCTGCGATATCCCTGAGTGTTGAGCCCGTCACCGACTGTCCCGTTGCTGGCCGCCCCCAGCGGATCGTTAGGCAGCGGAAGCATCTTGTTCCATATCTGTGAAACATACGTATTGATGCCGATTCCGCGCGGATCACAAGCTAATGCGCCTCCAGCGCCACATCCCGAGGTTCCCGCTGGGTAGTTCGTTGTTTGATGTGTGAAAGGATCTGTGACCGCGACTGGGAAGGGGTTCAAGTTGAATGCGGAGACGTTGCCGCCGTTCTGAATCTGAATGACGCCCGCGCGAAGGGCAGCAGAGGGCACTAACTTGTCCAGCGTCGTGCTATAGGGGTAGCGAAGCCCTTCATAATTCACAAAGATGTAAGTCTTGCCGCCCCAGAAGGAAGGAGTTAGAGGTCCTCCAACGGCGCCTCCGAATCGGTTGCGATGCGCTTGGGGAATCGGCTGACCCAGCCGGTTGTTGTCCCATGAATTGGCAGCGCCCACTACGTTGTTGAAATAATATTCGTAAAGCGCTCCGTGATATTGGTTGGTTCCGCGTTTTGTCACCATTTGTACTTGGCTGCCTGCGGAGCCGTTGAAATCCGCACCCTGATTGCTGGTGTTGACTCTGAATTCCTCGATGCTCTCCACTGGCGTTGGAATGACGCCCGTCGCCGCCCCGCCCGTGGTTACAGGGTTGGTATTGGCGAAACTGGGTGTGTAAATGTTATTAGATCCCGCCATATCGTCGGAGATGTTGCCGCCATCGAGCTGATAGGTGTTCTGATCGTTTACAGCCCCGGCGGTATATCCATTAGGGGTCACAGCCGGCTGGAGAACGGCCAGGGCTGCCGTTTCGCGACCAATATTAGGCAGCATCAGGAGAGCATCACCGGCGATGGTCGTTCCCACCGTGGCATTCGTGGTTTGAAGGTAGGCGCCAGCGGCGCTCACCTCGACCGTTTCCGCAACTGAACCAACTTCCAGCTTGAAATCGACCGTCAGAGGCGTGCCCACGGTGACGCCGATTTCACTAACCTTCGACGAGCGAAAACCAGTCTTGTTTGCTGTGACTTCGTAGGAGCCGGGAGGCACGTTTGCAAACAAATAGCGTCCGGCCTCGTTAGACTCAGTTGTGCGGTGCGTGCTCGTAGCCTTATCAGTAAGTATGATGGTGGCGCCGCCGACAGCGCCACCCGAACTGTCTGTAACGATCCCTGCGACACTCCCGGCGTTGGCCGCTTGTCCCTTGGCTGCCGTGGGAGTCGTGGCGAACAAAGAGAGGCTTACTGCAAGAGATAAAACAAATCCTTTAGCTGACATTGCGACACCTCCTGAAGGCACTCGGATGGGGACATGGATGGGGACCGCGGACGCACACGGGAACGAATACATTGGATTGTAGAGCTTGAGGTGAAACTTAGAAGTTCCGCCATAGATTGCCAGCCAACTTGCAACCTAGACCTTGATGAGCTTGTGTAAACTCAAGCGAGCCGGGACACAGCGACATCTTGATTTACGTGAGTTGTCACAAGCGGCCGACCTTAATGATGGCTATATATTGCCGTCCTCGAGTCTTGTCAACATAAATGTGATAAGACGCAAGCATCGGATACGGAGATTTGGCGGATAATATAAATTGATTCTCTCTCTCCAATCGCAGAGTGGCTTAGGTTCTAAACCGAGCGCCTGAAGTCCTTTGTGCTGCTTAAAAACCATTTGATTAGCACAAGCGAATACTCTCGAAATTCGCGGACTAAGTCGTCGGCCAATACTGGTGCAGGAATCCCACAGTCGACGCTCGTAAACCTATTACGGATTGCTGTGGGCGCTCAGAAAATCATCGATGGATACCCGAACGGAAAGAGTTAAGACCTGTTCCCGAGAAAGAAGAAGGGCGCCCCGGCTTGCCGGGGCGCCCCTTCTGAAATCCTCGTCCGCCTTAGCAAACGAGCAGGTTGAAGGTTTAGAAGAAAATCTTCAGCGCCAGTTGCAGCGACCGAGCATTGCTCGGGAACACGGAACTGGGGTTATTGAAGGTGGTCTGGTAGGGCTCAAACATATTACGCGGCGAACCCGTTACTCCGATCGAATTCACTTGGTTGAGCGAGCCGGCGATGAATTGCGGGTGGTTCATTAAGTTAAACGCCTGCTCAGCGTGTTCCTTCCCACGTTTGCCAGGGCGCCGTAATACGCCCGGATGTATTGTGCGGTGGGCGTTAGGGCCTGATAGGCGACAATGTTGTCAATCACGTCGAAGGTCTGTCCCGTATATTTGGGGTTCGTGCTTTTCGCGTTGTTCTTCAGAGCATTAGCCAGCGTGCAAACACCAGAATCGGAGGGAATGGCGCTCTTGCAAAGAGGAACCACGTCAGAGCCTGTATTAGGAACGCCGCTGGCATTCCAGATCGCGCGATCCGACGCGGAGTCGCCATTAAGGTTGGCGTCTACACCACTCTGCACCGTCCCCCACTCTCCGGACTGGTAGGTGTAGATCGGGGCGATTTCCCAGTTCCCCAACGCATTCTTTGCCAGCCAATTGCCGTGCTGGAAGAACGGCTCGTCATAGATAAGAGCCAGGGTGAAGCGGTGGCGATGATCCAGAGCGGAATTTGCACGGTCCGCAGCCAAGTTCTGGAAGTCTTGTGGGCGGCGCGGGGTAATATCAGTGGAGTGGAAATCCGCCGTGCTGTTGTCAATTAAGTGGCTGTACGTGTAGGCGCCAACGAATTGCAGTCCTTTGCTGAATCGCCGCGTGATCTGCGTTGCCAGACCGTGATAGGTGGACGCTCCTTGCGGCTCGAACGCTGTCAGGAAGTTTGTGAACCCTGCATTCTCGAACGCCGGAACAAGATTGTCTCCATTCGCCAAAATTCCCAGATTCAGGGTCGACGCATCCAAAGTTGCCTGCGAAGGAGCATTATTTGTGAACGTCGGCAAATGGTTTGCCGCAGTAGTTACTGGCTGTAGAGTAATGATGCTCTGCACGTTCAGGTGGATTCCTCGGGTGCCTACATAGCGCACTTCCACCGTGTAGTCCTTCCAGAAGGTGTGCTGAACACCCAACGTCCAGTCAAGGGACTTGGGATCCAATTGGTTTACCCTCACCGCTGTAGTCGTGAATGCCCGAGCACAGGCAACGTCCGAGGCGAACCCCGCACACTTCGGATTTGAAAGGGTATAGTTGGTGATGCCGCCCGTACCAGGAGGCAGGCCGCCGTTCTTCAGGAAATTCTGCGTGTTGGCCTTTGGGGCCGAGTTCTCTGTGACGCTCAACTGCGGAGGAAGCGACAGGATGCCGATGTTGTCGTACAAAACGTCGTACGCAACGCCGAATCCCGCACGGATGGAGGTTCGTCCGCTCGTGCCTGGAGAGTAAGCCAAGCCGATGCGCGGGCCCCAATTGTTTTTCGCCGCTTGCGGTTCGCCGAAGGTTATGAGCCCTGGAGCGCTCGCCCCATTGTTCAGAACCTGCGACCGCTCGCCAAACGGAATCGTAGTGTACTCGTACCGCACGCCAAGGTTTAGGCTCAGATTCGACCGGAGACGCCAGTTATCGTTCACAAACCAATAAAGAGCGGATTGGTCGCCGTAGTAAGTGGACTGGCCAACGCTTCGCTGCGCAATGATATCGGGGCTGATATCGTTGAGATACTGCTGGAGCGTGGTGTATTCGTAGTCGCCGCGGGCGCGCTGAGTAAAGGACTGAGGAGAAATGTACTTGCGGCCCTCAACACCAAACTTCAGCGTATGCTTATCCTTTGTCCAGGTAAGACTGTCGGCGGCGCCGTACGTATTTTGAATCGTGAACTGTGGCGCGTTGGGGTCCGGGCCGATATTGATGCTGTGGAGAGTCGAGATCACGATGTTCGGAAATTGATCCAGTCCCGGGAAAGAGAAGTTGCCCGCGGGCGTGTTGTTCGTGAACCTGTTGTAGCCTACGCGAAATTCGTTTTGCAGCGATGGAGTAAAGGTATGGTATTCGTTGATCGCTATCAGATGAAACTTCTGAGGCAGGCTTTGATAAAAAGCAGGCAAATTAGCCGAGGTATCGATTCCGACGAAGCGGTTATAGATGTACCGCCCGCGGAGTTGATCCTTGCTGGAAAGGTCATAGTCGATGCTTCCCAGTCCTACCCAGCTGTTTGAAAAGTTCGGCCCCGCAAAATTCAGAACTCCTTCCGGTACCGTCACCCCGTCCACAACCTCGCTGCCGGGTGTGGCCTTAGCACCGCACTTGCCTGTCGTGTCTTGCGCCGTAGCCGGCACCACATACTTTTGCAAAATCGCGAGGTTCGTTGCGGAGACCCCAGGTGCGGTGGCCAACGCGGTGTAGCCTGCAGCGGTTGGCCCGCAGATGGCCGAACCGAGAACAGTCGCTTGGCCAACAGGGTTATACTCAAGGTTCCCGAAGAAGAAAAGCTTGTTCTTGAGGATCGGTCCACCAAAAGTGCCGCCCATACGATTATTATCAAAACGCTGGTTGGACGCGAAGCCGTTGTTTCTTGTCGATTGGTCTACAGCATTGTAGTTGCGGTTCTGATTATAAAGGTATGCAAGGCCGTGGTAAGAATTCGTTCCGCTTTTGATGATCTGATTGAACTGTCCCCCGGAGGAATGGCCGAAATCAGGAGAGAACTGGTTCTGGAGAAAGGAGAATTCTGCCACCGCATCGTTTGGCACGTTAATGAGCGGGCCGGTGACGGATTTGTTGTTATTGTCCACGCCCTCAATCGTGAAGTTGTTGTTCCGAGGACGCTGGCCACCAACCGAGGGGCCGGTTCCTGCGCCGATACCGCCGCTGCTCGCCACTCCGGAAGACAAGAGCGAAAGGTTTAGGACGCCCAAACCAACGCTTGCCGTGGGCAAGTCGGCCATTTGCTTCTCTTCGAAGGTGCTCGACAATTGCGCTGTCGTCGTATCCAGAGCTGGTGTAACTCCCGAAACCTCAACTGTCGCTATTGCTCCTTTGATTTCGAGCGTGATTTGTAGAGTGCTCGTCTTGTTGAGCTCTACTTTGAATCCGCTGATCGTCGTAGTCGCGAAACTTGCGGCCGATGCTGAAACATTGTAGGTGCCAATTGGCAGATTGTTGAAACGATACTCGCCCGCCTCATTGGCGGTGGCCGAGTACTTAACGCCGGTATCCGCATTGACCGCCTCAACCGAGGCGCCGGGCACGACCGCGCCCGTCTTATCAAGGACAGTTCCGACCAAGTCCCCGCTAATAATCTGCGCACTGACCTCGCTAGCCATAGCGAGCCCTAAACCAATAGCCACCCCGAACAGGACAGCCAAAAACCCGCGAAAACTCTTATTCACTGAAGCCTCCTGAAGTTTACAGACAGTTCGGTGAAACTTTGACTTTACACATTTGAGCAGCAACCACGTTGCTCCACCAGTGCACTCTAAATTCCAAATGGATATATCTTTCCCGTAAAACTTGGCCGCCGTTAAGTATACTTTTATCTATGACCTATATGTTCTAAAGAGGTCAATTTACAGGAAATTTATACTTGAATGTACCTTGAGATGTAGGGAATATGGAATTCGGGATAATTATCTCCGTTTTAATTTCGTGATAACGTTTGCCCTCCAGGTCGAGTAAGGTTCGCATAAAGAGTGCGGGCAATACTCAAACGAAAAGGGCCGGACAACGAGTATTTGAGTACGAGTGACGACGATGTTGCTCCCAGAGGTTTGTTTTCTGGTTCTATTTGCGAAAAGAGGTTAAGGAGATGCCTGTGGAGAGAGGCGATAGCCTTGGACGTACTCGTAGGCGACGCTCCAAATGGCGCCTCCGGTTGAGGCGAAGAGAAGTTCTTCGATGGGGACTCCGAGGATGTAGATTCCTAGCAGATTAGGTATGTTGTAAAAGCGGCGAACAAATTCGGAGTAGAGGAAGAGAAGGCAGAGGAATAGGAAAAAATATAGGGCAGTGAAACTCAGGGCGCCGACGAGCATCGATAGGACGAGGTCGCTGCGGAGGAAAGCAATTACCACGGCCCCGACGGCGAAGGCGATGATGGTGTTGTAGATTGTTTTGTTCGAATGCCAGAGTTCGAGCGCGATAAAAATCACGACAATCACAGCGAAAGGTGCGTAGTGGCGTTTGCGGGGCCGGCTTCTCATCGTGGCGAGCCTTTCTTTGAGAAGGAGTTCGCCAACCACGGAAGCGATGCCACCTACGGCGGCGGCCCAGAGAAAATCTTCGATGCCGACTCGGATTTTTTGGTCTAGGTTGAAGAGCGACGGAGGAGTCCAATACTGAGGAACGAAGAAAATGCTGGTGAGGGCCATTGGCGTGGCGATGAGAGTGCCCCAGCGGATCTCGGCGCGATAGTTCTTTCCGAGGATGGAGCAGAGAATCCAGGCGGCCCAAAAAATGAGCACTCCGACGAGATAGGAATAGTGATAGTTAGACGTGTAATGAGACAAGGGATACCGCCTGCGGGAGAGTGGCTGGAGTTTACGCTAAGAACGCAAGCAATGTCCAAGGGCGTGTGGTCCTGATGGTCGACTGGGATTAGGCGAAGGGCAGATTCCCGGGCCGGAATTTTCCCCGCGGGTTTAGGAATGGCACAACTCGGAGCAGGTTAATTACATGGGCGGGGACCACACCGTAGACGAAAGAGGCCGGTCATTTGACCGGCCTCTTCGAGTGTAGCCGTTGCTCCGCTAGCCGAGCGGTCTCGGTGGCGCAGTCTAGAACGTAATGTGCGCCGAGACGAGGATGCTCCGAAAAGTTCCGGTGTTGCCCCAGGTCTCGCCAAAGGTGCTGGGTGCGGGCGCGCCGCCGAGCCCGACACCTGCGGCGTTCTTGAAATTGATGTTCAGTCCCGGCGGGCCGAGGAACTGGTAGTTCAGCAGGTTGAAGGCATCGCCACGCAGCGTCAGGGACATGCGCTCGTAGAGCTTGAAACTCTTCTGGATGCTCAGGTCCACCTGATTGCGCGGCTCAGTGCGAGTCACGTTGCGACCGACAGTACAAGCAAACGGGTTCCCACCGCACAGGTTGTTGACCGCAAAAGTGTTGTTCACGATGAAATGAACGTCGGTGGGGCTGATCAGCGGGCAAGTCGGCGTTCCAACCTGCGCAGTACTCTGACAAGTGCTGACGTTAATCAGCTGATTTGCGGTCAGGTAGCGGCCTGCGGTGTTAAATGGAGCGTTGGCGTTGCTGAGGATTGGACGGCAAGAATCCAAACCGCTCCCGATGAAGTTGTTGTTGAAGGTGGCGTCGCAGTAGGGGTCGCCATTGTTGGTGTTTTGCACAGGAGTGACGGCCACACCGGTTTGGTAACGATGTGTGGCGCTGAGCTCCCAACCGCCGACAAGGTGACCGACGAAGCCCTGCTGCGAGGTCTTCCAGGGCAACTCGTAGACCAAGTACGTGGTAAAGACGTGGGGATAGGACTCGGCGGAGACTCCGCGCTCCCCGTGGTTGGGGTCAAAGGGATTCTGTGCGATCGGAGTGGAGACACCGCCAGTGCTGGAGAAGATCTCGCTGGTGTTGTCCAAGGCCTTGCTGAAAGTATAGGCGAAATCGGCAGTCAAATTGTGGAAGGACCGGACTTTGAGTTCGTTCTGGAGGCCATGATAGAGGGACCAAGCGCCGTTGTTGCGGGTGCGAACCAGCGCGAAGTTGCAGTCTGGGCGGCCGATAGAGGTACTTGATCCGGAGACAGACTTCGTGGTGCAAGGAGTCACGCCTGAAGGGATAGCTTGAGGGTCCTGCACTGCAAGACCTGCGGTGCAGGCGCCGGTGGTGACGCTAAAGGCAGAGCAAATAAGGGGGTTGGCGTTGATAGTCTGAAAATTACTAACGCCATGGTTGCCGACGTAGCGGGACTCGAAAGAGATGCGCGAGTTAATCGTGCGCTCGACACCGAGGGACCACTGTTGGACGTAAGGGTTGGTGAAGTTGGGACTCACGCGAGTCTGGCTGCGGCCCCCAGGGTTGGTACCAAGCGGGATCATACCCAAGTAAGCCCCCTGAACGGTTGTGCCAGTGGCATTCGCTGGCACGCAACATTGAGAATCGTTACGGAATTGACCACGGGAGCCGAGGTAGCGACGTTCAGGAAGATATTGTAGTAGGCCGGGTCATAGGCGATGCGATAGCCTCCGCGAATGACCGTCTTGTCCTGTCCCATGATTTTCTTAAAGATCCGCGGGGTCCAAGCCACGCCGATGTTTGGTCCGAAGTTATGAAGGGCTTCGGGAATGTGAGGGATTTCTGTGACATTGGTGGGCAGACCCGCCGCCCAGAAGCCGTTGGCGACGTTCTGAACAGAGATGTCATGCAACAAGTTGATGGCTTGCTGGTCCCATTCCCAACGAAGGCCAAGGTTGAGAGTGAGGTTGCTCTTTAGCCGGAAGTCATCCTGGCCATAGAAAGCTAGGTCGTTCTCCTTGAAATTGAAATTGAAAGGACCTTGGGTGAGGGAGAGCTGACTGCATGTGGCGGGGTTGGCGGTCCCAGCGCCAGGGCAACCGGTGGCATTCTTGATGAAATTGCTATAGGCGTTGCAAGGCACGTTGCCAGATGCACCCACACAATCCGTAGAGCCGGTTGGACTGGAAAGAAAGGTGAAACCACCGTTAATGCTGGGTAAGAAGTGGTTAGGAGAGCTTTGGTGATCGAATTCGCCGCCAAATTTGATGGTGTGCCGGCCGTGGGTCCACGTGGCGTTGCTCTGATATTGGGTGTTGTGCACTTGGCGGTCTTGTGGAAGGTTAGTTGCCAGCCCAAAACTGAGGTAGGGGTTAGTGGCGTCGGAAAACCCGATGTTCGGCGGACAGGCCGTCACGTTTTCGATGGTGCATTGAGGAAAGCCCTGACCTCCCGCAAATTTGAAAAAGCCTGGCGGCCCACGATCTGCTTGTCGTCAAAATTGTTTCCGACGACGCGATTCACAAAAGCGAAAGGCACCGTGACAAAGGTCGTGCCGTCCGAGACTGATACGTTCTGCCCGGTGCCGGCAGGCTGGGGGTTGCCCGCGGTAATGCCATAGGGTCCAAACTTTTTCAGCGCGGCCACTGCAGTATTGCCAGGAAAAGCTGCGTCCAGTGCAGTAAGTCCGGCGGGCGTAGGAGTGAGGCTCGAAGAAGTTGACGAGTTCTTAGCCCGCTGTGCATCTCCCTGATAGCTTCCAAAGAACCACAGGCGGTTCTTCAGAACCGGTCCCCCAAAGGTGCCGCCATACCGGTTTTCCACGAAACGCGGGATGACCGCCGCTCTGCAGCCAGTCGACACACCCGGAGCGCAGAAGCCCAATAAAGGGTTCTTCTGGCCGTTCGTGAGCGAGCGGTCCCAGTCGCCTTCGTAGAATTCGAAAGCGCTGCCATGCCATAGATTAGTGCCCGACTTGGTGATGTAGTTGACGACTGTGCCTGAGTCGCGCCCATATTCAGCGCTGAAGTTATTGCTTACGACTTGGAGTTCCTCCATTACGTCTGGGTTGGAGAGGAAAACCAAGGGACCGGCGACGGAATTGTCGTTGTTAGCCTGCCCGTCTATCTGGAAGTTGTTCGAGCGGCCGCGAAGCCCGTTGTTCGCGATTGCTGCGCCATTGCTGTTGCTAAAGTTGGTAGAACCGTTGTTGGCGACACCGGGAATGTATAGTACGAGGTTATCGAAGCCGACGCCGGGGTTGGGGAGAGCCTGGACGACTTTGGTGTCGAAGTCGCCGCCAATCTGCGAGCTGGTGCTGTCAACCAACGGAGTCGCGGCTTCCACGGTCACCGTTTCCGAAGCAGTGCCAATCTCTAAGGTTTGGGTTGCCAGTTTGTTTGTCCTGCCAGCCTCAACCGCGACGCCGTTCAGTTGCAACCTGTGAAAGCCGGGTGCTTCAATCGTGAGGCTATACAAGCCTATCGGAAGACTTCTCAACTCAAAGTACCCTTGCGCGTCCGTTTTACTTGAGAACTTTGCACTCGTTGCTACTTCTACGGCTCGCACGACCGCGCCCATGACGATTGCGCCCTGCGGATCCTGAACGGTTCCGGCGATGGATCCGGTGACAATGCCTTGTCCAAGGATCGCTGAACCGCCAAATTGCGTCAGAACGGCTAAAACGAGTCCCAACCAAGCAAGGTTTCTGAGACTGAACAAACGGCAGCTAGAATTGCCGATCTTGAGCAGCAACATGAATTCCTCCGTCTGGACATGAAAAGTAGAGTGGACGTGCCATCCTGCGACCACCACAGTCACAGTTTTGAAGCTAATGAGGCAGTTTTAAGACCAAATAGATATAAATTTAACATCAATCTGGGCTGCTAAGAAAACATTGCAGTTAGCGATCGGTCTGAAATTCATGTTTGTGCTTGATGGTTGCAAGAGATATGGAATTTGGTAAAAGATCTGTTGCTAGCTTCTAAAAGATGGAGCGGCGGTTCTCCTCGCGAAACGGTTTAGTATCAATACTCCTAGGACCTAACGTGTTACCGCGGGAGGCAATTACGCGAGCATGACGGCCTCCATTGCGCGGACTTGCCGGGTGGTTGTAGACACGCTTGCGAGCCAGGATCTCAGCTTTAAGGCCAGAAGGCCAACACTACTCCTTGAATTTTTTGCTGGGTGTGGTTTGTTTTTGGTTTTGGAGTTCGACGATGTCGGCGCGCGTGTCGTACGAGCCCAGGAGCCAGTGGGCGAAGAAGTCGCCGCGGGCCATGATGACGTAGCTGGCGATGGGCATATAGGAATGGCGCATGCCGGGGTAGATTTGGATTTCGAAGCGTTTGTCGGCTTTGATGAGGGCATTGGCGACGCGCATGGTGTTGACCATGCTGACGTTGTTGTCCATGTCGCCGGTGGTGAGCATGAGATGGCCCTTTAGGTTGCGGGCGAGTTCGGAATTTTTGTCGATCTCGTAGATGAACTTTTCGGTGCCGTCTTTTTGTGCTTCTTCGCGGACGCCGTGGTATTTTTCGCTCCAGTCGCGGTTGTAGACGTTGTTGTCGTGGTTTCCGGATTCGGACCAACCGGCTTTGTAGAAATCGGGATACTGCATTAGGGCTGCGTGGCGGCCAGGCGCTCGGCGGCGACTTTTTTGTCGGCTAGGCCGTAGTCGCGGAGATTGCCGTAGCCATAGCTGTCATACCATTTGTTGCGCTGAGGGCTGCCGCCGCGCGCGCCGACTTCAATGACGATGAAACCGAGCTGTGCGAGGGGCACGTTGGGACTCTTCGGTGAGAACGTTTTGTTCACTTCTTCTGTTTGCGGGCCGGGGTACACGAACTCGATCAGCGGATACTTGCGGGTGGGATCGAAGTCGAAGGGTTTGTGCATTACGCCGTAGAGATCGGTGACGCCGTCTTCGGCTTTGACTTTGAAGACTTCGGGGAATTTGAAACCGGCATCGAGCAGTTGGGAGACGTCCGTGGTTTCGAGATCGAGAAGCTGAGCGCCTTGCGCGTCGAGTAGGATGGATTTGGGAGCGGTGTCGACGCGGGAATATGTGTCTTCGAAAAATTGACCGGAGTCCGGAGCGCTGAAGGCGTGAGAAAAGTTGCCCGGACTTAGCGATTGCAGGCTGGTACCATCGAGGCCGATGCGATAGAGATGCGTGTAGTAGGGATCCTCTCCATGCTCGCGACCGTTGGCAGTGAAATAGATGGTGCGCGATTTTTCATCGACAGAGACGATTTGATCGGTGACGTATTCGCCAGAGGTGATTTGGTTTTTGAGTTTGCCGGCCGCGTCGAAGAGGTAATAATGGCCCCAGCCGTCGCGTTCCGACCACCAGATTAGCTCCTGGCCGTTGCCGGTGAGGCGGAGCGGCTTCACGCTCAGCCAGACGTTGGAGCGTTCTTCGAGGAGCGTTTTTGAGGCGCCGGTGGCGGTGTCGGCGACACAGGCGTCTACTTTCCGAAAGTCTCGATTGATGCTGGTGAAATAGAGTTTGGCGGAAGTGTCCGAGAGCCAGCGCGGGCTGACGCGCGTGACCGGCATTTGCGCGCCCTCCTGCATGCCTTCCTGTTCTTGGCGGAGTTCTTCGCGATCGCGCTCGGTGAGAGGCGCGTCGGAGATGCGGAGTTGCTGCTCTGGGAAATTTTTGGCTTGTACGACGACACGTTGTAGAGAGCCTAGGTCGAAAATTTCAAGTTGCGAGCCGGGCATAATATCTTCGCCAGGAAGTGGATAGGGATAGGCTTCGAGTGTGGGGCGTGGATTAGCAAGCGAGTGAATGACCCAGAAATCAGGGACCTTGCGATCGTCTTGGCGCATGACGGCAAACTTTTTTGAGTCTTTCGACCAGTGGACGGTGATGGCCGGAGCGCGAATGCCGGCTTTGTTGCTGTCGCCTTTGTTGCTGTCGCCTTTGTTGCTGTCGCCTTTGTTGCTGTCGCCTTTGTCTTCTTTTTTTAGTTCGTCTTCCTGTTCGGGGAGGATACGGCGTGCGTAGCCGAATTTTTCTACGCCGTCGGTGGTGAGTTGCGTTTCGACGACGGTGGTGTCGCCGGGT
>WNFP01001797.1_pt1 | contig 19126 bp, 17 predicted proteins | sample 5400201 | NCBI WGS metagenome assembly WNFP01 (sample SAMN13153355, study PRJNA577476) | soil metagenome | isolation source: 115 cm saprolite under Madrone tree | place: USA:California | collected 2016-06-14 | reverse complement strand
CGGCACGGCAACATGGCGGCGAATTCCAGCAGTCAATCGATTTCTGCAGCCTTCGAGATCACCGCGGCGGCGTGGCCGAGCCGTGATTTCCTCCATATACCCGCCGACGCGTGCCGGGACTATGCGGATGGCTCGCTGACCTTGAGCTATGGGGAGGCGCGCGCTCGTATCGAGGCGCTGGCGTCGCGATTGCGCACGGCCGGCTACGGACCGGGTCACCGGGTCGCCCTCGCCCTCGACAATCGGCCGGAATTCTTTCTCTATTTTCTCGCCCTGGCCAAGGCAGAGGTCAGCACCGTGCCGCTGAACGCGGCCATGAGCGTCGACGAACTAGCTTACGTCTTGGGTCACGCCGACGTGGCACTTGCCGTGACGCACCTTGGGGCTGCGGCTCATGTGCGCGCGGCGCTTCCCGGCACGACGCCGCTGCACGTCCTCGAGGGGGAAATTGCGGCATTTGCCAGGCCGGCCGGGCCGCAAGTAGCGGGTGCGGGGGAAGCGGCGCTCTTGTACACATCAGGAACCACCGGCAAGCCGAAGGGATGCATCCTGACGAACGAGTATTTTCTCGAGATCGGGCGGTTGTATACCAGCCTCGGCGGCTATTGCCGTTTTGACGGGGCCGGCGACCGGCTCGCCACCCCCCTGCCGGTCACGCACATGAATGCGCTTGCCTGCTCTTTCATGGCGATGCTGATGACGGGAGGCTGCCTGATTCAGCTCGACCGATTTCATCCCACCACTTGGTGGCACTCCATCCGCACCAGCCGGGCGACCGCATTTCACTATCTCGGGGTGATGCCGGCGATGCTGCTGAGCGCCCCCCCCTCGAGTGAGGACAATGTTTCCGACAGCGTGCGCTTCGCGTTTGGGGCAGGCGTCGATCCGCGGCACCAAGCGGCATTCGAAGAGCGCTTCGGCGTGCCGCTGATCGAAGCCTGGGCGATGACCGAGACGGGCGCCGGCGCCTGGATCACCGCCAACCGCGAGCCGCGCCACCTGGGCCAGCGCTGCTTCGGCATGGCGCCGCCGGGATTGGCGTGGCGCATCGTCGACGAGGGTGGGGCCGATGTTGGGCCGGGAATGACCGGCGAGTTGCTGGTGAAGCGCGACGGACCCGATCCACGGCGCGGATTCTTCGCCGGCTACTACAAGGACGAATTGGCGACCTCGCAGGCCTGGGCGCACGGCTGGTTCCACACGGGTGATCTCGTGCGGGTCGGCGAGGACGGCTCCTTCTTCTTCGTCGACCGCTCCAAGAATATCGTCCGGCGCAGCGGCGAAAACATTGCGGCCGTCGAAGTCGAAAGCGCGTTGCAGACTCATGGCGACGTGTTGGCGTCGGCGGTTTGTCCGGTCGTCGATGATGTGCGCGGCGAGGAAGTCTTCGCCTTCGTGGTTCTGCGTCCGGGGATTTCTCCGTCCCTGGAGACGGCCATTCGGCTGCAGAGCCACTGCCAGGGCCTATTGGCTTATCACAAGGCGCCGGCCTATGTCGCATTCCGCACCAAGCTGCCGCAAACCGCCTCGCAGAAACTGGCCCGCGCCGAGCTCAGAGCGCACGCAGCCGCCGCCGTGCAGTCGGCTACGGGCTTCGATCTGCGGCACTTGAAGAAACGTCGAGCGCCCGCACCAGTCAGCCGGAATCCATCGGCCGCGAACGGAAGAGCACGGGACTATGCAGATGTCGTGCTGGCCGCGCCGGTCACCGTGCCGTATGTCCGCTACTCGGTCCGCAACGCTCACTGGTTCGTCGCACAGGCCTTATCACGTCTCGTCAAAGAATCCGGTCTCGACAAGACCGACATCGACGGCTTGAGTCTCGGCAGCTTCACGATGGCGCCGGACACGGCGATCGGCCTCACCCAGCACCTGGGGGTCACGGTCCGATGGCTGGACCACGTGCCGCTCGGCGGCGCGTGCGGGATCGTCGCGATGCGCCGTGCGCTGCGCGCCGTGCAGGCCGGCGATGCCGAGGTGGTCGCCTGCATCGGCGCCGACACCAACCATGTCGACTCGTTCCGGCAGAGTTTGGGCAGCTTCAGCGTGTTCGCGCGCGACGCCGTGTTCCCGTACGGATCCGGCGGACCGAATGCCAGCTTCGCTTTCCTGACTTCGTACTACATGCGCGCCTGCGGCGCCACACGCGAAGACTTCGGCAAGATCTGCGTGGCCCAGCGCGACAATGCGCTCGGCTATCCGCACGCCCTGTTCAAGAAGAAGCTGACTTTGGACGAATATCTGGACGCGAGGCTCATTGCCGATCCCATTCGCCTGTTCGATTGCGTGATGCCCTGTGCAGGCGCCGAAGGCTTTTTGGTCATGACGCGGCAACGCGCCGAGGCGCTCGGCCTACCCTACGCCCGGGTGCGCTCGACCTGCGAACGGCATAATGCGTTCCCGGATGACCCGATTCAGACGCGCGGCGGCTGGGTTCTCGACCGGGAGCATCTGTACGGCGCGGCGGGGGTCGAGCCATCCGATATCGACTTTGTCGAGACCTACGACGATTATCCGGTGATGTCGGTGATTCAGCTGGAGGATCTCGGTTTCTGCCGCCCGGGCGAGGGACCGGAGTTCATTCGCCGCCATTCCTTCTCGACTGACGGCACGTTTCCGATCAATACCAGCGGAGGTCAGCTCTCGGTGGGACAGGCCGGCTGCGCAGCGGGCTTTCTGGGACTCGTCGAGGCCATTCGGCAGCTCACGGGCCGTAATTTGGCGCGCCCGGTTGCCGATGCGCGTTTCGGAATCGCGGTGGGATTCGGCATGATCACCTACGACCGAGGATTGTGTTCGGGAGCGGCCATTCTCAGCCGCGCAAACGCATGATTCCGCCGCTCGTCCGACCCAATCGCAAGAACCCGATCGTTCGCACCCGGCAGCCATTGCTGCCCCCGGGGGTGCGGTCGCGAGCGGCGCTCGGTTTGACCGCGGCGGCAGCGCTCGGCCGATTCGAGCTGCAGGTCTGCGGCGACTGCGGCGCCGTTCAGTATCCGCCGCGCGAAATGTGTCATCGATGTCTGACCGGCACGCTTCGTTGGCGCGAACAGTCGGGGACGGGCGAATTGATCGCGGAGACGACCGTGCATCACAGCAACGATTTGTACTTCCGAGAGCGCGTGCCGTGGCGGCTCGGTCTGGTGCGGCTCGACGCCGGACCTACGGCCGTCGTGCATCTGCACGGGGGTTGCCCCCCGGCTCCGGGCCGCGTGCGCGTCGGCGCCCGGCTCGACAAGTCCGGTCAGGGCGTTCTCCTGGCCTTCCCCATTGATGAGGTGCCGAATATGGCTGACGACGCCCTACTCCGTGAAATGAGCTGCAACCCGCGGTTTCGGAAGGTGCTGGTGACCGACGGCAAGACCGCGGTCGGTCAGGCCGTGGTTCGCGCCATCATTGGCGCCGGGGCGGATTTGGTGTGGGTGGGCTATGCCGGACCCTGGAAGAAGCTTCCCGGACTTGCGGCTCTCGAGGCCTTGCCGCAGGCCGCACTGCTGCCCCTCGACCTCACCGACTCCGGATCCGTGAAGCAAACCGCCGCTGAACTCGGCGGCAGAGTCGATATCTTGATCAATACCGCCGAGGTACATCGCGCCCAGGGGATTGCCTCGCGCAAGGGCATCGAGGTCGCCCGCGCGGAGATGGACGTCAATTACTTCGGCCTCCTGCGCCTTGCCCAGGAGTTCGGGCCGGTCATGCGGTCTCGAGGTGCGGACGGTCAGTCGAGCGCAACCGCGTGGGTCAACTTGCTGTCCGTTTATGCCCTAACCAATTTTCCGCCGCACGGAACCTTTTCGGCCTCGAAGGCGGCCGCGCTATCGCTGTCGCAGTGCTTACGCGCCGAGATGCGCGCCGCGGGCGTGCGCGTGATCAACGTGTTCCCGGGACCGATCGACGATGAATGGAACCAGACGTTGCCGCCACCGAAATTGACGCCGGACGCGCTGGCCAAGGCGGTCGTCAATGCGCTCGAGGACGGCGTGGAGGACATCTACCCGGGCGACGTGGCCCAGGAGTGGCTGGCGCGATGGGAAGAGAATCCGAAAGTACTCGAGCGAGAAATCTCCATTTATTGACGCCTGGACCCAAGATACCCATGCCTACGAATTCGCTGACCACACTGGCCGCCGATCTTCTGTCCGGACGGATTCGAGTCGTCGACCTCACGCAGACTCTGTCGCCGGAGTTTCCGCAAATCGCGCTGCCGCCCGAATTGGGACAGTGTTGGCCGTTTCGAATCGAGGAGATTTCCCGATATGACGATCGCGGGTCAGCCTGGTACTGGAATAACTTCTCCTGCGGAGAGCATACCGGCACGCATTTCGATGCCCCCATTCACTGGGTTTCCGGTCGAGATCTGCCGAATAACGCGACGGATTCCCTGCCGGTGCAGCAGCTGATCGGCGCGGCATGCGTGATTGACTGCTCCGCGCCGGCGAGTGCGGACCCGGATTTCCTGCTCACTGCCGACTACCTTGAGGATTGGGAAGCCGTGCACGGCCGAATCCCGCCGCGGTCCTGGGTGCTGATGCGCACGGATTGGTCGAAACGCACCGATCCTGTCGCATACCAGAACTACGACGAGACCGGGCAGCACACGCCCGGCCCGGCGGTCGATGCGGTCAGGTTTCTGGTCGATGATCGGGATGTTGCGGGATTCGGCTCCGAAACGATCGGCACCGATGCCGGGCAGGCCCATCACCTGAAGCCCCCCTATCCCTGCCATTACTACATGCAGGGCGCGGGCCGCTACGGCCTCCAGTGCCTGGCGAACTTGGACCTCCTGCCGCCGACGGGCGCCGTGATTTTTTGCGCACCGCTCAAGATCAAGAACGGGTCGGGCAGCCCGATTCGGGCGTTGGCGCTCGTGCCCGCTTGAGGCACGGCGGCCGCGGCGGCGTTGATCCATTGCTCATTGCGCCTTGGCTTTTAGCGTCGCCGACGGGGAAACGCCGATTTGCTCGCGATAGTACTGGGCATAACGGCCGAAATTGACGATGCCGACATTCATCATCAGGTTCGTCACTCCCGCCGTCGCATCTGCCGCCAGCAGCGCCTGATGCAGTGCGTCGACGCGCGCCCGGCGAATGTATTCCGCCGGCGTCAGGTTGAATGCCCTACGAAAGCCGTTTTGCAGCGTTCGAGGCGTGACCCCGACCCGCGCCGCGACGTCCGTAATCGAAATCCCTTCGGACAGGTGGTCATGAACGTAGTCGCGGGCGCGGCCGACGTGCCATGGGGTCGCGCGATTCGCCGACTCATCGATCGAATCCGCGTGGCTGTGAGGCGCCGCGCTCAGCATGATTTCCATCAAGGTACGCGAATACTGCTTGCGCACGCCTTCGTTCGCCAGCGCAGCCGGCGCAACCGCCGAGACATGGCAAATGTGGGCCACCAGTTCACACCAGGCGCGCGCGAAATCGCTGTCCATGGGCATTTCAAGATCGAATCGCAGGGCCTTGCGCAGTGGGCGACGGAGCTTCGCCGCCAGGGTCTCCATCAGCGCACTGCGAGACACACGGACGGTCAGATGCTGGCACTCGGCGGTCATGTGTATCTTGGTGTGTTCGGATGGTTCCGTGATGATGATTGACCGGGGCGACGTGATCGCCGTACGTTCTCCGCACCACAGCTGCCCCTGGCCGGCCAAGGTCCATTTCACCAGGTAAGTGTCCCCGATACAGCCGGTGTCTATGTCGACGTCGAATCCGTACTTCAGGTTGGTCAGCCCGCAGGCGCCCAGATCGAGCGACGACAGAAACACGATGCTCCTGCGCGGCGGTTCGTTCACGCGCAGCCGGTGCGGACAAATCGCAGCCCTCACCAGGCTGGTCGCCTCGTCCAAGGTATCGGCTGTGAGCACGCCGCGCGGATCGGGCACGGGCGACAGCTCCGTTCCGCGGTTCATCGGATGTACAGTCACGCTATGCCCCCCCTCGATTCCGTCCTGCGGAAGTGTATATCAAAGCCCCGGCCGACCGCGCAAAGCCAAGCCACCGGGTCTTCGCGTAGCGGATAGCGAAGTCGTTTTTGCTATGTCAAACTCGGCCGAAATAGAGGGATACCTCACCCTGCCGTGGGACCGAACAATGCGTTTCCGTATGAAGCCCGTCCACTTGGTCAGCGCTCTGATGTCATGCGCATTGCTCGGCGGATCTGCTCGCGCGGATCTTCCGTCGGAAACTGAGCGGGGACCCCAGGTGGCGACACTGGCCGTACCCGCATCGAAGCACTGGGTATGGGTCAACGATTTTGTGTTTCCGCACATGGCCGACGGAATGGCATATCTGATCGACGGTGACACGGGCCGATACTTGGGAACTCTCAGCACGGGCTACAGTTTCGCGCATGTGCTGCTCTCCCGCGACAGCAAACTCATCTATTCGCCGGAAACCTATTTCTCGCGCGGAACGCGCGGAACGCGCACGGACGTCGTCACCCTGTACGACGCCGGCACGCTGAAGGTCGCCGGTGAAATCGCGATACCGCCCAAGCGCTCATCCAACCTGCCGATGATGGCCAACGCCGTGTTGACGGACGACGATCGCTTCCTTTTGATCTACAACTTCAATCCGGCGCAGAGCGTCACGGTGGTCGATACCAAACTTCGCAAGTTCGTTCGCGAAATCGAAACCCCGGGATGTGCGCTGGTCTACCCGACCGGACCGCGCTCGTTCTTCTCGGTCTGCGGCGACGGCTCATTGTCGCTGGTGGCTCTCGACGATGCCGGAGGCGCGCACCAGACGCGCACGCAACCTCTGTTCAACGTGGCCGGCGACCCGGTAACGGAAAAGGCCGTCCGGATTGGTGATATCTGGTATTTCGTTTCATTCGCCGGGCGCATCTATCCGCTGGAGGCCGGGCCGCGGCAAGCGGCTGTGAAACCCGCCTGGTGGCTGACATCCGACGCAGAGCGCAAGGCAGGCTGGCGTCCGGGCGGCATTCAGCAACTCGCCGTGAACTCGCAAGGGTCCCGTCTATACGCGATCATGCATCGTGGCGGCGTCGAGACACACAAAGATCCGGGCAAGGACGTCTGGGTGTTCGATTTGTCGACCCGGCAGCGCGTACAGCAATTCGCACTCAAGAGCATGGCGACGTCGATCCAACTCTCGAGCGACGCACACCCGCTGCTGTACAGCATCTTCATCGACGCGACAGACCTCAACATCTATGACGCTGCGACCGGCAAGCTATTGCGGTCCGTCGAACATGTCGGCACGACACCGACCATCATGGTCACCCCCTAGCCGCTCCCGTTCAATGAGGAATGCGCCATGAAATGGTTGGATGCGTTGTCGGAAAATTCGGCCCGGGCGCTCGCGCGGCGCACGTCGCGCCGCAGTGTGCTTGCAGGCCTTGGGACTTTTCTCTTGGGTGCTGCCGCCGTGCCCCTGCTCCCCGTAGCGCGCGGCGCCGATAGCAAACCGGCCGGCGACGCATCGGGCGCCGCCGCTGCGCCGGGCACTGCCGCGCCAAAAGCGGATCCGGGCGACCCTTCGTCCTGCGACTACTGGCGGCACTGCGCGGTCGACGGCTTTCTGTGCGGGTGTTGCGGAGGATCGCAGTCGATGTGCCCCCCCGGCACGGATATGTCGCCGGTCACCTGGATCGGGACCTGTCACAACCCCAGTGACGGCAAGGACTATGTCATCTCGTACAACGATTGCTGCGGCAAGAGCGCCTGCGGCCGATGTTTCTGCAATCGCAACGAAGGCGATACGGCGCTGTTTCAACCGGGCCAATCCAACGACTACAACTGGTGCTCCGGAAATTCCAAGGCCAATATTCCGTATCATTGTTCGACCGCGCGCATCGTGGGTACGGCCAAGTAGGCGCGTCATGAAGGACGAGGTGTGGAGCGCTTTCTGATCAATGGGGTCGCGGCCGTCGCGCTCTCTTTGGCCGTGAACGCGGCGTCGGCTTATCAGCCGCTGGTCAACTATCAATTGCGCTGCATGGGCTGCCATCTCGCCGACGGCTCCGGCCAGCCGGGGAGAGTTCCCTCGATGCGCCGCTCGCTGGTGCTCTTTTCGGCGTCTCCGGAAGGGCGCGACTATGTCATCCGCGTTCCCGGAGTGGCGCAATCGCCGCTGTCCGATGAAGACACGGCCGCCTTGCTCAATTGGATGGCGAGAAATCTCAGCGACCTCAAGGTGCCGCCCGCCTTCGTCGACTACTCAGAAGCGGAGATCCACAGATTGCGCGATCGTCCACTGGTTCGGGTCAACGCCGTCCGTGCGCGTCTGTTGAGAGGCGCGGGCGCCAAACCGCGTTCGCCCTAGCCGGGACGAATCCGATCGCCGGGCCTGTTCTGCATGAATACCGCCGCCTCTCTCCCCAGCAAAGTTCCGGTATTGATTGCCGGAGGCGGACCGGTCGGTCTGTCCCTGGCGGCGCTGCTGGCGCACCATGGGGTTCCCTGCCTCGTGCTGGAGGCCGACGCGTCCTGGTGCGAGGGTAGCCGAGCGATCTGCCTGTCGCGCCGCTCGCTGGAAATCCTCGGCTGGGTCGGTGCGGATGGCCCGGTGACCGCCAAGGGCCTGCCATGGGTCGGCGGCCGCAGCTACTTCCGCGGCGCCGAAGTGCTGCATTTTGAAATGCCGAGCGAGCTCGCCGAGCGCTTCGCACCCATGGTGAACATCCAGCAGTACTACATAGAACAATTCGCCCATGCCGCGGCAGTGCGTGCAGGCGGAGTTGACGTGCGCTGGTCGACCCGCGTGAGCGCCGTGCGGCCGCAGGCGTCCGGCGTGGACGTTGACTGTCAGTTCGAGAACGGCCGCACGCACCGCATACACGCCGATTGGCTGGTCGCCTGCGACGGCGGCCGCAGCACGGTGCGCGAACAACTCGGCCTGCTGCTCGAAGGCATGCAATACGAAGGACGCTACGTGATCGTGGACATCGAGCAGGACACGCGGCGGCCGGTGGAGCGCCTGGCCTGGTTCGATCCGCCGTCCAATCCAGGCTCCACCATCCTGATGCATCGCCAGCCCGACCGTGTCTGGCGCGTCGATTACCAGGTGGCGGATCACGAGGATCCGGTCGAAGCCGTCAAACCCGAGAACGTCTTGCCGCGCGTGCAGGCGCACCTCGACATGATCGGCGAGACGGCGCCTTGGAAGCCGCTGTGGATCTCGATCTACAACGCCAAGTGCCTGACGCTGCCCCGCTACAGATACGGCCGCGTCCTGTTTGCCGGCGACGCCGCGCATCTGGTGCCGATTTTTGGCGTGCGAGGCCTCAACTCGGGATTGGACGACGCCGGCAACCTGGCGTGGAAGCTGGCGCTTGTGCAGCAGGGCCGCGCAGGGGACAGGTTGCTCGACAGTTATTCGAGCGAACGTGTGCTCGCGGCCCGAGAAAATATAGCCTTTGGCGCCAAGAGCACCGAATTCATGGCGCCTCCGCACCATGGCTTTGCGTTGCTGCGCGCAGCCGCGCTGCGCCTCGCGCTCGTAGCGCCCGGCGTGCGGTCGCTCATCAATCCGCGCCAAACGTCACCGGTGGAGTATGTGAATTCACCGCTCAATCAACCGGACCAGGGCACCGCCTTCACCGGCGGCGCCCGCGCCGGCATGCCGGCTCCAGAAGCGCGGCTGCGCACCTTGCAGGGGGCGGGCCATTTGACGGCGCTCTATGGGAGTGAATTTGTGGCTTTGCACTTTTCGAACAACCCACGGCTGCCGGATGAGGTGCAGCGGGCCGCCGAGGGCTCAGCGGTTCCCGCGCTGCGGCTCGTCCGCGTCTCCGCCCGCGGGGAACCTGACCTCCGCACTGTCGTCGATGAACTCGGGCAGGCCTGGCAGCGCTACGACGCGACGGAAGGCACGCTCTACTTGATCCGGCCGGACGGCTATGTCATGGGCCGATGGCGCGAGGCCGCATCGGCACGCATAGATATCGATCGGGTGCTCGAGCGCACCCTCAAGGATCCTCGATGAACAGCGCCGAGCTCGAACTCACCTACACCGCACTCGCGGAATGCGTTGCACGCGTCGGCGAGGCTAAGGCATCGTTGCTTCTCGCCACGCTGGCGTTGGACCTGCTGAGCCGGCAGCCGGATGCCGATGCGGCGCTCTCGCATATCCTGCAGGCCGAACGGCTGGCCAATACGTGATGTCGCCTCGGTTGAGTCACTGTCTGCTGACGCCGGCTGCGCGCGCCGGAACCGTCAACGTATAATCGAATCTCGGCGCCGTTCTCAGCGTAACGGCAGCGGGACGGCAGTCCATACCCGCCAAGCTCATCCGCACCGTTTTCCTGTAGTCCTTCCGCGCGGCATCTTGGTATTGTTGGTCCAGTAGTTCAGCGACGATCTCGCGCCGGTTGCCGCCACGGTCGATACACGGCCCCCATTTCAAGGAGAACTGATGATCCGGGTTAGTGCCACGATAGAGCACCACGATGACCAGTTCGTCGGTGGCCGGATCGTAATATACCTTTTGGAAATTATCCGCATGGCCCGCACGTGGACCGATGTACACGATGAAAGCCAGTGCCGCCGCCGGCGCCAGTGTCGATGCCCGACCCGAGGTTCGTTTTCGCATAGGCTCGGTGCTCGATGCTGTGCGGTACTCGATGCTGTGCAATATCAAATTGAGGCTTGCCGCCTTGGATATTAACGCGTTTTGGAGCGGACTGCGGGGAGCGCAGCTTAAGATTATCTATCGTCCGCCTTTCGCTTGGTTCGCTCGATCCGCGAGGCCCGTGGCCACGCGTTTCACGCCGGAAAGATTGGACCACAGACTTGCTTGAGGTAGAAATTCAATTTGCGTTCCCAGCTTTGTTGGTTGTCGCAGGCGAACTGTGATGCGGTGGATGCCGCTGCTGGTCGAAACGTCAGCCGTCGCGATGTTCGAAAACCGAATGGTTTCTTCGGTCCGTCCGCGACGCACTTTCAGATAATCATCGCAATCCAGCACTTCGTCCGCGAGGCGGTGAAGTTGGGTTTTCCAGAGAAAATACACGAAAAAAGCGCATAGAATGCCCACTGCAAACAAGCTCGATGCCGGGTTTCGTTGCAGGCTGCCATCGATCAGGGCGGGAGTCACCGCAAATGCAATCAGCGCGGCTGCGGTCAGCCAAACACCGCGCTTGAGCAAAATAGTATTCTTGAACGAGATGACTCGCACGATTCTGTGGCCATTCCAAGCCTGAATTGGCGGACGACCCGAGCTTACCCGGAAGTGAATTCCTCCGTTGAGATATACCGATAGCCGGTAGGTAAGCCCGGTCCGCTTTCCGACATGCAAGCGCCATCGCTCGACTGCGGTTCACGCCGCCTCGTGCGTCGACTGCGCCTTGGACTGCGCCAATGCGCGATCGAACGAAGTCCGGGCTGCAGTTTGATGGATCTGGCCGTTGAAGAGATACGCGACGCTGCCGAAGATCAGGCTGTTCATCATCAGGGCGACGGCGAGTGCGGCGAGTTTTGACGAGATCTGAGTATTCATGAGTGTCTCCTGTGGCTGCTGTCATCAGTGGTGTAAGAAAGATTTCCACCAAGAGCAAAGCAATTGCCGTGCCAGGCACTCGTGTTCTCTAAGTCGCTATTTTATAAGTGAATATTTTCCCCGCACCCCGCTCATGCTGCCCGCGGACAGTGTCCGCGGACATGGCGGACAGACCATTGGACGGACCATCAGTGCCTATTCGATGGCATCGATCGTGGGACCGAGCGATTGCGCGACAACCTCCCGGAACCTGGCTTCGTCCAAGGCCGGAACGTCGATGCAGGCCGCGGCGATCATTTCTGCCTGGTCAATCGTGATATCAGCGACCGCGAAACACCGGACTACTCGTCCGTCGCTGTCGACGAAACGCGCGGTCCAAGTGTCATCGTCGTACGCCCGCGAGGATACGGCTCGTCTGTTTTGAAGAACTTTGCCGAGTTCCTCACCGTTTGGAATCCCGGACAGGAACTCGGCCATTGCCGCGGCATCGTCGAGCCGCGCCGTCGCAAATGAGATTTTTGCGCTCATTGTCAGACTATATATCACGGGACCAACGGGCCTGCATCGCGTCGACGTTCCCGCGCCGGTCAGAATGTAACGGCGATTTCATTAGGATTGCGCGCGCCGTGGCGCCAACATGCGAGGTGCCAGAATAGCCAATCGCCCCTGCCGCATCAAATCCTCAGAGGTCCAACACGAATCGTGCATTCGATGCAAAATGCCCTCATGAGACTTGGAGGAATCGGCTCGCCGCCCGCGGCTGGCGTGAGGCAGAGTGCGGGTGCGGTCTTCGGTCGGACGCAACGTGCCGTTTAGCGCAATCACTGCGAACGGGCCGTTGCTTCTCGGCATGGGCGTGCTCATGCTGGGGGCCGGCCTGCAGAGCACACTCCTCGGCCTGCGCGCGACGCTCGAAGGATTTCCCACTCTGGTGACCGGCGTGATCATGTCCTGTTACTACGTGGGGTACGTCCTCGGAACACTGGTGGCGCCGCCGTTGCTGCGGCAGGTCGGGCACATCCGTGTATTCGCCGCCCTCGCGGCCATCGCCTCCGTGGCGATTCTGGTCCAAGGTTGTTTCGTCAATCCGGTGGTATGGGGTGCAATGCGCCTGCTCTCCGGCCTGTGTTTCGCCGGCATTTACGTGGTCGCCGAGAGCTGGCTGAACGATCGTGCGACCCGCGCGAACCGCGGCAGGCTGTTCGCGGTGTACATGCTCATCTTGTACGTCGGGCTCGGTGCAGCACAGTTCCTGCTGATCGTGTCGAATCCGCTGACGCCCCGGCCCTTCATGATGGTGTCGGTGCTGATTTCCCTGGCCATGGTTCCGATCGTGGTTTCCGCACAGCAATTACCGGAACGCGCCGTACCGCGCAAGGTGCGCCTACCCGACCTGTACCGCAATTCACCGCTCGGCGTGGTGGGAGTCATCGTGTCAGGCCTGATCTCGGCCATCATTTTCTCGATGGGCCCGGTGTATGCACGGCTCAGCGGCTTGGAAACCACGAATGTTGCCACGTTCATGGCGGCGAGCATTCTCGCCGCGGTCGTAACACAATACCCCGTCGGCCGGCTGTCGGATCGCATGGATCGCCGCACGGTGATCGCCGGCGTCTGTGCGCTCGCGACGATGGTTGCGACCAGTATCGTCGCCTTCCCCGAGATGCCTCATGGCGCGTTCCTGACGCTCGCGGCCTTGTTCAGCGGGCTCGTGCTCACGCTCTATTCGCTTTCCGTGTCGCACGTCAACGATAAGCTCGAACCGGCCGAGATGGTGGCCGCGAGCAGCGCTCTTCTCCTCTTGAATGGGTCCGCCGCGGTCATGGGTCCCATGCTCGCGGGCAGCCTGATCGAAGCATTCGGGCCACCGGCCTACTTCGCAACACTTGCGGTGCTCACCGGTGCGCTGGCGGTCTTCGATCTGTGGCGAAAATCTCGACGCAGGCCGGTGCCGCCTTCTCAGAAAGGACCGTTTGTCCGCGCTCAGCCGAGGGCATGAACAAGGAGCGAAAATAAACTGTCGGCGCTTCAGCCCGCGGCTGAATTATCGGCGCTTCAGCCCCTGGTCGGCTTCACGCAGCCAGTGGTCCCGGTCGACCGCGGCGGGCAGCGCCAGTGCCGTATCGCGCGCCTGCGCATAGTTTTCCCGGGCGCCGCTCGCGTCTCCGGTCTTTGCCAACGCCTCCGCCAGCGCCAGCAGGTTGGGCGGATACTGCGGCTGGAGCGCTACTGCGCGTCGCGCGGCAGCCAATCCCGCCTCGGCGTCGCCGGGCCCCAAGGGCCATCCCGGCGCGCGGATCAACACCAGCGCCCGCACGCGCGCGGGCCCTGCCTCGTCGTAATTCGGATCGGCGGATTCGGCGCGCCCCAAAGCATCGAGCATGTTTTTCAAGATCGCGCCCGCGCGCGTGGGATACGCCCGCGCCTCGAGTCCGAGCGCGACCGCGCGCCCGTATAGACAGGCAGCCGCTTGCGGCTCGCGCGCGAGACAGGCATCCGCATGGCGGTCCGCCTCCGCCGCCAGATCGCCGCGAATCTTCGAGTCAGGTTCGTGATCGCTGCGCTTTGCGTCCGCCTCGATTGCCGCAGCCAGTGCGGCCACCGAGGACGGCTCCTCGCTCAGGGTAGGCGGCGCCGGTCGCGGCGGCGTCGCACATCCGGCGAGCGCGAGCATCACGCATCCGCACCATAACCCCTTTGTCACGGCGCCGGCGTGCGGGACGGCAGCTTGGGCAGCACGAAGCCGCGCAAACGCAGCGGCACCAAGGAGTCGGCCCCCGCCGATCCGCGGCCGATCTTGAGGAGTCCCGCCTGCAGGGCTCGCGCACGAGCCGCCGTCACGCGGGATTCGACCACCGCGACAATGGCTACGGGCAGCTCCGGCGACTGCCTCACGGCCTTGAGCTCGGCCGCGAATGGCAGGCTTGGTAGCGCCGCCGCCTGAGTCTGATCGAGCAATGCCGCGACGGGTTCGCCGGCGGCAACCCTTCTCAAGGCGCCGAGTATTTGTCCCGTCGCCTCGATCTTGACGTCCGGCGGCAGCGTCCAGCCCTCGAGCGCGCTATGCCGCACGAAGTCAGGGGCGTATCCCGCGACGCTGAGTATCGTGTACCCGGCCATCGACTTGGGGTCGGTGACGCGGCCGGACTTTGCCACCAACGTCCATCGCTGTTGCGGCCCGATGTCAGTCACATCCGCCTGCACGAGCGGGGTCAGATGGAGCTCCGCCGCGTGCTCGACAAAGAATGGATACGGCACGAAGGCGAGCACCGCATCGGCGCTGCGGAGCTTCGCGAGGCCACCGTCCTCCGTCGGATCGTAGACGGCGGCAAGACTTCCCGCGGGCCAGCCGGAGGCAGCCACGGCGGCGCTCGCGAATTGATCAAGGAGGGGTTGCGCGTCGCCCGCACCGCCGGGATATCCGGGAGCACAGAACACCAGAGTCGAAAGCGCTGCTGCTGACAGTGTACTCATGTGTTTAGGCTATCATGCTCGGGCGCTCGTGGGCTCCCCGGCCGAAAGGAATGCGCATTGTCCATGAGTGTGCCTGCTTCACCCAAGGTTGTTCAACTCTTCCTCCACGTTTTGCGTGCGCGAGCCTGGATCGCCGGGGCATTCCTGCTCCTCGCCGCGGCGGGCATCTATGGCGCCCTGCGGGTGCCCGACGATCCTGCCATCGATCGCCTGATCGTGGCCAACGACCCCGTCGCGCTCGCCACGCGCGATTTCGATCGTCTGTTTCCCGAGGGCGCGCAAGCGCTCATCATGCTCGAAACACCGGATCCCTTGAGCCTCGCCACGCTGCGCGCCGCCGACGGACTCGAGCGCGGGCTCGCCAAGATTCCGCACGTCGCGGCCCACAGCCTCCTCGACTTCCACGGTCGCGCGGGCTCCGCAGGGGAGATCAGCCCCATCGAGGCCGAGAGTCTGCGGACGTTCGCGAGCGGGACGCCGCTGTTCCGCCGCGCGGGACTTCTGGGCGACCACTACTTCGGCATTGCACTCGAACTGGGTGTGAACTCGCCCGAGGAGCGCGATCGCGCCCTGGCGGCGATCGATGCACTCGCTCTGCCCCTCGAGGGATCCGGCGGACCGGTTACCAAGGTCCGACGGGTCGGATCGCCGTGGCTCGACGCCTGGCTCGAGCGACAGACCGGCGCGGCGACGGCGCGCTTCATGCCTCTGTTCGGCGTTTTCCTGATGGCGCTGGTGCTGATCATCTACCGTTCTTGGCGCGCGCTCGCAGCCATCATTCTCACTCTCGGCGCCCTCGTCGCAATGGCCATGGGGCTGGCTCATGTCTTCGGTTGGTCGCACACGGTCATCTCCACCCTGGTTCCGCTGACCGTGATGGTCACGACGACCGCCACGCTCGTGTACGTCCATTCCCGCTATATCGAACCGGATGATTCGCCGACACTTCTCGAGCACCACGCGCGTGCGCTCGCGAATAAGTTTCTGCCCTGCACCGCCTCCATGTTCGCAACCGCGGTCGGCTTCGCCGCGCTTGCGATCTCGGAGATCCGCCCGGTGCGCGAGATGGGTCTATGGACCGCGTCCGGACTCATCGTCGCGTGGATAGGGTGCTTCACCCTGTTTCCGGCGCTGCAGTCCCTGCTACGCACACCCATGCGCTCCGAGCAGGTCCCGGCCGGCAAGTGGTTTCCGGGTTTCGTCGATAAGTTGGTCCCGGCGAGCCGCCGCTTCCGCTGGCCGCTGGTTGGCGGCGCCCTCGTGTTGATGCTGTGCGGAGCGGCCGCCTTGTTCGGCGTTCCCGGGGTGTTTGCACCCATCGCACTCGAAATGGACGTGTTGACGTACGTCAATCCCAGCGAGCGCGTGGCTCAGGATACTCGCCAATTCGAGCAGTCGAACGGACTCGATGTCGTCGAGCTTTGGCTACAGACGCCGCCCGGCCACGCACTGGACCCGGACTTCCTGCGCGCCCTGGAGCAGCTGACCCGCCGGCTCGAGAGCGATCCGCGCATTACCGCCGTCGATGGCCCAACGTCGGTGCTGCGGTGGGCGCGCTATGTCCAAACGGGATCGGATCAACTGCCGACGTCGGCCTCCGCCTGGCCGAAGCTCGCCTCGGATCTCGAGCAGATCATGCTGACTGAGCCCGGAGCGCGCGCGTATGTCGATGTGGCCGATCTCGCCAATGTACGGATGAGCATCCGCGGGCGCGCGAAGCTCTTCGGCCGAATCGGTGCGACGGCGCCTCACTCCCACTCTCGCCCAAAGCTTCGCACTGACGGCGAGCGTCATTTTTCTCGCGTTCCTGGTGGTGTTTCGCAGTCCCTCGGCCACGTTGATGACGATGATTCCCTCGCTGTTCGCCATCCTGTGCGTGTTTCTGGTGATGCGCTTGGCGGGCATTCCGCTCAACATCGCGACGATCCTCATCGGCTCGACGGTGCTGGGCTCGACCGAGAACGACCAGATTCACTTTTTCTACCATTTTCGGGAGGGCCGCTCGGCCGGCACGATTCACGGCGCTCTGCAACACGCCTTGCTGGTCGCCGGCCGCCCGATTGTGTTTGCGACCCTCATCAACGCCAGCGGCTTTCTCGCACTGGCGCTTTCGGACCTGCCGCCGATGCGCGAGTTCGGCATCGTTTCCGCATCGGCGTTCGTCCTCGCGTTGCTCGCCGATTTCACGGCATTGCCGGGCGCGTTGTGGATTCTGAGCCGATTTGATCGTAAGAATCCCGCTTGAGCTGTTTATCGACGTCAGCAAGGAAGTTTAATTGACGCGGCGGCGGCCGACGCGGTTATTGGATGCGGATTGGGTTTGGAGGATTGGTTGCAAGGACGTATAATTTGCAGCCAGTTGAATCCTTGGGGCCTCTTTGCATGCCTCCTCTTGATCGAAAGCACGTCCGTGTATTCCGGTCGCACGCTGCCGCGGATGATGGCGGGTATATGCCAGGAACTCCAGAAGAGCGCCTTTCGCAGGTCTGGGGCCTGACCCAGGAGGCGTGGCTTTTCTTTCGAGGCACCAATGCTGAACAAAGACTACAAAGAGATGTTGCTGTGCTTATTAGAGGAAAACGTTAGATTTCTTCTGGTGGGTGCATACGCCCTCGCCGCGCACGGGTTTCCACGCGCAACTAAAGACATCGATTTTTTTGTTTGGGCGACTCCGGAGAATGCAGCCAATCTGATGCGGGCTTTGACGAGATTCGGCGCGCCTCTACATGACATATCAGCGGCAGATTTCTCGTCCGAAGGCGTCATTTTTCAAATTGGCAACAGCCCTCGACGCATCGACATCATCACCAACATCAGCGGTGTCAAGTTCGAACAGGCGTACGCAAACAAGCAAGCCATTTCTATAGAAGGCGTGGAAATACCTGTCATTTCGTTGGACGATTTGATAACCAACAAACGCGCCAGCGGACGTACACAGGACCTGGCCGACGTGGAAAAACTCGAGTCCCAGTCTGTTCGCAAAGATACTTAGATCAGTACGCTGCCCCACGCTTCCCGATTTTGCGTTCGTGCTAGGGCGGGAACTTGAGTTGCCGCTCGATCTGTTTGAATTGCGGCGCATCGCGGATCGGATCGAGCAGTGGGACCATCAGCGGATTGCCGAAATTGCGTGTGTTCACTGAGTGCACGTCGCTCTCCGCGTAGTACTACTCCTTAGCCGACAACTCATTCTGGTGCGCTCGAGTCAGAGCTGCCATGCTATCGAACCGAAAGTCGTACTTCGGTGTTCCTGGTGGGGCTTTCGTCGCACCCCACCCCTTCGCCGCGTGACGTCGATCAATCCACGCGGATGCCAGACCGAGCTGGTTGGCGGGGGCGTGATCGTGGAACAAACTTTGCGCAGTGTGCAGGACAGCGGTCTTCTCTAGACCGAAATCCTCTCTGAGCCGTCGAAGCATATATTCGAAGTTTCGTGGGTTGGGTTTATACGACTCAATGTCCTGCGCCGTGTATACCCCATCAAACGCGACTTGTAGCCGTAGATTGCTGGCACGGAACGAAACGCGATCAACGTTCGACAGAATAACCAGCTTGTAGTGCTGCTTCAGGTACTGGAGCGCGCCAACAGAATCCGAAAACGCCGGCCAGTCTGGGACAGAGGCGCCGAAAGTATTGGCCTCCTCGTTGGTGACCCCGACGTTCCATACTTTTGCAAGGCGCTTGTACACGACTGACAGCAGCTGCGAATATGGCATCGAGGGTGTCTCAGCCTCTTGCGCGGATTCGTGTTGCGCAAATATCTGAAGCACTCGCTCGCGCGACGGCGCCGCATGAGCTTTTGCGACGAGCGGCCGCAACCCGTTGTTGATGCCAGTTTCCCAGTCGATGAGTGTTCCGTAGCAATCCAGCGTCAAAACCTTGAAATCAGCTAGCTTCATAGTGCCTCGTAGTAAGCCAGCGTGACATACTCCAGTCTTGGCAAATCCCACCGATTTTTATTCAAACTCTTCTGGCGATCCCACTCCACGCGTGAGTTCAGTTGCCTGCGGGGTGGATCGAGCGGCGCGCCGCAAGGCGGCTGGGGTCACCCCACAATGCGTGGCGTGCGCCCGCGATGATGAAGGCGCCGACTCCGTGTTCGACGCGGCCACCTTGACCCTCTACCTCGAGCTCCAGATTACCGACACGCGGTAGGACAATCTGGTGATACTCGTGCCGGTGAAGTGTGGACT
>WNFP01010929.1_pt1 | contig 19128 bp, 17 predicted proteins | sample 5400201 | NCBI WGS metagenome assembly WNFP01 (sample SAMN13153355, study PRJNA577476) | soil metagenome | isolation source: 115 cm saprolite under Madrone tree | place: USA:California | collected 2016-06-14 | reverse complement strand
AACAGCGAAACCACATAGGAGCACACCGAAAATTTGAAGCCGGGAAAAACTTCCTCGGTGACCGCCGCTCCGCCCAGCACGTGCCGACGCTCCAGGACGACGACCTTCTTGCCCGCTCGCGCCAGATAGGCGGCGTTGGTCAGGCCGTTGTGTCCGCCGCCGATTACGATTACGTCGTATTTGGATTTCGAACCGTTCGCAGTAAGTGGCATAAAATTTCGGGCTTGAGCGCAGGATTTGCCGAACGAATCCTGCTGAAGGTCAATCCTATAAGCTGACTCAACATTCTAGCGGAGGGTGGGGAATTTGTCGCTTAGTGGCTGAGCCTACACAGGTAAAGAGTTGCGAGAAGTATCGTTAGCGCCATAACAGACTTCTCTTGCCAGTGGGCATACTCTCCAGGTATTTCTTCCCGCCCTTTATTCAAAAGAATTCCATAATGTCCGGCAAGAGCAAAAGGATAACCAGCGAGCAAAATAATGGCGAGACCGAATAAGTGCTGCGCGCGGTAGATTGTCGCCAAACGGAGCATCGGCAGCACGAATACGGAAGCTGTGCAAAGCAATAAAGTTAGGTTCAAATATTCCGCAGGCGGTAGCCAAATCCGCTCGCCCTTCGCCGCGATTCCCATTTCACGCTGAAGTCGCCAGCCAAACACTGTGAACTGAAAGCCGATAAGTACCGCTGCAGCACTCCAAAGAGTAAGTATATCTGCTCGATCATTCATTGCGGGATTATAGCCTTTCATGTTGTTATGTTGCATTCTATAACGTCAAAACCATCCTAGTCAGGCGTCTACATCTTTTTGCAAGATTGCCGAGAAGCATGCTCTGGTTCCGTAAGAGACTAAAAACAGGCCGAAATTCTGCTTCGAGCATTAGGCAAATCTGCCCACCAAATCTCTCCGCGTGTCACAATTGTCACCAAACGTCCTTTTCAATCGATTTCAATTGGGCGGAATGTAGTTCGGGGTCCAGCTTGGCTTGTTCTTTTAAATAGACTTCATTCAGGCGCTTGGTAATCTTGCTGGCCCGGCGGCGCTCCAGAAAGTCACATATCGCAGTGGCGTACAACTCGCTGCACAACATGCGTAGTTTGCGGGTCGCCGCGGCTACAAGGCGGAGCAAGTCATCCGGTAGTGAAATTCTGATCCTCACAAAATCAGTTTATTTCCTGATTAACGATCATATACTTATCGGGTTGTCCTGATCTTGTACCCTAGCAATTCGTGGGTGATGTGCTTCGCGCTATCGGCTTGGGTGGGTAGTATTTTTTCGTGTAATCCATTACCGTTTCCATTTCTCCTCCCATGTTTTAACCTTTATCGTTTTTTGCTTTGAGCAGAAGCCTGCCTAATGTGGTGATTGCGACCGACTTTGCGTCTGCCAAAAATCCTTCACTTGGATAGCCCTTTACGAGGGCAGAGTTGCGCAAGGGGCGCAATATCTCTAATTCCTTTGGCGTAGGTCGAGACACAAATTCGAAAGGCTGGTCATATAACTTTTTCAGCCACTGCCATTGTTCAGGACTAAGTTTTCCACCGCGAAGATTTTCATTTATAGAAAGCTCGATTTCGGGGATGGTCGCTTCAAAACTGAAGCCAAAAATATTAAGCTTAATTTTTGCCCCAGGTAGCAACGCGCGGATCGATGACTGGTAGATAACGCAGATAATAAGAACAACCGCTGGCCACGTTAGAGTGTCAACATAACTGCGTAGCACATGAGCGACTTGTATCCACGCTTCACAGTTCATTCCATACTCTCGCTTTCCTGTTTTCCATTCGCTTTGTCCAGCACCTTACGCGTGTGTCCCGGCTTGCCGCTGCTCGCGTCGATTCTCGCTCTTGCCGTTTCGTGCCCTAGCGTACCTGGCTCATATATCAACTTTTTTATTCTTTCTAGATTATATTGTTTCGGCATATAAGTAGCACCGTCTTTGCGCCAAATCTACGTATCTGTTCAACACCAATTCTGGCCATTTTAGCAATGAGCCAATCATAGGCCACCCTCGAAACATGCGTGCCAAGTATATAATTATCCGGCATTAATCAGCGGCAAGGGTTTTTCGTATAATCGTCCCGTAAGCCGGAGGTTGTAAGTTGCCCGTCCCAACCGCATTGCATGAGCGCACGTTTGCCCTGTGCCACAGCCTGAATTACCGCGAGTGGTCAGGCTATTACACGGTCAGCAGCTATGAGGTGCATCATGAGCACGAATACAATGCCATCCGCAACGCCGCGGCGCTGATTGATATTTCGCCACTGTACAAATACATGGTGGAAGGCAAGGACGCCACCAAGCTGGTGAACCGCGTTATCACCCGCGACATTCATAAGGTAAAGCCCGGCCAGGTCATCTATTGCTGCTGGTGCGACGAGCAAGGCCACGTCATCGACGACGGCACCATCACCCGCCTGGACGAGAATAAATATCGCTGGACGGCGGCCGATCCCAGCCTGCGCTGGTTCCGGCAAAATGGCCTCAATATGGATGTCCGGATTGATGACATCTCAGAGAGTGTTGCGGCCCTGGCGCTCCAGGGGCCAACTTCCGGAAGACTGTTGAAGGCCGCGGCTGAAGCGGACGTGGCGAACTTAAAATATTTCCGCGTGACCAGCGGAAAGATTGCCGGGGTGCCGGTGGATATTTCCCGCACCGGATATACCGGCGATCTCGGTTATGAAATCTGGGCGCCGTGGAATGATGCCGTGAAAGTCTGGGACGCGCTGATGCAGCATGGCTGCCAGTTTGATATTCATGCCGCCGGAATGCTGGCCCTGGATGTCGCCCGCATTGAAGCTGGGCTGCTCTTGATTGAAGTTGACTACATCAGCAGCAAGAAGGCGCTGATTCCGGAACAGAAGTATTCGCCCTATGAGCTGGGGTTTGGAAAAATGGTCCATCTGGACAAGCAGAACTTCGTCGGCAAATCCGCCCTGGTGGAGCAGCAAAAGCGCGGTCTGCCGCGACAGCTGGTTGGTCTGGAGATGGACTGGGTAGAAATTGAACAGCGTTATGAGAAGTTTGGACTCACGCCGGCTGCTCCGGCGCAAGCGTCGCGCGTTCACGTGCCGGTGTATCAGGGAGGGAAGCAGGTAGGCAAGGCGACCTCCACCACGTGGTCACCGCTGCTGAAAAAAATGATCGCGCTGGCCAGCATTGAGACCGGGCACGCGCAGCCCGGAACAAAGCTGCAAATGGAAATCACCATTGAAGCGGTTCGCCAGAAGGTGACGGCAACGGTGGCCAAGGCGCCTTTCTTTAATCCGGAGCGCAAGACCAGGACGCCGGTGTAAAAGCGTTGCCAAGAGGTGTACGTGTTCGCCGCTGATTTGCGCAGATGAGAATAGATCAGGAAGAGTTTGGCCGCGAATCAACGCGAAACGCGCGAATCTATAGCGGCCAGCCAGAGTTTTTTCTCACAAAGCATCTTTCCTCCGTGCCTCGGCGTCTCCGTGGTAGAAGTTGTTTTGGCGTTTCATAGCCCAGGGCTTACCATTTTTTAAAAATGAAGAACGCCGCCACCACGATAAAAAAAAATCCCACCGCATGATTCCACTTGATTTCCTGCTTCAAATACCAGATGGACCACCGCCTGATTCCATTTGATCTCCTGCTTCAAATACCAGATGGAGAAAAATGAAAACACGATCAGGGTGATGATCTCCTGTATGGTTTTGAGTTGCGCGGCGTTGAAGATGTGGCTTCCGTACCGGTTGGCGGGCACTTGAAAGCAATATTCAAAGAAAGCAATGCCCCAGCTCACCAGGGTCACTTTCCACAGCGGCACGTTCTGGTACCTGAGGTGTCCGTACCACGCAAAGGTCATAAAAACGTTGGAACAAAGCAGCAGAACGATGGTGAGCATGATGTTCTCTTTATCCCATTCCCAGGTCGGCGGAAGATTCAAGAGGGGTGCCGCAGACGCGGCAGATCACAGCGGAGCAATCACCGCAGATCAGCGGATCGGTGATCTCGCGGGCGCAGTTCGGGCAATAGAGAGTGTCAGATGGTTGCGGTGGATTTGCGGATTGCGCCATAGGTTGCGTAAAAATGTGTGCGTTAACGGACGTAAAAATGTGTGCGCAAATGCGTGCGCCAAAAATTGCTTGTCAAAAATTGAGCGACTCAATGTTCCAATGTAGCATAGAAGCATGGACACCAAAGCTGAGATGCTTCCTTCCCCGGCCGACCAGAAACTGCAACAGGAATTCAACCAATGGGCTGCTGCCGGACGCGGCGATGAGATTGGATCTGGGCTGCGGCACCGGGTGGGCGTCGCGTCGCATGGCCCGCATGGCCAGCGCGGGCGAGGTTGTGGGACTTGACGTATCTGATGAGATGGTGCGCCGGGCAGAGCAGACTTCCCAGGAAATTATGAATGTGCGGTATGTCTGGGGATCGGCGGAGAAGATTCCCGCGCCAGACAATCAATTCAACAAAGTGCTCTCGGTGGAGTCGTTTTATTACTATGCCGACCAGGGCCAGGCGCTGGACGAACTTCGCCGCGTAATGGCTCCGGAAGGCAAGCTGTTTATCCTGATCAATCTATACAAAGACAACCATTATTCACTGCGCTGGGTGACCGAACTGAAAGTGCCTGTTCAGGCGCTGTCAGAAGCGGAATACAAAGCACTTTTGGAACGCCATGGTTTTCGCAAGGTGGAAGCCCGCCGGATTCCCGATCGCAGCCCCTCGCCCGATGTGTATTCCGGCAAGTGGTTCAAAGACGCCGGGGAGTTGAAGGATTTTAAGCGGATCGGGGCGCTGCTCCTGATCGCAGAGAAATAACCGGGCGGTTTTTCAGATGCGGGTTTAAGAACGCGCTGGAGACGCGGTTTTTCAGAACGCGAACGACTGGAGCTGCATCATTCGCCGCCAGAATGCGGCCGCGCTCTGCCGGTCAGCTCGATTCCTGAGTGACAATGTGAACATCCACGGCGGGCGCATTGGCCAGGAAGCGGTTGATGGCTGCCAGGTACAAATATTTTCGCCAGCTATGCACCGCGGAGCGGCCAAAAATTACCTGGGTAATTTTGTGCTCGCGCACAAAGGCCGCAACCGTGGTCGCCACAATATTTCCTTTCAGATGGATGGCCTTCGCGCCCAGGTTTTCCCCAAATTGAATGTTCGCCGTCAATGCGCGCGTCCGGTCCGGGGTCCTGGCCTTGCCGGTTTCCACATGGACCACAAAGAACTCGGCATCCAGGCCGTGGGCCATGCGCGCGCCGCGCGCAATCAGTTGTTGCGATGCGGGATTGGAGCTGATGCAGACGGCCACGCGTTCGCTGACGCCCCAGTTCTGGTCAATGCGCTTGCGCTGGAGATAGGATTCCAGGCTGCGGTCCACCGAATGCGTTACCTGCCGCAGCGCCAGTTCACGCAATGCCAGCAGATTGCCGGCGCGGAAAAAGTTGGTGAGCGCCTTTTCCGCCCGGTCCACAGGATAGATATCGCCGCGCCGCATCCTGGTTTGCAGGGCTTCCGGCGTCAGGTCCGCCAGCACCACTTCGTTCGCGCGCTCCAGCACCCAGTCCGGCACCGTCTCCCGGATCTTTATGCCGGTAATGCTCTGTACCGTTGGAGTCACGCTTTCCAGGTGTTGAATATTCATGGTGGAAAGGACGTCAATTTTGGCTTCCAGCAGCGCCAGCACATCTTCATAACGCTTCTTGTGCCTGCTGCCCTCCACGTTGGTGTGCGCAAGTTCATCCACCAGGACGACTTGCGGCTTGCGCGCAAGGATGGCGTCAACATCCATCTCTTCAAATTTTGTGCCTTTGTATTCCAGCTCGCGGCGCGGTACGGCGGGCAGATGGCCGATCAACTCGGCCACGCCTTTGCGCCCATGGGTCTCCACCACGCCGATCACCACATCTTCGCCGCGCTTGCTGCGGCGGATGGCTTCGCTCAGCATGTTGTAGGTCTTGCCGACCCCTGGCGCATAGCCAAGAAAGACTTTAAAGATACCGGCGGTCTTTTCCGCGGTGGCATGCTCCAGCCATTGTTCCGGTGTCTTGGGCAACCCTGCTCCTTACTGCACGCAAACATTCCGATTCGGCTACAATCAGCCCGTGAGACCCTCAGTGCAAGCAATCTTGCGTGGGCTGACCTGTGCCGTGCTGGTGGTGCTGATCGTTTTTGTATACGTGAAACTGCTGCACGTCAATCCTACAACGGTGGCCCTGAGTTTTCTGCTGGCCATTCTGGCGGTGGCGGCGGCGTGGGGATTGCGGTATGCCGTGCCCTTGTCGCTTGCGTCAGCGCTGTGTTTTAACTTTTTCTTTTTGCCGCCGGTGGGCACCCTGACCATTGCAGATACGCAAAACTGGGTGGCGCTCTTTGCTTTTTTCTTTACTTCCGTCATGGCCAGCAATCTTTCTGAGCGCGCGCGCCGCCAGACCCTGGAAGCGCACCAGCGCCGGCAAGAGGTGGAACGGCTTTACACCTTCAGCCAGCAGTTGCTGGTGGCGGAAAATGTTGTGGAGTTGTTGAAGGCCATTCCGCGCTTTGTTACGGAAACTTTTGCGGCCCGGGAAGCAGCTGTTTATTTTTCCACCCGGGACCAGGTTTACCGCTCCGGCCCTGACGACCAGGCAATTTCCGCTGAAAATCTTAGAGACGCTGCGTACCGCGGCGAGCCGTCCTTTGACCGCACCGGCCTGCTGGCCGTGGCCCCTTTGCATATGGGGATGAGGACCGTGGGAGCGTTTGGCATTGTGGCCGGGGAATTTCCCTCGCGGCAGACCATGGAGGCCGTAGGCAGCCTGATCGCCACGGCCATTGAGCGGGCCAACGCCGTGGAACGCCTCACACACACGGAGGCCTCGCGGGAAAGCGAGCGCCTGCGCTCCGCCCTGCTGGATTCCGTGACGCATGAGTTTCGTACGCCGCTCACCTCCATTAAAGCGTCAGTGACCACGCTGCGCTCCGGAACAACATTGGACCCGGAACAACAGGAAGATCTGCTGGCCGTGATTGAAGAAGAGAGTGACCGGCTCAACCGCGTGATTGGTGAAGCCGTGGAAATGGCGCAGCTGGATGCAAAAGAAGTCAGGCTCGATCTCCGCCTACACCAGATGCGGGAAGCCATTGACGCAGCCCTGGCTGAATCAAAGCATGCGCTGGGGGACCGTCCGGTGGAAGTGCGATTGCCGGAGCAACTTCCTTCCGTCATGATGGACGCCGGCTGGATCAAAAAGGTCCTGCAGCATTTATTTGAAAACGCCGCCAAGTATTCGCCCGCCGGGTCGCCTATCTTTATCAGCAGCGAAGTCAAAAATGACCGCCTCATCACCAGCGTCGCCGACCGCGGCTCGGGCATTGACGATCTTGAGCGCTCCATGATTTTCGATAAGTTTTATCGCGGCCAGAGCCAGCGCTATCGCGTGCAGGGGACCGGCATGGGTCTGGCCATTGTCAAAGCCATTGTGGAAGCGCACAGCGGACGCATTGAGGTCACCAGCCAGCTAGGGCACGGTTCAGTATTTTCTTTTGGGTTGCCGCTGGTTTCGTTGTAGGCGCGTTGCCCTGCTAGACCAAGACCAGTGCCCATAAGCCCAACAGTGCAATTCCTGATTGCCACCTTATATGATGTGGCATCGCGATGTTGACTGATAAAGATATATTTCGAAATGAACAGGGAGACCGGAGAGACGCCTTGATTACTGACCTTGCCGCGGCAATTGCTTTTCTTACCCGGCTCCCTGTTGGGCGTTATTTCACTTTCAGCGCGCATGATGTCGCCCGGTCAGAGCGATGGTTTCCCCTGGTGGGGGCGCTGATTGGCGGCATCAATGTGGCTGCTCTTCTGCTGTGTAAGCACTTTTTCCCCTCGTTTGTAACTGCCACAATCATCATGGGAGTGACTGTCTTGCTGACGGGTGCTCTGCACCTTGATGGTGTTGCCGATTCCGCTGACGGTTTTGGCGGCGGGTGGAGACGCGAGGACGTCCTTCGCATCATGAAGGACCATGCCATCGGCTCCTACGGCGGAGTCGCGCTCGTTCTCCTGATTGCTCTTAAGGTCACAACCATGGCAGCCCTCATTGATGCGCACCGCGCGATGACCGTACTTGTCCTTGCGCCTGCGCTGGGGCGATGGGCCGCTGTGATGCTCAGCGCCACTCAGCCCCATTGCGTGCTCAACTCTGGCGCGCCTCAGCCTTCGGAGCCAATCGCTTCGTTTGTGGGCAAGACCGAATTGATCATTGCCAGCATCTCCGCTCTGGTGGCTGGTTTTGTGCTGGAACGCTGGCACGGCCTGGTTGCGTGCGGTTTAGTCCTGCTGTGCAGCGCGGGCTGGGCCTGGTATTGCCGGCGCCGCATCGGGGGCATCACCGGAGATGCTCTGGGCGCAAATATTGAAATGGCGGAATGCGTGGTCCTGCTGTGGTTCACTGCTCTTCGTTGAAACCGATCTGGCGAAGATGCACTCGCTCTCACGCTTCAGAAATGCGGAGTATGAGAGTTGAGTGATGTATATTCTAGTTATTAACCCGAGTCCATATTTGTGTTGGTGTTTGTGAGCGATGTTCCGCCAAGATTCGATGACCAGTTCATCACATACTTTACTGAACTCATCCATTGGAGAAGGGATGTTCGTCGCTTTCGCCCCGATCCAGTCCCGGCGGAGCTGCTTGAGAAAATCATCCATCTTGCCTCCCTTTCGCCTTCCGTAGGCTATAGCCAGCCGTGGCGGTTTGTTTCTGTCCGGGGCAGTGGCATGCGTTCTGCGATTCGCACTAACTTTCTTACCTGCAATCAGGCTGCTCTTGCCTCGTATGATGGTGAAAAGGCTGAGCTTTACGCCAAACTAAAACTCGCCGGGCTGGATGAGGCCCCCGAACATCTGGCGGTTTTTTGCGATCTTGAGACACAGGCTGGCCAGGGCCTGGGCCGAAAGACCATGCCTGAAATGCTTGAGTATTCAACGGTCATCGCCTGTCACACCATGTGGCTCACCGCACGGGCATACGGCCTGGGCATTGGCTGGGTTTCAATCCTGGAGCCGGCGGAGATCGCCAGAATCCTGGGCGCCAAGAAGTCGTGGAAGCTGATTGCCTATTTGTGCATTGGCTATCCCAGGGAAGAACACCTGGATCCGGAATTAGCGCGACACAAGTGGGAGCAGTATCAAAAACCTGAGATTCTGGTGCGGTAAGACCCTTCCTGCCAACATCGCTCTGGCTTCGAACCATTCCACGTTGGTGTGGCAAGAGATATTGGCGCAGGATCATTTACTGGGCGGCATACTATTCACATCTATGCCAAAACAGGGACGTCCAGCAAGCGATATGCACTGTCTGGCCCACTCCATGAAAATGTTTCCGGTTGGATGAGGTGAGCCAGAAGCTCAGTCCCTTGCACCACTCTGGGGCCGGGCCTGGCAAAATAAGAGCTTGCATCCACGGCAAATACTTTTCCATTGCGCACGGCCGGCAATTCCGACCATCCAGGCAACGAGCCAAGCCGGGAAGTCAGACTTACGACTTTCTCGAGATGGCAGCCACAAGGCATAACGATCAATACTTCTGGCGCCCATGCAAGAACGTCATTCCAGGAAATGCGGATGGAATCCGTGCCCTCGTGGGCGAGCCCATCGAACCCGCCGGCGATCTTCACCATCTCAGGCACCCAATGACCGCTGCAATAGAGGGGATCCAGCCATTCCATGCAGAAAACGCGCGGTCGCGTCGGAAGCCGGGCGGCGACGGCCTTGATCGTCTCGAGTTTTGCCAAGCTTGCTTTGATCCAGGTTTCTGCTACTTCCAAACAGCCCGTGACCTGTCCCAGATCACGGATGTTGTCAAAGATTCCGCCCAGTGACCTGGGTGTAAGCCGCAGGAGCTGCGGGTGCTGAGGAAGAATTTTTAAGGCGTGGCTTATCTCGTTCCCTGACGGTGCACACACCTGGCATAAGTCTTGTGCCAGAACGAGATCAGGTGCAAGCTTCTGCAGCAGAACCTCATCTATTGCATAAACGCTCAAGCCAGCGCTGATTCGCTCGTTGACCGCGGCTTCTATTTCGGCTTGCGTCATGGTTTCTACCGGGACGGCGCTTTTGACAACCACCGGCTTATGCTTCACAGAGGGCGGATAGTCGCACTCATGAGTAACTCCAACCAGGCGGTCTTCCAGCCCGAGAGCGCATACCATTTCCGTGGCGGAAGGAAGTAAGGAAACAATTCGTCGGGCGAAAGCCATGCGTTGTAGCTCCTCAAGGATACGGTATTGTGGCAAAGAAGCGCGGGAATGTCGAATTTTGAGCGCGTTGGGAAGAGGCAACGCAATCTATTCTTGCCTTAGGCCGGTTGGCAATCTTGACTTTTGATAAGCCAGAGCTATACATTGGCCAGTCTGATACATGGGAAGCGCGGTGAGAATCCGCCACTGCCCCGCAACTGTGATCGCGAAAGTTGTGCCGTCCTGGAAGATCAGGATTAAGACGGCTGCAACTGCCGCGTAAGTCAGGATACTGATCAGATACCAATCTCTTGGTCCATTCCGGCTTCGATGGGTGAGTCGGACGGCTTCTGAAAACGCTCGCTTCGGGCGTAGCTGTGGGTTTCCATTGAGATTTTTGACTGGAATTTATTTACCCGGAGAAGGAAGGCCCAGGCAATGGAGACCGGCACGGCTGTCCGTACCCTCATTCTGGGGGGAGCCAGAAGCGGCAAGAGCCACTATGCTCAAGCCCTGGCTGCACGAGCGCAAAACGTAGTGTATCTGGCGACGGCCCGGATCTCCGATGAGGAGATGCGCGCCAAGATTGAGCGCCACCGCAGGGACCGCCCCGTGAGCTGGAAGACAGTCGAGGTTCCTCTCGGCCTTGAAGACGCAATCATCCAGCACGGGCAGAAAGATGCGTTTCTACTGATCGATTGTCTTACCACGTATACGGCAAACCTGATGGAAATGGAAAAAGGCAATCAGGACGCGATCATGGCGAGCATTGACCGTTTGCGTTCTGCTCTGGTCTCCAGTGCGGCTTCCATCGCCATTGTTTCAAATGAAGTTGGAAGCGGGGTGGTGCCGGCTTATCCCTCTGGCTGCCAGTTTCGCGACCTTCTGGGCGAGATCAATCAGATCATTGCGCGAATCTCGCGCAACGTGGTCCTGTTGGTTGCCGGCTGTCCTCTTGCGTTGAAAGGATTAGTGGAGGTGCAGCCATGAAGGGAATTCTTGTTTCAGCTCCCGGCAGCGGCGCAGGTAAGACGACGGTTGCCGCAGCATTGATGGCCGCTTTTCGCCGGCGCGGGCTTACGGTGCAGCCGTTCAAGTGCGGTCCCGACTTCATTGATCCTGGCCATCCTGGTCGTCGACGCCTCGTCTTCGGCGCGCAGCGTTGCCGCGGTTGTTCATGGATTCAAGACTTTCGACCCGGACATCCGTTTGGCTGGCGTGATTTTGAATCGAGTGGCCGGCCAGGCCCATGCTGAAATGCTTTGCGACGCGCTGCGCAGTATCCGTGGTGATCTGTGGGTCGGCTGGCTTCCACACCAGGACGAGTTGCGTCTTAAAGAGCGCTACCTTGGGTTGCAAACTGCCGCCGAACGCTCATGGTCAGAGGAAGCTGTCCTGCTGATGGCAGAGCTGCTGGAAAAGAATTGTTCATTGGATCGCCTGTTGGAAGCCTGTCACTTCCCACTGCCCGAATATTCAAACGAATCGCCTTCGGTTGGTTCTGATGAACGGATACGCATCGGTATTGCGCGCGATCCCGCGTTCTGCTTTTACTATCAGGCTGGCCTCGACGAACTGCGGCGGCAGGGCGCGGAGGTTGTGGAGTTCAGCCCTCTCAACAGCGCCCGTCTCCCGCAGAACCTTGACGCACTGTATTTCGGAGGCGGGTACCCTGAGCTTTACGCGGAAGGGTTGAGCAACAACAAGACGCTCCTGTCAGACCTCAATGAATTTGCCCGTGCTGGCAAGCCGGTTTATGGAGAGTGTGGAGGCCTGATTTTCTTAAGCCGCGAACTGACGCTAAAAGATGAAACAACATGGCCTATGGCCGGTCTGCTTCCGCTGTCCATACAGATGACCGATAGCCTTGTCCATTTTGGTTATGCCGAAATCGAGTTTGTGGAAGACGGTTTTGCCGCTGTTGGCAGCGTCCTTCGCGGGCACAGCTTCCACTGTTCGAAAGTCGTTGGTGAAGGCAATGTGGCAAAAACAGCCGTCGTCCGCTATTCACTGTTCAAGAATGTGGAGCAAGAGGGCTTTGCCGCCGGAAACGTGTTTGGCAGCTATGTCCATCTTCATTTTGCTGCGTCGCCTTCGCTGGCCGCACGGTTGGTGTCCATGGCGCGCTCCGCTCGAGAGAAATGCAAGGTGGCGCGATGAACAGGGCATTGCAAGCGGCTGCCATCGCAGTGTGCCTGAGTCTGGCTGCGTTTGGCAGCCGCACTGTTCAAGACGAGTTTGACCGCAAAGTGACTGTCCCCGATCATGCGCACCGCCTGATTTGTCTGGCGCCCAGCATCACTGACACGGTTTACGCCCTGGGACGGGGTAACGACATCGCCGGAATTACCGACTTCACCAAGTATCCGCCGGAAGCACGGCAAAAACCCAGCGTGGGTGGTGTGATCAACCCGTCTTTGGAGAAACTTGTGGCCTTGAAGCCTGACCTGATATTGGCCATCGGGGACCTCAGCAATCAGGACCTTGTTCGCGCCATCGAGAAACTCGGCCTTCCGGTGTTTATCGTCCAGCCGCACAGCCTTCAGGGCATCTACCATTCCATTGCGAGCATAGGCATTGCCATTGATGCGGAGAAGGAAGCGACGGCACTGGTGGCGAACCTGCGTGGTCGTGAGGCTGCGGTACGCCGTCTGGTAGCGGGAAAGCCACGGCCCAGCGTGTTTTTTCTTTTGTGGCCAGACCCGGTGATGACAGCGGGGCATGGCGCCTTTATCTCAGAACTGATTGATATTGCCGGAGCGAAATCGGTCACTGCGGACTTGCCCCATGAATGGCCCCGGCTGAGTTTTGAATCAATACTGGCCCAGCAACCCGAGTATTTGCTGCTGGTGCGGGGCTCTGACGTTACTCTCGATTCGCTTCGCCGCCAAGGAAACTGGATGAAACTCCAGGCGGTAAGAGATGGCCGCGTCTTCTACGCGGATGATCGCATTGAGTTTCCGAGTACCCTGGCCTTCGATGCGTTGGAAGACCTGGCGAAGCAGTTTCACCCCGTGGACGGGAAGAAGTGAGTCACAGGTTCGCGATGAGGAGACAACCCTGGCAAGGTCGTACATCTAGATGGGCCGGACCTTGGCAACAAGTGATGGTGTTGATTCGCCGATGAAGCTGGTTAAATATTTTTTAGAAGAGGGGCAAGGAAATGATCTCCCGCTTGCGCAGATTCGTAATTATTTTTTTCCCATTCATGCTGTTTTCCCTGGCCAGAGCTTCGACGGTCAGAGGAGTTGTGACTGACCCTCTGGGAGCGATTGTGCCCAAGGCCCGGGTGGAATTGCTTTCCCAGGCGCAAAAAGTTACGGAAACCGCGAGCGATGCTACCGGCAGGTATGAGATCAATGTGTCGCAGTCGGGCCGCTATCATTTGCGGGTCATGGCGCCAGGCTTTGCCACCACAGAGACCGACTCCTTCTATGTCAGCGGCACAGAAACCATTGTTCGCGACCTCTTTCTTAAGATCAAAGACATAGCGGAACAGGTTGTGGTGACGGCTACCGGTGTTCCTGTCTCGGAAGCCCAGGAGGGATCTTCGGTTGACGTGCTGGCCCAGGCGGATGTTCTGGAAAGACTGGATGTGATAGATCCATTGGTCTCCATTCCGGGATTGCAGGTTGCTCAGACCGGACAGCGTGGCGCAGAAGCGTCTCTTTTTATTCGTGGGGGAAATGCGAATTCAAACAAGGTGCTGATTGACGGAGTCCCCGTCAATGATATTGGCGGCTTGGTGGATTTTGGCGGTTTGTCCCTTACCGCAATCGACCATCTGGAAGTTTTCCGCGGGCCGAACAGCGCGCTCTATGGCTCTGATGCGCTCGCCGGCGTGGTAAGCATGGCGACACAACGTGGCACCACGCCTCTGCCTGAGCTGTCCTATGCGGCGGACGGAGGTAATTTTTCCACTTACCAGCAGGAGGGTAAGCTGGCCGGCGCTTGGCGGCGTTTTGACTATCTTGCCAACATGGACCGATTTGATACTTCCGGCAGCGTGCCCAACAGCAGGTTCCACAATGCAACGTTTGCGGCCAATCTCGGGTGGTCTCCGAACCCCACCAACAGCGTTCGCCTTACGGTGCGCCGCATCGCCAGCGGGTTAGGATTGCCCAATGCAATCGAGCTTTTCGGCGTGGCCGACAATGCTCACTCTGCATTGCACGATACGTTTATCAGCGCGACCTATGAAAACCAGCCTACCGCGAAATGGCACAATTTGCTGCGTTATGGCGCATCACGCATCGATAGCCATTTTGAAGAGCCATCTCCTGCCGGGATCAATATTGATGGCTTCGATTTCATCGGCCTGCCGGTCACTTTGAAAGGAGCCAACGGATTTACGGCCAGCGGTCAGGCGTTTATTACCACTGCTGACTGCTGCCCAAGTTTTTCTCCGGCCACAGCGAACCGGGACTTCGTTTATGCGCAGACAGACTACCGGTTCAACTCGCATATGATGGGGCTCCTGGGCTATCGTTATGAAGCGGAGCGCGGCGTATCTCAATTTGTTTCGCCCAACTTTAGCTCAAGCAATTCCATTGATCGGCGCAACATGAGCTTCATCATGGAAACGCATGGCGATATTCGCAACAGGCTGTTCTATTCCCTGGGCGGTGGAATCGAGAAAAACGCGGTTTTCGGGATCGAAGCAACGCCTCGCGCAAGCCTGGCTTATTATCTGTTCCGGCCTGGCTATGGCTGGCTGCGCGGAACGAAATTGAAATTCAATTTTGGCAAAGGCGTGAAAGAGCCGAGCATTTTCGATGAGACAGACTCATTGTTCGACTTGCTGCAGCAAGTTCCTGGAGGCAACCAGTTGATCAGCCAGTTCGGGATCAAGCCGATTCGTGCCGTGCGCTCTCGCAGCTACGATTTCGGCGTGCGGCAATCTCTTACGGACCGCGCTCTGCTGGACATCACGTTGTTTCACAATCAGTTTAGCGATCAGGTCGAGTTTCTTTCCAGTGGCGCTCTAGCGTCGCTCGGTATTGCGAAGAATGTAACCGATCTTACGGGGTTTGGCGCAACCGTCAATTCCTCCAACTACCGTGCCCAGGGAGTGGAAGGCGAGCTGCAAGTCAAGATTTCGAGTTCTTTCACGGCGCGCGGTGGATATACCTATCTGGATACGCGTGTACAAAAGTCTTTCTTGAGCGATGTGCTCTCCCCTGCTTTCAACCCGGCATTTCCCAATATTCCCATCGGAGCCTTTGATCCTCTGGTGGGAGGGCGTGAGTTCCGCCGCGCCCCGCATACCGGCTATGTGGCCGTTTCTTATATTCGCCGGAAGTGGGCATCGCACCTTCAGGGGACATTCGTAGGCCGTCGCGACGACTCCACCTTTCTTCTCTTCGCTGACGCAAATTTTGGAAATTCACTCTTGTTGCCGAACCGCAATCTGGATGCGGCCTATCAGAAACTGGACCTTTCCGGCGATTTTAAAATCAATCGTCACTTCACGCTTTTCAGCTCCATGGAAAACCTGCTGAGTCAAAGCTACAGCTCGGCATTCGGGTTCCCATCGCTCCCCTTCACGGTCCGCTCCGGAGTAAGAATTACTATTGGGGGAGAGAGATGAGTTCCGCAGCCGGAGAGGCGGTGCAGTCCAGGCAGTCCGTTGCAGGAAGAGCCGGCTTTGCGCCGGCCCTGATCGTGGCGGTGCTCCTGTTGCTTGCCAGCGTGCTCATCGGCGTGGCGGCGGGCGCGGTGCATATTTCGCCGTTGCAGATTCTTGCGATTATGCTGGGAAGAGATGGTCTTGCGTCTGGCGATCGGGTTATTTTGCTGTCCCTGCGTCTGCCGCGGGTCATCACCGCGGGTGTTATCGGAGCGTCTTTATCATTGGCGGGAGTGCTTTTTCAGGGGCTATTTCGCAATCCGATGGCCGAGCCTTATGTACTTGGGACTTCCGGCGGAGCTGCATTTGGGGCAGCGCTGGGCATGTTTTTTTTCCCGCGCAGCGCACTTCTCGGTTTTGGGGCGGCTGCAACTTTCGCCTTTCTTGGCGCGGTGCTTACCATTACGCTGGTCTATATGGTGGCGCATGCTGGCGGAAAAACGCCAACAGTAGCTTTACTGCTTTCAGGGTTCGCCGTCAGCATGATTTTAAATGAAGCGAGTACGGTGCTGGTTTACATGAAAGACGAGCTCTCCCAAAATGCCCGCAGCCTGGCTTTGTGGCTGCATGGCTCAGTTGGCTTTTCGGAATGGGCGCAACTGGTTTGGCCGGTCCTCATGCTGCTGGTGGGAGGGTTCTTCAGTTTTCGCCTGCACCGGGTCCTTAATGTATTTGCTCTGGGCGAGGACTATGCCAGGCAGTTGGGCATCAACGTGGAGCTTTCGCGGGCCATGATTGTCGCCGTTGGTTCCTTGCTTACGGCTTCCGCCGTTCTCCTGGGAGGTATTATCGGCTTCGTGGGTTTATTGGTGCCTCACGTTGTCCGTCTTATTGTGGGGCCGGAACACGGGCGTCTGTTTGCCTTGTCGGCCCTTTGTGGTGCGAGTTACCTGCCCAGGAACTGTCATTTTCCTATGGGGCAAAGACCGTCCTGAATGGACTCAGCTTTGACATTTGCCGGGGTGAAACCCTTGCCATTGTTGGTGCGAATGGGGCGGGCAAAACAACGTTGCTGAAGATCCTCTGTGGTCTGCTTGCGCCCGGAAGCGGTGAGGTACTGTTCAGGAGCCGCAGCATCAGGCAACATAAACCCCGCGAGTTAGCCAGGTGCATTGCCCTGGTCCCCCAGGAAATTCAGGTCTCGTTTGACTTTACCGTCATGGAGTTCGTGGAACAGGGGCGCACGCCTTACCTATCTTCCTTTTTGAGCGGCTTTCAGCAGGCAGACCGCATGGCTGTAGTGAACGCAATGGAGATGGCGGACGTGTGGCAATTGGCAGATAGAAGATTTAACGAGCTCAGCGGAGGAGAGCGCCAGAGAGTGAAGATCGCCCTTGCCCTGGCGCAGGAGCCGCAGCTGCTTTTGCTGGATGAACCTTCCCAGCATCTGGATATAGGCAGGCAAGTAGAGGTCTTTTCTGTGCTTCGCCGTCTCAACCAGGCTGGAATCACCATCGTAGCTGCTATGCACGATCTGCATAATGTATATGAGAATTTTTCCATGGGACTTGTTCTGGGCCCGGATCTTTCTTTCCATTATGGGCCGCCGGCGCAGGTCATGACCGCCGAGGTGCTCCAGGAGGTTTTTGGGCCGAATTTACCTTCAGCACGGTTCAAGGGGATTTTTCCCGCCCCTGGCCATGCGAAACTTGTTGAAAGCTGATTTTATTTGAAAGGACAAAAATAAGATGTCCAAGAGCATTGCAACCAAGACTGGAGACAAAGGCCAGACCGGCCTTGTGGGAGGCGTGCGCGTCTCAAAGAGCAGCCTGCGTGTGGAGACGTATGGCACCGTGGATGAACTGAATTCCTTTCTCGGTTTTGCCCGGTCGATCTCCGAACACCAGGAAATCAAGCAACTGATTCTGTCCATACAAAAGGACCTTTTTGTGCTGGGAGCAGAGTTGGCCACTCCGGGCGAGCTGTCAGCCGGACAGACGCAGGTGACGCAGGAAATGGTTGACCGCCTTACCAATGAGGTGCACAGAATTGAAGCCGTGGATGGCATTCTTGCCGATTGGTCTGTGCCAGGCGAGCATACGGTTTCAGCAGCCCTGGATATGGCGCGCACGGTTTGCCGCCGGGCTGAGCGCTATGCCGTACGCCTTGCTGAGTCGGGTGAAAAGGTGAGCTCTGTTGACATTATTTACCTGAACCGTCTCTCCGATCTGGTGTGGCTGCTTGGCCGATGGATAGAACTGAAAGAAGGCGCCGACGCTACTTTGCGTGATGAAGCACACCGCGGCCCCCGGTGGTCAAGAGCATGGTAGCCAGGCTTTACCTCAAGGTAACGATCTGATTCGTATGATGACCGCATTGAATACAATTCTTGAAAAGATCGTTCCTGTTGAACAACACTGGCTGGAGCAGGCGGAGGAACGGCAGAACCGTCTTACCAAGCCGTCCAAGAGCCTGGGCAGGCTGGAAGATATTGCCTGCCGCATGGCTGCGATTCAACGGACCCTCTCGCCGCGGGCAAACCATAAGCGAGTAGTGGTTTTTGCCGGGGACCATGGAATTACGGAAGAGGGAGTGAGCCCCTATCCCTCGGAAGTGACGGCGCAGATGGTGGCAAATTTCCTGCGTGGCGGCGCGGCCATCAATTCGATTGCCCACTCTGTTGGGGCTGAACTGGTCATCGTTGACGCCGGCGTTGCATCGCCGATTCCCGCAGTTGATGTTTCTCATCTGGATGCGGAATTTGTACGCAGGCCCATACGACAGGGGACGCGCAATTTCAGCAAGGAACCTGCAATGGCCATGGAGGAGACGATCTCCGCCATCATGCTTGGCGTTGAGATGGCTTCCGCTGCAAGCCGCGCCGGTGTCAACCTGATTGGCATGGGTGAAATGGGAATTGGAAACACGACTTCGGCGTCCGCGATCACCGCGGCGCTTACGGGCTTTCCGGCCTCCGCCGTGACGGGACGCGGCACTGGCGCCGATGACGAAACTCTGGCAAGAAAGCGGCAGGTCATTGAGCAGGGTTTGCGGATGCACGCACCCAGTTCGGATGACCCTCTGCATATTCTTCAAGCTTTCGGAGGTTTTGAACTGGCCGGCTTGGCCGGACTATGCCTGGGCGCGGCGGCGCACAGAATTGCCATCATTTGCGATGGCTTTATTGCCGGCGCCAGCGCCGCAATCGCCGTCCGGCTCTCTCCGGCAGTGGCCGATTATATGTTTGCCGGCCACCTCTCAACGGAACCCGGACATGCCATTATTCTCGAGCTGCTTGACCGGAAGCCGTTGCTTCAACTCGACATGAGACTGGGGGAAGGCAGCGGAGCGGCATTGGCAATGCCCGTCATT
>WNFP01001344.1_pt1 | contig 19152 bp, 14 predicted proteins | sample 5400201 | NCBI WGS metagenome assembly WNFP01 (sample SAMN13153355, study PRJNA577476) | soil metagenome | isolation source: 115 cm saprolite under Madrone tree | place: USA:California | collected 2016-06-14 | reverse complement strand
CTTCGTCCCAGGCTTTGTCGAGTCTGCCTACATCCGATTTGCGGTCGTACGCCCATTCGCGTTCAACATCATCATGATGGACGATGAAGACGAAACGCGCGCCAGATCCGCCCATCGTCCACTCAAGCATTTGCTGGTCGCCATCGGAATTCCCAAATGCCGCGATAGGTCTCCGACCAATGAAAATCTCAATACCGATTGGCTTGCCTTGTTTGTCATCGATGAATTGCACTTCGGGCAATCTCAAAAGCAGCGGCTTTCCATCTCTGATTTCGTATTTCATTTTGCTGCTGCTACCAACGACCTGCTCTGGCGGAATGCCGTACGTCTCTTCGGCAAAGCAACGCATAAACTCGACCCCGCCGCCCGATACGATGAAAGTCTTGAAATTATTTGCCCGCAGATACGTCAGCAGCTCGAGCATCGGCTGGTAAACCATCTGCGTGTAGAGCCGACCGGTCTTAGGATGCTTCGCGGTGTGCAGCCATTCCTTCACGATCTTGTTGAAATCATCGGTGGTCATCCCGCTGTGCGACACTGCCATCAAAGCCATCATTGATTTCCCGTCAGCGAGGAGCGCTTTGCTGTCGCCCGTGAGAACGTAATTAAACGGCTTCTTTTCTTTCCATTGGGGATGTTGTGGTGCGAGCGCCTTCACCCGGTCGATCGCAAACTGGAATTGAAAATAGATTGGCTTCTCTGCCCAAAGCGTGCCGTCATTGTCGAAAGTCGCGATGCGCTCTTCCAGCTTAACGAAATCCGGTGAGCCTTCTTTTGTTACTCGCGCAACAAAATCGATAATTGCCTTCTTAGTCGACGTGTCATTCCACGACGGCAAGGGATCTTGTGCGTGAACGATCGAGCCAACGCAGAGCGATACCGCCACCAGCGCGCGACTGATGAGTTTCGCTTTCATCGACGGCTCCGAGCGTGGGGCGAGCATCAGCACGCGTTGCGCGCCCGCCTGGTCGCTCCGGTCTCTCCTTAATTAGATCTGCTTTTTCGCTATGGTCAGGTTAACGACATTGTCTACTGAAAGGCTATGTAATGAGCTCGAACAGTGGCTTGCATCGACGTCGTTCATTTCTTTCACCACCACATCCCTCGCGGGCCCCATGCCCCGTACCACTGCCAGGCGGCATCGGCCTCCATTTGCGCTGCCATGTAACGCTCCTGCGCGATCTGTTGCTGAATAGCCAGCTGTTGGTAGCGCTGGTACTCTGGTTCTCGCCCGACGTAAGCGAGGCCTGCCTTCTCGTCCTTATAAACGTAGAAGACTCCTTTTCCTTTTATCGTGGCGCGTTCAACCTGGTAAGGTGGCAGCGCTGCATAGATTTGCTGTTGCTTCGGCGTTTGCGGCGTCCGTGCCCGAAAGCCCGCCGCCGTGAGCAGGGATGTTGTGTTGCCTGATTCCATCCCGGCGCAGCCAGCCACCAAGAGCGCAACAGCAGCTGCGGCAAAGATGAGAACGATGTTTAATTTGGTTGTTTTTGTTTTCATGGTTTTGTTATGGATTGAATTGGCAAATATTTCGAGCCTAAAGTCGCTCGTTCGAAGTCGTTGCTTGCATGCGATAAGCACATGCCACCCTCAGATTGGCGCGACCAACGGAAGGCGGAAATAGGACTTAAGTCGTACAGACCGAAATCAGAAGCTAGAAGGTTCAAGTAAGAAGTTCAGGCCTGACTCAAGGCGTCGCGCACCGCGCCGATGAATTTCTCGTCGTCGAACGGTTTCATAAAAAACGCGACCGGACCGATGGCCATGGCAGTGGCGCGGGCAGCCAAATCTTCGCGCGCAGTGATGACAATTGCTTTCGTGCGGGGTGAGATTGCGCAGAGTCGCGCCAACAGTTCCAAACCGGTTACGCGATCCATCCAGATGTCGGTCACCACCACCGGCACATGATTTTTGCTGGCGTGAGCCAGAAAATCTTCCGCTTTGCGCGCTCACATCCAGAGTTAGTCCGATTGTCTCCAAAGTGTCGCAAACAGATTGCCAAGAGTTCTCGAACAGATTGCCAACTTTATGTTGGGACAGGGCAGGCGTACACGGAGAACTTCTAGGTCGTCTTCTTTGAAAAAGACCTTCCCACTTCCCGCCTCTAAAGACCGGGAAGTAGTGAGAAGCTCGCTAGGCAAAATTGGCAATCTGTACCCGTCCAACGGCTCAAATTTGCTCGATTGGCAATCTGTTCCCATTCACCCGCTGATGCCTCCACATTCCATTCACTTCGAACTGCTTAATCGGTCGCAAGCCCTCGTAATGCGTTGGCAATCTGTTCGCGGGAATAGCAGCCAGGTTGGTTGTTTGTTGAACTGCCAGGGAGGGGACTCGAACCCCTAAGGATTTCTCCACCAGATCCTAAGTCTGGCGCGTCTGCCAATTTCGCCACCCTGGCTGAAATCCAGGCGTAATCGTAGCACGTCCCCAGAGAATCGAAAAAGAGCTGAGAACGCGATGGTGAAATGCGCGCTCGCGGCAAGGATGCTCGACTGCTTACAGCGCTTTATAATCAACAGTGATCGTGCGGTACAAAAGGCTATCGTGTTGTGCTGAGAAATAAAAAAGCTCAAGCAATGTCCCGCCGACCATCCATTGGTAGCCGACCAGCGTTTGAATCACATCCGTGTCGTTGTCGCGCCCACGTGAAACCAGTTTTCCAGTTCCATATTTCTCGTCGAAATATTTGCGAATTTCTCCCATCCTCTGGTTGTAACGTTCGATCGACCACTCTGGGTATTCGTATTGCAGCTCCACCGCGACAAGCGACCTCTGCTTAAATGTAAACAGGGTCCGCTTTAATCCAGGATGAAGAAGGCCCTCCACGGTCCAGACGTCCCGGTTTTGTTTTTTTTCGCGCGAGGTAGTTTTCGCCTTCGCCCCGTGAAGCACTGCCTCTACACGTGCCATCGAATCGTTCCACCGAAAGCCGAACGGCGGCACCAGCTCATCCACTGCATGCGCAGGTGACGCACAGACGAGGAAGATGATTAAACTGCTTGAGAGTATGCGGCCCGGTGGTCGGCGCGATTTAACACTCAAGAAGGTCGAGCAGTAGTGAGATGCCGAGAACCCGCACATTGGTCCGACGACGCATTGCTTTGCAAAGGTTAGCAGCCAGCTCGCCTTTTTGTTTGTCATCTACTTTGTCGATTTACCGCGCGTTCCCGCCTGGATTCTGCAGGGCCGCAAATTGCGTATCTCAGTCGGTCAGGTCAAATCTGGAGTGACCATTGCGATTTGAGCAAGTCAGATCACGTCAGTGCGGCAGGAACTCTATTCGGTCGCCAACCCGTCGCCGTGAATTCAACGGCAGTGAATGTTTTCTGTTTTCCCTCGCACACGCGCGTTCCGTTTTTTAGTCAAGAAATTTTTTTCAATCACGAAAAATAAAATTCAATTTTTTTCTTGTCGATTTTAAAGCGGATTTCTACTCTCAAGCTCGCTGGCGAGGACGGAACAAAGCGCATGTGAATAAGTTGTGAACACTTCTGAGAAACTTCCACCGGCAAGAATGAACAACACTGAAAGTTCCCCACAGCGACAATATACTGTGCACGGGCGGCAGGTCGCAGCCAAAGCGATGTTGAAGTGTCGATTTGCGCGTTTTCCCTCGTATTTGCGCGTTTTTGACATTTTTTTTCGACTTTTCCAAGGCGGCTTACGCTGGGGAATAGCCCCATCTTGTGTCCGTTTTCATGAGCGATTTCCCGCGGCGCCAGCCAGTGTGGCATTTGTGTAACACTGTTAACAAGTCTGCTATGGACAAGAAATGTGCGGAGCTTTGGCAGCGGTTGTCGGCCGCACTCAAGCCGCAGATTAGCGCCGATAGTTTTAAACGCTGGTTCTCTGCTGTCGAATTAGTTGAGGCCAAGGAGAAATCCCTCACGTTTGGTGTTCCAAACAACATTTATCAGTTTTGGATCGAGAGTAACTACATGCCGGCATTGCAGACTGCGATCGTCACCACTTTTGGCGGCCCACGCTCAGTGAACTTTTGCTCGCCTTCAGGAGTCGGCGCGCAGACATCTCTGGAGTCCACGCCATTGAAAGAAGTTTTGGAAGAATTGCCGTGCGCCACAAAACCAGGTGCAACAGTCCCCGGACTCAATCCACGGAACACATTTGAATCGTTTGTGGTCGGTCCGAACAATGAGATTGCGCACGCGGCGAGTCTTGCCGTGGCGCAGGCTCCGGCGCGCACATACAACCCGCTGTTCATCTATGGCGGAGTCGGTCTGGGCAAGACGCATTTGATGCAGGCCATCGGTCAATATGTCTGGACGAAGAAAAAAAACGTGAAGGTCATCTACCTCTCGAGCGAACTCTTCATTAACGAGTTCATCGATGCGATTCAGCACAGTAATCTGGTCAAGTTCCGGAAGCGCTATCGCCAGGCCGATCTTCTTTTGATTGACGACATCCAATTTCTTGGCGGCAAGGAGCGGTCCCAGGAGGAATTCTTTCACACATTCAATACACTTTTTGACGGGCACAAACAGATCGTCCTATCCAGCGACCGCCCGGCCTCGGAAATCGCAAATCTGGAACACCGGCTGGTTTCGCGGTTTGAATGGGGACTTACCGCTGAGCTTCAGCCGCCGGACATCGAGACACGCCTGGCAATCTTGCGGAAAAAAGCGCGCACAATGCAGATCCAATTGCACGATGACGTTTTTCAATTTCTCGCCAGCCGCATTCGCACAAATGTCCGCCGTCTGGAAGGCGCGCTCATGCGGGTAGCCTCGTTTGCGTCACTCAGCGGCAAGGAACTGACGCAGGAAGTGGTGGAGCATTTGTTAAAGGATATTTTGCAGGAAGAAGGACGGCATTCTGTCACGATCGAACAAATTCAGCGGCGTGTGGCGGAACATTTTGATGTGCGCATCGCCGATATGACTAGTAAGCGCCGCCCGGCCAGCATCGCCTTCCCGCGACAGGTGGCGATGTATCTGGCGCGCGAGTTGACCAAGGCGTCTTTGAATGAAATTGGAGACGCATTCGGCGGACGCGACCACGGCACAGTGTTGCACGCGTGCAAACTGGTAAAGAAACGGATGGCCGAGCTGGATAACATTCGCCAGACGATATCATTCATCGACAGTTCGCTGCAGCGTTGAGCTCGCACGTCGCAGTTTCCAACTTGCGATTAGGGCACCCTAAGCTACAGACTGCCCTGCGTCAGAGAGATTGCGGTTGCCGAATAAAATCCAAGGCGTTACATCTTAAGCGCTTCCGTTATCATGAAATTTAGCGTTACAAAAGAAAAACTGCTCGAAGGTCTGCAACAGGTCCAAAACGTAGTCAGCACTCGCACCACGCTTCCGATTCTTTCCAACGTTTTGCTGCAGGCCGATAAAGACGAAATCCATTTTACCACGACCGACCTTGATGTCGGTGTACGCGGCAGTTGCGAAGCGCACGTGGACAAAACCGGCGCAACCACTCTCCCTGCGCGCCGCCTTTTCAACATCGTTCGCGAACTCCCTTCGAGCGAAATTCAGGTCGATGTAGATGGAAAGAATGCTGCCTCCATCCGGAGCGGCCAAAGCTTCTTCAAAATTCTTGGGTTGCCCGAGGACGAATTTCCGCCGTTGCCGAAATTCGAGGACGCGAAGGTGGTTACCATTCGGCAGAAAGATTTACGCGATGGCCTGCGCAAAACTTCCTATGCCATATCGACCGACGAGACCCGTTACGTGCTCAACGGCGTTCTGTTCAGTTTCAAGGACAACAAGTTGACACTGGTCGCAACGGACGGACGGCGTCTGGCCATGGCGGAGATTGAACTGGAATTCCCGCGCAGCCACGAAACAGACCTGATCATTCCGACCAAAGCGGTGACGGAATTGCAACGCCTGCTTACGGATGACGGTGAAGTCAAGGTGAGCATGGGCGACGGCCAGATCGCTTTCGATCTCAATAAGACGCTGCTCGTCTCAAAATTGATCGAGGGCAATTATCCGAACTACAAGCAGGTCATTCCCGGCGAGGCAAAAGAGCGCATAAAACTCGAGCGCGAAATGTTTCTCAACTCGCTCCGGCGCGTTTCGCTGTTGGCCAGCGACAAATCGCACTCGATCAAACTCAATTTCAGCAAGAACAACATCGACATCACTGCCAACACACCAGAGGTAGGCGAAGCGAAGGAATCGCTCGCCGTCGCGTACAAAGGGCGCGATTTTTCCATCGCGTTTAACCCGGAGTTTCTCATGGCGCCGTTGCGCGCGCTGCTAGAGGACGAAGTCTTTCTCGATCTAATCGACGAGATGAGCCCGGGCGTTCTAAAAATTCAGACGCCGTTTCTGTACGTCCTGATGCCGATGCGCATCAGCTCTTGAACGAGCTCACGAAACCCGCCGCTGCGGCATCGCCGAATGCACCATCATTAATTCGGTCACGTTCTCCGGCGTAAGCAAACCGACCAGGCGCTTCATGCGATCAAGCACCGGCACTGCCGGGCAGTTGCACTCCTGCATAATTCGAAAAGCATCTTCAAAACGTGTGCCCGTTGTCACCGTAGGAATGTCCCGCCGCATCACATCGCCCACGCGGAGGTAGGGATCGTTCTTGCGCAACGCAGCGATGAGATCGTGACGCGTCAACAGACCGGCGACGTTGCCAGTTTCGTCCACGACTGGAAAATCGTGCTGCGAAGTCGCAAGCAATGCGTCCACCGCTTCCTGTAACGTGGCATCTTCAGCAAGCGTGCGAAACTCGCGCACCATCGCGCTGGAGACTGGAAAGCGGCGGGAGACATCTTTCATCTGCGCCAGGGCCGCTTCTTGTGACGCACCGATGTAAACGAACAGCGCGATGAAAATCAGGAATGGATTCCAGAGCAATCCGAGGAAGCCAAAGACGAACGCAAATCCCTGGCCGACAGTGGCGGCGACCTGCGTAGCGCGAGCATAATTCATCCGCGTGGCCAGCAACGCACGCAACACTCGTCCGCCATCCATTGGGAATGCCGGCAGCAAATTAAAAAGCACCAGTATGATGTTAATCGTCAGTAATTGCGCAATAAGGCCACCGGCTTCGACTGCTGCGGGATTAAGGAGAGCTTGCGCTCCGCCAGCGATAAACAGACCGAGCGCGATCACGACATTTACCAACGGCCCTGCGACCGCGATGATCAATTCCTGCACCGGTTCTTCCGGCATCCGCTCCAATCGCGCCACGCCGCCGATCGGCAGCAACGTGATGTCTGGCGTATTAATTCCGAACGCCTTGGCAGCGAAGGCGTGGCCGAATTCGTGCAGCACCACGCAAAGAAAAAGGAGCAGAATAAATATCACGCGGCTGGCCGCTACTGCGGAACCGCCTTGCGAATAATAACCAAACGCAAGCCAGACTATCAGAAGCAGGAATGTAATGTGAATCCGCAGTTGAATGCCGGCGATGCGGACGATTGGAAGCGACCAGCTCATGCAATGGAATGTGTCCCGATATCACATCGCGCGCGAGCAGATTCAGGCGGCATGGACATTGGAGTGTTAATGTGATCCAACATGGAAATCTTCGACGTGGCAATCGTCGGCGGCGGACCGGCTGGGTCGAGCTGCGCGGCGTTTTGTGCGCTCGCTGGACTGCGGGCGCTTGTTCTTGAGCGGGAAAAATTTCCCCGCGAAAAAGTGTGCGGCGATTGTTTGAATCCGTCGTGTTGGTCTGTGCTGGAGCATCTCGGTGTCGCGCAGCAGGTGCGCGCTTTGCCGCACTCGAAGCTCGAGTCCGTAGAGTTTATAGGAATCGACGGTCACCAGGTAATTGTCGACCTTCCAAATGGCGAGCAGTGTGAAATTTCTGTTAAGCGCTGTTTGTTTGACGATGTTTTGCTCAAGCGCGCACGCGATGTCGGCGCGCAGATTCGGGAAGAGACAACAGTTACGTCGTTAGCGAATAATGGTAACTGGAAAATTGAGACTGCCACGGGCGAAAGTTTTTCCGCGCAGGTATTAGTCGGCGCAGACGGCCGCAATTCTACAGTTGCTCGCCTGTGCAATTTATTGCCGCATCCCACACGTGAGCGGGTAGCGCTGCAAGCGCACGTCCCGCTGCCGCAAAATTTTGGCAGACGCATCGTTCTGCAATTTCTTCCGCAAGGTTACTCGGGTCAGGCACCGGTGAATGACGCCGAGTTGAATCTCTGCCTCGTCGGCACGCCGCCCACCATTTCCGAATTGCGGCAATGGGCGCAACGCCATTTCGAAATCGCGGCTGATCAATCCTGGCGCACCATCACGCCGCTCACTCGTTCGCCCGTTCCGTGCCGACACGAAAATCTTTTTTTCGTCGGCGACGCCGCCCGCGTAGTAGAACCGTTTACCGGCGAGGGAATTTATTACGCGCTTCGCTCGGGAGAATTAGCCGCAGCCGCGATAGGCAAAATTGTTCGCGGTGAAGATCGGCACTCAGTTTTGCGCGCATTCACTGACGCGTGCGCGGAAATGTATCGCGGAAGACTCTGGATCAACCGCCTCGCGCGTACAGCAGTATTATGGCCGCGTGTCGGATCCATGTTTGTGCGAGCGGCACAAATTCAGCCGACGATCTTAAAGCTTCTCACCGCAAAAGTTGTCTCACGTGAGTTGTAGCCACGGCCCTGTGGGCCGTCTGGATATGGACGTGCGACAGGCATGTGGCTACAGCGATTGTCTTGCCGCTTTTACCGTATTCGCCATCAGCATCGCGATGGTCATCGGTCCGACGCCGCCGGGAACCGGCGTGATAGCGCTCGCTTTTTTTGATACTTCATCAAATGCGACATCCCCCACAAGGCGATAACCGCGCTTGCTTGCTGGGTCTTCGACGCGATTAATCCCTACATCGATTACGACCACGCCTTCGCGTACGTGATTTGCTTTTAAAAATTCCGCGCGACCAATCGCTGCAACAACAATGTCGGCTGAGCGAGTGACCTGTGCGAGGTCGCGGCTCCGCGAGTGCACCACTGTCACGGTAGCGTTCCCGTTCTTGTTTTTCTGCATGAGCAGCAGGGCCAGCGGTTTGCCCACGATCATGCTGCGGCCAAGAACAACGACGTGCGCGCCGTTAATATCGATGTCGCTTTCGAGGAGCAACCGCTGCACGCCAAGCGGCGTGCACGGCACAAAACCGCTGGGATCCTCAAGCACGAGCTTTGCGACATTTGCCGGGTGAAACCCATCCACATCTTTGCGGGGATCGAGCGCGCGCACGATCGCTGCTTCGTCGATGTGCTCGGGCGGCGGTGACTGAACCAGAATGCCGTGAATGCCGGGATCACGATTTAGTTCTTCGACACGACCGAGCAGTTCTGCCTGGGTTGTTGAAGCCTGCAGCTCCAGCTTCACTGAGTGCAATCCCAACTCACGGCACATCTTGTCTTTCGAACGCACATACGCGCGCGAAGCTGGATTGTCGCCGACAAGAATTACCGCGAGGCCGGGCGTGACGCCTTTTGTTTTTAGCTCCGCAATTTCGCGCCGAAGATCGACATATACTTTCTCCGCGATTGCGCGCCCATCGATCAATTTAGCCATTGTGTTCGTCATTCCGAGCGTAGTCGAGGAACCGTTGCCAAACCCAAGGGTAAGTTCGCGAGATCCTTCTCCGCTTCGCTGCGCTCAGGATGACAAAGACTCAGCGCATTTCAACCAGCTCCATCATGGCGTCCTGCAAGGCCAGACGTTCAGATTCAAATTCCTCCGATGTCGTAGTCGCTTTGACATGATGTGGCCGATTGACCAGCACACGGACTTTAGCAAAAGGCTGCGGTATGATGAACCGGTCCCAACTTTTCAAGCGCCAGCAGCGCGAATATTCCAGATTTATCGGCAACACTGCTGCACCTGACTTCTGTGCGAGAAAAATTATTCCCGGTCCGAGTTCGTACGCCGGACCAAGGGGACCGTCCGGTGTGATCACCACATCGCGACCGGACGCGAGTACCTGTGTGAGTTGAAGAATGGCGCTCGCTCCCAGGCGTGAGCTGGAGCCGCGAATCACATCGTACCCGAAACGCTGAACGGCGTCCGTCAGCAAATCGCCATCGCGGCTGGCACTGATTAAGGCGGCGCCATGCCGTTGCGGAAAGAAACGACGTAGAACTGCCGGGAAAATCAGCAATCGATTGTGCCAGAGCGCGCCGATACAATTTTCCGTGACCGGTCTCCCAACGATGCCCGCGCGGTCGTCGATTTCGTAACGCAGCGTGCGCGCCCACAACTGCAGCAAGCGAACTCCAAACGCGATTAACCATCGCGCAAGCCGGCCTTCGATCTTCAAGGTTTCTTTCGCGAGCTTTTGACCGATGCGCTTTCGCGTCCCCAACGATATGCGTGTGCACTAGGCAACCCAATCTGGTCAAGGATGCGCCACACCACTGTATCCACGACTGCGGCTACGGAACTGGGACGGCTGTAGAAGGATGGAATGGCTGGAAGAACAATCGCTCCCGCTTCGAGCAAAGTGATGACATTGCGCGCGTGAATCAAATTCCACGGTGTCTCGCGCGGGACGAGAATCAACTTGCGCCTTTCCTTCAAGAAAACATCCGCCGCACGTAACAGGGCATTGTCGCTGGAACCGGAGGCGATTCGTCCGAGCGTGGCCATTGAACAAGGAACAATCACCATGGCGTCAAAACGCGCGGAGCCACTGACGAATGGCACGGACATGTCATTTTCAGAATGCTGTGAAACGCCTCTGGGAATTTCAAACTTATCGAGTTCCTGCTTTGCAACATCAATTGCAGACGCGCTCATGACGAGGTGGACCTCGTGCGCGGAGCAATCGATCTGCGCGAGCAATCTTTCCAAATAGATAGTGCCGCTGGCCCCCGTAGCGGCGATCACCAGTTTCATCCGACTAACAAATCACAACTCTCTCGAATGCTCTAGCCAACACTTCGCAAAGCACGATTTGTCTCTCCGACGGGGTAATGAGTTGACAATCTTGGCCACGGGCTGAGGTAAAAGCGGAGAGCAATCCATGATTACTCCCACTCGACTTTCCTATGCGGTACTCGCACTCACGATTGTCCTCGTGGGAGTTCTAAATCTCGGAGTACCGCTGCTGGTCGTCTTGTTCTCCTATTTTGCATTAGGGCAGCTCTATTACCTCACCAAAACAAAGTGGCTTGCCTTGATTTTGTTTGCCGTCGGCGTGGCGGGGGTTGCGGCGGCAGCCGCGTATTTTACTCGCGCTGCGATTCTTGCGCTGCCGGACGTGGCTGATACGTCCATTCCTCCGGCAAGCGCCTGGGCTCAGAAGCGCGCGATCGAATTACCATTCACCGACTTTGAAAGCCTCAGACAAGTCGTGACTGACACCCTTGGACAGGAAGGGCATTACCTGCGAAATGTCGCCAATTTTGCCAAGAGCGTTACGGCGGTGCTGGTTTTCAGTATTCTCGGAATCGTCGCGGCCGGAAGTCTCTTTTTTAAAACTGGCCTTGATCCTCACCGTGCGACTCATCGGGTAAAGAACAACCTTTACTCCGTTTGCTGCGACGAAGTTTCAACGCGGTTTCGTGATTTCTACCGCAGCTTTGCCACGGTGATGGGAGCGCAACTCACCATCTCGGTGATTAATACGACGCTGACCGCTGTTTTCCTTCTCGCAGTGCACATGCCGCACGCAACACTGCTTATTGCAGTCACATTTCTGTGTGGTCTTGTGCCCATTGTCGGTAACTTGGTAAGTAACACGATAATTGTTTTCGTCGGGTTAATTGTCTCGCTGAAGCTGGCGATTTCGGCCCTGGTGTTTCTCGTCGTGATCCACAAGCTGGAATATCTTTTAAACAGCAAGATCATCGGCGACCGGATTCGCAATCCCGTGTGGCTCACTTTGATCGCGCTGATCCTTGGCGAACGACTCATGGGTATCCCCGGCCTGATCCTTGCGCCGGTGGTATTAAACTATTTGAGGGTGGAGATGCTGACGGTGGAGGTCCGCACGGCGGAAGCGCCAAATTCCAACATCCAAGCTCCAAATAAGCTCGAGCCTTCAAACATTGGAGCTTGATGATTCGCTGAATGTTGGACGTTCGAGTTTGGAGCTTCTAAAACATGAAAGCGGGCTTCGTTGAAAAACTTATCGAGCGGCTTGGGCGGATCGGACCGGAAGAGGTGCAGAATTATTTTCTGCGCCTGGCGCAGGAGAAAGGCTTTCTGGAAACGGTTTTCAACGCCATTCAGGAAGGCGTCATTGTGACCGATTCCAATGGACGCATCACTTACCTGAACGAGGCGGCTTGTGCACTGTTCGGGCTCGAATCCGCCGATGCGATCGGCAACAGGCTTGCGGAACGCATCCGAGGCCTCGATTGGGAATCGCTAACAAAAAGCCGCGGGCCAGTCAGCCATGACATGGAAGTTTTTTACCCGCAAAATCGTTTCATCAATTTCTACATAGTGCCGTTGGGGATAGAGCATCGTGGGCCTGTAGCCGGAGACGATGACTCCGGCCGGGACACCGAGAGCGGCGAGCGCAGCACGCCGGGGTCGCCGACCCGGGCTACGGCTGCGGAGGAAGTTGGGCATGTCATGATTTTGCGTGACATCACTCAGAGCCGGCGCACGGCCCAGCAAACCATCGAATCGGAACGTTTGAACGCGCTGACGTTGCTGGCAGCAGGCGTAGCGCACGAGATCGGCAATCCACTCAACTCGCTCCACATTCATTTACAATTGATGGAGCGCAGCCTGCAAAACCTGGATGACGGGGCAAAGGCGGAGCTTCAGCACTCGATCGATGTCGCCCGTTCCGAAGTGAACCGGCTTGATTCTATCGTCACCCAGTTTTTGCGGGCAATCCGGCCATCGCGGCCGCAACTACGTCCGGAAAATCTGAACACAATCGTCGAGGAGGCAATGCGGTTTTTTACGCCCGAGCTGCAGGACCGCGAAATCGTGGTTGAACAAGAACTGCGCTCGGACCTACCGGTGCTTCAGGTGGATCGCGATCAGATGAAGCAGGCGTTTTACAACGTGATCAAGAACAGCCTCGAAGCCATGCATCGCCACGGTACGTTGCGCATTCGCACCGACATGGACGATACGCATGTGATCATCCAATTCGTCGATACCGGCGGCGGCATGTCGGCGGAAAGCTTGAGCCGTGTGTTCGAGCCTTATTTTACGACCAAGCCGTCCGGCACCGGTCTTGGGTTGTTGATTGTGCGCCGCATCGTGCGCGAACATGGCGGCGAACTTTCCATCGAGAGCCCGCAAGGCAAAGGTCTGACGATCACGATTCGCTTGCCATATATTGACAAACGCGTTCGCATGCTCGAAGCCGGCGAAAGCAAACCGCATTGAGCCCGCGCAACTCGCTTCTCCAGTACGCGCTTCAAAACTGTCGCTTTGCGCGGTGAACGCGCTGGTGCATCGGATGGGCGCATAGCGGCATCGAGCGAAGATGAATGACGAAGCCCGAATCAATAACGAATGACGAAACCCGAAGAACATCTTTCCGTCAGTCTGTCTCCGTCATTCCTTCGTCATTAGTGCTTCGTCAGTTCTTCTGTTATTCCCAGTTGCGCAAAGAGAAATGCGTAAATATCAGCCAATTGTTTGATCCGCTCGCTTAGTGCCGTTCCGATGCCGTGTCCCGCGCTGGTGCTGGTGCGCAAAAGAATCCGATTTTCCGATTTGTTCGCGGCAAGCAGGCGCGCTGTCATTTTGCGCGAGTGATACGGCGCAACGCGTCCATCGTTTGCGCCAGTCATCATCAAAACAGAAGGATACTTTGTCCCATCGACGACATGGTGATAGGGCGAGTAGCCGTAAAGCGCCTTGAATTGCTCCGGATCTTTAACCGTCCCGAACTCGGTTACGTTGAACGCGCCATTCGGCGCCAGCTCGACGCGAAGCATATCGTAAATCCCCACTGAAGAAACCGCCGTCCGGAACAAATCAGGATGTTGCGTGATCATTGCGCCCATCAGCAGCCCGCCGTTGCTTGCACCCATGATCGCCAACTTTTCCGGACGGGTATAATTCTCTTTGATCAGATACTCCGCAGCCGCCGCAAAATCGTCGAACACGTTTTGTTTTTTCGTGAGGTTACCTGCCTTGTGCCATCCTTCGCCGAACTCGCCGCCGCCGCGAATATTCGCCACGACATAAATGCCCCCGCGATCGAACCAGAGTCGCCGTGTAAAATCAAAGTTAGGCGACATACTGATTCCGTAGCCGCCGTAGCCGTACAGCAGTGTCGGGTTTTGCCCGTTGCGCTTGGTATCTTTTCGGAAAAGGATGTTGAGGGGAATTTTTGTGCCGTCTTTTGAGGTGGCGAACTCGCGGTGAACTTCGATGTCCGCGAAGGAGACTGGGGACGTGCTGCGCAGCGCCGTCTTCACGGGCTCTGTCTTTTGGTTCGGACAATTGAACCATGCCGCCGGCTCGGTGTAACTGATGTCGCGGAAAAGAAGTGAGCCGTCCTCCAACGCGAGCATCTCCTGCACAGCCGAGATTTGTGGAAGTGGGATGATCGTTTCGTTTTTGCCATTCAGGTCGAAGCGCCGGATCTGAGAGGGGCCGCCGAGCAAATCGCCCACGAAAAGCGCGTCGCTGGTGGGTACGATGCGCTCGATCACAGCGTCGCCAGCTGCGACGATCTCGGCTGCGTTCTTCAATTCCGGTACGTCGAGTGGCAGTCGTAGAATTTTGCCGCGCGGCGCGCCCGCGCGTGAAACGAGGTAGAGCGCGTTGTCTCGACCGAGGTGCGCAATTTTTATCTCGTCGCTGAATTGCGTGATCTGCTTCCACGTTCCGTCTGGGGCGAGTAGGTAATGCGCAAAGTCCCCGCCATCGCCGTTCGCGACGGTCGCCAGAACGTATTTGCCGTCGCGCGCGGCTTCGAGAGCGATCTCTGCAATTCGTGGAAAGTCTTTGCCGATCGAATAGGTGTCCTCCGAGTCGGGCGTTCCAATTTTGTGAAAGTAAACCTGCTGATAAAAATTCAGATCAGCGTCGGGCCGCTCGCCTTTGCGCGGAAAGCGCGTGTAATAAACGCCCGTTCCATCAGCATTCCAAGCCGCGCTCCCTCCTGCCGTGGGATATTGAACATGCGCAATCCTGTCCGGGAGGGCCTTGCCAGTCGCAGTCTCGTAAAAATGAAGCGTCCCGTCCTCGCTGCCGCCTTTGGAAAGCGACACCGCGACATGTTTGCCATCCAATGACGGAACAAACCAATCGATCGCCGTCGTTCCTTTCGGATCCAGAACGTTTGGATCCAGCACCACCTTCTCTGACTTAAGGTCGTCAGCCGAAGTGAGCGTCACCAGTAACTGCTGTTGTTTTGGCGGCTGGAATTTCATCGCAAACAAAATTCCCGGTCGCGAGACGAGCGAAGAATAACTCGGCGACGTTTTCGCGTACCACTCCGTTAATTGCTTCTCAATCGCGGCACGATCAGGCAAACGGTCGAGATACTGTCGAGTCCGCTGATTTTGTGCGCCCGACCATGCCTTCACCTGCGGGTCATTGTCTTGTTCCAGCCATTGATACGGATCTTCGACAGTTACGTCCTGATATTTGGTGGAAACGGGTTTCTTTGGAGTTTCGGGCGATGCCGCGGTCGCAGACAGATTGAGCAGGGTCAGCGCAGTGATGACGCCAATTACAAAAGGGGAGCGATTCGTGCTCATCGCGCGAAACTTAAATCCAGCTGGGAACCGCGCGCTCTAACGAGTTGAAACCGCATACCTCGGATCTTTGACCTGCTTCCGGATGGCTGCGAAGAGTCTCTTTATTCCCGTCAGGCTTACATGATTTGCGAGGAATGAGGGGATAAAGCCGCCAGTGTCGGTGTAAATGGAATAGGTGGCACGGGTTCCGGTTATGCCCTCGGGTTCAAGCAGCCACTTGCCCTCGCAAAGTTTTACCCGCACTACGCCTTTTTTCTCCGGCGGCCCCAGTTCATTCGCTGGTGACCAATGACTCATAAAAGCGAGACCATCAGGCATGCGCCACGATTCCTTCCAAACCCGCAGCGTGTAATCGCGATCGGCACAGACTTTTGGCGAGAGCCGTTGATATCCCACGATTGAATCGCTGTCTCGTTTGATTAGCCGGCACTCGGCCACGGATGGCATGAACTTCGGATAATTCTGGAAGTCATCGATCACCGCACAGACAGCATTAGTGGGCGCGTCAATCGAGCCGACAGCCCTGAACTCCTTGAGCGGCGAACCCGGATGCGGGCGGCTGTAGATCTCAACATCTTTGTCGGGAACGGCCAGTTTCCAGTCGCCGTCCTTATTAGTCGACTCGTCCGCAGCGAAGACGGTTGGAAAACCAGCGAGAAAAAGCGATATCAGAGCGGGGAAAATCCGCCGGGGCATCGGCGATGATACACGCTTCGCGCGCAAGCGCCACAACAGATGGCCGTTTTCTAGACCCATCGACACCGCGGGGGTGCAGAGAAATTCTTTGAATCTCAGTGAACTCTGCGTTCTCTGCGGTTAATCATTACTGATTCTGCAGATATGAACCTACAGCCCACCGTCCTCGTTGTTGACGATGAGAAGCATACGCGTGACGGCCTGCGCCATTTACTCGAGAACGATTACGACGTGTATGTGGCCGCCGACATAGCAGGGGCTATGGACGTGCTCGAGCGCGAGCAGGTCGATGTGCTTCTCACTGACCTGCGCCTCGGCGGCGAAGACGGAATGAGCTTGATTGATCGCGCTTTGAAAATGCCGCGTCCGCCGATCTGCATCATGATGACAGCGTACGGTTCGGTCGATGTCGCAGTCGAGGCGATGAAACGCGGCGCCTACGACTTCGTGACGAAGCCGCTCAATCTCGACAAAGTCGAAATGTTGATCGCGCGCGCGGTGCAAGGACGCAAACTTGAGCAGGAAAATCGCGCGCTCCGCGAGCAAGTGGACGAACGCTATGGCCTCAAAAACATCTGGGGCGACTCCGCAGCGTTGCACGAAGTGCTCGAGACCATTAAACAGGTCGCACCTTCGTCGGCCAACGTTCTTATCGAGGGAGAGAGCGGCACGGGCAAAGAACTCGCTGCGCACGCCATTCATAATTTGAGCCGGCGCAACAAGGCGAAATTCGTAGTGGTGCATTGCGCTGCGCTCTCGCCGCAACTTCTCGAGAGCGAGTTATTCGGGCACGAAAAAGGCGCGTTTACCGGGGCGCATGAACCGCGCATCGGCCGATTCGAACAGGCCAACGGCGGCACAATTTTTCTCGATGAAGTGGCGGAGATCGATCTGAGCATTCAGGTCAAATTGCTGCGCGTGATGAGCGAAGGACGCGCGTTCGAACGAGTGGGCGGCAACCAAACGCTGCGCGCAGACGTGCGGTTGATCGCAGCGACGAACAAGAACCTCGAACAACTCGTGCGCGAGGGAAAATTCCGCGACGATCTCTTTTTCAGGCTGAATGTCGTGCGCATCACGATGCCGCCGTTGCGCGAGCGAAAGGAAGATATCCCGATTCTGGTCCGCGGATTTCTGCGTCATTTCTGTAAGGAAAATAACAAACCTCTGCTCGACCTCGCGCCTGATGCGATGGATGCCCTACTGACTTACGACTGGCCGGGCAACATTCGCGAGCTGCGTACCGCAATCGAGCACGGCGTTGTAATGGCGACTGGCAAACAAATTAGTTTACGCGATCTGCCGATGGCGGTGCGTCAGGCGGCCGGTCCCGCACGCGCGGGATTGCCGGGTGGAGTTTCAGCGACCGAGGCGTTCGGCGAAAAAACCAGCCCGCTCGATCTGCACGAAACGGAAAGAAGATTGATTGCCCAGGCGCTTGCCGCAACCAACGGCAACATAACCGCTGCGGCTAAAAAGCTCGGCATCAGCCGCCGAACGCTTCATCGAAAAATCAACGAAATGAATCTGGCGAGAAAATCAGCCGAAGCCACAGCTGGGGACGTGGACAAACGCTCGTCGTAGAAATTAGTAGAGCGATGTCAGGCGGCAAAGCCGCATTTTTTTCAACGGTTGAGGACAGCGCGTTCCACCTTGGCGCGCTGAGCAACGGTGGATCGGCTTCTCTGAAGACGATGCCCAAACTAGCCGCCGAAGGGGCGCGAGAATTACCTGCCGCGAGTTACCCTGGTTGCGAAAAGGTCCACCACGGCCTTGATAGCATCGGACTCGGGCGGGGCCGTGGAGTCGGCGCCGGCCTTGGCGTCGGCGTCAATCGCGGCGCTAGCGTAGCGGTAGGCGTCGGCGTGGACGTGGCTGTCGCCGTAGCCGTGGCCGTTGGGGTTGGGGTCGGCGTGCTCTGGATCAGCGGCACCAAGTTGACGAAGACATCTTGTTGCGAGTTGCCGCTGATTATCACCCGCCCGTCGGTCCAGCCGCCGATGGCGGTGTTCCCGTTAGCGCTGTGGTAGTCGTAGTCGCCCTCGTAGGTCGGCTGCACTGCCCCGTCGGGCTGCGCTGGCAGCGGGCTTAGTGCCCGCCCGACCATGTCATCGGCCTGCCAGGTCGCGCCATTGTCCAGCGAGACTCGCCCCCAGCGCCGATAACACGGCTGGGTGGACAAACCGACCGTGCAGTTCAGATCGGCCCCGCCGTTCACTTCGCGCTGGTCGTACCAGCTGGCGAAGAGCGCCCCGCCTTGTGTCGCCGTCAGCGATGGCTGCCATTGGATCGCCGTGCCAGTGTCGGTGTTCAGCTTGACCGGTGCCGCCCAAGTCAGCCCGGCGTCGGTCGAGCGGACGTAGTAGATGTCGCCGTGGTCGGTCGCGCCGCTGCAAACCACGTTCTGGCCGCAGGCGGCGTAGTCCAGGCTGACGACGTTGCCGCTGGCCGCCGGCTGCCCCGCGCCCATGTGCCGCCACTGGGTGATTGGGTTACTGAACATGCAGGCGAAAAAGGTGCCTTGGGTGCAGGCCTGCCGCCCTGGCCCTTGGAAAGCCGGCCCGGCATTGCTGCTGGTCCAGGTGGCGCCGCCGTCGATCGAGCGGTACATCACGTTCTGCCGGGTAGTCAGGCCGCCGCCGCCCTCGTTCATCGCTGCCACGTAAACGCGGCCACTGCCTTGCAGGTCGCCGGTGATCTGGATGTCGCGGATCAAGCTGCCGTTGAGTGTCACCGGCCCCGTCCAGATAGAACCGTTGTCGGAGTAAACTATTTGCAGCGCTCCGCCGCCAACGGTGAAGTTGTTGAAGGATATG
>WNFP01001342.1_pt1 | contig 19158 bp, 17 predicted proteins | sample 5400201 | NCBI WGS metagenome assembly WNFP01 (sample SAMN13153355, study PRJNA577476) | soil metagenome | isolation source: 115 cm saprolite under Madrone tree | place: USA:California | collected 2016-06-14 | reverse complement strand
CCGAGCGGATTTTTACCTACCGGGCATTGCGCTTCGCGCGCGGCGATCAAACGCCGCTTCCCGGGTTCGAACAAAATGACTACGTGCGGAGCGGAGCGTTTAACGAGCGAACGCTTGCGGTTCTTGCTGAGGAGTTTGGGGCCGTGCGCAGCGCAAGCATAGCTTTGTTCCGTTCCTTCAACGGTGAAGCCTGGACACGGCGCGGTATGGCCGATCAAAAAGAAGTAACAGTCCGCGCCCTGGCTTTTATTACTGCGGGCCATCAGATGCACCATCGAATGATTTTGGAAGAGAGATACTTTCCAGCGATTCCGCGCGCCTGAGCCGATTGGCGGCCTTCGCCACAGCAGTGAAGGGACTACAAGGGGTTTCAAGCGAGGCTCAATTTGGCTGCAAGGGCAAACCGGGCCGCGGAGAGTTTGATTGCCGCGCGGTGGCTGGGCAGGCTACAATAGCTAGGTTTAGGAGGATTGATTTAGTGCTGACGATTCGACTGTCAAGGATTGGCAAGAAGAAAAAGCCCTTTTACCGCGTGGTGGTCATCGAGAGGACCCGGCCGCGGGACGGCCGCGTGAAAGAGGCGGTGGGCACATACGATCCGCTGAAAAAGCCCGCTGAGATCAAGCTCAACGCCGATCGCATCAAGTATTGGATGGGACTGGGCGCCCAGCCCAGCGATACCGTGCGCAGCTTCCTGCGGCAGCAAAAGATCGCCTAGCTGCAGGCCCCGCCCGCTAAGTCTTACGTGTCCCCCTTCTGGCTCCAGAGGGGGACACAATTCGCCTGTTCCAGAGGAAAGTGGCCCGCGTGGAGGTGCTCGATGAAGGAGCTGGTTGAAGCCATCGCCAGAGCCCTTGTGGACCATCCCGACGACGTGCAGCTGAAGGCGGTGGAGGGCTCGCAGGTTACGGTTCTAGAGTTGCGCGTACATCCGGAAGATCTGGGCAAGGTCATCGGGAGGCAAGGGCGAACGGCCAAAGCGATTCGAACGCTGCTGGGGGCGGCGGGAATGAAGCTGCACAAGCGGTTCACGCTGGAAATTCTCGAAGATTAATCGCTTCGCGGTTATGCTTTCCGTTGACCGCTTTGCGGTCATACTTTCAATTGAGCGGTGCGCGAACTTATTTTTCCCCAGACGGCTTTGCAGCCGCACATACCTTTGAGTCCTGAAACAACACGCTGGGTTCTGATGGCGCGTATTCTCCGCGCGCGCGGCAACAAAGGCGAAGTCGCTGCGGAAATCCTGACCGATTTTCCGGAACGGCTCACCGAGTTGCGCGAAGTTTTTGTCAGAGAAGCAGACGCGGAGAGCGCGCCACGTCGCGTTCCCGTGAAATCGTGCTGGCTGAGCCAAAACCACCGAGGGCAGGCGGTTTTTCATTTCGAAGGCTTCCATTCCATCTCCGAGGCCGAGAAACTTCGCGGTCTTGAACTGCTTCTCCCGATCGAACAGCGGATCACGCTGCCTGCGGGACAGTATTTTGTCTCTGACCTCATCGGGTGCTCCGTGTTTGAAATTCCGATGGCCCCGCCGGTAGTTTCCTGTTCACCGTGCTCGCTTGCGGAAGCGCCTTCTCTGCTGGGTACCGTGCGCGATGTTCAATTTTCGGGTGAAGAGATTTCTGGGACGCCGCTCCTGGAAGTGGAGACCTCCGGTGGAGAAATCCTGATTCCACTGGCGATGGATATTTGCAAGAAGATTGACATTGCCGGGCGACGCATTGACGTGGCGCTGCCCGATGGGCTTCGCGACCTCAACCGTAAATAGCGAAACGGGTGTACGCTCCTGTTGATGTCTCCCGTCTTTCGAACGCTGATTTTCACAATTTTCGTCCCGGGTTTCTGGACGATCATGATGCCGTACTGGCTCCTGCCGCGCGGCACGCGGCTGGATCTACGCGGAGCGGGCGCGACCGGCTGGGTGCTCATCGCCGCAGGAATTGCACTTTACTTCGCGTGCGCCTTTTGGGGCTTCGCGCTTCGCGGCAAAGGCACGCCGCTGCCAATCGACCCGCCGAAAAGACTGGTGGTGGAAGGGCCCTATGGCCTTGTGCGGAATCCTATGTATTGGAGCGTCGCCTCCGTGATGCTGGGAGAGGCAGCGGTCTTTCACTCGGTCGCGCTGGCAGAATTGGCCTTTGCATTCTTCGCAGGCGTGAATGTGTTTGTCCTGCTTTACGAAGAACCGGCGCTCAGGCGGAAATTCGGCGCGGAGTACGAAGAGTATTGCCGCCGGGTGCCCCGCTGGCTGCCGCGCATCAAATCCGCCGGATGACAACGCTAGAGCGCATTCGTTAGACTGAAAGTGAATGCGCTTCGATTTGATCACTATTTTTCCGGAGTTTTTTGGCGGGCCGCTGAACCACGGCATCCTCCGCCGGGCGCAAGAAAGCGGACTGGTTGAAGTTCACGCGCAGGACCTGCGCGCATTTACCAAGGATCGGCACCGCACCGTGGATGACCGGCCGTTCGGCGGCGGGGAGGGCATGGTGCTGAAGCCGGAGCCGCTGTTTGAAGCGGTGGAGTCGCTGGCCGGCAAAAGTGCCGGCAGTGCGACGGAGCGAAGCGCGCCCGATCCAAAAACGGCGATCGTGCTGATGTCGGCTGCCGGAAAACTCTTTAACCAGGAAATGGCGCGGCGTTACGCGCAGCTCGAGCGGATTATTTTTATTTGCGGTCGATATGAAGGAGTGGACGAGCGCGTCGCGGAATATCTGGCCACGGAAGAAGTGTCGGTCGGCGATTTCGTGCTCAGCGGCGGGGAGCTTCCCGCCCTGCTGGTGATCGATGCGGTCACGCGGCTTCTGCCCGGGGCGCTGGGAAACGAAGCCTCGTCGCAGAACGAATCATTCAGCGAACGTCTGCCAACCGATGCGTCCATGCGCACGCGTCACAAATCGAATCATGTTCTGCTGGATTTTCCACACTACACGCGTCCCGCGGAATATCGCGGCTGGGCCGTTCCCGAGGTTCTGATTGGAGGAAACCACGCGGAAGTCGAGAAGTGGCGGCGGGCCGCTGCTATCGAGAAAACCCGCCGGAACCGCCCGGATTTGCTCGGCAGGGAATAAACGGGAAGCTCTTGCGGTCTTCCCTTCAAACATGAGAAAGTCAAATTTGGCGCGCCTGCCGAGGCGTCGCGGGTTCTGCGGAGAGTCAGCAAGGATTTCATGACAAGCAGCCCAAGGATCAGAAAGAGCATGAACGGGCAGGCGTGCCCGGAACTGCTAGAGGTCTGCGCCTGTCCGTGCTACTGCATCTGTATGGGCACCGCTCAGAGCGGCAGCGGACGTTCTTCGGTTTAGAGCAGGTTCATAGCTGGAAGAATTTCGAGGCCGCTCAGAAGCAGCGGCCGTTTTCATTTGCGGACGAGAACGGATCAGCCAGGAAACGTGAGGCTTCATGAACAACGCAACGAACGGCAACGGGTGCGAGCTCGAAAAGCCCATTGCGATTTATTACGAGCATCCCGACTGGTTCCGGCCGCTGTTTCAGCAGATGGATGAGCGTGGCGCGAACTGGCTGAAGATCGAGGCTCGGGATCACTATTACGACGTAGGGTTGCCCGAGCCGGAATATTCGCTGGTCTTCAATCGGATGAGCCCTTCGGCGTGGCAACGCGGGTTGGGTCATAAGATCTTCTACACGCTGAACTATCTCGCGCACCTTGAAGCGAAAGGCATGCGAGTGGTGAACGGCTACGGCTGCTTCAGCCACGAGATTTCGAAAGCGCTGCAGCTTTCGAATCTGGAAAGCCTGGGACTGCCGTATCCGAAAGCGCGGGTCATCAATCATCCCTCGCAGGCGCTCGCGGCGGCGGAGGCCATCGGGTATCCAGTGGTGCTGAAGCCGAATATCGGCGGGAGCGGAGCGGGGATCGAGAGATTTAATTCGAAAGAAGAGTTGCGCAGCGCGGTAGAAGCGAATCGCCTGTACTTTGGCATCGATTCCACGGCGCTGGTGCAGGAAGCGTTCACGGCACGCGACGGAATCATCACGCGCGTGGAAGTCCTGGGAGGAAAATTTCTCTATGCGATTCGAATTCACATCACTGGAGAGAGTTACAACCTGTGTCCGGCGGACATCTGCCAGAACACGAGAGGCGAAGAGCTGACGCGCATCGCCTGCCCGGTGGACGCGCCGAAGAGCGGGATGAAAGTGGAAGGCTACGAGCCACCGCGACAGGTGATCGAAGATGTCGAGCGAATCGTGGAACTTGCAGGCGTCGAGGTTGGGGGAGTTGAATATGTCAGCGACGACCGCAGCGGGCGGCAGATGTATTACGACGTGAACGCACTTTCAAATTTCGTCGCTGATCCCGTGAAGGTGATCGGCTTTAATCCCTACGCGCGGCTCGCGGACTTCCTGATTGCAGAGGCGCAGCGCCACGAGGCGAAGCGCAGCGAGCGAGTTGGGACAAGGGGAGGTCAGCGATGAGATATGGCTACTGGCTTCCAGTGTTCGGCGGGTGGCTGCGCAACGTGGAAAACGAAAACATGGAGGCGAGCTGGGTGTACGTGAAGAAGCTGGCGCAGCGCAGCGAACAAATCGGCTTCGATCTGACGCTTATCGCGGAGCTGAACCTGAACGACATCAAGGGTGTGGAAGCAAATTCGCTGGATGCGTGGTCTACCGCAGCGGCACTTGCGGCCGTAACCGAACGAATCGAATTGATGGTGGCGGTGCGGCCGACGTTCCACCTGCCCGCGCTGCTGGCGAAACAGGCCGCCAACATCGATCACATTAGCAACGGCCGGCTGACGCTGAACGTGGTCTCTTCGTGGTGGGCGGATGAAGCGCGCAAGTACGGCGTGGCGTTCGAACAACACGACGACCGCTACGCGCGCACCAGCGAATGGCTTGACGTTCTGGATGGCGTTTGGAAGCGGGACCATTTTTCGTATTCAGGGAAATATTACCGGGTTGAGGACAACGTTCTCGAGCCAAAACCGGTGGCGAAGCCGCGGCCAACGCTGTATGCGGGCGGCGAATCGCCGGCCGCGAAAGAGCTGATTGCCGAAAAGTGCGACGCGTACTTGATGCACGGAGATCCGCCGGAGCGTGTACGGGGAAAAATCGAGGATCTGCGCGAGCGCCGGGCGCGGCTCAACCTAACACCGCTCAAATTCGGCGTGGCGGGTTATGCCATTGTTCGGGAGACAGAGCGAGAAGCTCAGGACGAGCTGCGGCGCATCACGGACGTCCAGCAATTCGCCGCCGGCTATGCAAATTACCAGCAATGGCTGGCCGGCACGCAACTGGAGCAGCGAGTTTCCTTGGAAGATTATTCGGTTTCGAATCGCGGACTTCGGTCGGGACTAGTTGGGACACCGGAACAGGTTGCGGAACGGATCACGCAATTCGAAGCCGCGGGCGTTGATCTTGTGCTGCTGCAATTCAGCCCGCAACTCGAGGAAATGGAGCGCTTTGCGCAGGCGATTATTCAACGGGATTCGTCGGTGGAGGCATCGGCCTAGCGCGGGAATGGGGGTCTGGGGCGCAGTCAGAAAAACGGAAGAAATCACACTGCGGCTCAAATCCGCTAGGCATTTTGTTACGTTTTCCCTATAATGAGAGTTTACCTTTGAAGAGTTGGCCCCGCCAGAGTGGGTCTAAAAGGAAACAGGAACATGAATCCGGCGATTCGTAAGTTACATGAAGCGCAGCTGCGCAAAGACCTCCCCGAGTTCCGACCGGGTGACACCGTGCGCGTCAACGTCCGCTTGCAAGAGGGCGAAGGCGAGAAGGTGAAGGAGCGCCTCCAGGCGTTCGAAGGTGTGGTGATCTCCAAAAAGGGCCGGGCGTCCAGTGCAACCTTTACGGTGCGCCGGGTCAGTTTTGGCGTCGGCATCGAACGCATTTTCCCTCTGCACTCTCCGACAATCAGTTCGATTGAAGTCGTTGGCAAGGGCAAAGTTCGCCGCGCGCGGCTGTATTACCTGCGCGATTTGAAGGGCAAGGCGGCTCGCATCAAGCGCGCGAGCCGCGAGGAAGTGGTTGCGGCGGCAGCGACCGCCGGTACCGAAAACAACGGATAACCACCGCGTCTCGATAACCTTAGAGATTCACGGAAACGGCCCCGAAAACCGGGGCTTTCCTTTTCGGCTTCACAGTCCTGGGCAAGAGTATCCGCATACACCGATGTTTGCAGGGCTTGAAGCTGAGGCTCTTTCTGGCAAGGCCGGAATCTTCGATCGCCCATCCTCATTCTTATCCTTCGCTTCGCCCAGCACAAGTCGGATGGGCCCAGGTGACAATTAACGGGAGTTTAGAGGCAGCCGCTAGGGCTGGACGTTGGTGACACCCTCGGCGCCCGGCTTCGGGAAGTGCTTTTCGTACCAGGCAATGCAACGGTCCGTAGAGTCAATCACATGGCCGGTTTCGGAGAGACCGTGGCCTTCACGGGGGTAGCGCACGAAGACGGCCTCGGTGCCCACATCCTTCAGCGCGATGAAGAATTGTTCGGCTTCGGCGATCGGCACGTCGTTGTCGTTTTCGCCGTGCATGAGCATCGTGGGCGTGTGCGCGGCGGCAACATGCTTTAATGCGGAGCGTTCCCAAGCAACATCCATCAAGTTGCCCTGGTGCAGGAACTGGCCGAACTCCATTTCTTCATACTGGTTGTAATAGGTCATGTAGTTGTAGCTGACCAGGTTGGCGATGCCAGCGATGGGGACGGCGGCCTTGAACTCATTGGTCTGCGTGATAAGCCAATTCGTAAGCTGGCCGCCGTAGCTCACGCCCTCGATGCCCATGCGCTCGCGGTCAATCCACAGATAGCGGCGCACCGCCGCGCTCACGCCGTACAGGACATCCTGGCCTTCGTTTCCGTCCTGATCGCCAAAGACGGCGTCGGCGAATTTCTGTCCATATCCGCTCGAACCGCGATAGTTGACGTTCAAAGTAGCCCAGCCGCGCGCCGCGTAGACCTGATTCTTGAAATTGAATGACGGACCATTCTGGCCGTGGGGCCCGCCGTGAATGTTCACGATGAGCGGATGCTTGGATGTGGCGGTCATGCCCAAGGGTTTGGTGAGAAAGGCCTCGACTTCGAACTTGTTGTCGTTGCTGATGAAGGTGAACGACTCGACTTCCGCGATCTGCTTTCCACCGAGTAGTTGCGCATTCAGATCGGTAAGCTTGCGCGGCGCGGCGTTACCGGCTTTGAGGTACAGCTCAGACATGTCTTGGGGCGACGCGAAGCCATAGGCCAGCGTGCCGTCTTTACCCACGGACCAGCCGGCCACCGTCCCGACATCTTTCACGACGTATTCGGGCTTGCCACCTGAAATCGGCAGACGCACGAGGTGAATGCTGCCGCGTTCCTGGACGGAAAAATATGCCGCACTGCCATCCGACGACCATTGGGGAGCACCTTGGCGATCGTCGAGAAACGCGCCGATTTCACGGCGGTCGCTGCCGTCGGAGTTCATGAGCCAGACGTGCGTGTCCTCCATGGTGGTTTCGCGGTCGGTGAGCCCGCGCCGCGTGCCGCGATAGATGATGCGCTTGCCGTCTGGCGACCACAGGGGGTCGTACTCGTTAGACTCCGTGGCCGTCAAGCGGCGAATGCCGTTGTCGGCAACGCGCAGCGCGAAAATGTCGTAATTGAAAAACTCGTCTTGATTGGGCTCGCGATTCGAAACAAAGAGAAGCTGTTTGCCGTCGGGCGACCAGTCGATGGAGTGCTCGTCGGTGTTGCCCTGGGTGAGCTGGCGGATTTGCTTCGAGCTCACGTCTACCACAAAAATGTGCAGGCGCTGATTGTCGTTGAAGCGCGTCATGCCTTCGCCGGCGTCCGGCTTATAGAGATAGCGGGTGATCACCATGGGATCGCCGCTGGCTTCGGCGGCTTCCGCGCCGGGAGTGGAAGAGATGAAAGCGAGTTCCTTGCCGTTGGGAGACCAGGTCACATCCTTGCCCGTGCCGGGAAGCGGGCTGTTGGTGTCATGCAGCGGAGCAAGAAACGTGATGTCAGAGCCGTCCGGCCGCGCCATGAACAGACCGTGCTTGTCTCCTTGGCTTCCCTGGAAAGCCAGCCACTTGCCGTCGGGAGACCACAGCGGGCCGCCGCCAGAATCTTTTTCCCCGCCCACGCGGACGGACTTCTGAGTAGCAAGCTCCATGATCCAGAGCTGACCGTAGGGGCGGCCCGGCCGGTCGCGCATCACGACGGTGTAGGCGACCCGATGAGCGTCGGGCGAGATAGCGACGCTGCCGACGTTTCGCAAGCGCGAAAGGTCGCTGCTGACCAGACCTTGTGCTGTGCTCAACGGAACGATCGTGAGAAATGCCAGCGAATTAAGTACACACCCACCCAAGCGATTCAAAACCAACTGCCGTGACAGACGCATCTAGTTCTCTCCTCAGATTTTGAAAAGGCGCAATTTTCCTGCCTCGTTTCTTGCTCGCTTTTAAGTGAATCAAAGGATTCTTACTTCAAATGTTGATCAATCCAATCTACCCAACGGCGATAAACGTCCATTTGGCGGACGGGGTCGTTCGGGAAATGACCACCAACCGGGTACGCAAAAAATTGCACGGGAACGCCGTTGTCCTTCAAGGCATGGTAGAGCTCATAGGCTTGCGTGATGGGGACGCGGAAATCACCAGTGTCGCACATGATTAGAGTTGGCGTCCTGATTTGCGGAGCGTAAGCGATCGGTGACTGGTCGAGGAATGCTTTTGCGTTTTCCTTGGTATAGGGGGAGCCCTTGAAGGCGTAACGAACCTGGACGCTGCCATCGCCGAGATTGTACTGATCCAGCCAATTGGTGACGGGAGCGCCGGCCAAGGCGACCTTCCAGATGTGGTAGTGGCCGATAAGCCAACTGGTCATGTAGCCGCCATAAGACCAACCTGAGACGGCGATGCGGGATTCGTCAACGGAGACAAGTTTCTTCACGGCGTCGATTCCGGCCATGACGTCGCGCCCCGGGCCGTCGCCTGCGTCGTTCCAAATGGCATGTGTGTAAGCGTTACCGAGGTTTTCGCTACCGCGATAGTTAGGCTCGAAGATCACGCAGTCGCGGGCGGCCATGAGTTGCCCAAGAAAATCGAATTGAGTGGTTGAGGCCGCGCGAGGACCGCCGTGAATGATCAATACGAGCGGATACTTCTTTTCTTTGTGAAAATCAGGTGGATAAAGAAGTACGCCGTCCTCCTGGAACCCGTCCGGGCCTTTCCACTCAATTCGTTCCGAACGCCCGAGCGCGTGAGACGCAAGCTCGGCGTTAAAATTGGTAAGGCGCTTCGGAGGGTCGCCCGGCGCAGGCATGTAGTAAAGCTCGGAAGGATGCGTTGCGGAACTGCCGGTAAAAGCGATTTCGCCACGGACCCCGACGAAGGCGTCGACCCAAAAGGACCAGGACGGACTGATGTCACCGAGCGGGAGTTTTTTGGCGGGGCCGTGGAGCGGCTGGATCCACAGCGCTGTCTGTGTTGCGTCATGTCCTCCCAGCAGCACTGATTTTCCATCCGGCATCCAGATCGCGCGCAGGACATTACGATCGACGGGGCGGGAAATGTCTTGGCCTTCTCCACCTTCAGGGGATGTCACATAGATTTCGTTTTCGTTGGATCGGCTGCCATCACGGGGATACCAGTAAGCGAGTTGCGTGCCGTCAGGAGAGAACAGACCGAACCCTTCGAATCTCTCATGATTGGTGAGTTTGCGGATGTCACCAGTCTCGACGTTTAGGATTTGCACAGTTCTTTCGTCGCCATGGCCGGTGTGGGGGTCTTCCTGGCGCGTGAAAGAAAGGAATTTACCGTCTGGAGACCAGGAAATCGGAGAAGAAGGTGAACTGGGAGGAAGGACTTTGGGGAGGCTCCAAGAACCGGAAGTAAGGCGGCGAGCCTTTCCTCCGTCTGCGGAGATGAGCCAGATGTGCGAAGGCATTGGCGCTTTTGTCTGGAGAAAATCGTTGTCGCCGACTTCGAATGCGTCGAGGTGTTTCTCAATATCCTTCTTGTTCGCTGGTTCATCCGCTGTAACGTAGGCAATTTCCTTGCCGCCGGGCCGCCACGCGAACTGTTCGACTGGTAAGGGCGCGTCCGAGATTTTCTTCGCTTCACCGCCGGCCATCGGCAACAAGAATATCTGTGGCTTTTCCTCCTTAGCGCTTCCCTCGTCGGCGAGAAATGCCAGGCGGTCGCCGGTTGGGGACCATCGCGGCGAACCCACTCCCTTGCGCTCGTAGGTCAGAACGCGCTGCGCTCCCGTGGCGATATCAATCAGGATGAGTTGGCGATCGCTGCGGTCCTGCTCAAGATTCGGGCGAGAGATAACGAAAACAATGGTCTTGCCATCGGGCGAGATCTGCGGGTCGGAGACGGACGTAATTTTCGCGTAGTCGTTCAATTCGATGCGGCGGTTCTGCGCGGAGACGGGTGCACCGCCGTTCAGCATTAGCGCGATCGCGAAAACAGCAGCCGGCATAACGGAATTGTGGAAAGGCTCAAACCGGATTCGATTCGCCGCGCGGGATTGTGTATACATGCGGTGGGTCTCCTTCGGGAGAAAAGAGTTCGCGAGTCCTGGCAGAAGATTGATTCAGCGCGCGGTATCGTGTCATGCGGGCAGCGCTCCGGTCAAGGAAATCACTCGGAGAATGCGCGCAACATCATGTTAGAATCGCCGCGAGTTGACCGCCAGGCGGTCTGCAAAACTAATGAGCCGACTGTGCTCCTCCCGTTTCGAGCGAGCGGCGCGCAAACTGGGCTGGACGCGCATCGCGGGCATCGATGAAGCCGGCCGCGGTGCTTTGTTTGGTCCGGTTCTTGCTGCCGCCGTAATTCTCAACCCCAAGCGGCGGATTGTCGGCCTGGATGATTCGAAAAAACTTGCTCCTGAACGGCGCGCGGAACTTGCCGAACGCATTCGCGAACACGCACTTGCGTGGGCCGTCGCCGAGGTGGATGCACAGCGCATCGACGCCTGGAACATTTATCAGGCGTCGCGCCAGGCGATGACGGCGGCGCTCCAACAATTGGTGGTTCCTCCGGATTACTTGCTCATAGACGCCATGCAGCTCGATGTTTTGATCGAGCAGAAGTCCTTGATCAAAGGCGATGCGCGCAGTGTCTCTATCGCTGCAGCCTCCATCCTGGCGAAAACGCATCGGGACGCTCGCATGGAAGAATGGGATGGCGTTTATCCGCAATACGGTCTGGCGCGCCACAAAGGATACGCCACGGCAGATCACCTGGAAGCGTTACGCCTGCACGGGCCGACGCCCCTGCACCGCCATTCGTTCGCTCCGGTGCGCGACTCCGCGTGCTGGGCCGCCGGAGCGACGCAAACTTCACTTCCTCTTCTATGACGGCGAAGGGTTAAGATCACCGGCGATCATGCCCATTGCCCCGTGGAACGCCATCGCATCAGTGCTTTATCGAGTTTTCGACCCCTGATTGGCTTGCTCCGAATTGAGCCAGGCAACCGATCAGATAGTTCATGGATCTTCGCCTGCTCTTTGCCTCAGAACTTGCTTCGCAGAAAGGGGATAACTGCCTGCTCACAAGAGGTTCTGGGTTCATTGACTTGGCTTTTTCCGGCCTGTTAGCGTAACCAAGTAGCGTTACGAGTCGTTCCGCTACCGCCGCAAATTGAGGAGAACGTCTGGACGGACTCCCAGGGGGAGGTTTGTCCCCGTTCGCGCATGGCTTATAACAAGAGCAAATACGTTGAGGCCGCACAAAAGCTGCTGAACCAGGGCAAAGTCGCCCAGGCCATAGGCGAATACCAAAATATTCTGAAATACGAGCCTCGCGATCAGGTCACGCTGATGACCATAGGCGAGCTGTACATCCGCCAGGGCGAGACATTCCAGGCCATCGACTATTTCGAACGCCTTGCGCAAATCTTCGTCGGCGACGGTTTCCTGACTAAAGCGATCGCGGTTTACAAACGCATCGCGAAACTCGCCCCCGAGGAGATCCGCCCGCTCGAAAAGCTCGCCGACCTCTACGTTCAGCAAGGCGTGATGAGTGAGGCCCGTCCCCTTTTCCTCCAGCTGGCCGAGATTCACCTGAAGAACAATCGCCAGCCGGAAGCCATTGGTCTGCTGAAAAAGCTGCTCCTCGCCGAACCCGATAATCTCCGGATCCAAATCCGGTTAGCCGATTTGTATCAAGCCATGGGCCAAACCCGGGACGCCATCGAGGCTTACGTTTCGGCTTCCCAGCGGGCCCTCGCTCGTGGGGACCAGGCGGAGAGTGAAAAGCTCGCGGACAAGGCCATAAAGCTCGAGCCGAATAATGTTGCCGCGGTCATTGTTAAAGCGCGTGTTTATTCCTCCCAAGGCAATCTGGCCAAGGCAGCGCAACTCCTCAAGCAGGTGCCGGATCTCGAGAAGGGCGGCGAACAAACCGAACTCCTCCTCGATCTGCATATCAAAGGCTCCGACTGGGATCAGGCAACCGCTCTTGCGCTGCGCGTTTTCGAAACCGACGAGAAAAATTTCGGGCCGATGCAAAAAGTAGTCGAGGCGTTGCTGCAATCCGGACAGGACGAAAAAGCCCTGGAGATTCTGGATCGCTCTCGCGTTCCGATGATCGACGCCGGCGAGCACGAAGCCGTCGGACGGCTTCTCAACGAGTTGGCCGTAGCTATGCCCGACCGCTTCGAACCGCGCGAATGGCTGGTCGATTTGTACGGTCGCACCAGCGACTCTTTCCACTTGACTGATGCGCTGGGGCATCTAGGTGATGTTCTGGTGGCGAATCGCCAGCTGGAACGAGCGAAGAAAACCTTCGAACAGCTGGTCGAGCGCGAGCCGGAGAACGACTCGGCCAGGCGCAAACTCGACGGCGTCATTCGCAGGATGCAGGGGCTGGCGCCGGAAGAAGCTCCGGAAGTCCCGGAACAGCCGTTATTGCCGACTGATTTTCAGAGGTCGCCGGTTGTTAAACTGCGATCGGAAGACGAAGAACCTGCTCCCGAGGCACAGGCAAAGTCCGCAGGGTTGCCAGGCGAGCCTCCGCTCGACGAAGAGACCCAAAAATTCATCTCACAGTCGCTGACCGACGTAGACCTCTTCGCCAGCTACGGTCTCACGCAGAAAGCCATTGGGTTGCTCGAGGCGATTCTTCGCCGTGCGCCCCGACATACACCCACACTCGAAAAACTGCTCGACTTTGTGCTGGGTGCCGGCGACGATCGGCGCACTGCGGAACTTGCAGCGCAGCTAGAGCAGATCCACCACACAACCGGCGATAAGCGCAGCGCCGAACGATTTGGCGAATTGCGCCGCCGCTTTCAGCGCGCTGCCGGCTTGAGTGACGAGGACCTGGCGATCGCAACGGCTGCGGCAATGCCCGCCTCAAAAGAAACTTCGGTCGCAGAAACCCACGAAGTTACGATTCCCGAAGTCCCTGCGGAGCCTGCTGCTGAAGCTGCCCCTGCCTCCCCCGTGCAGGGACCGGAATCGGCACCAGTCGAAGTCAACGCCTCTCCCTCGCCGGAGGTGCAGGAAGTCGATCTCTCCGACGAATGGGCAACGCTTCTTAAAGAGTCACATCATGGCGAAGCAAGAGTGGAGACTCCCACTTCGAAGCCAGCCAAGGCGACGCCCGAACCTCCGAGTCGCCCGGAACCGGCGCCCGTTGAAGAGTTTTCAATCAGCGGAGAACCCCGGGCCCTTCCGCCGGCCGAGGTTACCAGCAAGGCTCCCCCGATACGGTTGGAACCTGAACCTCTCGCCGAAACGTCGGGAAAGACCGCTACGGGGAACCGAGCGAAGGGCGTCCCGGCTAGCGGAAAACCGCAGAAACCTGCAAAGAGTGACGAGCCTGAATTCGAACTCGCCCAGGACTTTGAACTTGTATTGGAGCCCGAGCCGCTGGTTCCGGCTTATGACCAGAAGCCTCCCGAAGCTCCGGTCACGCAAAATGCAGCTTCCGTGCCGTCTGCGGGCGGCGGTTTCGATTCCGATGAATTCTTGGCCGATCTTGCCAAGGAAATCGACCAGCTCGGGATGGACAAGCTCTCACCGCGTTTCTCCGGAACGATGCCGAATGCCCAGCCGGCGGCGAAGCCAAAGGCCACGCCTGCACCTTCCGCCGAACCCGGTCCGCTCAAGGAAGTGTTCGACGAGTTCCGCGCCGAACTCGGCGAGATGGGAGCCGAAGAAGAAGACCTCGAGACCCACTACAACCTAGGCATCGCATTCCGCGAGATGGGGCTCCTTGAGGAAGCCATCAGCGAGTTTCAAAAGGTCGCCAAAGCCAACGATCGCGGGCGCGCTTTCCGTTACACCATGCAATGCTGCACGCTGCTCGGCCTGGCCTTCATGGAAAAGGGCCAGCCGGCCATTGCGGCCATCTGGTACGAGCGCGCCTTGAAGACCCCCGGCATGGACCCGGAAAGTACACTCGCCTTGCGGTATGATTTAGGCGTGGCTCAGGAATCGGCGGGCGAGCCTGAGGCGGCGCTCAAGAACTTTTCCCAGGTTTACGCGATGAACATCGACTACCGTGACGTGGCCGAACGCATCGCGGCGCTTCAGAAGCCCATTCGCCGCTCCTGAACCCTTCCTGACGGGACGGGATTCTTCTTACCAATGAATCGGATTTATCGCGCACTTCTGGTGGTCCTTGCGTTCGAGATGGGCGCGCTGCTCCTCTATTTGCCGTGGACAGGCTATTGGGAGCAAAATTATTTTCTCAGCCATTATCCTTCGCTCATTCGCATTGTGCTTCATCCTTCGTTTCGTGGTGCGGTAAGCGGAGTCGGGGTCTTGGATATCCTTTTGGCAATAGGGTGGATTGGTTCGCGTCCGGGTCCTGATCATGTCCCGCCTCAGTAACTCATCTGGCGTACCGACCCTCTGCTACGTGACGGACCGGAGCAGCCTACCGGGAGTCCAAACTGCAGGGGCAACGGCGGCCCTCCGGTGCAGAGTCGCTGCCGCCGCGGCTGCCGGTGTCGATTGGATTCAGATTCGCGAGAAGAATCTTTCCGGAAGAGACTGCGGCCTGCTCACCCGTGAAGCTTTACAGCTGGCGGCAAGCGCGACAGCCAGCGACGCTATGCCAACACGGATTCTCGTCAACGATCGTCTGGACGTTGCCCTGTCTGAGGGCGCCGGCGGCGTGCATCTCGGCGAGAAGAGTCTGCCGATACAGGAAGCGAAGCGGCTTGTGGACGCCCGCGGTCATCAGAAGGATTTCCTGATCGGTGCTTCCTGCCACTCTTTGCGGTCTGCCGAATCCGCTGCAAATGGCGGCGCTGATTATCTTTTTTTTGGTCCCGTCTTCGCCACTCCTTCCAAAGCCGCTTACGGTCCGCCGCAGGGACTTGATCGGCTGCGCGAAGTTTGCCGGGCTGTTTCCCTCCCGGTAGTGGCCATCGGCGGGATCACGCTCGAAAATGCTGCGTCCTGTTACGCCGCCGGTGCCGCGGGCATCGCGGCAATCCGTCTTTTCCAAGACACACGGGAAATTTCCCCTGTCATCCAGGTACTGCGCAAACTGGCGCCTTGATCAGCGTTCCATCAATCGGCGGAGCAGCCGTATCTGCCCCGCATGGTAAACGTCATGAAAGGCGATGCCGTAGAGCTGGCGCAGCAATTTGGCTCCGCGCGGCGACCGTAAGACCTTGGCCGCTGCTTTGCGCAGGGATTGATGTTCACGCTTCAGCAGGTTCTTGTCTGCGCCCCAGGCTTTTTCACTCCACTTGCCCTTCTCTGGTCTGGCAAAAAAATTGCTCCCTTTCAGCGCAAAGGAGCCGCGTTTTCCACCCTCAATTCTTCGCCTAACGGCGTACTTCCAATACGCCGCATGCAGCGTCACTTCCCAGATGTTGTGGCGTCCAGGGCCGGGACGCCAGGCTGCATGCTTTGCGGACACTCCCTTAATGGATTGTTTAAGGTTCGGTCCATGCCAAGTCTTTTTCTCGTAGGCTTCATCGAGTAGCGCGAGCACAACTTGTGCGGAATTCAGGGTGACCTCCACAACGCGAATGCGAGTGATGGCGAATTCCCGCAAAGGATGGCGCTCGCGCCCTTCCGTGTCAACGTAAAGCCCGGGACGTACGCACGCCAGAGCAAAATGAGGAAGAGGCGAAGGCGGGTGACCAGTTGCAAGTTATTTGCATTAGGTATCCGATTAAGCTAGTCTGGTTTAACTATTGCAAATTACTTGCAAGGAGATTCCGTGCCCTCTGTCTCTCGTTCCGTCCTTCTGTTTCTCTTAGCTTTTTCTTCCTTGGTTGTTTTCTACCAAGCCCCGTCCCACGCCCAGGAGAATCCTTACTTCGTCGCTTACGACCACTACCTTGAAGAGCCCGGAAACTTGGGAATCGAGTACTTCTCCACGTTTGGCACGCAACGCGGCGGCAACAGCTTCCACTCCTTCTGGACAGAATTTGAATACGGTGCCACCGCCTGGTGGACGACCGAGTTTTATCTCGACGGACAGACCACGTTCGGCGACAGCACCTTGTTCACGGGATTCCGCTGGGAGAACCGTTTCCGGCCTCTGAAACGCGAGCACTTCATCAATCCGATTCTCTACGTGGAATACGAAAACAAGAATGGCGCGGACAAAATCCTGAAAGAAGGCGAAGGTCACGACGTGGAGTCGGACTTCCTCGGCTCGAATGCCGAAGCCCGCAAGGAACACAACCACGAAATCGAATTGAAGTTGATTCTCTCCACTACCGTTAAGGGCTGGAATTTCACCGAAAACACCTTGGCAGCCAAGAATCTTTCGAATTCACCTTGGGAATTCGGCTATGCCCTGGGCGCCAGCCGCCCTCTCGCGCTGAAGGCTTCCGCGAAGCGCTGTAACTTCTGTCCGCAGAACTTTATTGGCGGGATCGAGATGTACGGCGGCCTTGGAGACCGCCACAGCTTTGGCCTTCACGATACTTCGCATTATCTGGCCCCCGTTCTTGGCTGGAATTTACCTTCCGGCTGGACGCTGCGGGTGTCGCCCGGCTTCGGTCTAAACGACAACAGTCATCGCTTCCTCCTGCGCTGGGGTGTCGCCCGTGAAATCTCCGGTTTCGGTTCGATGGTCAGTCGCCTCTTTGGAAGCCGTCGATGAAAAGCAGCATGGCGAGCCTCTCCCTCACCGTTGTTCTTCTTGGCGTTTCATTTGTACTTTCGGCGAAAGGGCAGCAAAACAGCGCAAGAGCAGCCGTTCAAGATACAAAGGGTCAATCTGTGTATGACGAACTTTCAAGAGCGCCTCAAAAGGCCCGCGCCAAACGCAATCCCCTCGAAAAAGATTCGGAGGCGGTTGCTGCGGGCCGGATTCTATTCGAACAGCATTGCGCCGAATGCCACGGCGGTGCGGCGCAAGGCGGCAAGAAAGGGCCGAGCCTTCGCGTCGCAGACGTTCAAGACGCCGAGCCCGGTGCGCTTTTCTGGATCTTAACGAATGGCGTCGTTCGAAAGGGTATGCCGGTGTGGTCGAAGCTGCCCGAGCCGCAACGCTGGCAGATCGTCTCTTATATCAGGTCCCTGGGCGTGGCACCGACGCAAGCGGATTCCCCGCCGGCGAAGTCTCAGCCGCCCGAAACTATGGATTTGTTTTCGCGGCATCGTTGAGGATCATCGCCAGCCGCACGCCGGCTTCCGCAAGACCGTTCTCCACCGCTTTCGCTGCGCTAACTTGATAAGCCTCGCCGACGGCAAGATGCCTTTCAAACATGCGTTTTCCCATGTGATTGTTTTCAGCGCAGCTCTTCAGTTTCAGGTCCGGTTCGATGCCGATTTTCTCCGGAAAAGCATCATAAACAGCCGATTCTGCTCGCTCGTGGCTCTCCCAGGCCCAGTTGTCCACGTGGATGCCCGCGGCCTCCCACGCGGCACTTTCGACTCGGAACTTTTCATCCAGTTCGTCGGCGTAGCGGGGGGGGTTGGAGATTTCCATGTCGCGTTCCACAATCTCGGTGTCCCAGATCTGATGAAGATTGGGCGAAAAATCCTCGCGTTCCGGATGCAGCGGATTGGAGAGCGCTTCATGGTGGAAATATTTCACCGGGACGCAGTTTCCCCCGTTGTCGGCATTGTTGATGGCATGCAGCGGTTGATGCAAATCCCCGACAAAATGGATCAAGTAGCGTATTGCTTCGGCGCGCTTCAGGGGATCGGCGGATTTGTCTTTTAGGATGGTGCGTTGCTCTTCGATCGCGCGCGTCACGCATCCCTCAGTGCCGCAGAACGGTTCGAGCGAACCGTTATGCTTACCCCGCGGAATATCGATGTAATGCCAGGGACCGTTGTTGCGCTCGTTGCGCACGTCATCTGGCCAGGTGGATGCGTCAACCATCAAGTCTGTTGTGGCATTGCCGCACCAGCGCCTGAGCTTCGGGTCGATTGGGTTGTCGCCGAGGAGTCTCTGCACCATTTGGCGCCCCTTGGGCGTCAAATGCTTTTCCGCAATCAATGCCACCGTTTGGTGACCTTTGCAGCCCCAGGCGTTAGCGGGAGGTGCTGCCGAAGTCAGCAGTGCGAGGGCGCCCGCAAGAAACACCATTCTGTGATTCATGGATTTGGCCTCAGAGAGTTGGCTCCGGCGTTGCATCGGAGTCGCAACTGAAGAGAACAGACGTACGACGCGCGCTCCGTGGTTTCACGCGCTGAGCCAGCGCCCGATGGGTTTCCACGACTCCGTGTGATCACAGATCACTCGCAATGTTGCGGTGATGGGGATGGCGAGAACCAATCCCATGCCGCCCCACACCCAACCCCAGAAGAGCAGCGAGACCGTGATTGCCACGGCATTCAAGCGCACGCGGCGGCCCACCAGTTGCGGCGCCAGAAGATTCAGGGCCAGAAGGTGGATGCCAGTTAGCGTTGCGGCAATCAAAACGAATTGCCCGATCGTCTTCCACTTCGCCAGCGCGATAACAAAGGCCGGCAGCCATGCCAGTACTGTACCGATATACGGAACCATGTTCAGCAAACCGGACACAATCCCCGTCAAAATGGGATAGTCGAGTCCCAGCACCCAGAAGAACAGGCTGCTCACCGCAATGACCACCAGCGTCACGATGGACATCCCTGCCAGGTAATCGCGAAGCACGTCGCGCAAATCTTCCAGCGTCTCTTTGACTTGTGTCCGCCGCGATACTGGAAAAAGTTGCAGTGTGCCGTGCCAAACCCCGCGCTTTTCCGCCAGCATGAAAAAGACCAGGAAGGGCATGAA
>WNFP01004417.1_pt1 | contig 19164 bp, 14 predicted proteins | sample 5400201 | NCBI WGS metagenome assembly WNFP01 (sample SAMN13153355, study PRJNA577476) | soil metagenome | isolation source: 115 cm saprolite under Madrone tree | place: USA:California | collected 2016-06-14 | reverse complement strand
CGTCTCCGGCGCACCGGTCAAAAGGGGTACCTGAACCGGATGTTGCGGATCAATGCGGCGCGTAATCAGTACATAACGGCCAGCTTTGGGAGTAGTACCGCCGGCGACGGATATGGCATCGTACAGTTTCCTCGAGCCCAGCAACGGATAAATTCCGGGCTTCTGTACCTCACCCAGTACAGAGATCCCTTGTGTCGCGTACTCCTTCTGGAAGACCGTAACGTGCGGATCATTGAAAAGGCCCTTTTGACTCAGCTTGCGTTCAATCAGCACTTCAGCCTGTTCGACTGAGAGTCCATTCACGGCCACTGTACCAAGCATCGGCAAGGATATCTCACCGCCAGAATTAACGCGCACATCGGTCTTGAAATCTGCCATGCCGTACAGGCTGACCTCGAGCAGATCGCCGGCACCTATCAGCAGGTCTGGCAGCGAGCCGGTGCTGTGCGCCGCTACAGGCGTGGTTTGAGATGCAGGCCGCGGGGCCTCCGCCCGAACTTCTGATGACCCGACACGATCTTGGGCGAAGCCAGGAGATGATGGCAGGGCTAAGAACGCAAGCACGGCAAGAGAGATGGATTTGGACTTCATGACAACCTCCATGGATCAGGACCACTAGCGGACGCAGCAGCACCTGGGGATTCAGGTCCGCTTCATTGCGGCAAGCCCTATGAGCAGCTGTCGGCAACCTTTGGGTCCCTCGAAGGTATTCACCGCGAACACTCCCATACAACGGAAAGGGGCCGATCAGCAGCGCAAGATTTTGGACGAATCGATACCGCGCGTAGCGTTCCGAGTGTCCACAACAAGTTGCGCTTCGCGTACAACAGCTTTGTAATCGTAATCGGAATGATCCGTGATAATTGCTACGCAATCGTATTCGCCGATGTTGTCCAAAGGTACGCGTTCCATCTGCAGGTCATAATGGCGTCCTTTGAGAAGCACTGGGAAATACGGATCGTTGTAGCTAACAATAGCGCCCTGTTGTTTCAGCAGCTCGATAATGGTAAGCGCCGGGGATTCACGTAGATCATCGACATCCTTCTTGTAAGACACTCCAAGGATGAGTACGGTCGAACCATTCAGTGGCTTGCGGGTGCGATTCAGCGCTGCCGAAATGGTGCTTACAACGTGGTAGGGCATGGAAACGTTAATCTCACCTGCGAGTTCGATGAAGCGAGTTTGGAAATCCCACTGCTTTGCTTTCCATGAAAGGTAGAACGGATCTACTGGTATGCAGTGTCCGCCTAGACCTGGACCGGGGTAGAACGGCTGAAAGCCAAAGGGCTTCGTCGAGGCAGCGTTAATGACCTCCCATATGTCAATTCCCATGCGCAGGCACAACAACTTCAGTTCGTTCACCAAGGCGATGTTCACACACCGGTAGATATTTTCAAGTAGCTTCGTCATCTCCGCTGCCGCAGGTGTGGAGACTGGTACAATGCGGCGGAAAATGGCTTGATATAGGGTGGCGGCAAGCTCAGTCGCTCCGCTGCTCAGTCCGCCGACAACCTTCGGGATATCGCGCCGCGCGATGGTGTTATTGCCGGGATCTTCGCGCTCGGGCGAGAACGCAACATAAAAGCTATCGCGCTCGACTCCCTTGCTATCGCGCTGGGCGCGCAAGCCGAGGGCATTTTTCTCCAGAATAGGCACCAAGACTTCCTCTGTGGTTCCGGGATATGTGGTGCTTTCCAACACGATGAGCTGGTTTGCCCGCAGATGGGGAGCAATCGCTTCTGCTGTATTCGTGACGTAACTGAGGTCAGGCTCACGTTGCTCGTTCAGCGGAGTCGGGACACAAATGATTACCGCATCCATGCCAGCGATGTCCGAGTATTCCGCCGTAGCTGAGAACTGCTTCATGCGCGCGAGTTGAACTTCGCTGGAAGGCACGCGGTAGATGTACGACTCACCTCTGGATAGCTTCTCCACCTTTTGGCGGTCAACGTCGAAGCCCGTGACCGGAAAACCCGCATCGGCGAAAAGCAGAGCGAGTGGCAAGCCGACATAGCCGAGCCCGATGATCCCGACGTTTGCGGTACAGTTCGCAAGCTTCGTTTCGAGCGATTCAAGTTTGTCCGCGTGCAAGGAAATGGTAGTCTGGGCACTTACACTCATAGGCTTCGGTCCTCCGGATGATGAAAACGGCGCTTATGAAGAACGTAGCTATTTCTTCGACGACTAGTTGGCGCTCCCGCAGCAATTTCGGTATTCGACAGCGCGGCACGTTGGTGTCGCTCGGCGCCTGGCTGGCGCGACGTCGTCAGTAATCCGGTGCATGAATAATCGCGAATTCGCGAACTTCGGCGTGGGAACAAATGTAAAAAGCTGCTTTTATCAGTCGCTATGATGTGCAGCAGGCTGGGATTGCGCACGAGCGTCAGCTTGCTGTTTCGCCCCAACCATTCGCATGGGTACTGTCGCACCACATTGGCTAACGCGGTTCTCATCAGGCCACAACAGAAGATCTGGTCATAACGATTGGTCTCCACCAGCTACCAAGCCAGCTTAGGATTCAGGCAGCCGCTACCAGCCACTCCTACTTCAAAACTGACCATTTGCCTTCCACGTCAGTCATGCAGATCATGAGTGAGAAGCAGAAGGAGATTTGAAATCCCTACCCGCCTTCGCCAAGGTGTTTACTTTCATCCTTCCCGTAGTAGCCGTAAAAGTACCGGAAATCTGACGAGTCCAGCTCTGCGCCATTTAGGACGAAGCCCGTAAGGCGGGCGTTGACCTTGAGAAGCACATCCTGAGCGCGCAAGAACTCGTCTTTTCCGATCTGACCAGAGCGGATGACCAGGATCACCGAATCCGCCTCGACCGACATGCGAACGGCGTCGGTCATCGCCAGCACGGGCGGGGTGTCGATGATGATGTGGTCGAATTGCTCCCTCCAGCGCTCCACCAAGTCCTTGAAGCCGGATACCAGCAGTTCCGTATCCTCCTGTAGGTTAATTGGCCCGGCCGGTAGGACGTACAGATTGGGTACATCGGCGCAGCCGACTACAAGCTCATCGAATGGGGCGGACTTCCTGAGTAGCGCGCCCAAACCGGCTTTAGCACTCAATCGCATGGCGCGGTGGATGCTGGGACGCCGGAGGTCGGTATCGACGAGTAGCACGCGCCTGCGCAGTCGCGCGAGGACAATCGCCAAGTTCGTACTGACAGTGGTCTTACCCTCCCCAGGAAGTGCGCTCGTCACGAGGATCACCGCCGGGTGAGTCCGGTGCGAAAGCAAGATCGACGTCACGATGGCCTTGTAGGATTCCGCCGTCATCGACATTGGCCGAAGGGCGCTCACCAACTCGGGTTTCACGCTGCCGTCGGCGTCATTGATTTGGGGGGACGCGCCATTCTTCTTCCTTGCTCCCAACAACGGCACAACGCCGAGTGAAGGTAGTGGCGACGCAACAACAGCCTGCTCCAGAGTGCTAATCTTCTCGTTCATCTTTCCCAGACCGAATGCCATTAACACGCCGCCTAAAATCCCGAATAGGAGAGAAAGCGCGAAGTTCCGCAGAATATTCGGCTCAGCAGGCCGTCTCGGCGGTCTGGCAGGGTCGACGATCCAGATGTTGCTCGGTTTCAAGCTGGCTGAAATGCTCACTTCTTTCTGCTTCTGCAACAGATCCTCGTAGAGCTTCCGGTTTGTTTCGAACTCGTGCTTCAGAATGTTGCCCTGGATCGCATTTGCGCTCAGCTTGTCGGCCGCCTGTTTCTGTGCTTCCAATGCATTCCGCAGCATGCGCTCACGTTCCACCGAGCTCTTGTACTCATAGGTTATCTGCTCACCGATTCTCCTGACTTCGGCATCCACCGACTGCCGCGTCTGAGCAATTTGCTTCGACAGTTCGCTAATTTTCGGATGTGCTGGGCCTAGCTGAACCGAGGCTTGCGCCATCTGGTTTTCCAGATCAGCCTGTTGCGCGCGTAGCTTGGTGATTAGGCTTTCAGATCCGAGTCTCGCAATCAGCTCCGGCTGCCCCAAACGCGCCAATCGGTAGTTGACCTCTTTCTGGACCCGATCAGCTTCCGCTGCAGTGAGTTCCCTATTCAGATCGTCCAGCTTTGCCGTCACAATGTTCTGCTTATCGTCCAAGCCAAAGATCCCATTTTCTTTCTGGTAGTTGATCAGCTTCTGTTGCGATTCTTCAACCTTAGATTGCAGTTCCTTCAGTTGATTCGCGAGGAACTCGGAGATCTGGGTGCTGGCTTGGAACTGACTTCTATAAAACTGATCGACGTACGCCTTGGCCAACTCGTTCACGACATCGGCCGCCAGCTTTGCATCCGTGCTTCGGAATTGAATCTCGATGAGCCGTGTACCCTTCACCTTGGAGATCGTGAGGTTTTTGTGAAACGATGGCACCAATCGATCTTCGTTGCCGGACTGCTCCACTCGACCGGCGAACTTCGGATTCTTATCGAGGCGGAGATCGTGGATGACCTGCATGGCCAAAGCATCGGTCTGCAGGATTCCGATCTGTGTGTCGATCGCCGCACGGTCTTCTGGATCCTCCAATAGCGACGTATCAACGCCCTTGAAACCCAGCACGCCAGTGTCATTCTCGCGGTGAAACACCACGCGCCCGACTGCTTCGTACTGCGGTTTCATCAGCAACGATGCCGCTACGACAATCGTAACAACTACAAGCGTAAACGCGGCGACCGTCCACCTGCGGCTCCGGATGATTCGCCACAGACTTGCCGCGAATCTTTCCTCCGGCACATCCCCCATCCACTGGGTGTAACGGTTTGCGACCTTTAGTTTAGAACTTAGCGCACTTTGCGTGGGGGGCTGGACCACGCCGGAATCTTGCGCGCCTTGGTTCATCAATTCAAAATTCCTGCTCATTGCTCTCCACCTTGGCGCCGCATGGCAGTGTCGGAGTTAACTGACTTTCTGCGGGGCGCTCCTCAGCTTGGGACACTCTTCAGTAGTTGGGCTGGCGCTAGCACTGGATGAACTGTCTTGGGGATCTCGACGGCGCATAAGGCTATACGTAGCTCCGCCATTCGAGTCACATGTACCCGGTTCACCAGAAGCTATTTTCGACTCTGTGCTGGGAAAAGAAATCGGGTAAGAAAGGGGTATTCAACGCAGTACAAATCATGAAAAATATATCGGGTAAAGACCTGTTATGAATAACGGCTGTGGCTCATTATCCCTCACGCTAGTTCGTACACCAACCGGCCACCGTCAAGAGAGGCATACGCAACCCGGGCTTTATCCTTGTCTGGTCCTTCGATCACCCAGGTGTTTCCCTGGCGCGCCAGCTTCATTTGGCTCCTCGCCCGCCACCACTGGTTGACTTCCCGTGGAAGAGCAGCCCAGATTTTGCCCTTCGAACGCAAATCAAACAGATAGGCCAACAATGATTTGTAGGTATCTCGTGTCCGTGACTCCAAAACATAGTCCGGGTGAACGATGAAGCTGGCCAGTCCATGCTTCTCCATGATCTGTGAAATTTGGCGTTTCCAAAGATCGATCGAATACTGCTTGAGGATATGAAAAAGGGAATAATCCTGGGTAGTGGTGACGGGCAACTCTAAGATCTTGCCGATGAAATAGGGCATCACAGTGCAGCACCCACCGCGCTGTGGATCCAGATGTGCTGTGTTGGGCACGGACATATCGTAGGAGAATTCAAGCGCGCCGTACCAGGAGAGATTCCGGTAAAGCGCGCCTGAGCGAAATCCCTGCGCACCGAGCGCGCTGCCATAATGGTTAATGCGGCGGACTCGATCGAAGAACTTCGCCTCGCTGGAAAATAGCCGTCCGTCGTGATTCAAGTCGTGAACATTTACCTCGAAACCCCTCGAACGGATGCTTTCGACAAACGACGGACTGAGACCATACCGTTCTTCGGGAATCAATTGAAATGAACTTTTTATGCCAAAGTTCTCATCGACGTCCATCAGTGCCGGACAGAAATCACGCCCTTTGACGGCTTCCACGTCGTGAGTAACAACCACGCAGCTTGGAAGACCCTGGGGCCAAAACCAAATGAACGGCACCCGTTTGCCATCGTGGGCTTGCAGGCAGAGGCGGAGCATCGTCTCGTGCACCTGCTCGACGGTTTGATCCACCGGCCACCGCGGAAACGGAATCGATCGCCAATCAGCGAGCCTGAGCTTTTGGAGGTGCCGGCGCACGGCCACGCCTAGAATCGGCCGTGCCAGGTAGTACAACTTGTTAGCGAGTCCTCCCGAGAGGAGCGATCGTCTTGCCGAGCTGCTGCAATAGCGCTCAAATCGAAGATTGTTGACAACCTGGTCGGCGTCGAAGGAGAGCCTTACCGCCCCCCGCTCCACCACGGCATCCTTCAAAGCGTCGTGGAGCTCTCCCTCCGGGCTGGGGTGTACTGCCCCCTTGTTGATAGAACCATAGCAGATCGCATCGGGCCCGAATCGGAAATGACCTAAACGCCCCGGTGGCACGCCATCCTGAAAACAACCGGCGAACTCTTCCGGGCAGCGATAGTACTCCACAAATGTTCTATTCATTGGGTAAGGCTTGAAAACCGGAAGACATCAGTCTCGGTGTGAGCTTCTATTGCCCCTCCTGGCCGCGGGACACGGCAACACTCTGTGGCCGTTGGAGCGCATTCGCGACCGGCCGGCCAACGATGCGTCGGCGAACACGTACCACGGACCGCGACACTGCACGCGCGGCGAAGTCCGCACCCGCCACGAACCGCATAAGCGGGCCATAGCTCCATACCGCCGGAGCGCCTAAAAAATGCAGCCCAGGAACTGAGGATTCAAAGCCTCGCCCGAGCACTGGAAGTCCGCCGATAAGGCGCAGCGCAGATACCAAGGATGCGGAAAGAAATTCATACTTTCTGACATCGACGCGATAGCCGGAGGCCATCAGCACGTGATCGACAAGCTCGTGCGAGCCATCGCTCAGCTTCAAGTCCACTTGGTCTCCGCGGGCGTTCGCCGAAACCACAGCGAGGCCGGTGGAGATGTTTACATCGCGCAGTCGAGGTTTCAGCCACCCTACGCCGTTCGGACGGACCGACTTAGCGCGCCAGGAATCCTGAATCCGTCGCGGAAGCATTCGATAGAGATTCGGCCGAGCAACCGCATGACTGATGAAGGCCGGCCCGACGTCTGGCCAAGCGTAGAGGACCGCGCCGACGGGCCGGAACGTGTGCAGCCACGGGCGTTGCCAAGTCCATTGAACAGTGGTCTCGCGAACCAGCAATTCAACGTCTGCCTGGGATTCGTGCAAGAGCGCCGCCGATTCGAGAGCGCTCTGCCCGCCCCCGATCACCACGACTCTCTTTCCGCGAAAGATGCTCAAGTCCCGCTGCTCCAAGGAATGCGAAGCCAGGTCCTGGGGGAGTCCTGCAAACTGGGGCGGTCGCACCGCAAACGGTCCGATCCCTCCCGCGATGACGACGCGCGCGCATCGTACAACTTGCCCATCCGCCAGTACCACGCGGAAGCCCGCTGTGCTCTTTTCGATTTCGGCAACCTTTCGCTGCTCCAGGTTGGGAACGGCACGAGACTGAAACCAGCGGCCATAAGCCACGAAGCGTTCGATAGGGACGGGCCGGCTCACGCTCACGCCGGTCGCACTTTGAAATGCGTCGATGGTCAAGGACCTGCCAGGATCCGACAATTGGGACGCTTCCCAGGGTGATCGCAAACACATGCCCGCGGGCATATTGCGGTCCCAGAACGCCATGGTTTCCCCAAAGACGCGGACGTTCACTCCGCACGCATTCAAATGCGCGGCCGCCGACAATCCATAAGGGCCGGCCCCGACAACTACCACGTCACATGTCGCTTTCAACGGTGCGCCTCCATAACATTAGATAGGTTTTCCTGACATTCAAGCCGCAACTCAGGGCATTCGTTCATGCGATCCTGCCGCCGCTGAAGACCCTTTTGCCGAGCAAGTACGCCAGAAGCGGAATTTCAAGAACCCCAGGCATGGGATCGTCCGACGCGTAAATTGCCGAAGCAACCGGAGGCCGGATGGAGCGCAGGTATTCGCGCAATGACATGCGGCCATGAATGACTTCGCGAATCGCCGTGGGCGCATCAGTGCTCATCCGCACCCAACGCACACCGATCGCTGCCTTCGTCGTCGGTATGGGTTCGCCGACCGTCAAGAGCCACAAGAGGTACGGATAGTCCACTCCCGCAGGTCCGCAGAGACTGTGCCAGCCCCACACGCGTGGATTGATATCCAGTAGCTTAAGCTTCCCGTCGCGCAGATCTCGTTTGAATTCAACTTCCACGATGCCCGTATATCGCATTGCCTCGATGAGGCGAACCGCGGCCGCTGAAGGTTTTGGGTCGTCGACCGTCTCGACGAAAGTGCTGGCGCGCCCAAAATCCATGGGAATCTGCCGGGCCCGCCTCGCGGTAAGTGAGACGATGGGCTGTCCATCTTTACAAAGTGCCGTGTAGGAAAACTGCGATTCCCCTCCGCCCGGAATGAGCTCCTGAATCATCAAAGTACCTGCGTCAACCAGCGTCTTCGCCTCGTCGTATCGAGCGAGGAGTTGCTCTCTGTTGTCAACGCGCCAGGCTTTCGATGCCGTGAATCGATTGAAGCGGCTGCGATAAGCAGGTTTAAGAATGACCGGGTAGGGACATTCGCTCGCCGCCACCTCATCGTGGCTCGTGGGATACATCGTCCAGGGATGATCCACACCTACTCGATCGGCAAGCCTGTAGCTAAGTCGCTTGTCATACGCCCACTTCAGTTCATCCCATGGCGGCGTCGTAAGTTGATAGCATTTGCCAAGCGCCTCGTGATGACGCGCAACCAAGGCGGCGCCTTCGTCACCTGTAGGAAACAGCACCCAATTGTGGACGTCCTCGCTATCGACCAGGTCAACAAGGAAGCGTACTTTTTCTTCTTCATCCTCGCTCGGCCAGCTCAGCGTCCGCCGGTTATAACGGGATTTTGTAGCGAGCAGTTGATCCCCATGCTTCAGCACCCACACTGGGATTCCATGGCGCCCCAGGCTGCGCACGACAGCCAGCCCACGATAATCTGCGTCCATCACCAAGGCCCCGGCGCACTGCTTGTCTGGAGATGCTGATTGCAAGGTCTTCGAACTCGGCATCACGTCCAGGTCCACTGTCATAGCTTCACTGCCTGTCGTCTGGATCATGCTGTCCCTGCTAGCCAATATGGCGGTACAGAATTCGCCCGCTTGCCACCAGAAGGAGATCCGGCATGCGCGAAAAAATCGGCCCCGCAAATTTGAGCTTGCGCTTCCACTGGCCGCGGCTAGATACGCTCTGGCTCGGCAGCTGCCAATACGTCAACTCCGTGCGTTGTGAGCCCCAACGGTCCTTGAAGGTAATCAATCCTGCGTTGTCGTAGTCGGAGCGGCCGAAGTCAAATTTCTGGGCTCCGTCCACCTTCGCATCCTGAATCGCGTTCCAGAATAAGAACGGCATGGCACCCAAATTGTGGAATGTCGTGTCGGAGCCGCCGTACTTGTAAACCATGGCGTTGCCGTAACGCATGGTCACGATGCTGGCAATGGGGCGGCCGGCTTTCGAAGCAATATGAATCCTGATCCGATCGCCTAGGCACGTAACCAGGTTCCGAAACCAAGCAATGGGCTGTGGTGGCACGTTGTGCCGCCTGCGCGTTAGGACGAAGAGGCTATAAAACTTCTTCAGAAGGGTTTCCGATCTTCCTTCTTCGTAGAACAGAGCCTCGCGTTCAGCCCGTCGAATCTTTCTCTGAATCGAATCCTTTTGAAGCTTGCAAAAAAGGTCCTCGAGAGTGGGGCAGAGATCCAGTATGTGAAAGCAAGACGTACTGCTTTCTTGCACGGCGGGCTGGCCTCGCAAATCTGAGCTTAGCGGCCGAATCTCGATGTATTTAAGCTTCTCTCTCTCGAGCGCTAATCGCAGAAAACTGAAAATTTCGTTGCGTTCTTCGGGACTGTCCACGAGCGGCTCGCAGTGATCCGCAAAAGGCAAGGAAACCATCCTGCGTCCAGTCAGCCAACTGCGGATGCGACAGAAGACAATTCCATTCGTCAAGGGGATCGCTGGGCTACAAGTGGTGTAGGCGATCGGCTCATATCCGTAGGTACGATGCAGAGCTTCCAGCCAGCCTGGTGTATGAAAAATGGATGCTCGTGGATGTCTCTCGACAAAGTCCGCCCAGCGCGAATCGTGCAGAGGATTCAACGTATAAACTGTCAAGGAAAACCTCGGGTTTAGGCTATAGCTGGGCGCGAATCTATCTGATTGATGCTGTAAAATGCCGATCGTTTCCGGGGCAGTCGGTTCGACTATTCCACTGACTAAGGCTTGCAGTACTCAGCGGAGATTCTCAAAAGCTTTCGGGAGGTCGTCTCCTCCGAATCTTACCGGTTGGCAACAGTGGGTCGGAAACTTCAGAAAGCCTCAATCAAAGCTGTTGAATCCTCTATTTCTGGAGATCTCGACGGCACATTCAATTCGCTCAGGAGCGTGGACATTGCCAAAAGCATCCAGGCCTGAGCCCATCTCATGTATGGAATTCGGATCGTATGGAAGCGAAGTACGCGATAGTAAAAGAAGCCCCGTTCATCCCACATGTGATTCATGGCCCATTGGAACACCGAGCGCGCCAATATGACATTGCTCGGGTCGAGTTCTCTAAGCGCAAGGAGCGTGATGATACTTTGCGCCACACAATGAATGTCCACGGGATACGTGCGGTTATGAAAATATCTGGGCGCGCCATCATCGCGGAAAAAGTGGGCTCGATAGAACTCAAGCCCGCGCCGGATGTGCGATTCGAACTCCATTGTTCCGGCATAGCGGCCAATGGACTGCAGCGCGCACAGGTTGTAGCCGGTATGGAGGTTGTCAATCCATCGTTGTGACGGCCCCTCCCCGTAGTCCCACGAGCCATCGGCGTGCTGTTTGGCAGCCGAGTAGCGGGCCACTCTGAGGGCCGGACCGAGGAATTTCTGTTCGTTCGTGTGTCGGTATACGCGGCATAACAAAGCCGCACCAAGGAAATTCGCGTTGGGAACCTGATTCCGAGGTTCGGCGCCCCACGCGGCACCACTATCGTGCGCGTCTGCCACGGAAAACTGTATCCCCAGCACCAATGAGGAACTCCTTGTGACCGAAGTGCGATCAACCGTTCGATCATCGGCTCGACCAAGTCTCCGGTATTAATCACTCCGATTCTCGAAAGCTTGAGGAATGCCGACAGGAACAATGCGATGGCTTTGGGGTTCTGGGTTTTAGGAATCAACAAGAGTCGGCGAATGTTAATTGGGCTCCTCTTCAAAACCTGGGTGAGAGCCAGCCGAGGAAGTCTCGAGTTGAAGAACGGCAAGGCAGCAAATATCCGGCTGTTCAAGGCATCGTACGGGTCGTAGCCGGCCCAATCGTTTGCCTGACAGCAAGACAATAACTTCCGGATCTTAGCTTCCAGTTGATTGTCTTGCGTTATGAACTGGGCTAGGGGCATGTGTATCCGGGATCGACGCGGAGACATATATCTGGCTTTGGAACCTGACATAACCTCGTTATAATGCCGACCGATATGAACGAGGACGTGTGGGATCGCTTCGCCGCGCCGCGCCGCTCCGGTCGGTTGGCAGAATCTTCCAAAAGCCTCTCATTGTGGGTATTGATTGCCTCGATGACCGGCACAGCCTTCATGAAATGAGCGCGCGCCAAAATCAATCAGAGCATTCACTTTGTCTGTTGGGGACAGCTGAATTTCCCGACTCTCCTCCCACGCAAGGAGGCAAATGGTTCAGACCGATGCCTTCACTGGCGCTCTGCGCCGGATATTTGCCGTCCATCACCCTTACAATCTGCTTCACTATGGTGCTCAAGGTAATACCATTGCCGTTTTGCGGCCTGGCGGATCGGTTTCTACTAACTGAGTGGATTCTTGTTTCCACGTCTTGAACACTTTCGAGGACTACGAGCCGACCTCGCTCGACCAAATAGCGATCGACTGCACCAATTCTGCCGCGGAACACGCTATAGACGGGAACGCCCAAAGCGGCAGCTTCGCGATTCATCGTGCCGCCGCCGCTGATGACGAAGTCCGAATGCCAAATCAGGTTGAGACCGTCTACGACTTTTCCTGGAATCCGCATCTTGCCGCTTGAGAAGAGATCGGGCCAACGCTCCTTTAAGCGAGCCGCCTGTTTCTCGTTCCGCGGAAGCGCCACGAATTTCAGTTCGGGCTTCTTACTTAGAAACTCCACTGCCGCTTCGAAGAGCTCGTCGCTCTCTGGATTATGATAGTGCGCTTCATTCGCAGGGGGACGGATGGTCACCACCACGTCCTGCTCCAGGAGCCCAAGTTTGGGCCTCAAGCCGGATTTCGGCACAAATCGGCCGACGTAGACATCTTCCTTGATACCGGGATATTTCAGGGTTCGACTTGAATCGGATTGAAAGGCCGCGTACGGAATTACTTCCGGGCACATGTGCCAGGTAGGGCGGATGAAAGCCCAACGTGTCGCAAATTCGTAATCACCTAAGAAAAAAGACGTAATCCCGCAAATCTTGGACGCAATCAATTGGGAACGCGAACAATGTGAGACGGCCAAGTCGGGCTTTTCCCTAAGGATGGTCGGAATCAATTGCAAGGCACGAAAACACAGTCCCGTCATCTTGAGGAACTTGTTCCTCCCGGAGTGATGGCCGATGAGTCTGTAATTCAGATGAAAGAGGTCGGCTAGCTCACTTACCTGAAAACAATCGCGCGCGGTAACGACAATTGAGTAATTGCGCTTCTGGAGTTCATCGATGATTGGGGCAAAGAATGGAACGTGCGGTGAGTTATCCAGATCAATCCAGATCTTTCCTTTGGCGGCCGCTGCTCCACTTCTCTCCAATTTTGCCGATGTTGGGCTCACGGCCAATGCCTGTGCGGGGGTTCCCAGCTTTGTATCGGAACTCAAGTGTCGATCTCTTGCGGAATAAAATTTCGTCTCAGTCAGCACGACTTTCAGACTCAAATGGCCCGAGATTCGGATTGCGGAGGCCCACAGGTTCCCCGGCAAGTGATTTGACTACTTCTTGAACGACGCTTTTCTGCTGGCAAAGTTCGAGCTGCGGATACATTGGCAGCGACAGGATTTCGGTCGCCGCCTCTTCTGCGGCCGGAAAATCTCCTTCTTTGTGCCCCAAGCTTGCATAGGCCTTCTGAAGGTGGAGAGGTGTCGGGTAGTGGGCCTGGGTCATGATGTTGGCTTGTGCGAGATTTACCTGAAGTCGATCCCGATTCTTAACACGGATCACATAGAGGTGATAGACAGCCTTGGTTCGGGGAGATTCGTAGGGCAAGATAATTCCGTCAGCGTGCGATCGAAACAACTCGTCGTACCGGCGGGCAATTGTGCGACGTCTTTGGTTCCACCGTGGTAAGTGCTTGAGCTTAGCCTGCAAAATCCCTGCCTGGATTGCATCCAATCTGCCGTTATATCCTTCTATTTCGTGGCGATACTTTTCAACTTGGCCATGGTCGCGCAGCATGCGAACCTTTCCGGCGAGCGTTGAATCGTTTGTCGTGACTGCTCCCGCCTCCCCGCAAGCGCCCAAGTTCTTTCCAGGATAGAAGCTGAAAGCACCCGCCACGCCCATCGATCCCGCCTTCCTCCAGCGATTCTCTCTTCGAGAAAAGTAAGCCGCCCCGTGAGCTTGACAAGCGTCTTCGATCACAAACAACTTGTATCGTTCCGCGAGCTCCAGAATGGGATCCATGTCCGTCATCTGGCCGTATAGGTGCACGGGGACAATTCCTGTCACAGGACTTCGCGTCTTCCGGTTCAATAATTTTCCCGTCGCACGGTCGAGGCAGCATTGCGTTTCAAAGTATTCGCGGAGCCTTCGCGCGTCCATGTTGTAAGTGCGCTCCTCAATGTCCACGAAGTCCGGCCGCGCACCAGCCTGGGAGATTGCCTCTGTGGTCGCGATAAAAGTGTTCGGAACTGTAACAACAGTATCGCCCGGCTGCACTCCCGCGGCGATCAAAGCAAACCGCAGTGCGTCAGTGCCATTCCCAACCCCCACGCAGTATTCGGTCTCGCAAAACTGCGCAAACTCCTTTTCGAATTGTTCTACTATCGGTCCGCCGACGAATCCGGCGGTCTTCAGCGCCCTTCGAAAGACCGAAACCAGTTCCTCCTCCATTTCTAGGTGGGGCGTCACCAGGTCCAGGAAAGGAATTTTGTCGTTGCCGATTATGACGCTACCCTCATTTCGGGCGCGATCAAGCGGCGCACCTTTGCTGGATTCCCAGCCACGATGGCATTGTCAGGCACGTCCCGCGTGACCACACTGCCTGCACCAACCAGAGCATTTTCGCCAATGACCAGATTCGAAAGGATCGTCGCACCGGAACCAATGGAGGCGCCTTTTTTCACCAGCGTTGGTTCTACTTTCCAATCCTTTTCGGATTGGAGCTCGCCTTCCGGATTGGTGGCACGGGGATATGCGTCATTGATGAAGGTTACGCCATGGCCCACGAAAACATTGTCTTCAATGGTCACCCCTTCGCAAACAAAACTATGGCTCGAGATCTTGCAATTCTTGCCAATTCTGGCGTTTTTTTGAATCTCTACGAAGGCGCCTATCTTGGTGTGGTCGCCAACTTCGCAGCCATAGAGATTAATGAATTGGGAAAGCTTCACATCCTTTCCCAATTGCACATCGGGAGCGATACAGTGGTACTTGTTCATAGGGAGACGACTCTTCCTCGCCCTTGCAATGATTGATCGGCCGCTTCCAGAATCTTGACCACCCGCAAACCTGCTGCCCCATCATTGAGTGGCGTTCGGTCGTTCAGTATGCAGTCGATGAAGTATTCAAGCTCGACCTTCAGCGCCTCCGTCTGCTCGATTCTTGGCGCGCAAACATCTCCAGAGCGATAGCTCACCAGTAAATCATATACGCCTCGCCCGCTCGTCATCTGCACGCCTTTATCGTAGACTTTGATTTTTTCATCGGCCTCGAGATCGTTCCACACCAGCATCTTTTTCTCGCCGCCGATCAGAGTCTTTCGAACCTTGACCGGAGAGAGCCAGTTCACGTTGATGTGCGCGATCACGTCGCCCGGAAAGTAGACCGTAATAAAAGCCACGTCCGCCAGACCGTTCAAATGCCTTCCGCCCGTTGCCACGACCGCTTCCGGTTTCGCCTTGATAACGTAATCCATAATCGACAAATCATGCGGAGCCAGATCCCACACGACGTTTACGTCATGTTGGAAGAGGCCCAGATTCACGCGCGTCGAATCAAAGTAGTACAGATCCCCCAAGGTGCCATCGTCGACGAGTTCCCGGATCTTCCTCACTGCGCCACTGAACAGAAACGTGTGATCCACCATGATTTTGAGTCTGTTCCGATCCGCCAACTCGATTAGCTCCTCGGCTTGTTGCGGCGTCGAGGTGAACGGTTTTTCGACAAAGACGTGTTTGCCATTTTGTAAAGCCGCTTTGGCCAGCTCGAAATGCGTCCAGACCGGAGTAATCACGGCGATGGCATCGATTTGAGTCGAAGTCAGGAGCTCCGAGTAGTCGATCGTCAACTCGACACCCGGATAAGCTCGGCTTGCGCGTCGGAGCGAGTCTGAATTCTTGTCGCAGATTGTAACGAGTTGACAGTTTTCGAGACTGTGCAGATTCCTGACTACATTCGGACCCCAGTAACCGTAACCGATAACACCAACACGAACGAGATTAGACGGACTTTGGTACGCGTGGGATTTCAACCTCTTGGAAATCTCTGGTGCCGTTGGTCGTGGAAATCCATAGCGAACAGGATCTGTTTGAGTTGCCATTGAGCCCTCTCCAAAAAAACTGGGTATTGTCGTTTTCCTCGGCGTTCTAGAAGCCGCTCTGACTTTTAACTCTTGGCGCGAAAGGTGAAAACCCGATTGCATGGCGAAAGCGCCTCAGTAGGCGCCTGCCCCGAAAAAGACAGCCCTTGGGGTTCGCAATAGGATCTTGATATCCAGCCAAGGCGACCACGTTTTCGCATATTGGAGATCCAGACGAACCATGTCGTCGAACTTGATCCTGCTGCGACCGTTCACTTGCCAGAGCCCCGTGATTCCCGGCTTGGACTCTAGCAGGCGGCGCCGATGCCAGATCTGGTAACCTTCCAACTCGTAGGGGATTGGAGGGCGCGGCCCGACAAGAGACATGTCGCCCTTTAATACATTGATGAACTGAGGCAGTTCGTCCAGGCTGCTTTTTCGTAGAAACTTCCCTACGCGGGTGACACGCGGATCGCTTTGAATTTTGTAAACAGCATTTTGAGTATGGCTGACTCGGGCCGCATCCGCTTCTCCAGCGATGAACCGCTTGACATATTCGCGGTGAATGCGCGCATCGCTGCCGCACTCCATCGATCTGAACTTCAAGAACGTGAACCGCGAGCCGTACCGGCCCACCCTCTCTTGTTTAAACAGGATTGGTCCTTTCGAAGTGAGCTTGATGGCCACCGAGATAAGCGCAAATAGCGGAGAACAAAGGATTAGAGCCGCCAAGCTTCCTGCAATATCCATCGACCTCTTCAGAAAACGAGAGAATTTCCTCTCTTCATCTCTCTCGAACAAGTCTGGATAAAGCTCCGCGTTTGCCAGTTGGCCGAGGCCGGATTTGTCGCCCCTCTCCGGGAAGAAGTGGAACGAAATGCGCATCTTATTTAGCTGTTCGGGACTGAACCTGGACCGCAATGATGCGGTCACTTTGGCGGACGTCAAGATCTCCAGCGCTTTCCGGTCCCCTTCGCGGAACTCCGTGAAGAGGACCCCAAGAATGGCGCCTTCTCGATACCACCCGGCAAGGTCCGTCTCTCTCGTGATACTGGAGAGCGCTGAGACTATTTCGGATAGCGCTCTTTCGTTGTGATTCGCCTGGAGAAAGCTTCCTGCGTGCACTAGCATTAACAGAAAGCACCTGCCGGAACGCTCTGCTCTCTTCCGTTCCCAGCAGAAAACCCTCCGGAACACGTCCTCGGCAAGGACCTCGTGCCGGAGCCGGTTCGAAGAAATGCGCACTCGCAAAGGGGACTTTGAGAGGCTCGCAAAATTCGACATTTCTTTTAGCGCATTTGCCATCGAGGTGCCGATCCTTTTGTTTTTATCGTGTGTAGGGAATTTGGCCGTGCGTCGAATTCTCTAAGATCTGCCATACACGCATGTCTGGCGGGAATTGACGAGCAAGCCCAGGGGAATCAAATCGCAGCAAGTTATCGATCGCGGCATGTTCTCTTCAGTTCGAGGCATTCAGCGGAAGCCGAATCTTTTGTCCCGCCTCCAGATGGTCGGCGTTTCTCAATTCCGGATTGAGCTTCTGGATTTGCGACAGGACGGCTTTGTCGTAGCGCCCCAAAGCCGATACACAGAGGTCGCGCAACGTGTCTTTCGGTTGGACCACATAAATGAAATAACTCAACGAATTCTCATGGGCGCCAGTTTGCTGCAACTCATGGGGCTGCTGGCCGGCAGTGGGATCAGTTACGCGCTGTACAGGCTGGGACTCGGGACCGGTGACCGCTGAAGTCGTTTGCGTATCCTGGTAGACCGCGGCCGGGCGTCGAAACGTCCCTGCCACGCTACGGACCCCAAAGTAGATCACGAAACCGCCGCACACGAGGGAAAGAACCGACATTTGAAGAACCCGCCGCCTGAAAAGATTGTCTGCGATCCAGGCAAAGAAAGACTGCAACGACTGACCCAGACCGTGAGTAGCCTTGGATCCCGTCTGCTGATGTGGGACCGGAATTTTTGGAGTATGAGTCTCCAACGATAGGTCCAAAGCAGCCTGCCGTACGACTTCGGAAGTAATTTGCTTCTGCTGCGTGGCGCAACCCAATGACAGTGCATTGAAGCAAAGATTGTTTATGAGACGTGGTATCCCCCGGCTGCGCTCCGCGATGAGCCCGAGAGCCCCAGGAGTGAACAACTCAGTGCCCGAGTATCCTGCTACTTGCAGCCGATGACCGATGTAGTGAACTACTTCGGCGGCAGTCAGCGCGTCCAATCGCGCCTGGATAGCGATCCGCTGACGTAACTGGGCCATACCCGGACGCGACAATCGCTGTGCTAGTTCAGGCTGCCCGGCGAGAACAATCTGGAGCAGTTTCTTCTCTGCCGACTCAAAGTCTGAGAGCAAACGCACTGTCTCCAGGACGGTATCAGTTAAATTCTGAGCTTCGTCGATGAAGATCACGACGGATCTTCCTGCGAGCGTCTCGCGAAACAGGAATTCGTTAAGCTCTGAGTGCATCCGCACGAAATCTTCGCCGTCGCTCTTGAGACCCAAGTCATTCATCAAGTAGCGGATAAACTCTCGGGAATCGCACTGAGTTTGGAACAGGAAGGCGCTGTTGACATGGCCCCTCCAGCGCTGCAGGAGCTGGAATAGAAGCGTGGTCTTGCCCATCCCCGGCTCCGCGACAAGAGAAAGAAAACCGCGATTCGTTTCAATCCCATAGAACAAGGAGGCCAGCGCCTCCCGGTGCCCGCGGCTGAGGTAAAGATAGCGCGGGTCCGGAGTCACTCCAAACGGCTGCTCACGCAATTGATAGAAATCGAGGACCATTGGTTCTATTTGTCATTCTTTGGGAATGACGCAACCACAGGGCTACCCAGGAACGATTCGACTTCTTCCCGCGCCTCGGCCTCCGTTCTCGCAGATAGTTTGTTTTGGGAGAGGAGCATCTCAGGTCGTGGGCTCTTTTTTCCTGCGCCGTGGCACCCCATGTCCTTCAGGACAACGAATGGGTCCAAACACGAGGCGTCGCTGCGGAGCGCCAGTGCTTCCTTGCTGGGCGCAAGTCGTTCTTCCGCTTCAATCAATCCCCCATCTGGCTTGCCAAATAACCTGGCGCAACATGCAGATGGACCGGATCAATTCGGATTGGCTGGGGTTGCCGTTAATCGGTCGAGCCGCGCCTCAATCGCTGCGGGCCTTGTCGGGTGCACGCCGCCTAGCCAGCTACGATCGACTTCGACTGCCACCGAGCGCTGTAGCAGGCTTACGGATAGGACTAGCTTCATTCCGGACTTGATTCTGACAATGATTCCCGTCATGCCGCGCAGAGGTCCCTCCTCAATTCGCGCTACGTGGCCGACCTGCAGGTACGGCCAAGGCATCGTCGAAAGGCCATTCTTTACGACACGCTGAATGG
>WNFP01001341.1_pt1 | contig 19166 bp, 11 predicted proteins | sample 5400201 | NCBI WGS metagenome assembly WNFP01 (sample SAMN13153355, study PRJNA577476) | soil metagenome | isolation source: 115 cm saprolite under Madrone tree | place: USA:California | collected 2016-06-14 | reverse complement strand
CACACACCGACACCTACACCAACAGCTACGTTTACGCCGACTCCGACAGCGACAGCCACAGCAACGGCTACGTTCACGCCGACACCGACTCCAACAGCTACTCACACACCGACACCTACACCAACAGCTACGTTTACGCCGACTCCGACAGCGACAGCCACAGCAACGGCTACGTTCACGCCGACACCGACTCCAACAGCTACTCACACACCGACAGCCACCCCAACGGCTACATTCACGCCGACACCGACTCCAACAGCTACTCACACACCGACAGCCACCCCAACGGCTACGTTCACGCCGACACCGACGCCAACAGCTATTCACACACCGACACCTACACCGACAGCCACCTTTACTCCCACTCCGACACCAACGGCAACAGCCACAGCTACATCTACTCCAACTTCAACCCCTACCGCTACCGCAACACCTACACCTGCCACAACATCTCCACTTACCGCCAAGCCTACACCACCGCCACCGACTCCAGCGCCTTTCTGATTTATGCCCTGCTACATCCCGCTACCGGTTACACAGCAATCGGGTATATATCTGGGCCAACGCTTATTGGTGCCGCTTGGGGAGCGACTCTAACTAGTGGCTGGGAATTGGTGACGACAGCCGACTTTAACGGCGACGGCAAACCCGAACATTAGCGGCCCACCGCTGAATCTTTCCATAGAAGACTACAGCCGGAACGAATGCTCGAATCCAGACCATTCTTCCAACTACATTCATGCCGTGCGCGATTATTTCGTTGGGGTTCCCAAGCCCAGCTACGTAAAATACACGTATCCGCATCCATTGACTACTTCTCGACCTCCACCCCCGTCCACATCGAGCCCTGCACCTAAGCGCGACACGAAGCTCGCCACAGCACATCCAGAAAAAAAGAAAAAGAAGAAGAAAGGTAAGAAAACCAAAACAAGAAAAGGGGAAAGAAAACTCGATTGATGCGATGACTCAACGCCAGGAAACGCTCGACCAATGAAACTTAACGACGGATAACGCGGATTCCGCAGATTAGGTCCCCGATTTAACAATCTAACGGTTTGACCTTTTAACGTTTCTCCTCCGTCCTCTGTCTTCTGTTCTCTGACCTCTGACTTCTGATCTCTGACCCTGTCTGTAATGACACCTTTGGTTTCGATTTTAATACCGACGTACAACGCCGAGTGTTGGATCGCGGAAACGATCCGCTCGGCGCTCGGGCAGACATGGCCCAACAAAGAGATCATAGTGGTTGATGATGGGTCGACCGATCAAACGGTTCGAGTGGCACAACAATTTGCCTCCAAAACGGTCTCCATCGTTAGTCAGAAAAATCAGGGTGCAGCCGCGACCAGAAACAAGGCGTTCGAGCTTTGCCAGGGAGACTATGTTCAATGGCTTGACGCCGACGATCTTCTGTCACCAGACAAGATCACCTACCAGATGCGAGCAGCCAGGGAGATAACAGATGGACGGACGCTTTTCTCTTCGGCGTGGGCGTCTTTCCGATATCGGCCAGCTAAGGCAAGGTTCATTCCGACTTCGCTCTGGTCCGACCTTGCCCCAACCGAGTGGCTGACAAGGAAGTGGGAAGGAAATTTGCATATGCAAACGGCGACCTGGCTCGTTAGCCGGGAGCTGGCCGAGGCGGCGGCACCGTGGGATACACGACTCACGCTCGATGACGACGGCGAATATTTCTCTCGCGTGATTAACGCTAGCACTGGCATTCGGTTTGTTCCGCAGAGCAGGGTCTATTACCGCATCGCCCCAACGAGCCGCCTGAGTTATATCGGTCGATCAGACAAGAAAATGGAATCGCAGTTTCTCAGCATGAAGCTACAGATTGGATATCTGCGTGCCCGGGAAGACAGCGACCGCGTCCGCGCGGCCTGCGTGACCTATTTGCAAACCTGGCTGCCGGTTTTCTATCCAAACCGTCCTGACCTGGTGCAGGAAGCGCAACAACTTGCCGCCAGTCTGGGAGGCCGGCTGTCTCTTCCCAAGGCATCGTGGAAGTATGCCTGGATTGAAAAGCTTTTCGGCTTCGCGGCCGCGAAGCACGCGCAATTATATTACAATCGTGGCAAGTCTTCCGCGCTAAGAGCGTGGGACAAGATGATGTATGCATTGCAACGCCACAGCTGGAGCAAAGGCAGGTCAGCTTCATCGAACCGGAGGGCCGTGGTAGCCGACGCGGGTATCCTGACAAAATGAACACACTGGAGAGCAAAGAAGCGCGGCTGGAGATGGCTGTGGCAGCCGAAGGAGCCGAGCGACTTCGGGTTTGCCTGCCCACTACGAGAAACTTCGCCCGAAACGCATTTCGCTGCGGGATGTACGAGGCGGAGGATGTGCTCGCAGACTGTGCCGATGTGGACCTCCTCTATTTGGAGCCGGGCAAGCGCTTCCAACTACGCAGCAGACTGCAGTGGAGGCTACTGTACAAAGACGTGTCCCGGAGACTGGCCTACGTGAACCCAGGGCTACAACCAGTTCAGCTCACGAAGGAATACGATTTGTTCACGCTTGTCTGCCCGATCTATTCGGATCCGCTTTATGTCAATGCAATTCGAGGGTGGAAGGAACGTTGTGGGACGAGCGTCTGTTGGATTGACGAATTGTGGGGGAATCGCGTTCCGCAGTATAAATACTGGCTGCCCCTGTTGCGTGAGTTCGATCATGTTATTCTGGGAGTCCGTGGTTCAGTCGAAGCGGTCAGTAACGCGATCGGCCGCCGTTGTCACTATGTGCCGGGAGGGGTGGACGCCCTCCGGTTCAGTCCCTATCCCGATCCCCCCGCCCGCGTGATCGATGTCTACAGCATCGGCCGCCGATCCGAGCAGATACACCAGAGCCTTCTGGAATTGGCGTCGGGGAAGCAAATCTTCTACGTTCACGACACGCTTCAAAACGTCAGTGACAACCAGACACTGGACTACCGAGCGCACCGGGACCTTTACGCCAACATGGCGAAGCGAAGCCGCTTCTTCATGGTGGCGCCGGGGCTGATGAATAATGCCGAACTAACCGGTGGTCAGGTGGAAGTTGGCTTCCGGTACTACGAGGGCTCGGCAGCGGGAGCGGTCCTGGTGGGGGACGCACCCGACTGTGAGACGTTTCGACGGGCGTTCGATTGGCCGGACGCGGTAATCGAGATTAGGCCCGACAGTTCGGACGCGGCCGAGGTTTTGGCAGAACTCGCGGCGCAACCGGAGCGACTCCAGGAAATCAGCCGTCGCAACGCGGCGGAGGCGCTGCTGCGCCATGACTGGGTGTACCGTTGGAAGGAGATCCTTGCCATCGCGGGGCTCGAGCCGACGCCGGCGATGGTGGCACGGGAAACGCGATTGAAGGAGCTGGCTGAGTTGGCCAGAATCGAGCATTTAGTTTAGCGATACTGCGTGACGGGCGAGCGGTGGAGCAGTTTTCATGAAGCCAAGACAGATCACTTTTTTCGGCAACTTTGGCACCCAAAACCTGGGCAATGAATGCACGCTCCAGGCGATTGTCCATAATACCTTGAAGCGCTTGCCGGATGCGAAGCTTCAATGCTTATGTACCGTCCCCGAGGACACGGTGGCAAGACACAACATAGCTGCTCTCCCTTCTACCGCGGCGTGGCCGGATTGGGTAACAGCCTGCTTGAAACGCTACCGGAGCCGCCGCGCGAGGGGCGTGGCCCAAGCAGGTTCCCTGCAAAGCGGATCCTCCGGTACGCCTGTTTCCCCGGCCGGGGATGGCTCCAAACGGGCCCTCGGCGTCGGATATGGGTCAGGCCAAAAAGCTCCGCTAGCGAAATGGCTACGAATAATCCTTGTCCAAATACCCAAAGAGGTTTTGCACTGGGCCAAGGGGCTGAGGATGGTGAAGGGGAGCCACATGCTCATCGTGCCAGGTACGGGGCTGGTGTCCGATTATCTGACCGGCCCATTTGGCTGGGCCTATGACATATTTAAATGGTCAACCATCGCCAAAGTCTGTCGAGCCAGGGTGCTCTTTGTCAGCATCGGAGTTGGGCCAGTTTACCACCCACTGAGCAAATGGTTTATTAAGACCAGCCTTCGTTTCGCAGACTACCGGAGCTATCGGGACCCGGCCTCCAGACAGTACATGGTAGGTATCGGCTTCCATGCCAATGGTGACCGGGTGTGCCCTGACCTGGCGTTCGGACTTCCCCGCAGCATGTTTCCTGAATGTCCCCTGGGGACTGGTCAGAAACCGGTTATCGGCGTTGGTCTGAAGAATTATGATGGTCCGCGCGGCGTCGGTGATCGGCCGGATGCAAACGCCTATCGTTATTACCTCAACACGATGGCCGCTTTCGTAACCTGGTTGTGCGCACATGGGTACCCTGTGCGGGTGCTGATCGGGGACATTTTATACGACAGCAGCGTGGAACAGGATTTTATGAACCTGCTGAAAGAGCGCGGTTTGGCGCCGGACGACGGCGGGCTCATCTCTCAGCCGGTGCTGACGGTCGATCAGTTATTGCGCCAGCTCGCAGCAACTGATATCGTGATCTCACCCCGGTTCCATAACCTCGTTCTGGCGCTCATGCTCAATAAACCGGTGATCGCGCTTTCAGACCATCAAAAGCTGGATTCGCTGATGGCCGGCTTGGGATTGGCGCAATACTGCCACGACATTAATCATATGAATGTTGGCAGATTAATCGAGCAATTCCAAGACGTGGAGAGGAATGCGGAGAGGCTGAAACTTCTCATCAGCCAAAGAGTCGAACAATCACGTAAGGCTTTGGACGAGCAGTACAGCCTTATCTTCAAAAACGTTTGAGCGAACTTTCGCACGTGCATCATGCGCTTGCGCAGCCGGCAGTGGCCGACCTAAAGCGGAAGTCCGTGGTAGGGGGGGTCGCTGCCGTGTCCGCGCAAGGTGTGAAATTTGTTGTGCAGACCGCAACAACAATGGTGTTGGCGCGGTTGCTGTCACCAGAGGATTTTGGATTGATGGGAATGGTGGTCGTGGTAATCGGCTTTCTCGGGCTTTTCCGAGACGCCGGCTTGGGCATGGCGACCGTGCAACGGCTTGAGGTGACGCACGAGCAGACTTCGACCTTGTTCTGGATCAACGTCGCAGTCGGGGCGATACTGGCTATACTCTGTGCGGCTCTCGCTCCGGCCCTGGTCGCTTTCTACCACGAGCCCCGCTTATACTGGGTCGCGGTGGTCTCGGGAGCGACGTTTATGTTCAACGGGCTGGCAGCCCAGCACAGCGCCTTGCTCCAGAGGGGCATGCGATTCGTGACGCAGGCAAAGATCGATGTGTTGTCTCTTACGGTTGGCTCAGGGACCGGCATCGTCATGGCGTTACTCGGTTGCCGTTACTGGTCCCTGGTGGGTATGGCGATGGCCATTTCAGTCGTCGGCGCCGCCGCCTTATGGCTTGCGGTTCCCTGGGTGCCAGGCCCTCCTCGGCGCAGGTCCGGCATCCGGTCAATGCTCCATTTTGGGGGATTGGCCACCTGTAACAGCTTCATCGTATACCTGGCGTGGAACGCGGAAAAACTCCTCCTGGGTCGTTTTTGGGGAGCGGACGCGCTTGGGCTGTATGGGCGGGCGTTCCAACTCGTCACTCTGCCGGTACAACAATTGAACACCGCGGTGACCGGCGTGGCCTTCCCTGCTCTTTCACGGATTCAGCATGATGCCAAGCGCCTGGCCAGGTCTTTCCTCAGAGGTTTCTCGTTGCTCATATCTGCGACGATTCCGATCACCATCACTTGCGCCCTGTTTGCGGAAGAGATAGTCCGTGTTGTGCTCGGCGCGAAGTGGATGCAGGCGGCGCCGATCTTCAGGTTGCTTGCCCCGGTAGCGGTGGTGTTCGCCGTGGCGAACCCGTTTTCCTGGTTACTCATGTCCACGGGCCGGGTTGGACGATCCTTGAGTCTGTCTGCGGCGACAACGCCGCTGGTAATCGTCGGGATCCTACTTGGCTTGAGCTATGGACCCAAAGGAGTCGCCTTGGGGTACTCATCGGCTATGACGTTGTTGGTGATTCCGATAGCGGCCTGGTCCAAACATGGCACCGGAATCACCTGGGCGGATCTTTTGGGAGCCATCAAACCACCGTTTCTGTCCGGTTTGCTCGCAGGTGCGGCGGGCTTGCTCGTCAAGCTCACGCTCAGTGGCGGGTTGCCACCAATGCTTTATCTAATGGTGGGGCTTGGTCTTGTTTTAGGCACTTACGCTTGGGCTCTTCTGATTGTCATGAGACAGAAACACGTGTACATGGACGTCCTGTCCCACCTATTGCCACGGCTCCAGCCGAGACAGGAAGGAATCGCGGAACCGGCCGCGAGGTCGCTGTGATCGTCACAAAACGGAAGATGGAGCGGTATCGTGAAGCTTTGGATCAGGGAGTGCTCCGCGATTTCCCGCTGGCAGCAGACCTGTTCCTGTCGGAGTGCCGGACTGGTTGTCAGAGATCTGCTCATAGCCGCTGATTGTGATAAACAACCAGGTGTATCATCCAATCCTAAAGAAGGCGGCACGCTTGCAGGTTTTAGGAAGGTCTCCTGTCGGCCTTTATTTGCGGCTGAATAAGCCGATGTGGGAACGTCTCCCTTCTCGCGTGCGCAATTTGTATCCCGTCCGTTCTTACGGGGCGTGGTTGCACACCTTGGTTTGCCTCCGCGCCGGGCGCGAGCAGTATTTCGGCACATTCTTCCTACGGAATCGTCCGGCCCTTGAATTGATGCGCCGACTGGCCCGGCATAAAGCCCACAGCTCGACTTTGAGAATTGCGGTGTTGGGTTGCAGTATCGGAGCCGAGGTTTATTCAATCCTCTGGACCATCCGCTCAGCACGTCCGGACTTGAAAGTGCTCCTGTGTGCGGTGGACATTTCGAAAGAAATACTGAGCTTCGCCGAGAAAGGCATTTACGCTCCCGACACCTCCCAGTTGGTCGGTTCTTCGATTTTTGAACGATTGACCGAGGCTGAGATGGTTGAAATGTTTGATTGGGAAGGGGCTCAAGCCAAAGTCAAATCGTGGCTCCGGGAAGGGATAGCGTGGCAGCTTCGGGATGCCGCTGATCCCGAACTTATAAACATTCTTGGACCTCAGGACATGGTGGTCGCGAGCAATTTTCTCTGTCACATGGCCCCAGCCGATGCCGAAAAGTGCCTCGGCAACATCGCACAACTGCTTAGTCCCGGAGGATACCTTTTTGTTTCAGGAGTCGATTTGGACGTCCGAACGAAGATCGCAGTTGACCTCGGGTGGGAACCGGTGCGGGAGTTGATGACGGAAATCCACGACGGCGACCCTTCCGTCCGGGCCGACTGGCCCTGGAAGTGGTGGGGGCTTGAGCCTCTCAACCGAAGGAGGCACGATTGGCAAACCCGTTATGCGGCGGCCTTCCGGATTGTCAGGCCGCAACGGCGGAAGTCATACGAGGATGCGAAGGCCACCTACACTCGCGCGGTCATTGTGGCCCGATGAGGCAGCGAGGATCGAGGCCAGTGATTCGTTAAAAAACGTAAATCGTTACAAAGCCAGCACGCCTGCCACTCAGCTTGTCCGCAATTTCGTGGTAATTCGCGAATCGTGACTCGGGCTGGTCGCGAATGATTGGGTAACGCGTGCGCAACGCCGCCTCACATTTTCGGGAACTTCGCATTGCAATTCCCGTAGAAGCTGTGAGGCGACCAGAAACTGCTCGCCCTGATAAATCAAGCTTGAAGACGCGTGCCAATTATTGAGGGAGGGTCGAAATCCGACCGCCGATATGATGAAAGCGCGAACTAAATATCATTCATGCTGAGGAAAGGCCTTCATCTTCTTGTGATCTGCGCGAGCCACCTTAACGGAGGGGTCGAAGCCTGGATTCCGCGAATGAGGCGGGTCACCGCGATCGCGTGCTTCGCGGCTGCGGCGTGTGGTCTTATCGTGAAGGGTAATCTCTCGGCAGCGACGGTTCCTCCCGGGTTTACTGAAACCGTTCTTTCGGGACCGTGGCCCGACGCGGTCGGAATCGCTTTCGAAAACAACGGTCGCATGTATGTGTGGGAGCGGACTGGCCGATTGTGGTTTAAGGACCCCAGCGATAACTCACCTTCCCTCCTGCTCGACATTAGCGAGGAGGTCGGTGCATGGCAGGACCACGGGATGCTTGGATTTGCGTTGGACCCTAACTTTCGAGTCAACGGTTACATCTACGTGTTGTACGTGGTGGATCGCTATTATCTTCTCCATTTCGGGGACCCCAATTACGACCCCAATGCGAATGAATACAATGCGGCGACCATCGGGCGGCTGACGCGGTACACGTGCCGGTCTTCAGATGGCTTTCGGTCAGTGGACTCGGCCAGCCGGCAAATTTTGATTGGCGAAACGAAGCAGACGGGAATCCCAATTTGCTCCGATACCCATGGAGTTGGGAGTTTGGTGTTCGGCGAGGATGGGACGTTGTTGGTATCGTGCGGAGACGGAGCCAGTCCTTTCGCCGCTGACATTGGTGGCGCTCAAACGGACAGTTATGCTCCACAGGCCTTGGCCGATGGCATTCTCCGGCCTAAGGAAGATGTCGGTGCTTTTCGCGCTCAATTGGTTGATTCCTTCGACGGAAAGGTGCTGCGGATTGACCCAGCCACGGGCAATGGTCTGCCCAGCAATCCTTACTACGACGCTGCCAATCCGAGGTCGGCACGCTCACGGATTTGGGCATTGGGCTTGCGAAATCCATATCGGATGTCGCTAAGACCCAATACGGGCAGTCATTTTCCGCCCGACGGCAACCCCGGGGTCTTTTACCTTGGGAATCTTGGTTGGGACACGTGGGAAGCATTGGACGTGGTGACCGCCCCAAGACAGAACTTTGGCTGGCCGATCTACGAAGGATTGAGTATCACCCCGCCTTATAATGGGAATAGCTATAACGTCGACATCGCCAATCAGGACGCTCCAAATCCGTTGTATCCCGGCCCGGGGTGCAGCCAGTATTTTTCTTTCAAACAGTTGCTTCAGGAAGATACCCTGAATCCGGCCGGGCAGCCTCCGTTCGCCAATCCGTGCGACAATTCGCAGAGGATACCCAGTTCCATCCCGCAGTTTCTCCACACCCGGCCGGTGCTGGATTGGAATCACGCCAGCGCAATCACACGGACGCCGACTTACGGCGGCTCGGGCCAGGCGCAGACAGCCAACGTGGGAGATCCCGGGTCGCCAGTATCTGGAACACCGTTCCAAGGACATTGCGGGATCGGCGGCACTTGGTACACGGGCACGAACTTTCCGGCGGCCTATCAAAACCGATATTATTTTGCGGACTGGGGTGATGGGTTGATAAAGACCCTGACCTTTGACGCCAATGACAAGCCGGCCGCGCTGGGTGATTTTGCAAGTGCTGCCGGCGCCATTGTGAACATCGCGCAACATCCCATCGACGGCACCCTTTACTACATCACTTATAACTTCACCGGAGCGGAGATCCATCAACTCTCCTATACGGGCAATCGGACGCCGATCGCAGTTGCCTCCGCGGACCGATATTATGGCCCCACGCCGCTGGCGGTCCAGTTCAGCAGCAATGGTTCGTTCGATCCGGACGGGAACCCGATCACCTACTCGTGGAACTTTGGCGATGGTTCACCGGTGAGCACGCAGGCCAACCCCGCGCATACCTTCACTGCCCCGGCCGGTGTCCCGACGGAGTACGTGGTGACGCTGACCGTGACGGACAGCGGTAATTTATCGGCGCAAGCAACGCTGATCGTGTCAGTAAACAACACGCCACCAAACGTGACGATCACCAGCCCGGTGAATGGCACTCTCTATTCGCCGGTCAACCCAACGACGCTCAACCTGACGGCGACGGTGAGCGACGCCGAGTCGAGCGATTCCCAACTGCTTTACCAATGGCAGGTGCTCCTGCATCACAACGATCATAACCATGCCAATGTGGCCGATACCAATCATGTGACCACGGCGGTGATCGAGCCGACCGGCTGCGACGGGATCAACATCTACTACTATCGGATTCTTCTGACGGTGACCGATCCAGCCGGACTGGCTACGACGAAGGAAGTGCGGCTCTATCCGAATTGTGGGCCAAACACGCCGCCGACGATTTCTAGCATCGCCGATCAAAGCATTCTTCAAGATCATTCCACGGGTCCCATCGCGTTCACGGTGGGCGACGCGGAGGTGGCAGCGGCAAACCTGCAATTGAGCGCGGCGTCGTCCAATCCGGGGTTGGTACCCAATGGGAATATTGTGTTTGGAGGCAGCGGCGCCAACCGCACCGTGACTGTGACACCGGCGGCGGGACAAACGGGGAGTGCAACCATTACTGTGACCGTGAATGACGGGCCTAACAATACCAGCACGAATTTCGTGGTCACGGTGAATCCAGGATCATCTACGCCCACCCCGACGCCGACTCCGACGCCGACTCCGACTCCGACTCCTGCGCCTGGTCTGATGGCGGCATATGGATTCAATGAGGGGAGCGGGACGGTGGTGAGCGATGTGTCGGGCAACGGGAACAACGGAACCATCAGCGGGGCGACGTGGACGACCTCGGGCAAGTATGGGAATGCCTTGACGTTTAACGGAACAAATGCCCGAGTGACCATTAACAATGCGGCATCGCTGCAATTGACGAGCGGGATGACATTGGAGGCGTGGGTGTATCCGAGCAGTGTGACCGGCACGTGGCGGGACGTAATCTACAAGGGCAACGACAACTATTATCTGGAGGGGACTTCGACCAATTCAAGTCGCCCGGCGGCAGGCGCCATTTTAGGAGGCGTTTACGGAGAAGTTTATGGGCTTACTGCGCTGACAGCGAACACATGGGCGCATCTGGCGGCGACCTATGACGGGGCGACAATGCGGTTGTATGTGAACGGAGCGCAGGTAGCCAGTCGGGCGCAGCCGGGGGCCATCGCGACCTCGACGAATCCTTTGCAGATCGGTGGGGACAGCATTTACGGCCAGTATTTTGCTGGGCGAATAGACGAGGTCAGGATTTACAACCGAGGGTTGAGCGTCGCTGAGATCCAGAGCGACATGAATACCGCTGTAACACCCACACCAACACCAACCCCCACGGCGACAGCTACACCAACGGCGACTGCAACAGCAACAGCAACACCAACACCAACTCCGACTGTAACACCAACGGCCACTGCAACACCAACTCCTACAGCCACACCAACTCCTACAGCTACACCAACCTCTACTGCGACAGCTACACCAACGGCGACACCAATTGTAACACCAACTCCGACTCCTACTGCGGCTACAACAGCAACTCCAACTGCGACTGCAACAGCTACACCTACCGCGACAGCTACACCAACGGCGACACCAACAGCAACTCCAACAGCTACGCCAACACCAACCCCGACACCAACTCCCCCTGCTGGTCTAGTAGCAGCTTACAATTTTAACGAGGGGAGCGGGACAACAGTAACCGATGCTTCTGGCCATGGCATAACTGGGACCGTTCACGGAACTGCGTGGACCACCGGAGGCAGATATGGCAATGCGTTGAGTTTCAACGGATCGAGCAGTTATGTTGACCTGGGGAATCCCGCCCTGTTACGGATTACCGGAAGCACGACCTGGAGCGCCTGGGTGAAGGCTGCGGCCAACCCGGCGAATGACGGACAAATCATCGCTAAATCTAATAACACCTCTGGATGGCAATTTAAGACGAGCCGAGACACTGGGTCGCATACCTTCGGGGTCGCCGTCTCCGGCGGAAACAATGCCTTTGCTCAGCGCTATAGCACGACCGTTCGCTCATTGAATGTGTGGTATCATGTGGCGGGCGTGTATGATGCTGCGGCGAGGACCTTGGACATATACGTGAATGGGGTGCGGGATAATGGTGTCCTGACAGGCACGATCCCGGCGTCACAGCAAAACTCCTCGGTTAATGTGAATATTGGGCGACGAAGCGGCGGGTTTTATTTTAACGGCGTCATCGACGACGTGCGCATCTACAACCGGGCACTGAGCCAAGCGGAAATTCAAGCCGATATGAATACGCCGGTAGGAACACCGACTCCGACACCAACACCTACGGCGACGCCGACGGCTACATCTACACCTACCGCTACCCCTACACCTACCGCTACACCCACACCAACGGCAACGCCGACAGCAACTCCTATCGCGACACCAACAGCTACGGCTACGTTCACGCCGACATCTACGCCGACAGCCACAGCTACATTCACGCCAACCCCAACGGCTACAGCTACGTTCACACCAACTCCTACGGCGACACCTACACCAACTCCCACGCCGACGACGACGCCGACGGCCACACCAACTCCAACCCCGACTCCGACTCCCCCTGCTGGTCTGGTAGCAGCTTACAATTTTAACGAAGGGAGCGGGGCGACAGTAACCGATGCATCGGGCAATGGCATAACCGGCAACATCATCGGAGCGACTTGGACCACCGGAGGCAGAAATGGCAATGCGTTGAGTTTCAACGGTTCAAGCAGTTATGTTGACCTGGGTAATCCCGCCCTGTTGCAGCTTACCGGAAGCATGACCTGGAGCGCCTGGGTGAAGGCTGCTGCCAACCCGGCGGATGACGGACAAATTGTGGCCAAGTCCAACGATGCATCCGGATGGCAGTTCAAGACAACTCCTGACACCGGGCAGCACACTTTTGGCGTGGGGGTGGCCGGAGCGACCAATACTTTTGTCCAACGTTACAGCGCCACAGTCCGGTCGTTGAATGTGTGGTATCACGTTGCGGGAGTCTACAATGCGTCCGCTCGGACGCTGGATATCTATGTTAACGGCGTCCTGAACAATGGCACGTTGAGTGGGACGATCCCGGGGTCACAGATAAACTCTGCGGTTAATGTGAATATTGGGCGACGAAGCGGTGGTTATTATTTTAACGGCGTCATCGACGACGTGCGCATCTACAACCGGGCACTGAGCCAAGCGGAAATTCAAGCCGACATGAATACGCCAGTTGGAAGCCCGGCAGGGCCGCCGGACACGGAGGCGCCAAGTGCGCCGGGGAATCTTGTGGCGACGGCAATAGGTGTGAGCCAGGTCCACCTGAGTTGGACGGCGTCAACGGACAACGTGGGAGTGACAGGCTATCTCGTGGAGCGGCAGGACCCCGGAAGCATGAACTTTGTACAGGTGGGGACGAGCACCGGGACGAGCTACAACGACACGGGATTGGCCGCGGGGAGCAGCTACAGTTATCGGGTCCGGGCCACGGATGCCGCACAGAACCTGAGCCAGTATTCGGGCGTGGCGAGCGAGACGACGCTGGCGGGTATTGCGGCCAGTGACAATTTCAATCGTGCGGATGGGGGACTGGGTGTGAACTGGGCCAAGCCGGTGCCGGCGTCGGAACAGACGTTGGTGATCGTCAGCAACCAGGTGACCCCAGGCATCGAGGACGCGCACTGTTATGCATATTGGACGAGGGACACGTTTAGCCAGGATCAGTATTCCCAAGTGCTGATCAGTAATGTGGGGCCGTGGAACGGGGTGATTGTCCGGGCGCAGTCCGCCATTGACCGATTTTATCTGGCATTTGTATTTGGGTCCAGCGACTACCGTATCTATCTGCGAAAGGACGGCCTTTATTATTTACTGAGCACGGGCAATACGGAGACGTGGTCGGCCGGCGACATTATCGGGTTGGAGGCAGCGGGGTTGAACCCGGTGCAACTGACGTTGCTGCGAAACGGGAATCCGGTTTTGACCTACACGGATACGACAGAAAACCTTGTTGGAGGCAGCCCCGGGTTCGGGATCTATTCACCGTCCGGGTATCATCTGGCGATTGACGACTGGGAAGGTGGGAATTTGGGGCTGCACGCGCAGGCGCCAGGTGCACCGGGGGATCTAGCGAATGCAGCGCCGGACACGCAGGCACAAAGCGCGCCGGGGAATCTTGTGGCGAGGGCATTAGGCGTGAGCCAGGTCAACTTGAGTTGGACGGCGTCAACGGACAACGTGGGGGCGGCGGGGTATCTCGTGGAGCGGCAGGACAGCGGGAGCACGAGCTTTGTACAGGTGGGGACGACTACCGGGACGAGCTGCAACGACACGGGATTGGCCGCTGGGAGCAGCTACAGTTACCGGATCCGGGCGATGGATGCCGCGGGAAACCTGAGCGAGTATTCGGGCGTGGCGAGCGCGGCGACAGGTTCGCTTACGATCGGTCCTCGCAGATAGCGCTAACAAACATGGGTCGTGGCGGCAGAATTTAAAATGGCCGATACTGGTTGGACAGCAACAACGCTCCCGTTTTTGATAATGCTCATCCGCGTATCATGTACACCGGCCTGCTCGGTATGAGGCTTGGGAAGAACCAGTGAGATAGATATCATTACACGCATTCTTGTAACCGGAACGGAAGGCTATCTTGGTTCGCTGTTAGCGCCGGAGTTGGTCCGGCAAGGCTATGAAGTCATTGGCTTGGACACTGGCTTCTACAAAGAACGTGCGTTCTATCGGGACGATGGAACGACGCCGCTGACTCTCGCCAAGGACCTTCGTCACATCACGGTGGAGGACCTGAAGGACGTGGAGGCCGTCGTTCACATGGCCGAACTGTCCAATGATCCGGCTGGCCAACTGGCGCCGACCATTACTTACGAAATCAACCACAAAGGTTCGGTTCGTCTCGCTGAACTTGCCCGCAACGCGGGAGTAAAGCGCTTCGTTTACATGTCGTCGTGCAGCGTATATGGTGTCTCTGAAGGGGACGATGTGACTGAGGAGTCCCGCGCTGATCCGCAGACGGCTTATGCAATATGCAAGACCTTGGTTGAGCGCGACGTGAAATCGCTCGCCAGGAAGGGATTCTCACCCACCTTCATGCGCAATGCCACTGCCTACGGCGCTTCGCCGCGAATGAGATTTGACATTGTCCTGAATAACCTGGCTGGGTTGGCATGGACGACCAGGGAGATCAAGATGACTAGCGATGGGACACCTTGGCGGCCATTGGTCCATGGGTTGGACATCGCGCGTGCGATTATCGCGGTGTTGCAGGCTCCCACCGAAGCGATTCACAATGAAGTATTCAATGTTGGCGATACTTCTCACAACTATCGCGTGCGCGAGATTGCGGAGGTAGTGGGCGAGGTGTTTGCTGACTGTCGCGTGAGTTTTGGAGCTCCCGGCCAGGACAATCGGAGCTACCGCGTGTCCTTCGAGAAGATTCGCAAGCATTTAACAGGGTTCAGATGCGCTTGGGACGCGCGACGCGGAGCGAAACAACTCTATGATCTGTTCAAGCGGATTGACATGACGAAAGAGGTCTTTGAATACCGGACGTTTACGCGTCTGAAACAGCTGGAATTCCTCATTCGAACCCAACAGCTCGACGACCACTTTTTCTGGACGAAGTCTCCGTGAAAATTCGAAGGTCCATCACCTCGGCAGATGCGTATCATTGAGACCAAACTTTCCGGTGTGTACGTCATTGAATTGGAACGACTCGAGGACAGCCGCGGGTTTTTCGCGCGTTCCTTCTGCGCGCGCGACTTCGCGCAGCAGGGATTGCATTCTGAATTCGTCCAGTGCAATGTGTCCTACAATTCCAGGCGAGGTACGGTCCGGGGGATGCATTTTCAACGTCCACCTGCCGCCGAAACGAAGCTGGTGCGCTGCACGCGAGGGACCATTCATGACGTGGTCGTTGACCTGCGCGAGGACTCGGCAACGTTTCGCCGACACTTAGGAGTGACTTTATCCGCAGAAAAGCGGAATGCGCTGTACATTCCTGAACGATTCGCACATGGATTTCAGACCCTGGAGGATGACACCGAGGTCTTTTATCAGATGGGAAACTACTACAGCCCGAGCGACGCGGCGGGTCTGCGATTCGATGACCCAAAGCTCGCGGTCGAATGGCCGCTGCCCGTGAGTTCGATCTCCGCGAAGGACCTTGCCTGGCCGCTGCTGCAAACTTGAGGTGGAAGCAGGTCGCCAGCCGGACCTTTGGACCGTCGGGATGATTGACCGCCCACTCTCCCCAAAGCCATCGCTGGGTATCTCCGGGGTAAGCCACGCGAGTGATCCGGAGTCACTTTTGACATTGGACTTTTCGCCTTGGACTCCGTTTTGAATACTCCCCGAAATCTCCTTGAAGTGATCGAGACGTTCGATCTCGAGCAGGAAGGGGCCGCCCTTTACAACATGGTGCGGGACCTCTACCCCATCTGTCGCAGCATCACCGGAAACGGACTTCGCCAGAGCCTCCGCTATTTGCAGCAGACTGTACCGATGGTGTTGCGCGAGGTGCCCACCGGCACTCCCGTTCTGGATTGGACCGTGCCAAAGGAATGGAACATTCGGGAGGCTTGGATCAAGAGCGCTCAAGGCGAAAAGGTCGTGGACTTCGCGAAGTGCAACCTGCACGTAGTCAACTACAGCGTTCCGGTGCGCCGTCGCATCCGATTGGCGGAACTCAAGGAGCATCTTTTTAGTCTCCCGGAGACGCCCGATTGGATTCCGTATCGTACCTCTTACTATCATGAGACATGGGGATTCTGCCTCGCGCACCGGCAACTGGCGGCTCTGAAGGACGAGGAGTACGAAGTGTGCATCGATGGGAGCCTCGAACCCGGCCATCTGACCTACGGGGAGTTGCGGGTCGACGGCGAATTACAGGATGAGGTCTTGCTTTCATGCCATTCCTGTCATCCTTCCCTCTGCAACGACAATTTATCGGGCATGATCGTCGCCGCCCGTCTCGCGGCGCTGCTGCCCGGGATGCCACTCCGTTATTCCTATCGCTTCCTCTGGATTCCGGGAACGATTGGATCGATCACCTGGCTGGCCATGAATGAGGCCTCCGCGCAACGAGTACGTCACGGGCTCGTCCTCTCCTGCCTGGGGGATCGTGGGGCATTCACCTACAAGCGGACTCGCCGTAACAATGCGGAGATTGACCGGGCCGTGGTTCATGCGCTGCGACACCGGGATTCGAACTGCTCCATCCTCGACTTCGCTCCCTATGGCTACGACGAACGGCAATACTGTTCCCCGGGCTTTAACTTACCTGTGGGCGCACTAATGCGAACCCCGAATGGCCGGTACCCTGAGTACCACACTTCGGCAGACGACTTGGACTTGGTTGACGCGAAGTCGCTTGCTGAGTCGGTGGCCATGCTCCTGCGCATCGTTTACCTGCTGGAATCGAATCGGGTCTGCCGTAATTTGTTCCCAAGGGGCGAACCCCAACTGGGTCGGCGGGGACTTTACCGCTCGATAGGCGGCGCAAAGGACTCACCGCAGCTCGAGATGGCAATGCTTTGGGTTCTCAATCTTTCGGACGGCGATCATGACCTCCTGCAGATCGCCGAGCGCGCGGGGTTGGACTTTATGGTTGTGCATAGCGCTGCTGAGCGGTTGATTGCGCATGGCCTGCTGGCGCGCGAAGGACTCCAACGCTGTTCTCCGGATTTGGACAAGGAGATCGGTGGGTCCGCTGCGTCGTCACGATGACAACAAGCCAGAGCAACCAGCCTGAGCCTGAGAATACAGGATTATCGCGGGGCGTTGCCGTGGTCACAGGTGCCGGAAGCGGCATCGGGCGGGCAATTGTCCTTGAGTTGGCCAAATCCGGAGTTGCGTGCTGCCTTGTCGGTCGAACACTGAGTAAGCTGGAGGACGTTGCGCTCCTGACAGAATGTGCTGGCGTCAAGTCAATACCGATGGTCGCTGACCTTGGTGATCTTGGCGCCGTAGCAGCCCTCGCCCAGCGAATTTGCTCATCACGCCAGCGCATCAATTGCCTCATACACAGTGCAGCTGGAATGAACGTTTCGCGGGTGGAGGATTCGACTGTGGAGGAATTCAGCAGGCTGATGACGGTGAACGTCCTTGCCGCTTTTGCACTCACAAAGCAACTGTTGCCTGAAATCTGCGCGAACAGAGGACAGATTGTCTTCGTAAACTCCAGCGTGGTGAACCACCCAGCTCCAGGCACCGTGACTTACGCCGCCACCAAGCATGCCTTAAAGGGACTGGCCGATGGTCTGCGACAGGAAGTGAATGCCTTCGGTGTCCGGGTGATCAGCGTCTTTCCAGGCCGGACCGCGACACCACTACAGGCATCCCTTTTCGAACTGGAGGGACGCCAGTATGTGCCCACCAGGTTGCTTCAGCCGGAGGACGTTGCGGCCATGGTCGTCCAAGCTCTTGCCCTCCCCGCCACAGCTGAAGTCACAGATATCCTGATTCGGCCTGCGATCAAGTCCTGAAGCGGCAGGCCGCTGGGGTCTTGCAGCGACCTCGCCGGTACTCCCCGCCACTGAGATGGTTGCGCTAAAATGGTCATTGCCAATATTGAGAGGCACCGCGCTTAACTCAGTAACAGCAACAGGGTGTTACATAACAAGGGTCCGTAGGAAACGAATCTTTCTCGAGAACCTGGTCCGCCCGTTTCCGTATATAGAAAATGAATAATAAATTTCTAGAGCGGGCGATGGCAACCTGCCGCCCAGTCGGTCAGCAATGTTTCCATCGGTATGGCGGAAGACTTAGGCAAGCAGAACACGCAATCGCAAAGGTAGAGCTTGGTAACTGTATGCAATCTAGTTGAGTCAATGAGCACGACGATCAAAAGCGACATCTCATTACAGGGCGTCAACCGGGCACAGTTGGTGGCGCACAGATGCCGGTTCTGTCAGGCTCAATTGAGACACACGTTCGTCGATCTCGGCATGTCTCCCTTATGCGAGAGCCTGATCACAGAAGACCAGCTCAACATGATGGAGCCGTTCTATCCTCTGCGTGTCTTCGTCTGTGGGGAATGCTTCTTGGTGCAGCTCTTGGAATACGTGAAGCCGCACGAGATCTACGGCGAGTATGCCTACTTTTCGTCGTACTCGGATTCATGGCTGGAGCATGCCCGGCGGTATGTGGAGATGATCACCGCGCGCTTCAATCTCTCGACCAAGAGCCAGGTAGTCGAGGTAGCCAGTAATGACGGCTATTTGCTCCGGAATTTTGTAGCACGCGGAATTCCCGCATTGGGCGTTGAGCCGGCGGCAAACGTCGCAGCAGTCGCGGTGCAGAGGGGGATTCCGACCGTGGTAGAGTTCTTCGGCGTTGCGACAGCTCAAGTACTGGTGGCCGACGGCAAGAGGGCGGACCTTATCATCGGCAACAACGTGCTCGCGCACGTGCCTGAC
>WNFP01006229.1_pt1 | contig 19175 bp, 16 predicted proteins | sample 5400201 | NCBI WGS metagenome assembly WNFP01 (sample SAMN13153355, study PRJNA577476) | soil metagenome | isolation source: 115 cm saprolite under Madrone tree | place: USA:California | collected 2016-06-14 | reverse complement strand
AGCAGCTCAAAGAGAGACTGCCGAAGCTTCCCCAGCAAACTGCGCTCGGCCGAGACAGCTACGTTTGGTTTTTGCGGAACGTCGCGCTCATGCCGTTCACGCCGGAAGAATTGCTGGCGATGGGACGACAGGAATGGAATCGAGCGGTTGCATTCGAAGCGTACGAGAAAAACCGGAACAAAGATGTGCCGCTGCTTAAAATCGCGACGGACATCAACAGCTGGATCAAGGACGCGGCGGATAAAGAACTCCAAATCCGGAAATTTCTCGAAGAGCGCGGCATCCTCACGGTGCCAGATTGGATCCAGCATTACACGCTTCGGCCGACTCCCGAATATTTGCGCGCTCTCGGTTTTACTGAAAACGATGACTTCACGTCGCCATCGCGGTTGAAGGAGAACTGCATCCGTTACGTGCCGGAACCTTCGGACAAACTTGGCTACTTCTGGCGCGCGACAGCGATGGATCCGCGACCAATCACCGTTCACGAAGGTATTCCCGGTCATTATTTCCAGCTTTGTCTCTCATGGAAACATGAGGACCCGATCCGTCGCCATTACTACGACTCGGGCGCGAATGAAGGGATCGGCTTTTATGCCGAGGAAATGATGTTACAGGCCGGTCTCTTCGATGACAGCCCGCACACGCGCGAGATCATTTACAATTTCATGCGACTTCGCGCTCTGCGCGTGGAAGTGGACGTGAAACTCGCGCTCGGCGAATTCACGCTCGATCAAGCAGCGAAATATTTACACGAAAAAGTCCCGATGGACGAACAGACCGCGCGCCAGGAGGCAATCGCGTTCTCCACCGGCCCCGGCCAGGCGATCACGTATCAGATCGGCAAACTTCAGATCATGAAATTTCTCGCCGGCGCGCGCATGCAACAAAGCGAGAAATTCAATCTCCGCGCCTTCCACGATTTCCTCTGGAAGAATGGCAACGTCCCGATTGCGTTGCAAGAATGGGAATTTCTCGAACCGACGAAGACTGGCGAGTAATTAAAAGGTTGAGGCCGCCGCAACGAATAATTTCTACTGCTGAAATGAAACGACGAATTAAACGCATCGCTCCACTGCAAGCTGGGAAAATGCTCGGAGCGCTTTACGCCTGTATGGGTCTGATTTTTCTTCCTTTTTTCGCCTTGGCCGCGGTGGCCGGAGCGTTTGCTCCATCGTCCCAACAATCAGCTGGAGCTCCACCGCCAGCCCTTTTCGCCGGCATGATGTTCGGCTTGGGCATTTTTATGCCTATCATCTATGGCGTGATGGGTTTGGTTGGCGGAATTATTTCCGCTGCGCTTTACAACCTTTTTGCGCGGTGGATTGGCGGCATCGAGGTCGAAGTCGAATAACTACTTCGACGGCAGGCGACGACAACAGGCAGATGTCGCGGCAAATTCCGAGCGAGATGTCGATCTAATCGCCAATTTCCAAGCCCATCTGGCGGGCGGTGCCGGCGATGATGCGGAAGGCGGCTTCGTCGTTGCCCGCGTTCAAGTCTTTGCGCTTGGTGTTCACGATGTCCATGACTTGTTTGCGCGTGACCTTGCCGACCTTGGTTTTGTTTGGCTCTTTGGAACCGGCCGCGATGTTGGCCGCTTTTTTCAAGAGAACAGCGGCCGGCGGGCTTTTCGTGATAAACGTGAACGATTTGTCTTTGTAAACGGTGATCACGACCGGGAGAATGTCGCCGGCTTGTTTCTGGGTAGCGGCGTTAAACTCTTTGCAGAACGCCATGATGTTGACGCCGCGCGGACCGAGCGCGGTGCCTACCGGAGGTGCGGGGTTAGCTTGTCCCGCCGGAATTTGGAGTTTGATATCTGCTATTTTTTCTTTTGCTGCCATTTCGAAAAGTTCCTCGTTGAGAGTTGATTGTTGATAGAGCTTATCCGCGTTCGACCTGCCAGTATTCCAGTTCCACCGGAGTGGCGCGGCCGAAAATAGTCACAGAGACGCGTAGCTTGCCGCGGTCGGGATCGATTTCCTCAACGATGCCAGTCTGGTTTTGGAACGGACCGTCGGCGACTTTCACCGATTCGCCTACTTCAAAGCTGACTTTTGGCTTCACCTTTTCTTCGCGCTCTTTCATTTGCGCCAGCATGCTGTCCACTTCCGATTGGCGCATCGGAATCGGTTTGTCCTTCGTCCCCGCAAACCCGATCACGCCGGGTGTGTCCCTGATGAAATACCAGGTGTCTCCGACGAGCTGATTGTTTTCGTCGAGCAAATGCATGTTAACGATCAGATAGCCGGGGAAAAATTTCCGAGTCGTCTCACTCTTTTTGCCTTTCTTAATTTCCGACACGCGCTCGGTCGGAACGAGCACATCGTAAATCAAATCCCCCATTTCCTCCGTTTTAATGCGCTTGAGGATGTTCTCGCGCACCTTGTTTTCCTGCCCGGAAAGCACGTGCACAACGAACCATTGATCTTTGCCTGCGAGTGTCTGTCCCATAAATCAGTGTAAGCGAGTGAAAAAGTGCACAACGTTCACCAGAACGAAGTCAAAGAACGACACAAAGCCGCCCAGTAAAACCATCGAGATCACAACCACAACAGTGGAGTCGCTCAGTTCCTTGTACTTTCGGAACCCCCTCTCCTTTGGGTCCCATGGCCAGGAACACTTCTGCAGCTCAACTTTTACTTGGCTGAAGAAGGTTTTAATTTTAGTGAACATCTGGAACGTTAAAAAGGTTAAGAGAATTACAAGGTTACAAAGGCATCGGCTTCATGTCCCTTTTTAGCAGTGTAACTTTGTAACTTTTTAACCGCGTCTGCGGTCAAGCACGCCAGGAGGGACTCGAACCCCCAACCGACGGTTTTGGAGACCGCTACTCTACCAATTGAGCTACTGGCGTATTTTCTAATCCTGCTCGTGCTCGTAATCATGATCGTAATCGGCTCCTCTCGATCATGAGCGGGAGCACGAGCACGATTAGGCGATAGTTTAATCCAGAATCTCGCTCACGCGACCCGCGCCGACGGTTTTGCCGCCCTCGCGAATGGCGAACCGGATGGTCTTTTCCATCGCGATGGGCGTGATCAACTCCACTTCAATCGAGATGTTGTCGCCGGGCATCACCATCTCCACGCCTTCAGGCAATTTTACGGTGCCGGTCACATCCGTGGTGCGGAAATAAAACTGTGGCCGGTAATTGGTGAAAAATGGAGTGTGACGGCCGCCTTCCTCTTTGCTCAGCACGTAAACTTCCGCCTTAAACTTCTTATGTGGCGTGATGGAGGCGGGCTTCGCGATCACCTGGCCGCGCTCCACCTCTTCCTTCTTCAAGCCGCGCAACAGAATGCCGACGTTATCGCCCGCGCGCGCTTCATCGAGAAGTTTGCGAAACATTTCGATGTCGGTCGCGACCGTTTTTTTCGTTGGACGAATACCGACCAACTCGACTTCCTCCATTTTTTTGAGGATACCGCGGTCGACACGGCCTGTGGCGACGGTGCCGCGCCCTTCAATATTGAACACGTCTTCGATCGCCATCATGAACGGTTGATCGATCGGCCGCTCGGGGACAGGAATGTAATCGTCCACCGCCTCCACCAGCGCGAGCACTTGCTTTTCGGCATCCGCGTCACCATTGAGCGCCTTGAGCGCGCTGCCTTTGACTATCGGGATTTTATCACCCGGAAATTCATACTGCGTCAATAGATCGCGCACCTCCATCTCGACGAGATCGAGAAGTTCTGGGTCATCGACCATGTCGACCTTATTCAAGAAGACGACAATGGAAGGCACTCCTACCTGTCGCGCCAACAGGATGTGTTCACGCGTCTGCGGCATCGGACCGTCCGCAGCAGAAACAACCAGGATGGCGCCATCCATTTGTGCCGCGCCGGTGATCATGTTCTTGACGTAGTCGGCGTGCCCAGGGCAATCGACGTGGGCGTAGTGACGTTTCTCGCTAGAATATTCCACGTGCGCCGTATTGATCGTGATTCCCCGCTCTTTTTCCTCCGGGGCGTTATCGATCGATTCATATGCCCGCACTTCGGCCATGCCCTTTTTGTTGAGCACCATCGTGATGGCCGCTGTACCAAGGACGTGCTCTACCAACTGAGCTACATGGGCCTGCTTTTCGCCAGCCCAGCGCCTCCGCGGCGAGCCGAGCGGCAAACCGGTTGCTTCCTGCCAGAGATTCAAAAGTCCCAGAGCCGCGTCAAATTTGCAATTTAAACGACCATGGGACCGCTTCGTTCCAGCAAAAAGCGTCCGCAAGCTAATCGCGCCCATCATTGTGTCAAAGAAATTTCTTTCGTAGCGTCGGCGCAAAGATTGCGTGCAGTAGAGTGCGTTGTCCTCAGCGCAGCGAGCTGTGAGAACAAAAGGCAACTCCGCTGAGGACAGTGGACACTACAGCATACGCGCTTCAGCGGATGATATTGCTTGTCTCTTCAGCCTTCCCACGTGTGAGGAACCGCACGATCACCGCGATGATGATGAGCGCTACGATACCAATCCCGACATACAGCGGATTGATCAAACTGATTAGACTTGGTTTTTCAGGTGTCGGCGTCGGCGATGGCGAAGCAGCGGCTGGAGGCGATGCATTTCTCTTGGCCAGCATCGACTGCGCATATTGCAAGCGCTGAAACGTATCATTGTCCTGCGGGTTTATTTTTAGCGCGGCCTCGTAATCGGGAATGGCCTTTTCGTACTGCAACGCAAGACTGTAGGTGTAGCCACGCTTCGTCAACGCTTCCACATCGTTCGGATTTTTGCTCAAAAGAAAATTGTAGTCGGCGATGGCCGCGTCGTAGTTTTTCAAGCCTCGATAGGCTAACGCGCGGCGATCATAATTCTGCAGATCGTCGGGTTTTTTTTGGATCACGGCGGTGAAATCGGCGACCGCCTTATCCCATTGGCTAAGCCCGAGCTCGGCGAAGCCACGGAACTTGTTTGCGTTGATGTCGTCCGGCTTCAGCTCCAGCGCTTTGTTCAGATCAGTCACGGCCGCGTCGTATTGTTTAAGTTCGATCTCGGTCGCAGCGCGTTCCAGGTAGGCGGACGCATCTTTGGGGGCGAGTTCAACGTATTTTGAAAAATCCGCCAACGCTGACTGATATCTGGTGGAGGCCCCTTCCTGATCGCCTGCCGCTATGGCAGTGCGCGCTCCCTGGCGATACGCCGTGCCGCGGTTTGCGTAGCCACGAGCATCATTGGGGTTCGCTTCAATCGCCTTGGTAAATTCGGCGACCGCGGCATCGAAATGCTTTTGTTGGGCGAGCTCGATCCCGCGCTGCATGTGGTTCCCGCCGCCGCCCCCCGCCGGCTTCTTCGCAAACGCAATCTGAGCTCCTGCAATCCACAAAAATGACACCGTTATGATGGTGATTATTTGCTTATTCAACATGTTCATTTCTCCTTCCGGCCTACTTTTTGAGCGATTTATTGCTCGTAGGCGAGCAAATTAAATACCCCGAAACTGCAAACCGATGAAGCCACAAAGAGTCCTGACGAAAACCGCAGCCCTGCGCCGAGACGCCAACCTCTCCAAAGGGTACGCGGCAGTCTTCGCGACGGTCTTCATCTGGTCGCTGCCGTCGCTTTTTATGTATTACTTGAATCGCTTTTACGATCCGTGGGCGCAGAATTTTTATCGATATTCAGTTGCCTGCATCGCGATCGTGCCGTTCGTGCTTTGGCAAATCCGCCGCGGCGGGCCGCGAATCGATATGCACGCGATCGCGCTTTGCCTTGTGCCATGCGTGCCGAATGTGATCCATCAAATCACTCAGGTGATGGCACTTTTCTATATCGGCCCAGGCGTTTACACGATTTTCACTCGGGCTTCGGTCATATTCACCGCGCTTTTGGCGCTGGCATTTTTTCCTGAGGAACGCTTCGTGATCCGGCAATGGCAATTTCAACTTGGCACACTGCTCGGGTTAATCGGCGCGTTCGGCGTGATCTGGTTCCAAGCCAACCCGCAAGCCCGAACGCCTTCGGGGCATATCGCACTGCCCGGATTATTCATTGCTTTCACTGCAACATTTTGCTGGGCGCTTTACGGCGTTCTGATCAAACGCCCATCAGCTCAACTCGGCTCGATCCGCAGCTTCGGCATCGTCAGCTTTATTACCTCGGCGTTGCTTTTGCCCCTCACGCTCGCGTTTGGCAAAATCGGCACGCCCATCCACGCGGGCGTGCAGGCGAACCTCGTTCTTATTATTTCCGCTGTGATCTGTATCACGCTTGCGCATGTTTTGTATTACGTCGCGATCCATGAAATCGGAGTTGCCCTGGCCCAAACCCTCCAGCTTCTTTGCCCGGCGATCGCGATGGCGCTTTCCGCTTGGATTTACCACGAACGACTCACTCACGCTCAGGTTTGGAGCGCCGGTATTCTGCTCCTGGGCGCCTTTCTGGCGATGCGCACGAAGCCGATCGCCATGACAGAGACCGCTGAGAATATTTGAAACCTAGCCTCGTTTCAGCGCCTGCGCTTTGCGCACCAGTTCGATAAATCCAGAGCGATAGCCATTTGCGTCGGTGCCCTTTCCTTCTTCCGCCCACTCGAGGACCGTCGCAAAGGTCCCATTTCCCTTATATTCAGAATCGCGCAAGATCATTCCAAACTCGGCGACGGCGGCGGCGAACTTCAAATCGGCCGGCGCGTTTTCAAAATTTCCGGGCGCATCCGTGACGGCGCGTTCGACCAATTCACTCCGGTCCCCGTCCGGTTTCTTGTAACGCAACTTCACAGTGAGCATCTCGCTTGAGGATGTCGATTGTGCAGAAGTCGATCTCTCGTTGGACGAATATTTGAGCGGATCGACCGGGGGCACGCTCGCAGCCGGGTTGATGGCAGCCCCCACCGGCGCCACTTCGTACAACGCAGTCACGGTGTGGCCGGCTCCGATTTCGCCAGCGTCCACTTTGTCGTTGTTAAAATCTTCCTTGCGCAACATGCGTTTCTCGTAGCCGATCAAGCGATACGAAGCGACGCGCGCCGGATTGAACTCGACCTGAATCTTCACGTCCTTCGCGATCGTCACAAGCGTACCGTTCATCTGTTGCACGAGCACTTTGCGCGCTTCATCGAGCGAATCGAGATAGGCATAATTGCCGTTCCCTTTATCGGCCAATTTCTGCATCGTTGAGTCTTTCAGATTGTCCGTCCCAACCCCAAGCACGCTCAGAAAAACACCGCTCTTCGCTTTCTCTTCGATCAGACGGATCAGATCGCCCTGGCTTGTAACGCCCACATTGAAATCGCCGTCGGTGGCAAGAATCACGCGGTTTACACCGCCTTTGATGAAATTATCCGCGGCGATTTTATAGGCCAGCTGGATTCCCTCAGCACCGTTCGTCGAACCGCCAGCCTGCAAATTTTCAAGCGCTTCGAGAATGTGTTCCTTGTGATCGCCTGTAGTTGATGGCAACGCCAATCCCGAAGCGCCCGCGTAAACTACAATCGCCACGCGATCATTCTCTGTTAGCTTTTCGACCAGCAATCGCATCGCCTGTTTCACCAGCGGCAGTCGTTCCGGCGGCGTCATCGATCCCGAAACATCGAGAAGGAAAACCAGATTGCTCGGGCCGCGCTTATCCGTAGCGATCTCTTTCCCTTTCAATCCGATCCGCACCAGCCGATGCGATGTTTCCCAGGGGCAACTCGTAACGTCGAGATGTACCGCGAACGGCCTGCCATCGCTCGGCTGCGGATAATCATACGTGAAGTAGTTAATCAGCTCTTCGACCCGCACCGCGTCCTTGGGCGGGAGTGATCCTTCATTGATGAACCGGCGCACATTTGAATATGATGCGGTGTCCACATCGATCGAAAACGTCGAAAGTGGATTACCTTTCGCGTCAACAAACGGGTTCTCGCCGATGTGATCGTAACTCGCGGTATTGAAATCTCCGGACGGCTCACGGATACCGCGAAGTGCTTCCTCGCCGCTAACTGGCTGGGTGAGCGTTTTGTTCAGCGCGTAACCGACAGACGAACTTTTAGCAGCACGTCCAATCATGAACCCCTTTGCGGGAGCGCCAGCAGCAAGCGGAAGTTTCGAAGACGGGGTCGTTGCGGGACGCGGAGGGACTTCCATTGGCGCTTGAATCTCGCCTTCGACGTCGGGAAGCTTCGGTCGAACTGACGGAAGCCGGATTGCTTCCGCCTGGGCAAACCGAACGCTTTCGCGCCTGAATGAAAATACAGCCACGCTGGAAACGAGGGCTAACAACGCAACCACAGCGGCAAGTGCCAGCGGTCGTCCGATCGACCAAAACCACGGATCATCGCGGAAATCGATCACATTTGCCGGCGCTTTCTCACTTTTCAGTTCGCTGGCGAATTCGTTTTTGAGCGCAGCACTCAGCTCGCGCATTTCATCGACGAGTCGCTGCGCCTCCGGCGATTCAGTCACTGCTCGTGCGATTCTGGATTCTTCCGCCTCATCCAGTTCGCCCAGAGCGAAAGCGGTCAATTTTGGATCATCAATATTCATGTCATGTTGTTCTGGCATTGAACGAAACGAAATCCTTCGAGTCTTCCTGGTAGCGATGACGCAATGTCTTGAGCGCTGTGTGAATGAGAACGCCCACGCTGTCGGCCGTCGTTTTTGTGATTTCAGCAATTTGCTTGTAGCTGAGATCGTTTTGAAATTTCAGCCGTAGCACCTCCTGTTGACGCGGCGGCAGGGTCGCAGTAATTCGCATGAGGAACCCGCTGGCCTCTTCTTCCTCGATGCGCTGGTAAGGCATTGGCTGGCGATCTTCCTGCGATTCGAGTGTGTCTTCATGCAGATACATCATTCGCCTTTCTTTGCGGCAAACGTTAAGCGCTCGATTACGACAAACGGTGAATAGCCATGTTGCCGCTTTGTCTTCCCGATCTAACGAGCCATTACGTTGAAATTTTATGAATGTTTCCTGCACCACATCCCTGGCCCTTTCCCTGTCACCGGTTATACGGGTCGCATATTGAAGAAGCGGAATCTCAAATCGCTGTAGAATCTCCTCAAACTTTTGCCCTGCCTTTATTTTCTCGCTTCGCATCAATCTTGGCGCATCAGACGATACCACATCCGTGAAAGCCACCGTTAATAAGATGCTCCGGTAAGTGTATATGTGATCGGCACTTGAACCGTGGGCGCGGTCCCTGGCTTGAAACGCCATCTTCGGAACGCCTCGAGGGTCGCATTGTCCAGAATCGCGTTACCGCAGCTTTGCGCCATCTGAACGGCGGTTACGCCGCCGTCTGTCGGATCGACGATTAGCAGCGCGATTCCCGATCCTGTTATTCGATGCCGGCGCGCTTCGTAGGGATATACTGGGCGCGGGGCGTACATCACCAGCGCTTTGAGTGAACCAAACGGCGCCAGTGTGCCTTTCACGAGCCGTACGGCTCGCGTTGTCTTACGAGCGAGAACCGGTGGTTGCATCCGATTCTCCTCGACGAACACGTCCTCATCTAGGCGAATCTTATCCAAAGGCGGAGGTGTGATTGATTCTTGCGGCGATTCGGGCTCCGGCTGTTCGTTGATTAGCTCAACGTCAGTCCCAGGCGGCATGAAATCTTGTACAGTGGTCCTCTCAGATTTGCTTTTGGCGAATACGACCGCCCCGAGGTGAATCGTAATTCTGATGCTGCTTGACTCTCAAGGCCTCTTGCTGCTGGACACTCTGAGCAGGATTGCATTATCGAGTATCAAGACTCAGGCTGTCAGCATCCGTTTCGTCACGTGAATCTGAAAAAGTATCTCCAGATCCGGCAACGAAAGATCGACCGCGCGCTCGATGGCTATCTGCCGAAGGCGAACACGAAACCGGACACGCTCCACAAGGCGATGCGTTACAGTCTGTTTGCGGGCGGCAAACGTTTGCGACCGATTCTTTGCCTCGCGGCAGCCGAAGCTTGTCATGGCAGTATCGATAACGCGCTGCCTGTCGCGTGCGCACTTGAATGCATCCACACCTACTCGCTCGTCCATGATGATCTTCCCAGCATGGACAACGATGATTTCCGGCGCGGCCGCCCCACCTGTCACAAAGTCTTTGGCGAAGGGATTGCTGTGCTCGCTGGAGACGCTCTGCTGACCATTGCATTCGAAATTGTCTCGAGGGCGAAAGCCTCTCCGCGATACGATGTTTCAATCTTGCTGCGCGAGATTGCAGTCGCAGCGGGAAGCCAAAAACTCATCGCCGGTCAGGTGGCCGATCTTGAAGCCGAAGGTAAGAACGTCAAGCGCGACCAGTTGCAGTTCATTCATGAAAACAAGACCGCGGCCATTTTGAAAAGCTCGGTGCGGCTCGGTGCGATGAGCGCCAACGCAGACCCGAAAAAACTTTCTGCCATCACACGCTTCGGGCAGCGATTGGGCCTGGCGTTTCAAATCATCGACGACATTCTGGATGTAACGCAGACCTCCGAGATATTGGGGAAGAGCGCTGGCAAAGACGTGGCCGCGAAAAAAGCGACCTACCCCGCGGTGATCGGCTTGGAAAAATCCCGCGCCGAAGCCAGACGGCTAACACGGCAAGCGCACAATGCTTTATCGATTTTCAACAACAGCGATGCAGAACCGCTGCACGCACTGGCGAATTATCTGCTCGAACGCGAGTACTGAAATTCTGGGGAGCGCAGGCTGGGAGCCTGTGCTCCCGAGATTCAGCCGAGCGGCCCTAATCACACCAGCGCCAGATTCGGGTCGATCTCTTCCGTCACGTGCGATTCGAATCCTGCTGCCAATCGCAGTAACGCGACAAACGCGATCATCGCCGCATTATCGGTGCATAACCACGGCTCTGCGGTTTTGAATTCAAATCCCTCACGAGTGCAGGCATCGGCCAACTGCCGTCGCAATTCCTGATTGCAACCGACTCCGCCGCTGACAGTCACGAGACCGACGTCGTATTTCTGCGCTGCCGCGATCGTCTTTGTCACCAGCACGTCGATAATCGCTTGCTGAAGTGACGCGCAGAGGTCACTCAGCAATTTGTCATCCTGAGCGGATACGAAGGACCTCTCAAAGGGTGATTGATCACGCATTGGCCCGCGATGTTCCAAGCTTTGACTGTGAGGTCCCTCGCCGTCTGCGCGGCTCGGGATGACGCCAATTTTCGGCAACAAATAGCGCACTGCGGTTTTCAACCCGCTGAAACTGAAGTTCTCCGAGCCCTGCATGCTGCGCGGCAGATCAAAACGGTTTGGATCGCCGCCGCGAGCGCGCTTCTCAATTTCCGGACCCCCGGGGTAACCGAGTCCAAGCATCTTTGCCACTTTATCGAAGGCCTCGCCCGCAGCGTCGTCCACCGTGCGGCCGACTACGTTGTAATCAGAAAGCGCGTGCACACGAACCAGCATGGTGTGTCCGCCGCTTACAATGAGCGAAACGTTTGGCCTGACTTGCTCGTCGCCATCTGTGTCATCGAAAAAGGGAGAGAGCAAATGCCCCTCGAGATGGTTGATCGCGAGATAAGGCTTGCCAAAGCCGATCGCTAATCCCTTTGCAATCGATGCGCCTATCATCAGTGAACTCGCGAGGCCAGGTCCGCTCGTTGCCGCAAACGCATCGACGTTTGATAAATCAATCTTAGCCGAGCTCATGGCGCGATCGAGCAACGGCGGCGCGTACATAAGATGGTTACGCGACGCAACTTCAGGCACGACTCCACCGAATTTTTCGTGCGCAGCGACTTGCGAGGCCACTTCGCTGGCAAGCAATTCGTTCCCGGAGCGATCGTCGCGCCTGCGCAAGACTGCGACGGCGGTCTCATCGCATGAGGTTTCGAGAGCCAGAACGGTTTTCATGTGTGTAGCGGCGGTTGTGTCAACCGCCGAAGGAAATTGAGCGGCGCTCGCCGCGGCGAGCGCCTCTACACTATTTTTTTACGGCTTCCGCTTTCGGCGCACTCTGCTGTGCGTAAATCATAACACCTTTGAGCGCGTCAATCGCCCGCAGCAGCTGGGCGTCCTTTGTCTTGATAATATTCATCTCCTCCTCGGGTTTGATATTTCCCGTATTGCGCAATGCGAAGAGCGAGCGCTCCTGCTCGGCGGTCATTGCCACCCGAATGTTGGGAGTGACGCCGTTGCCTTGGATGACCTGTTTGCTCGGCGTGTAGTATTTTGCAGTCGTCAAACGCACCGCAGAACCGTCGGGCAACTGCATCACATTTTGCACGGAACCTTTTCCGAAAGTCGTTTCACCAACTAGCACGGCTCGATGCAAATCCTTGAGAGCACCTGCGACGATCTCCGCGCCGCTGGCGCTGCCTTCATTGATGAGTAACACCATCGGAAAGTTCGGACGCTCTTTTTTCACGACCGAAGTCGAATAATCATGCTGCTGCGAAGCGACGCGTCCCTGTGTGGAGACCACTTTGGTATTAGGCGGCAAGAATTGACCGCAAACATCCACCGCGCTGTTCAATAATCCCCCTGGGTTGTTCCGAAGATCGAGGATGAGCGCTTGCATTCCTTGCTTCTGCAGGTCTTCGAGTGCCTTTGATAATTCCTCGGCTGTGGGTTCGTTAAACTGAATCAGTCGGATATAACCGATCTTGAACGGACCAGTCAGGTCCGCCTCGAGCAATCTCGCTCCTTTAACACTTTGGATTTTGATCTCGGCACGTTGCAAGGTGTATTCTTTGATCTCCTTCGTTGCAGGCCGCAGCAGCGTCAGAGTCACTTTCGCGCCGGCAGGTCCACGCAAAACATTGATCGCATCCTGAAGATCCATTCTTTCGGTGGAAATGCCGTTGATTCGCAAGATCTGGTCGCCTGAAAGAATGCCTGCCTTGGCGGCAGGTGTATCTTCCATGGCTGTGATGACCGTAGGCAGGCCATTCTTCATGGACACCTCGATCCCGAGGCCATTGAACCGGCTGCGCGTGTCGTCTTGCATGTCACGAAAGTCATTCGGGTCCATGAACTGGCTATGCGGGTCCAGCGAAGAAAGCATCCCCTTCATTGCCGCCGTGATGAGATCGTGATAGCTCGTCTTGTTATCATCTACGTAATCCTGCCTAATCAACTCGAGAGCCTTTGCGAAAATGGAAATCTGCGCGTAGCCGTTATCGTCTTCGCCCTTCCCTGGCTGCGCTTCCTGCGCGAACGCACTGGGGAAAGCACCGAGCACGAGACAAGCCAGCAATGGAATGGTCAGCAGACGCCTCATATTAAAACCGAAGATTACAGAACAATGCGATCATCGCTCATGAGGAAATTTTGGCAACGCCCAACCGCAGAGCCTTGTCTTAATTGACACTCGCAAGATGAGCAGCTGCCTCACTGTCATTAACACCCGGCTTCCGCCGCGTGACGGAGATCCGTCGGGAACGAGCCGGTCTTCCTCGTGTAGTTACACCGGGCTGAAGCCCGGTGTTAATGAGAATGCGTTCCGAAAAACTCTCTGGTTTGCTCTTGTCCTCTTGACGCTCTGGCTTGGGGCGGCGGCCTTCGCTGCACAAACAGACGACACGGAGTTCGAAGCGCGCGCCGTGGATTACATCAACACCTACCTCGCTGCCCACCCGCTCCAGGGAACTGCTCTCGGCCTTCATGAATACGACGGCAAAATAACCGATTACAGCCGGCTCTCGCTCGACGCGGAGCTTCACCGGCTGCGACGGTTCGACGACGTATTGGCCAAATTCGATCCGGCCAAACTGAGTCCCCGCCAATCCATCGATCTGCGAATTCTTCAGGCCGCAGTGAAGAAGGATCTTTTTGAGATGCAGGACACGTCGATCTTCGAGCGAAATCCGATAGTCTATGCGGGCGCAGCCGATGTGAATGTTTATATCAAACGAAATTTTGCGCCGCTCGACGATCGCGTTCGCAGCCTGGCCGCGATCGAATCGCAAATCCCAAATATCCTCATCGCAGCAAGAACAAACCTCAATGAAACGCTTCCAAAACCGTTTGTGGAACTTGCCATCCAGATTGCCAGGGGTTCGGCTGATTTTCTAAAGAAAGATCTCGTCGCCGCCGTCAGCGGAGTTAAGGACGAACAGGTCCGTGTTGCTTTTCAAGAGGCGAACCGTAAAGCAGCAAGCGCGCTTAACGACTATGCCGCATGGCTGGAGCGGGAGAAACTTCCAAAAGCGTCGCTCGATTTCGCGCTCGGCGAAGAAAAATTCAGGCGCTTCCTGGCCCAGACCGAGCTGGTCGATCTGCCGCCCGAAAAAATTCTCGAGATCGGAATGGCGCAATTAAAAGCAGAACAGGATGCGTTTGCCGAAGCCGCGAAAAAGATCGACCCCAACAAGTCGCCGATCGAAGTCTTCAAGCAAATCCAGAGCGAACACCCGACGCCGGACAAGCTCATTCCCGATGTCGCCAGAGATCTGGACAATATTCGGAAGTACGTTTTGAACCGTCACCTGGTCAGCATCCCATCGGACGTCCGCGCGAAGGTCAAAGAGACGCCGCAATATCTGCGGGCCACCTCGTTTGCCTCGATGGACACACCGGGCCCATTCGAGAAACGAGCCAACGAGGCGTATTATTACGTCACTCCTACGGAACACGATTGGCCGGAGAAACAAAAGCAAGAATGGCTCACCGCCTTCAATTATTACACCTCTGACATTACGTCGATCCACGAAGCTTACCCCGGCCATTATGTGCAGTTCCTGCACCTGAACGCTTCGCCAGCGAGCAGGGTCGAGAAAATTTTCGGCAGCTACGCTTTCATCGAAGGCTGGGCGCATTACTGCGAGAAAATGATGCTCGACGAAGGTTTTGGCAGCCCGACAAGCTCGTCCCCGAGCGAAGAGGACATCAAACGCGCGGCGAAATATCGAATGGCTCAGGCCGATGAAGCTCTTCTTCGTTTATGCCGCTTATGCGTATCCATCAAAATGCACACGCAAAACATGTCCCTCGATGAAGCGACGAAATTTTTCCAGGACAACTGTTACTACGAGGAAAAACCGGCCCGGCAGGAAGCGATCCGCGGCACGTTCGACCCGGGCTACTTAAATTACACGCTGGGGAAATTGCAGATCCTGAAGTTGCGCGACGATTACAAGGCGCAACAAGGCGACGACTTCTCACTACAAAAGTTTCACAACGAACTGCTCAACCACGGCATGCCGCCCATTCGTCTCCTCCGCGAGATCATGCTCAAAGACCAGAGCAAATGGGACCAGGTGCTGTAATTTTCTCTTACTCGTGATCTTGCTCGTAATCGGACCGTCACCACGGAATCTCCTTGCGATCACGCAAGAATTTTCCACTAAGCTTCTGCGGGGCTTCGCTTGCCAGCCACACAATCGTGTCCGCCCCTTCCTTAACGGATCTCGTTGCGTTCGATCCGCCCATGTCCGTCCGCACCCAACCCGGACAAACCGAATTCACTGCAAATTTCGGAAGTGCCGCCGCCAATTGAGACGTCACGCCATTCAGAGCAGTTTTCGAAATGCAATAACCTGGCGCCCAGCCCTCCGCGCCTCCCGTCAACTGACCACCGCCGCTGGAAACGTTGATCACCCGCGGCGCCTTGCTTTTGGCTAGCAACGACGCGAATGCGCGCGTCACCCGCAGCGCGCCAAGTGTGTTTGTTTCGAGTGTTTCTCGCAACAGCTCGTCGCTGATTTTCAAGATGCCATCATCACCATCAACAATGATCCCGGCATTGTTGACCAGGACATCGAGATGATCTGCGAGCCTTGAAAACTCCCGTGCGGCGGCGGTGACACTGCTGTCATCAGAGACGTCGAGCTCGAGAAACGCTGCCTTTCCGCCGTGCTTGCCGATCTCATCTGCCGCTTTCCCGCCAGCCTTGCGGTTCCGCGCGCCGACGAACACGTAAAATCCCTTTGCCGCGAGCTGGCGCGCAACTTCGCGACCGATGCCCTTATTGGCTCCTGTAACCAACGCAGTCTTCATCTGCTCGATAGCTCACTCGCGAAGATCTTCGTCGTCCTCGCTCGGCAAAAGATCTCTCAGCAATGGCTGCGGATTAGACGGCAATTCCTCCACATCGCGCAGTTTTTTTGTGATCGCGCGCGAGCGAACGTCGACGTCTTCTATCTTCCTCGAAGCTTGATCGATTTTCTCTTTCACTGCAGACAATGCTTCGCCGAATTTTCCGAACTCAGTTTTCACTGTTGCCAGTAAGTTCCAGACCTCGCTCGACCGTTTCTGGATCGCGAGCGTGCGAAAACCCATCTGTAAACTGTTGAGCAACGCCGCGAGCGTCGTCGGCCCGACAAAAGTAACGCGGCAGTCGCGCTGAACGTTTTGAACCAAGCCAACACGCCGGATTGCTTCCGCGTAAAGTCCTTCGCTAGGCAAAAACATGAGGGCAAAATCGGTGGTCTTTGGCGGGTTGATGTATTTCTCGCAAATGTCTTTCGCGCACCGCTTCAACTGCGTTTCCAAAGTTTTCATCGCGGCTTCGACAGCTGCGGGATCGCCTTTTTCCTGCGCGGTAGTGAGACGCTCGTAATGTTCCATTGGGAACTTTGCATCGATTGGCAACCACACCCCCGGCCTCGACCCGTCGGAGTTCTCATCGCCGGGCAGTTTGATCGCAAACTCGACGCGCTCATCGGTGTCATCGCGCATTTTTATATTTTTAGCGAACTGGTCCTGCGTCAGCATTTCTTCCAACAAAACGCCAAGCTGCCATTCGCTCCAGCCACCGCGAGTCTTCACGTTTGTCAGCACGCGCTGTAACCCGCCGACGTCACTCGCCAATTGCTGCATCGCGCCAAGCCCTTGGTGCACCTGGTCAAGTCGATCGCTCACCAGCTTGAACGATTCGCCGAGCCGCTTTTCCAGGGTGCCCTGCAATTTTTCATCGACGGTCGCGCGCATCTTGTCGAGTTGCTTCGCGTTGTCCTCTTGTAATTGCCCCAAACGAAGATCGACAACCGAACGCACGTTTTCGAGCGACTTGGTCAGTTCTTCACGCTGATTCTTCGCCGCCGCGCCTGCTTCCTCACGATTGCGCGAAAATTCGTCGCGCAAGCTGCGATCAACCATCTCTAATCGCTTGACCAGCTCAGAGCTTACGCCGCCGTTGCTTTCGCGCCGTACCAGCAGAACGATCACACCAGCGATGAATCCGCCGGCGATCAATCCAATCACCAGATAAAACAGCGGACCCATATTAAACAACTAGAAATTCCTCCCAGCCTTCGCATAAAGCTACGGCGTGGCAAGCGACTTCGCTGGGAATGACAAGAGCGACTAAAAGCGCAGCTTCAGCCCGGCGTACGCAGCGCGGCCGAGCGCGGGGAAACCGAAAACCTCCGAGTAATGTTCGTTCGTCAGGTTATCGATACGCCCGAAGATCGAAAGGTGTGGGTTGACCTCGTATTCGGCGGCGATGTTTACGAACGAGTAATCCTCGATGTCAAAATTCGGTCCGCCAAAATTTAATTCCTCGCGCGCGTTCACGAACTTAGCTTCGATCGTCGTGCGCAGTTTTTTCCACCAAAGATACGAAGCCGAAACGTAAACTTCGTTGCGCGGCCGGCGGGGCAAACGCGCGCCTTGGGGCTGCGAAATGTCCGCTGACGAAGTCTTTTCCGCCTCCAGATAAGTGTAGCTCGCTGTGAACAGAAGGTCGAGAATCGGTTGCGCCCGCAGCTCCGCTTCGAGCCCCTGCGTTTCGGCTGCGCCAAGATTGAGCGTTTGGAAAAGCCCGTTAAAGCCGATCACGTTCGAAAGGTCGTTGTGAAAATAGGTCAGCCCGACGGTGACCCGATTCTCCCAGAGCCGTTGTTCCACGCCAATGTCCCAGCCCAGATCGTGTTCCGGTTTCAGTCCGAAATTGTTCCCGAAAATTTTGTCCTGACTGCTCGGCGGACTAAATCCTGTCGCCACGCTCGAATGCAATGTTGTGTTCGTCCTGTCGACTTTATAACTGCTGGCGAATCGATAAGTCCAAATACCGCCGAATTGATTGAAGTGATCGAAGCGCCCGCCTGCGACGAAAATCAAATTTTCGATGGGCGTCAGCGTTCCCTGCAAAAATCCGGCGACCTCCTCCGTGTGATCGCTCACGAAGGTCGGCCCGAATAGAACAAACGGGCGCTCCTGCCCTGCGTTGAGCCGGCTATAGAAAAACCCTGAGGTCAGGGTCAGCCATGAGGTCGGGCGCAGATCGTTTTGATAATCAACTTGCGTGCGTTCAAAGAGCGCGCGGGTCGCGCCAACGAATCCGTCCTCATTTGGATCGTTAATTTGCCGCTCGTGATCGTAACTGAAAATGAGTTTCTGCTCCCACCAGTCAGTCGGTTTCCAATCGATGTGTGGGCCAATCAGCCAGCGTTCCGTGAGAAAATGATCGATGGGACGGGGATCGAAAATAGTATTCGGATTTCCGGTATCGCTTACGGAGTAAGTAAACAGACTCCCGATCCTCAGTTGTTCGCCGGGCGACCAGCCGACGTCGGTGATCGCGGACGTGTTGCGGTAATTGTTGTTTGGTCGCGCGTTGTCGGTATCAAGGCGACTCGCGCCAACTGAATAATCGAACTGTTCGATTTTTCCGTCGCTCTGTGACCATTCCCGAAAGCTGTCGTACGAGCCGCCCTCGGCCGCGAACAAAACCCCTGGAGTTCCCGTGCCCTGCTTCGTAAAAATCTGGATGACGCCAGCCAGCGCGCGCGGCCCGTACAAAGTACTCTGCGGCCCGCGCACCACTTCGATCCTGTCAATGTCGTCGGTAGTGAGGTCGGCAAAGTTGAATGCCCCCTGTAATCCTTGATTGATCGGGATGCCATCGAGCAAAACTTGAGTGTGTTCGCTGCGAAGTCCGCGCATAAAAACCGACGTCAACTGACCGGCCGTGCCGGTCTGCACGACAGATAAACCGGGCACTTCGCGGAGGGCATCGCTCACCCGCTCGATTTGTTTTTGCTCCATATCTTCCGAGCCAATCACGCTCACGCTCGCTGGCGATTGATCGAGGGGAATATCGAAACGCGTGGCCGATACGACCACTTGCTCAGCTTCCGCTTCACCCGGCGGCGTCGGGGAAACTTCCTGCGCGAAACAAAGGATCGGCACGAAAAGCAGCAACGCAGCGAATCGGATTGGGGAGCGCACGCATCTCGCGTGCTGGTTTCGGCGTCGCGCCGAAACAGGCTTTTCTAAAAACGTGGATCGTGGATTGTGGCAGAGCGCAGCACGAAAAGTTCGCGATTGCGAGACGCGCTCGCCAACACGCGGGATGCGTGCGCTGCCCGAA
>WNFP01003566.1_pt1 | contig 19183 bp, 19 predicted proteins | sample 5400201 | NCBI WGS metagenome assembly WNFP01 (sample SAMN13153355, study PRJNA577476) | soil metagenome | isolation source: 115 cm saprolite under Madrone tree | place: USA:California | collected 2016-06-14 | reverse complement strand
CACTTCGCTGAATGCCGATCCGAGTTTGAAGCTGGCTTAATCGGCTGGAACGGCGCGGGTCTTGGCCCAGTCGCGGATGGCTTGGATGTCTTCGGCGCGGGTGACACTGAGTGGCTGGGTACCGCGGATTTCGCCGAGTAAAATGTCGGTGCTGAGCTGCTGCTTCTGGGCGAACGCGGTGTACAAGCCGGCCACGATGGCTTGCTCGATTTCCGCGCCGCTGAAGCCTTGGCTTGCGGCTGCCAGGTCCGGCACGTCGAAGCCAGCCACTTCGCGTCCGCGCTTTTTCAAGTGCAGAGCGAACAGCGCGCTACGCACTTCCGCGCTGGGCAGATCCACGAAGAAGATTTCGTCGAACCGGCCCTTGCGCAGCATTTCCGGAGGAAGAGCGGAGATATTGTTGGAGGTGGCTGCGAGGAAGACGCCGCTCTCACGGTCTTGCATCCATGTCAGTAGGGTGGCGAGCAAGCGCTGCGACAATCCGGCGTCGGCATCGCCGCTGCTGCCGGCCGAGGCAAATGCCTTCTCGATTTCGTCGATCCATAACACCATCGGCGCGAGTTTCTGAGCAAGCTCGAGTGCCTTCTGCAACCTCTTTTCGCTCTCGCCGATGAATTTATCATAAAGCGCGCCGGCATCAAGCCGCGCCAGTTCGTAACCCCATTCGCCAGCAACGGAGCGCGCGGCCAGACTCTTGCCGCATCCCTGTACGCCCGTGACCAGAATTCCCTTCGGTGGCTCGAGTCCGAAGCGGCGACCCTCTGGAGTCAGAGCGCTTTTGCGCTTGGCGATCCATTCGCGAAGACGTTTCAATCCCGCGATATCAGTGAAGGAGGAATCGCGCCGCACGGTTACGAGCAAGCCGTCGTTGCGTAGCGCTTCGCGCTTGGCATCTAGAACTGTTTCGAAGAGGCCAGCATCGATGCGGCGCCGCGCGAGAATGCACATGCGGAGAGCACGCATAGCTTCTTCTTGAGGCAAGCCGACGAGATTTTGCGCGAGCTGGCCGATTTCAGCGATATCCAGAGCGACGGGGATCTGTTGAGTGCGATTCATTTCGGCGAGCACGCTTTTTACGCCGGGAAGCAATTCGTCCGCGGTGGGCAATCCAAGTTGAAAGGGTACGGAATCGCCGTGCAGGTCCGGAGGCAACTCCAACGCGGCCGCGGTGATCACGATGGAGCGGCGTTCGGCGCGGAATTTCTCCGCGAGTTCGCGCAAGCGGCGACAGACGCGGTCGTTTTCGCAGTAACGCGCGAAATCCTTGAGCAGGAAAATGGCATCGCCCTGAATCAGCGCGATATTTGCGACCGCCTGCTCGGGATTATCCGTGTTGTAGATCGCGGCGCCGTGCGCCTTGGCCAAGCCGGAGGTGACGCTCCAGGTGTAGAGCGGGACGGTGAGTTCGGCGGCGGTATCGAGAAGCAATCGCTCGAGGCGCTCTTCTTCAGGCGTCTCCACGGTGATGATGGGGTGGCGTGAATTCACCAGCAGGCGCAGCTCATCGCGCTTGTTTGGGCGCGGGACTGCGGGTCTCGGCGACAGGGAAGGTGTGTTGCCGGGCGATTGCGTCAGAGCTTGCGCCGAAGAAATGCCTTTCGGTTCGTTTGACAAAGAGAAACGCCTCGTTTAACGTTAAAGGTTTCCGGAACACGTAAAAGGAGCAATAGATGGCCCAGGGACAGGCTACCAAAGTAAAGAAGAAGAAGAAGTCCGTTCTGAAGCGCGCGGCGCAAGCTCGTCAACGCGCGGAAGTGAACCGGGCCAACCGCACGCGGGTGCGCACATTGATGAAGCGGCTGCGCACGGCGATCACGTCAGGTGACAGCACGGCGGCCGGGAGTCTTCTGCAGCCGACGATGTCGGCGATTGATGTGGCGATCAGCAAGGGCGTGCTGCACGAAAACACGGGGAATCGCTATAAGTCGCGCTTGGCGCTGGCGTTCAACGGAGCGAAGGCGGCGAAGGCCTAGCGATCCCGTTATTTTGCGATGTAGGGTTCTTGGTTTTGTGAAAAGGCGGACCTTTTGGGGTTCGCTTTTTTCTTTTGGAGAAGGCGCCGCGGCGAGAATGAAGGAGCCAGTCGATATGGCGAGGGGCTACGTGTCGCCCGATTGTGGCTAGTCGCGTCGAACTACGTCACCGCCGCCGCGCCTGCCGCTGAAGAGGTGAATCACCAGCGATATTAGCGCAAGGATGAGAAGCAGGTGAATCAGAAAACCCGCGACGTGGTACATGATGAAGCTTCCGATCCAGGCGAAAAACAGCAGGACAGCCAACGCTAACCAAACGACGCCACGCATGAATTCTCCCATCCAGGACGGGTTCAGAATGAACCTTTTTCTAGCCAAGTTCAAATAGTGCGCCCGCTTGGCTATTGACATCATGATGCGCCAAATGTAACCATCAATATGTGCGAACTACACTTTCGATTGATGAGGACGTGGCGAAACTTCTGCGGCGCGAGATTCGGCGCTCTGGTGCGTCTCTTAAAGGGGCCGTTAATCATTTCTTGCGCCTAGGACTTATGGCCGCGGGGAAGCCAGAACGGAAACGGTTTATTGTTCGTCCTCGGCCCTTAGGGCTGCCACCAGGTATAAGCTATGACGATGTCGAAGAATTGGTGGAAGCTTTGGAAGGGCCCGCCCACAAGTGATCGTTCTCGACGCCAACATTCTCTTATATGCGTACGATGCGGCTTCAGATCAACACGCGAAGGCCCGGGCGTGGGTTGAAGAGGTGCTGTCCGGAGCAGATCCTGTCGGGCTGCCATGGCAAACCATTACGGCGTTTGTCCGTATCGTGACGAATCCAAGACTGTCAGGGAAGAGATTCACACCCTCTGAGGTGATCGATCTGGTCGATCAATGGGTGACGCAGCCTAATGTGCGGCTGCTTGGCCCGGGAGATCATCATTGGAGCTTCTTGCGGCAGACGATTCTTGAGGGGCAAGCTCGGGGCCCGCTGATCACGGATGCACAATTGGCTGCTCTGACGATTGAACATGGCGGAATGCTTTGCACTACCGACCGAGATTTCAGCCGTTTTCCGGGATTGCGCTGGCAAAACCCGATCGGTTAACAGGCTTCGCGCCGCTCAGATGTCCGGTTGTGGTTCGATGGCTTGGTCAATGAATTCTCGAGCCAGGGGGAGAGCTCTCCTTTTCGATCTGGGCCTTGGCGCTTAGAAACCCATCGCTCCAAGGTTTGCCAAGACATTCGGGACATTCATCGATCGTATTGCCTACGCTGAAGCAGTGGTAGCAAGAGCCGCCCTGGTTGCTGGGAAACTTACCGCATTCAGGGCAGGGATCGAAGGGTGCTTCCTCCGCGCTGCGGTGTTCTTCGTAAAGTTGATGCTCGCAAACGATGCACATCGCTGCCTCCCCTTCTCCTTTCGAGGCTGGCGACTATAGCACAGGAGTATATATGAAGTTCTAATAAAAACCGAGAAACGGACTACTCGATGGTGGTCAGGTTGTGCACGTGTTGTTCGAGGGCTTGGTTGTACTGGCGCTCGATTTGTAGTTCGGTTTGGAGTTTTTTCACGAGGAGCTCGAGGCGCGCGATTTCGGTTTTGAGCTTTATGATGTCGGGACTCGCGGTTGGCGCGCGAAAACCTTGCGGCGGAGGAGCTGCGGGTGCGGTCGGCCGCGGCGTGAAGGCTTCGGCAAGGGCGCGGGGCCAGACGTTTTCGGGTGGCGCAATTACTGGAGATGGCTTCATCGCAAGTGGCACACTTTGCACCGGCGGTGGCGCGGGAATCGCCTGCGGAGGCGGAGCCGGGGGTGCAAACAGGCTTTGCAGCGAGCTGGCGCCGATGTGGCGTTCTGGCGGCGCGGGCGGTGGCGCGATTTTTGGCCCGAGCAGGCTCTTTACGCGGCCAATCAGTTCTTGCGGCTGAAATGGCTTGCGAATCAATTCATCTGCTTTCACTGCGATGGCTTTGTCCGCGACGGTCTTGTTCACAACTCCAGACATTAGAATGACCGGTATTGCGCCATATTCCGGGTGCTGCTTGATCTGCGTGCAGACAGAGTAGCCGTCCTGGTCGGGCATGATGACGTCTGTGATGACGGCATCGGGCGGATTCTGCGGGAATTGAGCCAGAGCGGCAGCGGCGTCGGCGCACGCGACGATGTTGATGCTCTCGCGGCGAAAGGCAATCTTGATGACTTCGCGCATGGTGGCGCTGTCGTCGATGAAATAGACCGTGGGCGTGCGCTTCGCGGGCGCATCGGCCAAGGGAGGGATGGTCATTGCTTCGCTCATAGCGCTTCCTTATCCGCCATGTCGCGGGTGCTTTCGTCGAATTCGCGCATGGCATCGAGCATGAGATCCGTGGCATTGCGCAGCACGGTGTGCTGCGTCGAAGTGCTCCCGTAGACAAACTTGTAAACGCCGCCTCCGCCTCCGTGAACCGTCTTTACGATGTGTACGACGGCTTCATCGCCGAATAGGCTGCCGCATTCGGCGTGGCGGATTTCGCCAGCATCAAAGAAAAGCACGGCATCGGCGTTCGCGGCGTTGATGTGCAGCGCGCCGGTCTGATGCGCGTGGCTGAGCATTTGCAGCACGCCGGGAAGGTCGGTGTGGGAAAGGCTGCCGCTCATGCTGGTGTCGGCTTGCGTGAGCATTTGCGTAGGCTGGAAGCCCTCTGCCTTGCTGGTGACGATATTGCGCACGTGCGAAGCGATGATTGCCGGCGTGCGGCGACGATCAATGTAATCGTCACAGCCCGCCTGGAACGCCTCCATCAGAGCACGCTGGCTGCCGTCGCCCAGGGCGATGATGGGCAGCGCGGAATTCTTTGGGTCGGCGTGAATGATCTTGGCGATCTCGAGAGCGCCCATCTCGCGCAGGTTCGTGGCGCAGACAATGGCTGCGGGCGCGTCGTATTCGAGCGTGGTCAGCGCGAATGCCGCTTGCGTGCTCGAAATTACTTCGAAACCTTCGCGTTTCAGCGCATCACCGAGTTTCTTGGCGAAATAGACGTTGCTGTCGATTAGCAAAATCTTTGCAGGACGGCCGTTGGGGATCATGGCCGAGCCTCCTGCTGTTGGAGAGGCGCAGCGATCGGTGACACTCCGGTTGGCCCAGGAGTTAAGGCGCTCAGGTTCAAGACTTCGATTACGTCGCCGGCGTGCGAGAGCCAGCCGGAGACGTGTGGCGCGTCAGTGTCGCTGGGCAAAGTCATCTCGGCGTTAATGAGCTCGCAGTCTCCCGTGACAGGCAGGGCGACCCATTCCGTTTGCGAGTCGTAGCGGCGCTGCGCGATTAGATAGAAGCGGCGCGACTTCAGTCCCTTGCCGATGAGTTTCTCCGCAACATCGCAGACGGGCACGATGCGGCCGCGACGCAAAATCACGCCTTCGACTTCGCTGGTGCGATGAGGGAAGCGGAAAATGCGGCTGGGGGCGACTAGCTCTGCAATCTGGTTGGCCATGACGGCGAAGCGGCGATCGCCCAGCCGGAGCAGGACGAACGATTGCAGGTCGGTTTCGGGGATGGGGGTCATTGCGTGATGCTCGTGTCGTGCTGGTCTTGTGGCTCGTTTCGTTCGTCGTTCTCGGCGTTGCGCTCCGCGTCGCGGCTTGCTTCTGCATCGGCCTCTTGCGAGAGCGAGGCGTCCAAGAGGAAAAGCTCGTCGGGAGTCAAAAAGCCGTCGGGCTTGATTACGGGCACGACGGTTTGGTCGAGAGCTGTGAGTCCGCGATACCAATTGCGCTCTTCGTGGCAATACGCGAGAGGCAACGCTTGCAGGCGGCTCATGCTGGTCATTTTCTCGATGCCGTCGATCAGCAGCGCCGTACGGGTGCGTCGCAGCACGAAAACGAGTGCGGCAGGCGCGGGCGGCAAGCCGAAGTGCATGGCGGCGTTCACCACGTAAACGGAATTTTCGCCGCGACGCACGAAGTGCTTCACCTTGCGCAGGCCAGGATACGCCATATCTTTGGCGGCTCCGGAAAGGCTATCGACACCGCGAACTTCCTGCACGGAGGCTGAGGATACGGCGAAGATCTGTCCGCTTACGCGGAACAAAATAATTTGCTCGGTGCGGCCGGCGGGCGGCTTGGTTGGAGACAAGGGGCGCACTACTTGGCTCCTACGGGCATCGATTTGCAGATGCCGATCACGCGCTTTTCTATGGCGGCGTAGATGTCGTCGATAGCGAGAACCTGGTCAACCGCGGCGACTTTGATGGCTTCGGCGGGCATGCCGAAGATGACGGAGGTGGCTTCGTCTTGCGCGAGGACCATGCCGCCGGCGGACTTGATGGCTTTAGCGCCAAGCGCGCCGTCGTTGCCCATGCCGGTGAGAACGACGCCGATGCTCATGGCGCCGGCGTAGGCTGCGACCGTTTCCATGGTGACATCGATATTGGGGAGATAGCCGTTGATGCGACCGGTCGCGCCGTCGAGTTGAATGCGGCCGGCGGGAGTGACGCGCAGATGCTGCGCGCCGGGACAGATGTAGAGCGTGCCGGGCTGCACGGTTTCGTTGGCTTCCGCTTCTTTCACACGGATGCTGGTGAATTCGGCGAGTTGCGCCGCGTATTGTGTGGTGAAGGCCGCGGGCATGTGCTGCACGAGGAAAACGGCGGCAGGGAAGTCGCGCGTGAATCCGGGGGCGAGGCGCATCACGGTCGCGGGGCCACCAGGTCATGATCTGGGCGGTGGCCTGCAGGCCGTCCATGTGCGGCATGTTGATGTCCATGGTGATGACATCAGGCTTGAGCGACTCGGCCAGCGCGATGGCTTCGCGGCCGTCTTTGGCGTGGCCGGCGACTTGCAGTTGGTCATCGGCGTTGAAAATCGTCTCCAGGACTTTGCGCATGAAGGCAGAGTCGTCAACGATCAGAACGCGGAATTTCTTTGTAGCTGCGAGTGCCATGGTCCTCTACGCCACCGGTACGACCGGACGCGTCGCCTCCGTTCCTATGAGTTGTTCGACCGCGGCCAGCAATTGATCTTCTTGCACGGGCTTGGTCAGAAATGCGGTGGCGCCTTCCTTTATGGCGCGGTCGCGATGCTTGGCGCCGGCGCGCGATGTGACGACCATGACCGGGATGCGGCGCGTGGCGGGGCTTTGGCGCAATTGCACCATCAGCTCGTAGCCGGTCATGCGCGGCATTTCGAGGTCGGTGATAACGAGATGGCAGCCGTGCTGTGCGACGAGCTCGGCGGCTTCCAGGCCGTCGGCGGCCAGTTTCACGCGATAGCCGTTCTTTTCGAGCATGCGGCCCACGAACTTGCGCACGCTGATGGAATCGTCGGCCACGACGATTACGCGCTCGTGCTCCACGCGATCGATGGCTTCGGCGGGAATCGTGCCGCGAGCGACGGCTGCGGAGCCGGGAGCGAAAATGCGTGCGGCGGTCGCAGTAGCTTGCAGGGTGCGGCGCTCGTTCGGCTCGGTGGCTACCATGCGATTTAGATCGATTAAGAGAATCAAGCTGCCGTCGGGAGCAATGGTCGTGCCCGGGAAGAGCTTGACGCGGCGCAGGTACTCGCCAAGATTCTTGATAACGATTTCGTCTTTGCCAATAACTTCTTCTACCACTAAGCCGATCTGGCGGTTGCCGGCGTTGGCCACGACCATGCGGAAATAGCCATTGATGGGCTCGAGCGGCGGAAGGCCGAGATAGGTATCCAGCCGGATGACTTCGGTAATTACGTCGCGAACCTTGGTTAGCAGCTTGCCGCCGACGTCTTCGATTTCGTCGGCGCGAAGGCGGCGGATTTCTTCTACGACGGCGAGGGGTAGCGCGAAGCTGGTGCCACCGCAACGCACGAATAGCGCAGGGGAGATGATCAGGGTTAGCGGAACTTTAAGCGTGAACTTGGTGCCTTGGCCCCGCGTGCTGTGAATTTCGATTTCGCCGTTTAGCGCGTTGAGATTTGCACGCACGACGTCGAGGCCGACGCCGCGGCCGGCCAGTTCCGTTTTTGCCGGCGCCGTCGAAAAGCCCGGATGGAAGAGCATCTCCCGGAAATCACGGTCGGTGAGCCGGTCCGCCGTTTCGGGTGAGACGAGGCCGCGCTCGATCGCGCTGGCTTTGACGCGATCGTAATCGATGCCGCCGCCGTCATCTTCGACTTCGATGTAAATGTGATTGCCGCGATGATAGGCGCGAAGGGAGACCTTGCCGGCCTCCGACTTCCCGGCGGCGCGGCGCTCTGCGGCGTGCTCAATGCCGTGGGCGACGGAATTGCGCACCAGGTGCACGAGCGGATCGGAAATTTGCTGAATGATGTTGTTGTCGAGCTCGGTTTCGCTGCCGGTAAGATCGAGCTCAACCTGTTTGCCGGCGGATGTGGCGGCGTCGCGAACCGCGCGGGATAGGCGCGAATACAGCGTGCCGATGGGTACCATCCGGGCCGCGGTGAATTCGTCCTGTAAGTGATGCGCGAGCTTAGTGAACTCGTCGATATCACCTTCCACCCGCCCGATGTAGCCTTCAAGTTGGGTCAGAACTTCGTTGACGTCAGCCGAAATTTCCGCCATGGAGCGCGAAAGGATATTGAAGTCGTCGTAGCGGTCCATCTCGAGTTCGCTGAAATCGGACCAGGTGTCCCCGGCCGCCGCGCTGCTGAGGCGCTGCGGCGTCGTTGCCGGGTTCCACGGACCGGCGTTTCGCGAGGAGCTGATGCGATTGAATTCGTATTTTTCCTGGAACTCGGAAACTTTGCCGTGCAGACGTTCCTTGGAAAAGCCGAGCGTGTCTACGAGTTTTTCCAGCTCAGCAACACGGCCGACCATCCGTGTGCGATTGATGACCAGCTCGCCGACCGTATTCATCATGCGATCGAGGCGTTCCAGCGCGATACGTACGGATTTTGCGGCATTGGCAGCGACGGGAAGCTTTGACCCTTTTCGCGTCATCGCCGGCGCTTGGGCTGCGCCCTGATCTGCTTCTGCGTTCGCCTCTTCGGCCGTCGGTTGTGCCGCTTCGAGTTCTTCTTCTTCTTCGGGTGGCGCAAATTCTGCGATGCGGCCGAGCAGGGAATCGACTTCGGCGCGCATTTCGGATTCGTCGGCCCACTGACGATGCAGTGTCTTCTTCAAAACGTCGACCGACGCGAGGCAGAGATCGACTACGGCCGCGGACGGCTCGATTTCCCCGTCGCGCAAACGGCCGATCAGGTCTTCGACGCGATGCGCGATGCCGCCTAAGCGCTTTAGGCCGACTTGCGCCGCGGACCCCTTTACGGTGTGGATCGCGCGGAAAAGGCGATTGATCTCCTCGGGATTATTGTTGCCTTCTAGAGAAATCAGGCAATCGCTGACCACTTGCAGATGTTCTTCGGCTTCGGGCTGGAAGAATTCCAGAATCTCATCTGGGACTTCATCATCGGCGGGCAACGCGTCGAAATAAGAGCCAGTGGAGTCCTCCTCGTGGGCCTCCGCCGCATGCTGCTCGATGGCCTGCTCGTTAATTCGCTCTTGCCCATAATTCAGAGGCGCGGGTTCGGCGGGGAATGCGAAACGATAGCGCTCCTTGAACCCTGCGATGTCTTCAAGGCTTTCTTCACCAGTGTCGCTGATCTCGAGCAAGTCGGTTTCGAGGACCGAAATTCCGTCGGAAAGAAATTCCGTGAGCGGCCCGTGCAAATCGTTCCCCAGCGTGGCATTCATCGCATATTGGAAAACGTGTGCCAGCTTGCCCGCAACCTCGGAGAAGCGTGGAAAGCCGTAACTCGCCGAAGTGCCGCACAACGTGTGCGCCGCGATATACAAACGCTCGAGATCCTCGCGCCGTGGCTCGACGTCCTGCAGCACGCTGACGTATTCCCGCAGATACTGCAGGTGCTCCGAGGCTTCCTGGAGGAAGATTTCGACAGCTTCGCGGTCGGGAATGCTCACGCGCGTCCCTCCGTGACGAGTTCGGGTTTCTGCAATTCCTCAGCGGTCGGCTTGCGATACAGAATGCAATCGTTCAGCACGATGGCCTGAAACTTGACGGGCATCTTCGAAATGGACTCGGAATGACCGAGGAACAGATAGCCGCCGGGCTCGAGCGTGTCGTAAAAGCGTTGCACCAGGTTGCGGCGGCGCTCTTCCGAGAAATAGATCAGCACATTCATGCAAAAAATCAGGTCCATGCGGCCAACGTATACTGCGGAGGCGAGATTCATTTGCGCGAAGGTGACCATTTTCTTCAGACGCGGCTTGATCTGACGGCCGCCTTCGACGGTGGCAAAATGCGACGAGAGCTGGGCCGGCGTGACGCTGCCGAGGCTGCGGCCGGAGTAGATGCCGCGCTCGGCATGCTTGAGCGCTTGACGGCCGACATCCGTAGCCAAAATTTCGACGTTCCACGCATCGCTGAACGAAAGTGCGTCGGCGATGGTGATTGCGATGGAATAAGGCTCTTCGCCGGTGGAGCAGCCGGCGCTCCAAACGCGCAGCGTTCTGGGATTCTTCCAAAATTTCTTCACATGCAATTCCGGGAGCACGCGCTTCTCAAATGTTTCGTACACCGCCGGATAGCGGAAGAACGAAGTCTCCTGGGTCAGAAGCCCTTCCAGCAGCGCTTCGTACTCGACGTTGGCCTTACGCATGGCGCGCAGCAAATCCGTACCGCTGGCGAATTTCTTCGCGCGCAAGTGTTCGCGCACGCGCGTGGAGAAGAAGCGCTCGCGCGATTCGTCGAAACAAATGCCGGTCCGCTCTTCGATCAGCATGCGGATCTCGCTCAATTCATGTTCGCTCAGACCGGCCACCGGTCCCTGGCGTTCGCTCATGGTCTCAACGTTCCGGCCCCGGCGCCTGGCCGGAGCAAAAAATCATCGACCGCTACCGCAGAGCGACTGCCGGGACGGGCCGCTCGGATACTTCCGAAGCAACGTTGCCGTTGGCTTGCTTGTTGATGGCGCGGAACTGGGCCAACGCTTCGTTCAATTGGTCCGAGAGCTTTACAAGCTGGCTGACCGTCGCCACGGTTCCGCGTGTGCCCTGCGAAGTCTGGCGCGTGATGTTGGAAATAATCTGCATGGCGTGGGCGACGCCTTCCGTGCCGCGCACCTGCTGCTTCGACGCCAGCGAAATTTCCTGGACCAGCTCGGCGGATTGGCGAACGACGGTGGAAATCGCGTCGAGCGCGCGTCCGGCTTGATCGGCCAGTGTCGCGCCGCCTTCCACTTCCTTCGTGCCTTCTTCCATGACCACCACGGCCTCGTTTGTTTCGGCCTGAATGGCTTTGATGAGCGCTGCGATGTCTTTCGTGGCGCTGCGGGAGTGTTCGGCCAGCTTGCGGACTTCGTCGGCGACGACCGCGAAACCGCGGCCCGCTTCTCCGGCGCGCGCTGCTTCGATGGCCGCGTTTAGCGCCAGCAAGTTGGTCTGTTCAGTGATGTCGTTGATGACGTTGATGATTTCCGAAATTTCCAACGAGCGATCGCCCAGCGACTTGATTTTCTTCGCGGTGGCTTGCACCGAAGCGCGAATGCGCTGCATGCCTTCCAGCGTGTCGCGCACGGCGCGGTTGCCTTGTTCGGCGGCGTCGAGCGCGCGGCGAGCAGCTTCCGCGCTGGCTTCGGCGTTGTTGGACACCTGTTTCATCGATACGGTGAGTTCTTCGACGGCGCTGGACGTGTTCGTGATTTCCTGGTCTTGCTGCGTCGCGCCGGCCTGCATTTCGTCGGCAGCTACGAGAATGTTGTTGGAGCACGCGGTGACTTCCATCGCGGCTTTGCGAACGCGCTCGAGAACCTTCGTGAAGTTGTCGAGCATGTAGTTGATGGAGTCTGCGACGTTCCCGAGCGCGTCATTGGTGACTTTGCCGCGCAGCGTCAAATCGCCGCGCGCAACCTGATTGATGACCGTGAGCAGCTCGGTGATGCTGCGCTGCAGGTGGTCGCTAGCTTCCTGGTTGCTGGTGGCTTTAGAGACGCGAGCTACGGCGCGATTCAAATTTTCGGCGATGTAGCCAAGCTCATCGTTGGAGTTGACTTCAACGCGCGCGCGCGGGTCGCCGGCGGCAAGGCGCTCGGAGAACTGCGCGAGCTCGGTCACCGGACCAACAAACGAGCTGTTCAGCCGCCACGCGAGAAATACGATCGCCCCCAGCACCAGGAACAGGGCAATCAGCACCGACCCGCTGGCGCCGCTCGGTAGCGAGCCAAAATCCAGCATGGACGCCCCGTTGGACTGCCGTCCGGCGCTGTACGCCAGCCAGAGCACGCCGAACAGGACCAGTCCATTGACCAGGACCAGTGTCCAGATTGTGGAACTCAATCGCGATTTCATGCTTCCTCCAAATGTCTGTGGCGGTGGCCGCACCGCGGGTTGATGCGGCTGCCGCCAATCAAATGCTTGGGCCCGGAAATACCTCGAGCAATCTCCTCAAATCGATCAGCAGAGCCAACCGGTCGTCGTGACGCAGCATACCGACGCAGTGCGGCACGTTTTCCGGCGCTTGCTCCAGCAAATCCTCGGACGAGACGCTATACGTGCCGATAACCTCGTCGGAAGCGATTCCAATGCGCACATCGTCGTGATGACCCTCTCCGCGCAACGAGGCCACTACTACGTGCTTGGGCAGAAGCCCCGGCCTGCGGCCTTCGGTCATGGCGATGTCGATCAGCGGCACAATTGCTCCGCGCAAATTGAAAATTCCCACCAGGTACGCGGGGGCGAGGGGCAGCTTGGTCACCAGAGGCCACTCCAAGACTTCCTCCACGTCCAGAACCGGAAAGCAAAAGCGCTCGCGGCCGCTGCGGAACACGCAGTACTGCGATTCCGGCGGGCGCTCTTCGAGCGGCCCGAGGGCTTCGAGCAGATCGGCGGCGTCGGCGTCGGCGGCCAGCGGCGTCAGATGAAAATCTTCGTTCATCGTTTCGTTGCTCTCGCTTTAACGTTCATGCGACGGATCATGCAAACCTGCGCACCGCGCGCAACAATTCCTCGCGCGTAAAAGGCTTCGTGACGTAACCATCGGCGCCCTGTTGCTCGCCCCAGTAACGGTCGCTGGCCGTGTCCTTGGATGTGACCAGGATCACGGGGATGTCGTTGAACTCCGTGCTGCCCTTCAGCTCGCGGCAAATCTGGAAACCGTTGCGGTCTGGCATCACTACGTCCAACAGGATCACGCTGGGGCGCTCGGCCGTAATGGTCTCTTCGACGCGCCTTGGATCATTGAGGCCGACCGAGGGGTAGCCTTCAGGCTCGAGAACGGCCTGAATCAGCTTCACCTGCGCCGGCGAATCGTCAACGATCAGGACCTTTTTCAGCACGGCAGACTTCTCCCCATAGTTCTCCACAGAGTAGAGGTGCACGTCAGCGGCCAGCCCTGTGAAGACATGGGCGGTGGTGTCTGCTTGGTATATAGCTTGTGGAATGAGCAGCTTGCAGCGCTTCTAAGCTGGGTCAGCGGCGCCGCACGGAGGCCGCCGGAGCCTCTTCCGTCTCAGCTTGAGAAGCATTCTCAGCCTCCCGCATCTCGCTGGCCAGCGATGAGAAACGCTGCATGATTTCGTTGATACGCAGAGCCATGCTGTGAATGGTCTTGATCTGCGCGAGCGACTGTTTCGAGAGCTGGCCGGGTTCGAGGAGGAGCAATTCCGCGTTGCCGATCATGGAGGTCAGCGCGTTGTTGACGCTATGCTTCATGTCGGTCATGTAACGGCCAAGTGTGGCGTATTGTTCGTTGCGCGCGGCTTTGTTTTCGGCTTGACGCGCGACGCGCAGTGCTTCCGTGCGGCGTAAAGACTCTCCGGCGACGAGCAGCAACGTTTGCGTCCAATCCTCGCGCAGCGGCACGTGCACTAGCCGCGGATATTTGCCGCGGAGGTGGCTCAGTTCACGTGAGTCTGCCGGCGCGCAAAGGATCAGAGCTTTGGCCGGCTCGAGGGAACGCAGGATTTCTGAAAGTTTGCCGTCGCGGAGAGGCCCGACTACGACAAGATCGTGCGGCAGCGGTTCGTGATCTCTCCAGAGGTCACTGCCCAGCACGGTGATACCCGGCGCGTGTTTTTCCGCTTGCCAGCACGCGGTCAACAGCCGTGCAAAATCCGTTTCATCCGTCAGGATCAGTACGCTTGCGCTTCGCAAAAGTGGCCCACTCCCCGGGATAATTTTTTCGTCGGCTACCTTCCGCCGTGTTCTCGTTACAATTTTTCGGCTTCGTCGAGCGCCGAAAGCAGGCGCTTGGTGCTGATGCCAAGGTTTACTGCAGCTTCGGTGTCCTTGGCTTGCTTCGCAACGTCCACGCGCTCTTGCAGCCTGGAAACTTCGACCCGGGCTACAGACAGCGCGCGATCAAGGCCTGTGGCGTTTCCGGTCTCCTTGGCGGCCTCTGTTGCGGAGGTGACCATGGCACGCGCCCCTACAGCACGACGCAAATCATCTGCCGCGGGGCCGTCCTCGCTAACAAATGCGGTGACTTCCCAGGAGGACATCAGTATCCGGGCTCGGCCGATCTTTACCGTGGTCATCGAGCGGCCGCGTGTCGGAGGCGTGGCAATGAGCTGCTCCCAAATTTGCTCGAGGCAATTCTCAAAGTCCATTCCGGGATCGGTTTCCGGCTCCACGGCTTTTTCGGGTGCCTTTGCTGCCTTCACGGGAGCTTTTGTTGCTGGCGCAGCGGACTTGGCAGCGGGCGCAGGAGTGCGTGGTGCCGCGGGTGCAGCGGATTTCGCGGCCAATTGCTCCAGCGCCTTTTCGACATCGCTGCGTAAATTCAGCAGTTTTTCGAAGGTTTCGTTGACCGTGCGCTCGGTGTAATCCTTCTGGAAGGGTTGTTTCCATTCGTTCGCGAGTTGCGTGATCTTGGCCAATGACTCTGAGGTGGTGAGGCCCGATTGCCGGCAATCGATTGTGCGCGCACCGGCGGCCTCGAGTTGCATCAATCCGGAGCGAATGGCGATCAAGTCTGCGTGCATCAACTCGATCAGCGTGCGGCGCAGCAAGAAGTTGAAGCGAATGAAGGTAAGTAGAGCCGACGGGTCGTAAAACATTCCGCCCGCGGCCTCTTTCACTTTGCGACCCTCGGCTATGAAACTGTTTTTCAGCATGTCGCGCAGGCTGCGGAAGCCGCGCAGGGCGACAATCATTTTCTCCAATGGCGCGCACCACGCGAGCGGGGCGGTGTCCGTCTCGCCGAGAACCGGTTTCATCACCGTCGCTGTGTCTTCGAGTTCGATTTGCTTGTGATAAATCTTTGCCGGCGCGCAGAGCGCGAAATATTGCACCAGCAGGAAGTCAATTTTGTCCCGGTCGATATTTGTTTTGGCCGGTTTGCGCAGGTGGCGCTGTATCAGCGCGCGCAGGCCCGTTTCGCTGGCGTTCAATGTGGTCTGTTGCAGTAGATGGCGCAACTGGTGAACGAGGACGCGCGAATCAAGCCCTTCCAGCCAGTTTTGCACTTGCTTGAAAAGCTCCAAAGTCGGTTTTTCCGGGAGATTCCGTTTGTCCTGCGGGAAGGGAATGGCGATTTCCAACTGCTTTGCCAGCGCCAGATAGATCGGGAATACGGAACGAAGCTCTTCCCATTGTTCCTGGCGGGTGGCTTCTGGCCGTACTGGAGCGGGGTTGAGCGTGGTAGTAGTTTTGTTCACGGCTGCATCACCCAATCGCACAATCCTTGCGTGAATTTGACGGCTACAGCCTTTCGCCCTTCGTGGTATTGCACGGCGACAACGGTTGCATCGGCAGCCGCGCCGGCGCGCGAATCGCGCTGCACTCGCACGTGGTCTTCAAATTCCAGCGGCAGGGTTGACAGGAAAATCGCGTGTTGTGCGCCACCGAATTCCAAGACGGTGGCTTCCCGCAGCTTGGCGCCTCCGCCACGCAGCGCGGTCACCTGCACGGGCACGCGAACGGCTGCGGAACCCGGGAAAAAGCGCGCGAGTTGCCGGGCGCAATCGACTTCGTGTTCGACGACCGCAATTTCAGTAGAACGCTTCACGCAGCCTCTCGTCTCTTGACCCAAGGCCCACTGCGTCCACGGACCTGCACACACGTACCGCCGCGAACACAGTGTCCCGGCGATGAGGAATGCACGTCGGACACCAAAAAGGAATTGCCCTGGGGAATGGTGAAGCTATTGAAATGGCGTGGGTTAGAGATTTGCCGGATGGTACGCGGCGCGCAAATGTCTCAGCGTGAAACGATTGCGTCTCAGCTCTTGCACCCGCCGACGTGAGGCGCCGAAAGGGATGAGACGGGTCCCGCTAGTGCGACGCGGCTCGCTGCTGCTCTGGAGTCGCGGTTGATCCGGCTTTGACCGGGATGTTGTAGCGCTTCAGTTTGCGATACAACGTGGCGCGGCTGATGCCCAGCATTTTGCCGGCGAGCGCTTTATCGCCGTTGGCTTGTTCGAAGACGCGCAGGATGGTCATGCGCTCCATCTCGGCCAGGGCGGTTGTGGAGAGTGAAGCGGAGTCCTGAGGCGACAGTGGCGCCGCCGACGCCTGCTCGGTTCGGATCGCGGGCGGCAGATCATTGACGTCGATGATTTGACGATCGCCAAGGGTCACGGCGCGCGCGACGCAGTTTTCGAGTTCACGGACGTTGCCGGGCCAATCGTAGTGCAGCAGGCTCTTCATAGCCGCTGCGGTCACCTGGAGGTTTGCGCCCGCGGCGTAGCGGTCCAGAAAGTGGTGCACGAGCATGGGAATGTCCGAGCGCCTATCGCGGAGCGCGGGAAGATGCACAGTCACGACGTTCAACCGGAAATAAAGATCCTTTCGGAAGGTGCCGTCCCGATAGGCGGCTTCGAGGTCGCGGTTGGTCGCGGCGATTACGCGCACGTCCACCGTGACGTGATCGTTGCTGCCGACTGGGCGGACTTCCTTTTCTTGTAAGACGCGCAGGAGCTTGGCCTGCATTTCGAGCGGCAGCTCGCCAATTTCGTCCAAGAAAATCGTGCCGCCATTGGCAGCCTGGAAGAGTCCGGCTTTTGTTTTAGTCGCGCCAGTAAAAGCGCCTTTTTCGTAGCCGAAGAGCTCGCTTTCCATCAGCGTCGGTACCAGGGAGCCGCAGTCGACCGCAACGAAAGGAGTTTGCGCCATGGTTCCGCGAAAATGAATCGCGCGTGCTACCAATTCTTTGCCCGTGCCGCTCTCGCCGGAAATCAGCACGGGAGTGCGCGTGTCCTTCAATCGGGAGATCATACGCAAAACGTCTTGGATGTTGGCCGATGTTCCGATGATGCCGTCGAGATTTTCTTCGGTGTCGACGCGCTCACGCAAAAATGCGTTTTCGGTGACCAAGCGAACCTTTTCCGCCATACGCTGCAGCAACAAGCGCATTTTTTCCACGCGAAACGGCTTCTCGATGTAGTCGTAGGCGCCGAGCTTCATGGCCTCGACCGCGGACTCGATCGAGCCGTGTCCGGTCATGATGGCCACTTCCGTACGCGGCAGCAGGCTTTTGATTTGCCGCAGCAGTTCCGCGCCGGACTGGCTCGGGAGCTTGAGATCGGTCAGCACGAGATCCGGTATTTCCGCGTCGAGGCGCGCGAGGGCGGCTTCCGCGCTTTCTGCTTCCGCGCAGGCGAAGCCCAGCGAATTGCCGATTGTCATGCACAGGCGGCGAATGCTCTGCTCGTCATCCACCACCAGTAAACGTGTTTTCAGTTCGTCGCTCATGGCTTCCCGAAGGTTTTCTCCACAACGGTCATCAATTGTTGCACGCGAAATGGTTTCTCGATGCACGGCGTGCCACTTTGTGCCAGGAACGCTTGCGTCTCGCTGTTAGCGGTGTCGCCGCTGATCAGGATGATGCGCGCGGACAGTTCCGGGCGATTTTTTTGGATCCAGGCGTGTACTTCCGCGCCGTTCACGGCGCCCGGCATGCGAATGTCTGAAATTACACCCGAATATTTTCCGCCGCTCAGCATGTTCAACCCTTCGGCGCCGGACGCGGCATTGGCGACCGCGTATCCGTGGCGCTCGAGTGCGGCGCGCAGAAAAGCGGTCACCGAGGGCTCATCCTCAATGAGCAGGATGGGGACGGTTCCGGTGTGAGTCTGCGAATTCATCGGCCAGCCTCTTTTGCAAGCGCGGCGGCTACGCTGGCTTCATTCGCTACGGGGACGCGCACGACAAATGTGCTGCCGCGCTGGCCGGAATTGTTCCAGCACAAAATCTCGCCGCCGTGAGCGCGGACGATGCCGTAACAAATGCTCAAGCCAAGCCCGGTGCCTTTGCCGGCCTGCTTGGTCGTATAAAAGGGATCGAAGATGCGCTCCGGGTCCGCGATGCCAGTGCCGTTATCGGTCACGGCGACCTCAATCGAGTCGCCGCGCAGTCGTGTCCGGATAGCGATACGACCGCGTTGTCCAGACTCCTGCACAGCGTCGTACGCGTTGTTGAGAATATTCAAAAAAACCTGCTGCAACTGCTGCGAATCACCGAGCGCCGGCGAAAGTTTCTCGTCAAATTCCTCTACAACCTCCACGCCGTGGCTTGCGAAATCATAGCTGCGCAGCTTAATTGTTTGCCTTAGCACGCTGTTGACTTGCACGAGTTCGCGCTGGACGGGCCGCTGGCGCGCAAAACTCAACAAATCCTGCACAATGTCCTTGGTGCGCTGCGTTTCTCGCAAGATAATTTGTAAATCTTCGCGCGCGTTTTCCGGAACCTGCGGATTTTCCAGGAGCAAATCGGTGAAGCCAAGAATCGCGGCCAGCGGGTTATTCACTTCGTGGGCGACACCGGAAACCAGCCGGCCGATCGTCGCCATTTTTTCAGAGTGCGCCAGTTTGGCCTGTAGCAGCGCGGCGTCGGTGATGTCGGTCATCACTACGACCACGCTGTTCACCGTATTTTGTTCGTCGCGCATGGGACTCAAACTGATGGAGAAATGTCCCATCGAGGCATCGCTGCGCCGCACGCGCAGCTCCAGATTTTCCACTTGCTGGCCATGCGCCGTGGTTTCCAGCGCGGCTTCAAAGTCGGTTCGATGCGAAGGTTCCACCCATTCGACAAGGCGATGGCCGATCAGTTCGTCTTCGCGATAACCCGCCTCGAAGCAGCGGCGATTCGCGTAGCTGATCAACCCCGCGGTATCCAGCACCAGAATCATGCTTTGCGTGGTGTTCAAGATTTTCTGGTTGAAATCGCGTTCGCGCTGTAATTGCGATTGAAACGTTTTCTGTTCGGTCACATCCAGCATTAGCCCGCGAATCTGCGCGATATTTCCGCGCGCATCGCGCACCGCTGTGATGTTTTGCAGCG